>OBKR01000035.1_pt1 | contig 171331 bp, 129 predicted proteins | sample 1518991 | NCBI WGS metagenome assembly OBKR01 (sample SAMEA2452117, study PRJEB22498) | human gut metagenome | biome: human feces; feature: human gut; material: feces | place: Australia | collected 2012
CCCCCTTTTCTGGAGTCCCCCTCCTGGAGCCCTCGGGTTCCGGGAGGGGGACTCCGGCTTTTTGGGAGATTACTTCTATTCTTAGTATCTCTTGCGGAGCATGATATTGTCCTACATGGGCATGATCCTGTTCCTCATGTTGTCCCTCAGTCCATGCACGAGGTGGATGCCGCAGTCGAAAAGGTCCTCGAAGAGTTCTTTCATGATGTGTATCCCCTGTCGGCGAACACCTTCCCGTAAAGCTCCTTCGTGAACACTTCCCACACACGGGTGTCCCTTTCGTCCACGTTAGCCCCTGTGAGACAGAACGTTATGATGTCCCCTCGGTCGTTGCACATCAAGTGGAGTTTGAAGCTGTGGCATCATCCCATCGTGCCCTTCCCGTTCTTGGCCAAGCCGGCGAACACCTTGTTGAAATACCTCCTCACGTTGTGGCAGACGGGTATCATCGCGCTGTCCACGAAGCTTATCCCGTGCACTTCCCGAAGGCGTACAGCCTCATGAACAGCAGCATGTCGATGAACACCCTCGGCATGAGCTTCACGAAACGGTTGTAAGAGACGTCGTCGGGAAAATCGCGCCTCATCCATCCAAGCACGCAGTCCAGGTAGTACTCCTTGAAGTTGCGGTAAGTGCCGAAATGGTAGCGGACGAGAATGGTCATCATCTCGCTCCGGGACTGCCTTCCTTTCTGGTTCCGGTGTTTTTTGCCGTCACCCATTTCACGCGGCGACGAGATTTTTTTCGCATTTCCACGTCTAAATTCTTGTCAAACTCGTCGATAATACAGAAAATTTCAGTAACTTTTTCCTTGGTAATGTCATGACACAGCATTTCGTCGATGCTCTTGGGCTGCCTTACAACTTCTCTTTGTCCGTTGGTGTCCGCGAAAATCCTGTGCTCGAACTCAAACACGGGGAGTTTGCCGCCATACAGAACTACTGTAACATGGTAAAAGGTCTGTTGTGTGAAAACAGACCGTTTCAAGTAGAAACCCTGCGGCATCTCACATGCGCTTACACCTACAGCCTTGGATCTTACCTGTACAGGGTGACGGAAGGACGGAAGTTCTCCAATGAGGAAGTGCTGATGCGGCGTTTCCTTCAGGAAGTACACATTCATTACAAAAAAGAACGTAAGGTGATTTTCTATGCCGAAAGACTGCATCTTACATCGGGCTATCTTTCTACCCTTGTGCGAAACGTAAGCGGCAAGACCGCTTCCGACTGGATAGATAACTTCGTGTTGCTTGAGGCGAAGATTATGCTAAAGTCCACCAACCTGACCATCCAACAGATTAGCCAAGAGTTGAATTTTCCTTCCCAGACTTTCTTTGGCAAGTATTTCAAGCGACTATCCGGCGTTTCGCCCAAAGAATATCGGGAGAACGGAGTGTAGGCTTTGCGACCATAGGTCAACGGAGTAATACTCCTCTCAATTTTTCAAAGTATGTGAGCAAGCTGTTTCTGTATGCCCGAAACACAAACTTACTCCCCTCAAAACTCCATTGGATAGGTTTAGAGTAACTCCTCAAAATGCCACTCCCTGCCACAAGCTACCACGACTGTGCCAACCCATTGTTTGATGCGCAACGCCCATTTACTTTGCGTCCAGAACCGGGTATCAACATTAAAAACAGTATCGACAATGGAAGTGTCGATTTTTCAGGAAGAGGCGTTTGAGGAAATGGTGGCGAAGTTCACCCATTGCTTAGACCATATGAACGACCTCCTTCCCAAACAAGGCGGCAAATCATTAAACCGCTGGATGGACAGCCAAGAGGTCTGCCGACAGTTGAACATCAGCCTGCGCACCTTGCAGGACTACTGCGGCAACGGCATAATTGCCTGTTACCAGTTGGGCGGCAAGATTCTGTACAAGGGATCGGACTTCGAACGGATGCTTGCCGTCAATTACCGGGAGGCGTTCAGATAGGCTGATGAAAATACCGCTCGCCATATTGGAGAATACAGGGGGCATGGATGCGCAAAACGGAGAGCGCACTGCTTGGCTGTTCCAATGTGGCTACCACGTTTAATCTGTATGTGCGCTCAAACCTCAATCAGGAAAAGAAGCGTGTTGAGCGTATGGGCAAGTTCCTTGGAATGGCAGAACTGTAGTTCAGCGTATCAGTTTTGCCTTTGGCGGCTGGATGGGAAGTGTCAGAACACTTCCCACTCAGCTGCACCTACGGCTTGGTTGCTTCCCGCAGTTTCCGTGATGACGAAGCGGATATAGCGCACTTCTTTTATAGGGTGATTGAAGTACTGGTAACGCCTTGTTGGGTTGTTGACGATGTTGCCAAAGGTGAAGTCTTCCGCCTTTGCCCATTGTTTTCCATCTTGGCTTGTCTCCACGTATCCTGCAGCCGCCATGCCCACGTTAGGCACTTGCGGGGGCAGGTAGGCGATGCCCGAAACGGTGGTAGTGTGCCCTAGGTCGATGGTGAACGAAGGCTGCTTCTCCTGTGCGATCGATAGCCAATAGGTGTTGGCATTCTCGTCTGAGGCGGCTGTGGCGGGATGCTCCGCATGGCTTCCGCCATTGATTTTCCACCCATTCTTGGCGAAGCCGAAGCGTTGACTATAGACGGCGCCTTTCTCGCCATGTAGGAAGGCGACGGCTTTCAACTCCTTGTTCTCTATCGTGAAAGGCTCCGTGTAGAGCGGGGATTGTTCGTTGGGTTCGCTCCCGTCCGTGGTGTAGTGGACGGCGCATCCTTTCGGGAAGTCCACTTTTTGTCTTTGGTCGAGTGGGGCAGTCCAGTTTGCCCAGTTGAATGTGTCTTGCACTGGCGATAGGGTTAGCTGGCCATTGATGTCACGTGTGGCTTCCAACCGAGGTGGCCGTTGGCGATAATAGTGAGTAGACACGTGGCTGATGGCCGGCGAGAGGCGTGACTCCAGCACGCGCACCCTTATCTTGCTAGTGGTGACATCCGGGAAGCGCAAGATGCGCTTATAGCCGATGTTCGTGGCCCGTGCCATTTCCTTCCATTCTCCGTTTACCCATGCGTCCACGGCGTGCCGCTCCACCCGCTCGCTGTGGCTGGTGATGGCCTCTTGCAAGAGCACTCGGTTGATGGTCTTGGCCTGGGGCAGCTCAATGGTGAACGCTTTCGTCTCGCCATCCAACAGCAAATAAGTGTTGTCGTTGTCGTCCAACACCTCCTTGGGGCCTTTCGCGTCCGTCAGCAGGTTTGTTCCGTAAGTCTCGCGGATGCGCTCGCCCGTCTCTTTCAGTACGGCCACGTCAGCGGGAGAGAAGCGTCCCTCGCGGTTGGGCGGTATGTTGAGCAGGAAGATGGAGTTGCCGCCCACGGCCCGCTCATAGATGTCGAAGATGTCGTCAGCGTTTCTCACGCCCTGGTAGATGTCGTCGCGGTAAAACCAACCTGCCCTGATGGATGTGTTGGTCTCGGCTGGTTCATAATGCAGGTAGTAAGGCCGCTCCTTCGAGAGCAATATCTCCCGTGTGCCCAGGTCTCCATGCAAGTCACGGAAGTTGTCCGATGTGCGCGGGTCTTCCGTGTAGGCGGCGATGACGTTCCACTCGCTTTCGCGGCTGTGTCCGCCCTCGTTGCCACACCAGCGCACGTCTTCCCTGCCGAAGATGGTAGCCTCGGGAGCCAAGGTGCGTATCCCCATTCCATGCGGGTGAACGTGTTGGGACCGAAGTGCACGAAAGCGATGAATTCGTTCTTCAATGCCGCCAGTTGATTGGCCGTGGGCGTCACGTGGGCTGCCTTAGCGATGATTTGCTCCTCGCTGTCGCTTGCTTCTACCAGTATGGTGCTTTCCTGGGGGATGGTTTTCTGCTGTGCGTACAGGGATGAACAGCACAGGCACAAGATGGGGATAAAGAATTTTTTCATGTACGTGGTCGTTAAAGGTTAGGATACGCGAATATAATGAATTTCTTGGGAACTTGCGCTGATTGCTGGTGAAAGTCAAGAAAAACCTGCCTAAAAAAGTCAGTAGTATTGAAATCAAATATCAGTAGTATTGAAATCAAATATCAGTAGTATTGAAATTAAATACCAGTAGTATTGAAATCAAATATCAGTAGTATTGAAATCAAATATCAGTAGTATTGATATTGAAAAGCAGTAGTACTGGCTTTTTGAGACAGGTTTTGCTTCCTAGATGTTGAGAATCTTGTAGTCGCCCGCTTCTTCCGTGATGGTTTGCTGCAGGTCTTCCAGCCTCAGCTCGTGGTCAGACTCTATGGTGGCCACGGGCGGCTCCAGTGTCACGGTGGCTTTCACGCCCTCTATGGTGTTGAGGGCTTTCTCCACATGCGCACGGCAGTGGCCGCACATCATGCCTTCAATCTTGAATTCATACTTCATGGTTATCGCTTTTTTTGAGTTTATATCATCGTTTGTCATGCATGCGCTGTCGGGGCATGGACGGGAAGCGTCCTCCCTGGAGAGCTTTTTGCGTTTCAGCCGCAGGCTGTTGGTCACTACGCTCACGCTGCTGAACGCCATGGCCGCCCCGCCTATCATGGGATTGAGCAGGAAACCATTGACGGGGTACAACGCTCCCGCCGCTATGGGGATAGCGATGACGTTGTAGAAGAACGCCCAGAAGAGATTTTGGTGGATAGTCCTTATGGTGAGTTGCGACAGGCGAATGGCCTCGCCCACTTTCGTGAGGTCTGAGGAGAGGATGGTGACCATGGCCGTGTCCATCGCGATGTCGCTGCCTTTGCCCATGGCAATGCTCAAATCCGCCTGCGCCAAGGCCGCGCTGTCGTTGATGCCATCGCCCACCATGGCCACTTTATGTCCTTCGGCCTGCATGCGCATGATAAACCTGGCCTTGTCTTGTGGCAGTACTTTCGCCTGATAATGCTCTATGCCCGTCTTTTCGGCTATGGACTTCGCCGCCGTTTCGTTGTCGCCGGTCAGCATATAGACCTCTACGCCCATCTCGCGCAGGGCGTTTATGGCTTCCGTGGAAGTCTCCTTTATCTTGTCCATGATGGCGATGACGGCGATGGCTTGCTTGGAGTCGGCGAACCAAATGACGGTTTTCGCCTCCTTCTGCCAATTCCCGGCTTTTTCCCTCATGTGGTCATCCGCCTGTATATGGTTAGCGTTGAGCAATTCCAGGCTCCCCGCGTAATAGGTCATGCCTTCCGCCACGCCCTTCACGCCCTGTCCCGGAATGCTTTCAAAGCGGTCTATCGGCAAGGCCTTCCCGTCTTTCAGCGCGGTGGTTAGGGCTTCCGCCAGCGGATGCTCGGATAGCCGCTCCAGGCTGTAGAGTATGTCCCGTTTCCCGGTAGTCCCTTCACGCCAATACGCGTCGGTCACGGCGGGGTGTCCTTCCGTGATGGTTCCTGTCTTGTCCAGGATGATGGCGTCTATCTTTCGTGCCACTTCCAGGCTCGTGGCGTCTTTTATCAGTATGCCGTTTTCCGCTCCCTTGCCGATGCCGACTATCAGGGCGGTGGGCGTAGCGAGCCCCAAAGCGCAGGGACAGGCGATGATAAGCATGGTGACCATGGCCAATATGCCGTGGACAAAGCCCATGGAGGGGGCGAAAATCCACCACAGGAGGAACGAAAGAACGGAGAGCGTCATGATGGTCGGCACAAATACGGCGGCCACTTTGTCCACCATCTGCTGGACGGGCACTTTGCTGCCCTGCGCCTCTTGCACCATGCGGATGATTTGGGCCAGCATCGTGTCTTGCCCGGTCTTGTACGCCTTGAAGCGGAAAGAGCCTTTTTGGTTGATGGAACCGGCGAACACGGCCTCCCCTTTCTTCTTGCGCGCAGGGATGGGCTCGCCCGTGAGCGTGCTTTCGTCCACGTATGATTCCCCGCTGACGACAATCCCGTCCACGGCGATGCGCTCTCCCGGCTTCACGATAATGGTGTCTCCCGCCTGCGCTTGCTCTATCGGGATGCTCGTTTCCCCCTTGTCGGTCAGGATGGTGACGGTCTTGGGTTGCAGTCCCATCAGCTTCTTGATGGCGGTGGATGTCTTTTGTTTCGCCCGCGCCTCCAACAGCCTGCCCAGGAGGATGAAGGCGATGATGACGCTGGCGGACTCAAAGTAGACGTGAGGCTCTATGCCCCTCGACAGCCAGAAGTCTGGGAAAAACAAGTTAAACACGCTGAACAGGTAGGCGATGCCCGTGCTGGTGGCCACCAGCGTGTCCATGTTGGCCGAGCGGTGCTTCAGCTGCCGCCACGTGTTGACGTAAAACCGCCTGCCAAAGCCAAACACGACCACCGTGGACAAGAGCCACGTGGCGTATTTCGTGAAGTCCGCGTCCATGAAAAACACGCTCATCACCAGGATGGGCACGGCCAGCGCGATGGCGGCGATGGTTTGCCGTCTCAGTAGGCGGTATTCCTTTTCGTGCTCAGACTCCACGGTTTTCTCGTCCGCTCCGTCATCGGTCAGCAGGTCATAGCCCGCCTCCCGCACGGCCAAGCGCAAGTCCGCGGCCGAGCATTCTTCTGGGTTGTAGACCACTTGCGCCGTCGCCGCCGCGTAATTGACGTTGGCCTCATATACGCCGTGCTGGCCGCTCAGGGTCTTGCTGACCCGTGCGGCACATGAGGCGCAACTCATCCCCATGACGGGAAACGTTTCCTTTCTCTTGGTCTCTTTGTCCACGCTAGTCCCTTTCCTGCTGTTTGTTGTCCATGGAAGTCTTTTCACCTGGCGCGTCGTGCGTATAGTCCAGCAAGCGGATGTTCTCCGGGAGCCATGTCTGTAGCAGTTTCTTCATCCTGGCGTGGAATGGACAGGGATAGCCTATGGGTGTGCCTTTCTGTATGCATGAGGCGAAGGCGATGGTGTCAGCTCCTCGCTCCACGAGCAGCTTGGCTCGCAGCACGGCTTTCTTGCCCGGGCAGCCGCCGCAGTTGGCAAAGCCGATGATTTCGATGTCCTCGTTCGCCTCGGCGAACGCGCCTTTCCGGTTTCTCACGGCCTTGAAGCAACCGCTTCCCGGGCAGTAGTCCTCTGTCTGTTGGCATCTGATGATTCCTAGTTTCATGTTCTTATGTGGGTTGAAGTTGAGGTTCTCGTTTATGTTTTGTATGGGCAAAAGTAGGAATAATTTCTCGCAACTGGGTTGCGAAGGCGAGATTTTAAGTTTTTTAAGCATAGCGTGTCGTGTGTCGTCATGGGCTGGAGTGGCGGAATGAAATGTGCGTTCCCCGTTGGGGAAGCCCTTCCTCATGCGCGCGTGTACATTATTATATATATAAGGTGTAGGAGGGGAAGATGCCCCGCGGGTGTTTGCGTGTTTCCCAAAACAAGTTGTTTTGCTTTTCAATTTAACTTGTTTCCCCTGGCAAAATAACTTGTTTCCCCTGGCAAAACAAGTTGTTTTCCTTGGCAAAATAACTTGTTTTGATATCCGTGCCCGATATCCTGTCTCGTCATCCATTGGGATACTATCGGCTCACTTGCTTCCTGCCGCATGGCGTGCAGTGTCTTGATATGCGAAAAGCGGCAAATCCCGTAATGGAATTTGCCGCTTTCATGTGTTGCGGAGGCAGGACTCGAACATGCGACCTCCAGGTTATGAGCCTGGCGAGCTACCAACTGCTCCACTCCGCGATATGTCATTCAACCCGTTTCCGAATTGCGAGTGCAAAGGTACAACTATTTTCTGACATGGCCAAATATCTCCATGGCAAAATGCGCTGTTTAATAGATTTTAATACTTTTTGCTTGTGTATATGAAATATATTGCATACTTTTGCCCATAGTTACTTTGTTGTGCAATAAAATTATAGGGAAAGCTATATGTCTGTATCCAAGACCCGGCAAATGTTGGTAGACGTGGCGAGGCAGTTGTTCGCCAAGAACGGCGTGGCCAATACCACCATGAATGATATAGCCTTGGCTTCTGGCAAAGGTAGGCGTACTGTGTATACTTATTTCAGTAGCAAGGAGGAAGTATACTATGCCGTCATAGAGGGAGAGCTGGAGCGCCTCTCAGACAAACTGGACGAGGTGGCTTCCAAGAAGATAAGACCCCAAGAGAAAATCATAGAGCTGATTTATACCCACTTGAGCATGATCAAGGAAACGGTGGTCAGGAACGGCAACCTGAGGGCAGAGTTCTTCCGCAATATATGGACCGTGGAGAAGGTGAGGAAAAACTTTGACGAGGACGAGATAGAGCTTTTCCGCAAGGTCTATGCCGAGGGCAAGGCCGACGGAGAGTTCGATATCGACAACGTGGACTTGGTGGCGGATATCACCCATTATTGTATCAAGGGCCTGGAAGTCCCTTTCATCTATGGCAGACTTGGCCATGGCCTCACCGAGGAGTCCAGCAAGCCGCTCGTGGCAAAGGTGGTATATGGCGCGTTAGGCAAGTCTAGCAACAAGTTGACCCGCTGACAGGAAAGAAAATGACTTTTTAAAACATATCAAACAAATTAACAAAATGGGATTATTGACAGGTAAGACGGCCCTGATTACAGGTGCTGCGCGCGGTATTGGCAAGGCCATCGCGCTGAAGTTCGCCGAGGAAGGCGCGAACATCGCTTTCACCGACTTGCAAATAGACGAGAACGGGAAGGCTACCGAGAGTGAAATCGCCGCCAAGGGCGTGAAGGTGAAGGGCTATGCCAGCAACGCGGCAGACTTCGCCCAGACCGAGGAAGTGGTGAAGGCCGTGAAGGAAGAGTTCGGCTCAATAGACATCTTGGTCAACAACGCCGGTATTACCAAAGACCAACTGATGTTGCGCATGACGGAACAGCAGTGGGATGCCGTTATCGCGGTCAACTTGAAGAGTGCCTTCAATTTCATTCACGCTTGCGTGCCCGTGATGATGCGCCAAAGAGGCGGCAGCATCATCAACATGGCCTCAGTGGTAGGCGTGCATGGAAACGCAGGCCAGAGCAATTACGCCGCTTCCAAGGCGGGTCTTATCGCTTTGGCCAAGAGCATTGGCCAGGAAATGGGTCCTAAGGGAATCCGTGCCAACGCTATCGCTCCTGGCTTTATAGAGACCGCCATGACCGCCGCTCTTCCTGAGCAAGTGCGCAAGGACTGGATGACCAAGATACCTTTGCGCCGTGGCGGTACGGTGGATGATGTCGCCAATACGGCTCTCTATCTGGCTTCTGACCTCTCCAGCTATGTAAGCGGACAGGTGATACAGGTAGATGGCGGCATGAACATGTAAAGCATGAGGGTAGTCTACGAAGACAATCACATCATCATCGTCTCCAAGGAGAGCGGGGAAATCGTCCAGGGCGACAAGACCGGCGACCAGCCCCTCTCGGAGACCGTGAAAGAATACCTGAAGGAGAAGCACCACAAGCCAGGCAACGTGTTCCTGGGTGTGGTGCATCGCCTTGATAGGCCAGTGGCGGGACTGGTGGTGTTCGCCAAGACCTCGAAAGCCTTGTCCAGGCTCAACGAGATGTTCCGCGTGGGCGACGTGAAGAAAACCTATTGGGCCATTACCCGGCAGTTGCCTCCCAAAGAGGAGGACACGCTCACGCACTGGCTTGTGAGAAACGAGAAACAGAACAAGAGTTACGCCTACGACAGGGAAGTGCCCCATGGCAAGCAAGCCGTGTTGCGTTACAAATTGATAGGGCGTAGCGACAATTACTCTCTGTTGGAGGTGAATCTCATGACAGGGAGGCATCATCAAATAAGATGCCAATTGGCTAAGGTAGGTTGTCCCATCAAGGGCGACTTGAAGTATGGCGCGCGGCGCAGCAATCCGGATGGCAGCATTTCGCTGCTGGCCAGGCGGGTGTGCTTCGTGCATCCTGTTTCAAAAGAAGAAATCCGCGTAGAGGCTCCTTTGCCTGATGACACGCTTTGGAAGGCTCTCGCTCCTACATAGCAGACCTTTATGAAAAAGAAACTCCGTTGGATAGGTTTGGCGTTGCTTTCGCCTTTCTTGCTGATAGCGTTGTTGGCGATTGCGCTTTATCTGCCCCCCGTGCAACAGTGGGCGGTGAAGCAGGTCACCGCCTATGCTTCCAAGCAAACGGGAATGCAGATTTCCGTGGATAAGGTACGGCTGCGTTTCCCGCTGGATTTAGGCGTGGAAGGCATAAAGGTCATCAAGCGAAACGACTCCTTGCCCCAGGTGAAAGACACCGTGGCGGATATCAAGACATTGGTGGTCAACGTGCAGTTGCGCCCGTTGTTCCACAAGCAAGTGATGGTAGACGAGCTTAGCTTCAGGCAGATGAAGTTGAATACCAGCACTTTTATTCATGAAGCTCGGATAGAGGGAGACATAGAGGAGATGAAGGTCAAGTCACACGGCATAGACTTGACCAAGGAAACTGTCAGGGTGAACGACGCTTTACTGGATGGAGCTCGTCTCCTGGTGGCTTTGAGCGACACGGTGCCGCCAGACACCGCTGCGTCAGAGCCTATGCGATGGAAGATTATGGTAGACAATCTGCTCCTGAAGTCGTCACGGGTAGCCGTGCGAATGCCGGGAGACACGATGCGTATAGGTGTCTCCATGACAGACGCGAGGGCTAGTGACACACATATAGATCTCTACAAAGGTCTCTACAGAGTGAGGAGATTGGAATGGAATGGTGGTGGGCTTACTTATGACAACGTATATGCCGTCAAGGCGGCAAAAGGATTAGACCCTAATCATCTTGCCCTGAATGGCATCCATTTGCGGGTGGATTCCTTGTCCTATCAGGCTTCTTGCCTCTCGTTGGCCTTGCGCCAGTGTGCCTTCCGGGAACAGAGCGGTATTGAGTTGACAAAGCTGACAGGCAACGTGAAGATGGACAGCGCTACGCTGGAATTGCCTTTGCTTCAATTGCGCACGCCGGAGTCTAGTCTGTCCGCCAAGATTGCCATGGATTTGAACGCTTTCGATGAGAAAGACCCAGGCGAACTCCGTGCCGTGCTGCATGCCAGCTTGGGCAAACAAGATATTATGAGACTGGCGGGTGATATGCCCGATGAGTTCCGCAAGCATTGGCCCAACTATCCTTTGGCTGTCGATGGTTCCGTAAAGGGAAACATGAAGAGGGCGACGCTCACGGGATTGAAACTGAATCTCCCCACTGCCGTAAGAATGGAAGCCAAGGGTTGGTTGGCTGACGTGACGGACATGGACAGGCTGAGAGCAGATATCGACGTGGACATGAAAACCTATCAACTCGGATTTGTGCCAGCCATGCTGAGTCCGGGCTTGGAGAAAACGGTGCGTGTGCCAGATAACATCCATTTGTCTGGCAACGTGACGGCCAAGGGAAGTACTTACGGAGCCCAGCTTTCCATGAAAGAAGGAAGTGGTGAAGTGCGGTTGAAAGGCAGCCTGGACACTAAGCGCATGGCCTACGACGTGGACTTGTCCGTCAACGCGCTCCAGATTACCCATTTCCTCCCTGGCCAAGAATTGCAACCTTTTACAGGAGATTTGAAGGCCAAGGGCGTTGGCACGGACATTTTCTCTCCCCGCACCCGTTTGAAGGCTCAGGCCAGCATACGGAAATTTGGCATGGGCACCTACAATCTGGGCGGTATTCAAGGGGATGTGGACATGGCGAATGGCAAAATGGCTCTTCATGTTGACGGAGACAATGACCTGATGAGGGGTGCGTTGGCCTTGCAAGGGTTCACTGACAACCGCAAGCAATTGCAAGCCACCATGGAGGCCAATATAGGCAAGATAGACCTTTATAACCTGAAATTGACCAAAGAACCCATGGCTTTGGCGTTGTGTGGACATATCGATGTCGCCACCAACTACAAGGATTATTATATGGTGAGGGGATTGTTGAGTGACTTGGGCATCTATTATGAGGACAATCGCTATCACCCAGAAGCGTTTGAGTTGGATCTCTTGACCCGTAAGGATACTACCCATGTGGCCATGAATTCGGGCGATTTCAATTTGTCGCTGGATGGCAAGGGCAGCTATGAGCAATTGTTAAGCCAAGGGAATAAGTTTGTTGATGAACTTTTCGCCCAACTCAAGAACCGCAAGATTGACCAAGCGGTTTTACGTGCGAAATTCCCAAGCATGAGGATGAAACTCAACGCCGGGCGAAATAATTTGTTTTCGCGCACCTTGGGCTGGTATGGATATACAATCAAGAACGCGGAGATAGATCTCGCTTCTTCTCCAAAGGTAGGAATGGGCGGGCATATCACCATAGACTCTCTTGTGGCGGGAGGTTTCTTGATAGACACAATTCGTTCAAGAGTACTTACGATAAGAGATACTACCCGATATCAAATCCTGGTGGCCAACAACAAGCACAATCCGCAATACGTCTTCCGCTCCTACACTATGGGCGAGGTGTTTGAACGAGGCTCCAATATCTTGACCCAGCTCTATGACGCAAAGGGCAGGCTGGGCATGAAGCTGGGATTGGTTGCCGTAATGGAACCCAACGGCTCCAGGGTGAGTCTTATAGACCGGAACCCCGTGATTGGTTATAAGACTTTTACCGCTAACGAACGCAATTACATTTATTTGGGCAGTGACCAACGTGTCTACGCGGATATGGTGTTGGCCGCGGAAGACGGCACGGGCATCCAGCTTTATTCAGATAACGATAATACCGAGGCGCTACAAGACCTCACGTTGAGCTTGGGCAAGATAGAATTGGGAGACGTATTGAGCGTGATTCCCTACCTGCCCGATATCACGGGTACGCTGGACGGAGATTTCCACGTGATACAAACGCAAGACGCTTTCTCGTTATCGTCTAACTTCACTGTAGACGAGATGACTTATGAGGGCGCCCGCCTAGGTGATGTGGGCAGTGAATTTGTCTATATGCCTTTGGCGGACGGCACCCATACTGTTGATGGCATCTTGATGGCAGATGGCAAGGAGGTGAGCACGGTAACAGGTTCTTACCTTTCCGAGGGAGACGGATATATGGATGTTACAATGAGTATGGAACGCATGCCTCTGCAATTCTTCAACGCTTTCTTGCCTCGCAAGTTATTGGGATTGCGAGGTTATGGCGAGGGAAGCCTGGAAGTGAAAGGCTCCATGAGCCAACCCGAAGTGAATGGAGAGGTGTTCCTGGACTCTGGCTATGTGGCAAGTCCCACCTATGGCGTGCAGATGCGTTTTGCCGATGACCCCGTGCGCATTGTCAACAGCCATTTGTTATTCGAGAACTTTGAGATGTATTCCGATAATGGCAGTCCATTGATTATCGCGGGCGAGCTGGATTTCTCCAATCTCGACGACATGGCCATGGATATTCGTATGCGGGCGGAGAACTTCCAAATCATCAATGCCAAGAAGAGCCGTTACGCGGAGGCTTATGGCAAGGCTTTTGTCAATTTCACGGGTATGATGCGCGGGCCTGTCTCCCGGCTGAATATGTTTGGCAGTCTCGGTGTGCTGGGTTCTACGGATATGACCTATGTATTGAAAGAGTCGGAGCTGGTCACCGATAATCAGTTGGATGAATTGGTGAAGTTCACGGATTTCCGTGATACCGCGGAGATGGTGGTCAAGCGACCGCCTTTGGAAGGTTTCAATATGTCGTTGAGCATGCATATAGATGAGTCGGCGCATATTATCTGTGGACTGAACGCGGACTTGTCCAATTATATCGACTTAATGGGTGGCGGTGACCTGCTTATGACTTACGGCACTGCCAACGGCTTGCAGCTATCAGGACGTTATACGCTCAGTAATGGCGTGATGAAGTATTCTTTGCCTGTGATACCTTTGAAGACTTTCTCCATAGAGGACGGAAGCTATATTGAGTTTATGGGAGACCCGATGAATCCCAACTTGAACATCACGGCCACGGAATTGATAAAGGCCAACGTGGATGACGGAAGCGGCGTGGGCAGGTCTGTGGATTTCCATTGCGGCGTGAAGTTGACGCAAAACCTCAACAAGCCTGGTATACAGTTCATTATTTCCGCTCCAGACGACATGGCCTTGCAAGACGAGTTGAACACAATGGACAATGAGGAACGCGGAAAGATTGCCATCACCATGTTGGCTTCCGGCATGTACATGGCTTCCGGCGGCACCTCTTCTTTCTCCATGAATAAGGCTTTGACTTCTTTTCTTAATTCTGAGATAAACAACATCATGGGGTCGGCGATGCGTTCCATAGGACTCAATGTGGGTATGAGCGTAGATAACACGAAGGCCGCCGCTGGTGGCACGCATACAGATTATAACTTCAAGTTCTCCAAGCGGTTGTGGAACAACAGGCTCAATGTGAGTGTGGGCGGACAAGTTTCCTCGGGCGCGGATTTGGAGTCAGGCAATAGCAATGACGCTTTCTTCGACAATGTGGAATTGGAATACCGTCTTGATCAACGTTCTAGTATGTATATCAAGGCATTCTACGATAATTCCACCTATGATTGGCTGGAGGGCATGATAGGAGAATATGGCGCGGGCTTCGTGTGGCGGCGCAAATTGCAACATTTCCGTGACATTTTCCGCTTAAATACGAATAAGACCCGTAAACCTGCCCTAAAGGAGGAGAAGAAGGACAGTATACCACAAGGCAATAAGACAAGCAATGAGCAAGAGAAGTAGCATATACCATATTATATATATAGCGTTGGCGGCAATAGTGATAAGTTTTTCACTTACGTCCTGTTCTACTACGCGTGCCATTCCCGATGATGAGCAACTTTTCGCGGGACTGAAGAAAATCTCTTATGTGAACTATGAGGAGGGCGGCCACGCTGACTCCACGATAGCTGAGATGGAGTATGTGTTGGCTTCCGCGCCTACAGAGGCTTTGTTTGGCAGTAGCTATCACATGTCTCCTTTCCCTGTGCGTTTGTGGATTTGGAATGCCTTCTCAAAATCAGATAACGCTTTTGCCCGTTGGATGACCCGTACCTTTGGCACGGAACCAAAGTTGCTGAGCGAGGTAAATCCCGATTTGCGAGCCCAAGTAGCTGAAGGGAAGCTTATGAAACGGGGATATTTCAACAGCAAGGTCTCCTATGAGGAGATTACTCTCAAGAACCCCAAGAAAGCCAAGATATCCTATACCGTCAACATGGGGCCTCTTTGGCGATTGGATTCCATAGCCTATATGTCATTTCCTGCCGTGGCGGATAGTTTGATTAAGTCTTCCGCCTCAGAGACATATTTGCATAAAGGTAGCCCTTTCTCCGTATCAGACTTGGAATCTGAACGGCAACGCTTGGCAAGTTTGTTCCAAGATCATGGATACTATTTTTATCAATCGGGTTACGCTTCTTACTTGGCGGACACCGCTGCTGTTCCCCATCGAGTGCAGTTGCGTTTAGCTTTAGCTGACAGTATAGACCCGCGTGCTCATCGTCGGTGGTATATCGGCAATATTGATGTCAATATGCGCAAGGAGATGACGGATTCTTTGGACAATTATTTCAAGTTTCGCCATTTGCGCTTTAACTACAGAGGAAAGAAACCTCCTATCCGCCCAGGTGTCTTCATGACGGGACTTCGCTTGCGCCATGGTAGGCCTTATAGGCTTGAGAATGTGGAGCGATTTACCAAGCATTTGCAGTCTACAGGACTTTTCAGCTACTCAGGCATTCGTTTTACGCCCCGAGATACTTCCGCCACATGCGACACGCTGGATGCCAGAATAGACTTGGTGCTCGACAAACCCTATGATTTTTATATAGAAGCCAATGCCAAAGGCAAAACCTCGGGACGTTATGGTCCCGAGTTGGTGGTGGGTTTCGTGAAACGAAACGCCTTCCGTGGTGGCGAGAAGTTGGATATCAACCTCCATGGATCCTATGAGTGGCAAACAGGACATGCTTCTGAAGGTAGTAGCACAGGCGTTAATTCCTATGAATATGGCTTGGACGCATCCCTGACTTTTCCTCGCATCATTACCCCTTGGACATTGTTTACCAGTCCGGTTAAGCAATACGAGCGCTTGACGAGTGAAAATAACACGGAGGATAGAAAAAAACGCAGGCGCAGGGCTAGAAGACGCTTCTTCTCTAATCCCACTACAGTTGTTGAACTCTCCACGAATACCCTTAACCGCTCAGGCTACTTCATGCGCAATGTGGTTTCGGCGGAACTGACGTACGATTGGTCTACTAGTCCTAGTTCTCATCACTCGTTCAGTCCTCTGTTGCTCTCCTATGAATATATGAATGAGCGCACGGCTGCTTTCGACTCTCTCTTGGTGAAAAACGCATACTTACAAGTATCTATGCGTGACCAATTCGTCCCCAAGATGAGTTACACTTACACATACCGCAGCCCTTTGCGCTTTCGTAATCCTATCACCTGGCGAACCACGGTAAGTGAGGCTTCCAACCTCTTGGCGGCAGGCTATGCCGTTTTTGGGGAAGGATGGAGCAAGAAAGACAAGACTATGTTCAAGAATCCTTTTGCCCAGTTCGTGAAAGTGGAGACCAAGTTTGTCAAGCAATGGAATTTCTCCGAGTATTCATCTTTAGTGGGACATGTCAACGCAGGAGTGGTTTACAGTTATGGAAATGCCAACAGCGCTCCTTATTACGAGCAGTTCTATGTTGGAGGAGCCAATAGTATCCGCGCCTTCAATGTACGTAGCATCGGACCAGGCACTTATCTTCGCAAGAAAGGCCGTTCTTCCTATATCGACCAGACAGGAGACGTGAAGCTCCAGCTCAATTTGGAATATCGCATGCGCCTATGGGGATCGTTGCATGGGGCATTGTTCCTTGACGCTGGCAATGTTTGGACATTGCGTGACCACGAGGAGTTGGAAGGCTGCAAGTTTGAGATAGGAAGTTTTTATAAGCAGCTGGCCTTGGGAACGGGTGTAGGTCTTAGGTACGATTTGGGAATGTTTGTGATACGTCTGGATTGGGGTATAGGACTCCATGTGCCTTATGAAACGGGAAAGAGCGGTTTTTACAATATTCCCAAGTTCAGTGATGGCCATGCTATCCATCTGGCCGTAGGATATCCCTTCTAACGAGATTTTTTCATTTAGTTCTATGCTATATCAAGAAAAATAGTTACCTTTGCTAGGGATTTATAATACCTACTAAAAATATACTTATGAAACCAACACTGTTGTTGTTGGCTGCTGGCATGGGCAGCCGCTACGGAGGTCTCAAACAACTTGACGGGCTGGGTCCCAATGGGGAGACCATTATGGATTATTCCATTTATGACGCTATTCAGGCAGGCTTCGGAAAAATCGTGTTTGTTATTCGCAAGGATTTCGAACAGCAGTTCCGTGAGCAGGTGTTAGCCAAGTATGAGGGGCATATTCCCGCGGAGCTTTGCTTCCAGTCTTTGGATGCTTTGCCTGAAGGGTTTAGCGTTCCCGAAGGACGCGTTAAGCCATGGGGAACCAATCATGCGGTGCTTATGGCCAAGGATATTATCCATGAACCTTTCTGCGTAATCAACTGCGATGATTTCTATAATCGCGACAGTTTTCGCGTGATAGGAAAGTTCCTTTCCGGGTTGCCTGAAGGAAGTAAAAACAAATACGCCATGGTTGGTTTCCGTGTAGGCAACACCTTGTCGGAGAATGGAACCGTGGCTCGCGGTATCTGCTCAAAGGATGAGGCTGGTAACTTGACTACCTGTGTGGAGCGTACGGAGATTATGCGTATAGAAGGTAAAGTAAGCTATAAAGATGAACAAGGAGAGTGGGTTGCCATAGAAGACAATACTCCCGTGTCCATGAATGTTTGGGGGTTCACGCCAGATTATTTTGACTATAGCGAGGCTTATTTCAAGGATTTTCTCAACAATCCCAAGAATATGGAGAATCTCAAGGCTGAGTTCTTTATTCCGCTGGTGGTAAACAAGTTGATTAATGACGGCGTTGCCACTGTCCAGGTGCTTGACACTACCAGTAAGTGGTTTGGCGTGACTTATTCCGCGGATCGCCAGGCGGTGGTGGACAGGATTAAGGGATTGGTCGACGAAGGCGTTTATCCTGAGAAACTGTTCTAGATGGAGATCAATACATTGGATGAAAAAGAAGCTGCTATCCTGAGGCAATGGATAGCGGCTTCTGAGCGTATTGTTATTTGTGCCCATAAGTCTCCCGATGGAGATGCCATGGGGGCCGCTTTGGCATGGAATGAGTATTTGCGCCAGTTGGGTAAGACTCCTTTTGTGGTTGTCCCCGACGCCTATCCCGACTTCTTGCAGTGGCTGCCTGGCTCTGAGCGTGTGTTGCGTTACGATCGTAAGCCCGAGGTGGTGACCGCGCTTTTTCAGCAAGCGGATTTAGTGTTCTGTCTTGATTTCGGAGAGTCTTCCAGGGTAGAGGCCATGCAACAAGTGCTCATGTTGTCTCCTGCCCGCAAAGTGATGATAGACCATCATCTTAACCCTAGCGACGAGATGGATTTGGTTATCTCCCGTCCCTCCCTTTGCAGCACATGCGAGCTGGTGTTCCGCATTGTTTGGCAATTGGGAGACTTTGAGCGGATGAACCGCAAATGGGCTACTTGCATATATTGCGGCATGATGACCGACACGGGCGCTTTCACCTACAACTCCAATAGTCCCGTCATTTTCTTTATCATCAGCCAGCTTCTCACCAAGCATATAGACAAGGATCTCATTTATCGAAGGGTTTTCAACAATTACAGTTCTTATGCCATTCGTCTTAGGGGATACTTAATGGACCAGAAACTGCAGGTGTGGGAAGATTTGCATGCCGCTTGTTTCACGCTTACCCGAGAGGAAATGCAGCGTTACCACTTTATCAAAGGTGACGTGGAGGGATTGGTCAATCAGCCTTTGCGCATCAAGGACCTCAAACTCTCTATCTATTTGCGTGAGGATACAGAGCAGGACAATCTGATATATGTCAGTTTGCGCTCTGTAGACGACTTTCCATGTAACGAGATGGCCGCCAACTTCTTTCATGGCGGTGGTCACCTTAATGCGTCAGGTGGAAAGCTGGCATGCTCTTTGGAGGAGGCTAAGGCCGTGGTGGAACGTGCGGTGAACGCTTATTCCGAAAGATTGCGAGCGTGAGAGCCGTTCTGTCCAGATGCCTGTAAATGATAAATAATAATAAAAACGAAGTCGCTCTGCCTCTAGAGTCTTATCTTTTTATTACCTTTGTGGCCGATTAAGCAATGAATAGAGAGAAAATGAGAAAACTTCTTATGGGCATCCTTGTCATCATGGCTGCCGTTTTCGTGGCCTCCTGTGATGATACTGAGACATATGCCGACCAGCGCAACCGCGAGCGTGACTCTATTAACCTCTATTTGAGGTATCATAATGTGCAAGTGATATCAGAGGCGCAATTCAAGCAGCGATATGAAGCTTACCAATCAGATCCCTCCGTGGTGCTTACTGATACGGAAAAGAACGAATACGTGCTCTTTGAGAACACGGGCGTCTATATGCAGATTATTGATATTGGCTGTGGAGAGCCTATCAAGGAGGGAGAGACTACCGACGTGCTTTGCCGGTTTGATGAATACAATCTCTTGGTTAGTGCCAGGGGAGACTCTTTGCAGTTGTCCAACAACATATTGGATTACTCCTATCTGGTGGAAAAAATGACGGTAACCAATAGCTATGGTACTTTTACGGCATCTTTTGACAGTAATCAGAGCCTGATGTACATGGTCTATGGCACCACCTCCGTGCCCAATGGTTGGCTGGAGCCTCTTACTTATATTAAGATAGGTCGTCCACAGACCGCTACCGACCGCATAGCTCATCTCAAGCTGATAGTTCCCCATTCAGAGGGAACGCAAGCGGCCTCGTCTAGCGTGTATCCCTGTTTGTATGATATCACATATCAACGAGGACGATAGTTTTCCCGTTTAACTATAACCATATTTTTACCATGACACTGATAAAGTCCATTTCGGGTATCCGCGGCACTATAGGCGGACAGGCAGGTGATACCTTGAATCCGCTAGACATCGTGAAGTTCACCTCGGCGTACGCTACCTTCATCCGTCGTAGCGGCCAATGCGAGAGCAATAAGATAGTGGTGGGGCGAGATGCCCGCATCTCTGGTTCCATGGTGCGCCAAGTGGTCTGCGGAACGTTAATGGGTATGGGCTATGACGTGATGGACATTGGCTTGGCCACCACACCCACCACGGAGTTGGCCGTGCGTATGTCGGGAGCCGAAGGAGGCATTATCATCACGGCCAGTCACAATCCACGCCATTGGAACGCTTTGAAGCTGCTTAACCACGAGGGAGAGTTCCTTACCGCTGCCGATGGACAAGCCGTGCTGGAGATTGCCGAGCGAGAGGATTTCAATTATGCCGATGTTGACCATCTTGGCACTTATACGCTTGACGACAGTTATAACCAGCGTCACATAGATTCTGTGTTGGCCTTGCCTTTGGTAGACGTGGAAGCGGTGAAAAAAGCGAAGTTCCGCGTGGTGGTGGATGCCATCAACTCTGTAGGTGCCATCATTTTGCCTGGCTTGCTTCAGGCTTTGGGCGTGGAGTACACGTTGCTCAATGGCGAGCCGAATGGTGATTTTGCCCACAATCCAGAGCCTTTGGAAAAGAATCTCTCAGGTATCATGACCGAGATGAGCAAGGGAGGTTACGACTTGGGTATTGTCGTAGACCCCGATGTCGACCGCTTGGCCTTCATCCAGGAGGATGGAAAGATGTTCGGCGAGGAATACACGTTGGTCTCCGTGGCTGATTACGTGTTGAGCCACACGCCTGGCAATACGGTAAGCAACTTGAGTAGCACCCGTGCCCTGCGTGACGTTACTCAACGGCATGGCGGTGAATATTTTGCCGCGGCAGTGGGCGAGGTGAACGTTACCACCAAGATGAAGGCCGTTGGCGCCATTATTGGCGGTGAGGGTAATGGCGGTGTCATTTATCCCGAAAGCCATTACGGGCGGGATGCCTTGGTGGGTATTGCCCTTTTCCTGTCTTCCTTGGCCCAGAAGGGATGCAAGGCGAGCGAGTTGCGGGCGTCTTTCCCCAATTATTATATCGCCAAGAACCGTATAGACTTGACTCCATCCACCGACGTGGACGCTATCCTGCGCAAGGTGAAGGAAATGTATGGCGACGAGCAAGTGACCGATATCGACGGCGTGAAGATAGATTTCCCTGACAAGTGGGTGCACCTGCGCAAGAGCAACACCGAGCCCATCATCCGTGTCTATAGCGAGGCCGCCACGATGGAGGAGGCTGATGCCTTGGGCAAGAAACTCATGCAGGTGGTCTACGACATGCAAGGATGAGGCCTCACGTCCTTTCCTCGCGCGCATGATACATTATATATAATAACGTCAACGAATTCCACTTTATGTGCGCAGCCCTGTTATTGCCAAACTGTAGAGACGCATTCATGCGTCTCAGCCAGCTGCCAAGTCTTCGCGACAGGCAGTTTTATTCGGCAATTTTGCTTGCTGAGACGCAAGAATGCGTCTCTACAAGTTTTCGTTGAACTCACGATTATAATATATAACGTGAGTCTGAAGTGGCAGGCTCACGTTTTTCTTATAGAGGAATTTGCTTATGCTGAAAAAGACGTTTTTGTTGTTAGTGGGTTTGGCGATGACCTTCGCGGTCCAGGCCCAAGATTTCTTGGGTGCCTGGTCGGGCAAGCTGGATTTGCGAACTGCCAAGCTTTCCCTGGTGTTTCACTTCTCCAAGGATGACGCGGGCAAGTTGAAGTGTGTCATGGACAGCCCCGACCAAGGGGCCAACGGCATTCCTGCTGAGGCTGAGGTGACTGCCGGGAATAAATTGCGGGTCACAGTGTCCGCCCTGGGCATATCGTATGAAGCCCAGGTAAGCGATAAGCGGATGGAGGGTACCTTCAACCAAGGTGCCGTGAGCTTGCCGCTCGTGTTGGAGCCCGGTGAGGCCAAACATAACAGGCCGCAGACTCCCACGCCTCCCTATATGTATCCCACCGAGGAGGTGACTTTTACCAATCCCGCTGATGGTGCGAAGCTGGCGGGCACCTTGACTTACCCCATGAACTTCCAGTTCTCGAAGGATCTTCCTGTCTTGGTGATGGTCACGGGCAGTGGCCAGCAAAACCGCGACGAGGAGCTGTTTGACCACAAACCATTCCTGGTTATCGCCGATTACTTGGCCAAGCAGGGCATAGCCACCTTGCGCTACGATGATAGGGGAGTGGGCGGCTCCACGGGCGAAGTGGCCAACGCCACCACGCACGACTTCATGGGTGACGCCATCGCGGCGTTAGACTACGTACGCTCCACGGGCAAGTTTGGCAAGTGCGGCGTGCTGGGGCACAGCGAGGGTGGCACCATTGCCATGATGATAGCGGGGCGCCAGCAATGTGACTTTGTTGTCAGTTTGGCGGGAATGGCCATTAAGGGCGATAGCCTCTTGCTGTTGCAAAACCGTGCGGCGCTTTCCAAGAGCGGTGTGCCGGCCATGGTTTGCGATGATTACGTTACTGCCCTGCGCCAGTTGTTGCGGTGGATGGAGAGTGGAGAACAGGTTCCCAATCCCAAGGAGCGGATAGCCGAGTTCGTGAAGTCAGCCAACCTCCAGTTGCCCGAAGCCTTGGTGGAGAACCTGGCCAAGGTGATGGAGGCGTCCACGCCATGGTTGCGCGCCTTCCTGTCCTTGGATCCTACGGAAGATATCCGCGAGGCGAGTTGTCCCGTGCTGGCCCTCAATGGTGGCAATGACACGCAAGTGACCGCAAAGGAAAACCTCGGCGCTTTCCGCCAGCTTCTGCCCGCTAACGAAAAGAATCTCGTGAAGGAATACCCCGGCCTGAACCACCTCTTCCAGCATAGCCAGTCGGGCTTGCCCATAGAGTATGGCACCATCGAAGAGACTATCTCTCCCGAGGTGTTGCAAGACATCGCTACTTGGGTGAACAGCGTGAAGTAGTCTTCTCTCTTGTGGAGGGAAACCTCAAGGGGGATGTCAAGCGAATGCGTCGAATATCGAAAAAGGCAAAAAAAGAACAGGAAAAGTTTTGTGGGTTGCCGAAAAATTCGTAATTTTGCACGCTGTTATAAGTGAAGTGCGCCTATATCCTATTCGCTTAGGCGGGATAGGGGAGGCTTTTCCTAAGCGTGAAGACAATATTAGTAATACATAATTTAAAGACAAAATGAAAAAAGGTATCCATCCTGAAAACTATCGCCCCGTCGTATTCAAGGATATGTCCAACGGCGATATGTTCCTTTCAAGGTCCACCTGCAAGACTAATGATACGGTGGAATTTGAAGGCGAGACTTACCCTGTGGTAAAAATCGAAATCTCCAGTACTTCTCACCCCTTCTATACGGGTAAGAGCAAGTTGGTAGATACGGCCGGTCGCGTAGACCGCTTCATGAATCGCTACGGTAAGTTGAAGAAGTAAATGAACCTTCCGATAGCATATTAACATCCTATAAAGTGTGATTGGCGAGTGTTGCGGAACTCCCAGTCACACTTTTTCGTTTCCAGGCGTTTAGTCTTTCATCTTGTTACTTATGAAAAATATCCGTTTCTATATCTTGTCCCTCTTTGCCTTGGTGTTGTTGCTTTCCGCTTGCGGAAGTGATAATGACGGGGATGGCGGCGTGGCAAACACCAATCTCAACAAGAACGCGCCCACGGCAGGCATGCCGAAAGAGGTGACCCGTTTGGAATTCCCCAGGGTGAAAGGAGGAACGAGTATAGTGCTGGTACATCATGCCAATGTGCCCAACAGCCAGGAGAGCGTCAATTACGCCCTGGAATGGGATGGGGAGAAGAAAGCCAACCGCTGGACGTGCTACCAGATGTACGCTTCCAACCGCGTTTCCAACACCTCCCGCTATGAGTCTGATGACAACCAGTATCCGCAAGACCCGGACCTGCCTCAGGCTTATCGTTGGGAGACAGACCCTTTCAGGAGGTCTGGCTACGACCATGGCCACCTCTGTCCCTCCGCTGACAGGCTTTATTCCTTTGAGGCCAATTATCAAACATTCTTCCTCACCAACATGTCGCCGCAGCTCAACGCCTTCAATGCGGGCGTATGGGAGAACATGGAGAGTCAGTTGCGCAAGTGGATTACCGCTAATTCCAGCCGTAACGACACGCTCTACGTATGCAAGGGAGGCACGATAGACAAGGCAGACCAGGTCTTGACAACGCTCGCCAATGGCTTGATAGTGCCCAAGTATTTCTTTTGCGCCCTGCTGATGAAGAACAGCGGAGGCTATAAGGCCCTGGGTTTCTGGTTTGAACACAAGGCGAACAGGGACGAGAACCTGGGAAGCTACGTGGTGAACATCGACCAATTGGAATCTCTCACGGGCCTGGATTTCTTCTGTAACCTGCCTGATGAGACGGAAAACCACGTGGAGAGCCTGCCCGTGGAGAACGTAAAGCGAGCCTGGGGATTGTCGAAATAGCCCCACCCCGCCGTGCTTTAACCCTTGAGCCCTATAAGGGGTGACGGGCTTTTCAATTCAACTTGTTTTGTTGATCAAAACAAGTTGTTTCGCGTCTCAAAACAAGTTATTTCGAAAAACAAAACAACTTGTTTTTCCTCTCGGTTTAACTTGTTTTCCCAAGGGACGTGCTTGCCGTGGGAAAACGATACTAGTCTCAAGGCCCTGTGAAACTAGTATCGTGGGTCATCGAGACTAGTTTCATCGCCCATCGTGGCTAGTCGCGTTTCTCAAGCCCCCGCAAGGCCAGGGCTCATATAAGATAAGAAACAATCATGGCGGACTTGGTCTTTGAGGAACCAAGTCCGCCATGGTCGTGATGGGGAGTGTATTTACAGGTCGAATTTGTAGCCCACGGTGACCGTGAAGCCTTGGTGTTTGCCAGAGGTTTCCTTGAAGGTCTTGGTCAAGGGGAAATGGTAGCGGGCATCCAGCACCACGTTCATGTATTCGTAGGAGACTCCTACGGGGATGGAGATAGACGTGGTCTTGCAGAAAGACTTGATGTCTTCGTCATAGGAATGGGATTCCCCGTACTCGCGTGTGCCGCTGATGTCGTCGTAGGTGATGTCCACTGTGTCATACTCGTGACTGGCCGAGAGCAGGAAGCCCAGTCTTACGCCAGCGTTAAGGCTCAGTCCCTTGGCCACGTAGACATGCGCCATGACAGGCACCTGCAGGTAGTCGAAAGCCAGGTTGTTCTCGTTGATGCCCACGCGGGCTTCTCCTTGTCCCAACTCTATGTCTGAGTGGCGGCTGCCTTCTTGGGCGTACATCACGCCAAGCGATACGGCCAGTCGCGGCATGGCTTGGTACATCGCTTCCACACCGCCCGTGAATCCTGGCTGGTATTTGCCCTTCAAGGAGTAAGTGCCCATGTCGCCGTATTCATAGAGGTGGTCTCCCGTCACGTTGGTGATATCCACGCCCACCTTGGGAATGATAGAGAATGTACCCGCTTCGGGTTGCGCCATGAGCGGCAAGGCCATGGCCATGAGGCTCAGCGCCAAGATAAGTTTACGTTTCAGCATGGTTATTCCTTGTTGTTGCGTTTTCTTTCCAGGTGATTGAGTATGATTTTGCGCATGCGCATGCTCTTCGGAGTCACCTCCACGTACTCGTCGCCCTTGATATACTCCAGGCATTCCTCCAGGCTCATCTGGGTCTTTGGTATCACGCGGGCTTTCTCGTCGCTACCGCTGGCGCGCACGTTGGTCAGCTGCTTGGCCTTGGTCACGTTGATGACAAGGTCGTTGTCGTGCACGTGCTCGCCTACCACTTGTCCCGCGTAGACTTCCTCTCCCGGGTCAATGAAGAATTTTCCCCTGTCTTGCAACTTGTCTATGGAGTAGGCGTAGGCGGTGCCCGTCTCCATGGCTATCATCGAGCCATTCGTTCTGCGCTCTATGTCGCCCTTGTAAGGCTGGTACTCCTTGAAGCGGTGAGCCATGATGGCTTCGCCTTGGGAGGCGGTCAGGACATTTGTGCGCAGTCCGATGATGCCCCTGGAAGGTATTTCGAACTCTATGTTCACCCTGTCGCCTTGCGTCTCCATGCCCAGCAGGTCTCCCTTGCGGCGGGTCACCATGTCTATCATCTTGCTGGAGAATTCCTCGGGCACGTTGATGGTCAGCTCCTCTATAGGCTCGCACTTCTGTCCGTCTATCTCCTTGTAGATTACCTGCGGTTGGCCCACCTGCAGCTCGTAGCCCTCGCGGCGCATGGTCTCTATCAGCACGGAGAGGTGCAATACGCCACGTCCGCTTACTATCCATTTGTCGGTGGTGTCCTCGTAAGGCTCCACTCTCAGTGCCAGGTTCTTCTCCAGCTCCTTGTTCAGTCGGTCGTTGATATGGCGGGAAGTGCAGAACTTTCCTTCTTTTCCGAAGAAAGGAGAGTCATTGATGGTGAAGAGCATGCTCATGGTAGGCTCGTCGATGGCAATGGGAGGCAGCGGCTCGGGATTCTCGTAGTCGCAGATGGTGTCGCCTATCTCGAAACGCTCCAATCCTATCACGGCGCAGATGTCTCCCGCATCCACGTGATCGGTCTTCACGTGTCCCATGCCCTCGAAAGTGTGCAGTTCCTTTATCTTGGTTTTCTCTTGCGAGCCGTCACGATGGCAGATGGTCACGTTCATGCCGTCTTTCAACACACCCCTGTGAACCCTTCCCACGGCTATGCGGCCCGTGTAGTTGCTGTAGTCCAGCGAGGTGATGAGCAGCTGCGGAGTGCCTTCCAGCTGTTTCGGGGCGGGAATTATCTCCACTATCTTGTCCAGCAAGTAGTCTATGTTGTCCGTTGGCTGCTTCCAGTCTTCGGCCATCCATCCGTTTTTCGCGGAGCCATACACCACGGGGAAGTCCAGCTGGTCTTCCGTGGCGTTCAGCTCACACATCAGGTCAAACACCATTTCGTAAACCTCCTCGGGGCGGCAACTGGGCTTGTCCACCTTGTTCACCACCACGATCGGCTTCAGCCCTATCTGCAGGGCTTTTTGCAAAACGAAACGAGTCTGTGGCATAGGGCCTTCGAAAGCGTCTACCAGCAGGATGCATCCATCGGCCATGTTAAGCACGCGCTCCACCTCTCCGCCGAAGTCGGAGTGTCCTGGAGTGTCTATGATGTTTATCTTGACACCTTTCCAGTTGATGGAAACGTTCTTGGAAAGGATGGTGATGCCACGTTCACGCTCCAGGTCGTTGGAGTCCAGCACCTCGCCGCTGTTATCCTGTCCCTCTCGGAATAGCTTGCCGGCCAGCATCATCTTGTCGACCAATGTCGTCTTGCCATGGTCTACGTGCGCTATGATAGCGATGTTTCTAATGTCTTGCATATGTTTTTACCTTAATGTGCTCCAAAAAATCGGTGCAAAATTACAAAAAAGTTTGGATAAGCTTGCGGGTTTCACGGAAAAGTTATACCTTTGCACCGCATTTTCGCAATGCGTATCAATAACTATAATCATTTTTAAACAGCTATGTATTTAGACAAGGCAAAGAAAGAAGAGATCTTTAGCAAGTACGGGAAGTCCAACTCTGATACTGGCTCACCTGAGAGCCAGATAGCATTGTTCACCTACCGTATTGCTCATTTGACGGAACATGTTAAGCAGAACCGTAAAGATTATACTACGACACGTGCCCTGACACAGCTCGTAGGAAAGCGCCGCGCCTTGCTCAATTACCTTTACGAGCGTGATGTTGAGCGCTACCGCGCCATCATCAAGGCTCTCGGCCTGCGTAAGTAATTGGGAGGGAAAAGGAATTAACGGCCCCGCTCGTCATCTTGACGGGCGGGGCTTTCCTTTTTCTTCTTCTTTTGTGCCGGCCTTCCAGTCTGGAGTGGGGGAGTGTCTCTTCACCCCAATTCTGTAGCACGTCGGTCACCGGCAAGGAGCAAGCATGTCTGCCTCGCGGAGTGAAAATAGCCGTGTCGGCAGCGCATCGCTACATGAGCTACTTGAAAGGAACTGTCGGGGGTTTCTCGCAAGAAAGGGGAAAGGACCTTGGGCGGTCTAATGGCTGATTGGAGATTATTCCTCCAGCATGTCCTTCCCCGTCTCGTAGCTCGTTACCATGTCTTTCAGTATGCCGACCATCTCTTGCCGGAAGTCTTCCGGTTCCAAGATGGCGAGCTTCCTGCCATGCCACAACAACTCTTGCATGAAGTCGCGGGTGGGTCTCACCCGGATGGAGAAGTCCGTGTATCCGCCATTGTTCCCATCCTTGATTTTCGTCTGGCTTTCATGGAGCGGCACCTCCGTGATGTAGTTGTTTTCGGGATAAAACGCCCTGACGACAATCTTCCTCACGGGGATTTCCTCTTGTCGCATGATGCCGAAGCACCCCTCGAAGAAGCTGTCTGGTGTCAGTCTGCTCTTGATGGCGGGCGGCAGTTGCCGCTTTTTGCAAGCGATGTCCATCGTCTCTATGCGGTTGAAGGGCAGCGTGCGTGGCGTGAACACTTGCTGGCTGTCACTCTTCGTCTCGTCCCAAAGGTTGCCGATGACATACCAACGCTGGTGGAATAGCCGGACAAAGGCGGGTAACATCGTCATGTCTTTCTCTACGCCGTACCCCGTCCTGTAGTGGAAGCGCAAGATATATCGCTTGTCTATCGCCTCCAGTATGTCGTCCAGGTAGTGGGAGTTCATGGGCGCCTCCTCCAGCATCACCTTGTTGTGATACTTCAGCATGTCACCCAGCGAGGCGATGCGCAGTGCCGAGAGCATCCACTCCGTCACGTCAGTCCCTCCATACTTGTCTCGCCAGATGTAGTAGCGGTATCCATTGGTCTTGTCACATTTTATCTCTATGCCGAAGATGGAGTCTATCTCATCCCGGTAGCGGTGGAACGTGCGGACGCTCAGCTCCGTATGGTCGGCGTTGCTGGCCGCCATCTCCCATTCGTCAACAATCTCTTGCAGCGTCATGCGCCTGCGCTCCAGCTTGCCGATGAGCCAACAATAAAACCTGGTGCGGTTGTTCATGGGGACGGATTAATGTTGGTTGAGAAATTCATGGATGACCTTGTGCCACCAGTCCCAGGAGTAGCCCACGGAGGGGTGGTATACAGCCATTACCCTTGCCCTTCCGCCATTGCCCAGTCTGTAACTTCCTGTGGCGATGTGTTGTCCGTCTATCACGATGTCCTTCTCTTCTCGCCATCTCCCGTCACCGGGCAGAAAGCCCCAAAGCCTCTTGCCCCATACGATGATATATTCGGGCAGGTATTGGTCCAACACCTCATAGAAAGCCCTTTGCGCCTGGAGATATTGCTCCTGCGTACCTGCTTGTCGTGTCTCGTCCATCGCCACTTGCAGGAAGTTGAAGAACAAGAGCGACTGCCATATGCGTTGCCGCTCATCCCCGTCCGTCTCGTGTCCCACGAGGCTCCGTTCAAACTTCAGGTAGGTACTCATCCAGCGTTCCCGCTCCGTATTGGGATTGAGGTACGCCTTGATTACGTTAGTGGTGAAGGCGGCGCAGTCGCCCGCCTTGCCCGCCACGCCGCAGTCGGCACACTTCTCTCCGCAGTAATGACTCTCTCCGAGAGCCATCACCCGCTTGCCGAAGATGCCGCCCGCGGAATAGTCATGCCCCACGAAGGGGAGGAAGAATAGGTTAGTCATGGAAATGTATTACAGAATTAAAGAAACAAATGTAATATGTTTTGTCAGAAGTTTCCTTTCGTGCCATTATTTTATAGACAGTATGACCCTTCTATATTCACTCTTGCTGGAATACTTGAATTCATTGAAACGTGATTTACCATACCATTTAACCTCAATCTTGTTTTCAGGAACACCAGCATCTATCAATATCTTCTTAACTGTTTCTGCCCGTACTTCTGAAAGTTTATTATTCATATTAATTCCACCAAGGTCACAAGTAAACCCTTCAACAAAAATGGTCGATTCTTTGTTTGTCTTATTATAGACTGCGGCAAACTCTCGAACCAATGCTTCCCCATCATTTATAAAATGATCTGTATTAATTTCAAACAGTGGGCTGACGGATGGAATCACGATGTTCTTTGCATTCTTGTCAGTTGCATCAACTACATTTTTGGCAAAAACATTTTTGAAATCAGCCAAATTTGAAATCGGTGCTTGGGTTGATATAGGAGAACTTACAGCAGTTGCTGTTGATAAATCAAACTTTACTTCGTTGGCATTTACCGATAGAGATACGGAGTCTTGTATTTCTCCAACTCCTTCAAAACCTTCTCCGGTTCTCTTGCTATTACCTGAAAATATCCAAGCGAGAATAGCCGTAACAACTACTATAGCCCCAATAGCAGCTAATAGGGTCTGCCTTTTCCTTTTGCTTATACACTCATTGCATACAAAGCCACTTGGCTTTTGAACCCCATCCGTTAATGACACTTGTTTGTGACATTTCGAACATTCGACACTCTGTTGTGAGTGCTCGACATTTGCTTTTGTTGTTTTTTTCTCTTCCATATTAGTAGATTTTAAAACCATAATTTCGATTTAATTTTACGTTCTTCAAATATTAAGCCTGTATATGAATGGGCATCTATCAAGTCTTTGAACTCTTGCGTACAAAAACAGGTAGATGGCATTTCTTTAACTTTGAATAAAATAGGATAACTACCTGGTAAAAATACAGGAATTGGCACATCCATTATATCGCCATTAGAAAATCTCGTAATCTTGGATTTCTTGAGATTGAGGCAATCAGAGAGGGGTACTATATCTGAGAACAAAACATAGTTGTCAGTTCCAACCGTTATAGGATTTAAAACTAAACTTGAGAATAAGTTTTTGACATCTTTAGAAATCTCAGCTCTGCAACCCAACATATTTGACATGATGATTACAAAGTCCGGAATTTTAGTAGATTCATTAGTAAGCCAACCATACCTAAACTTATCCATTAGCTCCGGCCTTTCAGCACAAAGCTCCAAAGAATCCGCTCCATTAAGCGATTCTACGACATCAGCTAAAGCATAGCTATAATCAAATGATAGTTGATAGATTTCCATATTATCTTGTCGCTAAGTTTAAAATTGGCACCATTATTTTTTGCGCGGCATTAGAAATAATGCCTGGATTATTCTTATTTTTAAATATACTCCATACGGTGTGTACGGTGTGAGAATCACTGCCAATAGCCAATTCGCCCTTGTACAATTGTTTTTTGAGATTATCCACAGTTTCTGCCAATACTTGTCGCATCATTTCGGGATTATTAGCATATTGCTTTTCGTATTTATTGCAAGCATTCACTAGATCTCTACATACTTTTTGCTCATATTTTAAAGAATTTGAACTATGATTAGAACCTTTTCCTAAAGCCTTATAGATACCATCTTTGTCTGCTCTACCTAACCAAATGCCATTGCAAGGATGGTCTACACTACCAAAATATTTAACCCAGATTTCTCTAGCTTTTTTCCCTATGTCTGTTTTGGGATTGGAAGGTATAACATGATGTGCTTCTATTTGTGATTTGGGTAGATTTTGATATTTTTTGTAGCGTCTATTTTTATCAAACCATTTTTGAGTTCCATAAAGATTTAGATTGTATCCTAAGTTCTTAGAGCTTCCTTCCTTAGAGAACCTTAACTGATTCTTTAAACTTGGATTAGCTTTCGATTGTTTCAGGTATGAAGAATAAGATACAGTTTGGTCTTTGAATCGTGTCAGCAAACGTCCTAAAGCAGTCATTGGTTTTCGTGGTACTTTGCTTTGGACCAGAGTTTCCTCTATCTTCCGTCCTTTTTTAGCCACAGACAGGCGAATAGCCTTACCATTGATCTTTCCTCGAATGAATCTTAAAGCAGATTTTTTTGCGATGTTTTTACCACCTTTCAGGATTTGTTCGGCCAGTTGACTTCGAACGACGTATTTCACTCCACTTTTCAAAGGCTTAACAGTAACTTTTGCGACTTTAGGAACGAAAACAAAAGCTGCATTCATGGAAACTTCAGTAGTGAGGTTCTGAATGGCTTCCTTATTGTCTGCCCCAAGCTGTACGTTTTCCATAACATCGATGCTTGCTGAAGCTATGGCCATAGAAGCATCAACAACATTTATAGCCATATTAACGCCTTGGGCAATTGCTGCAATCGGTGTAGGTCCACTCGCTACTTCTATTGCTGTGACGACAGCACTCGCCCCCATCAAGCACCAATTGATAGTTTCTCGATGTTTCTTATATAATTCATTGGCCTTATGGAGTGCGGATTTGTTTACCTTATCTAACTTTTCTTGTCTTTCTTCTCCTGAAATCCATGTTCCTTCCTGTGTGGGAACACCATTCTTCAACGGGCCTTCATACAAATCGCCATTTTCAAATAATATACTGGCCTCTTTGGGGAAACTCCCATCCTTGGGCCAAAAACCGGTAATTGAAACGGTTCCTTTGTCTCCCACAAGATACATGGTACCATCTCCATAAATCTTTCCATCATAGAACTCTCCCTCGAATCTATTTCCATTCTTAAATTGGAAGACTCCAAGGCCGTTCATCTTGCCATTTACAAATTCGCCTTCATACCAATTCCCGCTGGCATAGTTGTAAGAGCCTATGCCATCGATTATATTTTCATGGACAGTACCTTCATATCTATCGCCATTACTAAATGTAAGCACTCCATCTCCATCCATCCAACCTTTTTCCCATTGCCCATTATAGCTGAATTGTGGACATTTATAAAACCCATTCCCATTTTGAAGTCCACCAGACCAATCTCCTTGATATACCGCTTTCGCTGCGGCATATTCATAAACACCAAACCCGTCAAATTTATTATTAGCCCATTCTCCTGTATAAGAATCGCCATTAGAGAATATCATATCCCCATTTCCTTCTCTCTTACCATCAAGCCAAAAGCCCGAATAATAAGAGCCATCGGATTGAGCCAAATTCCCTGCACCCACAGGAATATTGTCTACAAAAGTTCCTTCAAAGTATAATTGCGGAGTTCGATAAATCACGTCCCCACAAATTCTCCCTTTTTCCCAAACACCATAAACAGAATCGTTGCCACTAATATACAAACCCTCACCTTCCCAAAGACCTGCTTTCCATTTGCCTTGATAGGATGTTCCATTGGCATAATCCATTTTGCCGAGTCCATCAGGCTTACCATCTTTCGTATAGCCATGGTAATGTCCTTGTGGCAACTGTGCATCGACTAATGTTTGGGAAAGCCTTCCTGCTACCCAATCACCTGTTTTTATTGAACCGTCTTCTTTGTAAAGTGTACCTTCTCCATTGAAAGTCCCATCTTTCCAATATCCCTCATAATAGAGCCTGTCATTTCGATAGAGTTTTAGAAAACCATTAGGCTTACTCTCATGAAAAGTGCCGATGTAAATTTCATTGCCTTTAACTAACACGCCGAAACCTTCCATCTTGTCATCCATAAGAGCTCCAACATAACGACCTCCATCGTCCATTGTAATAACGTTTTCTTGTGAGGAGGTTCCGTAGAACATGTTTTCGTTAAAATCGGACTCGTTGCCTTCTTCGTCAATCACGGAAAGAATACCGTTTCCGTTGGGAATGCTGTCAATTACATATCCTTCCCAAACAAAAGATTTTGTGGTGTCAGATAAAGAGGCCCATAATAGCACACCCTCGCCTGTCCTAAGCCAAAGAGACTCTTCCATAAAAGAGCATGCACTTATCAGTGACAGAATAAAGCATGTCACAATAAAATGTTTTAGTTTTCTTAATATCTGCATCATCTTGTAGACATCCTGTGCTCTCTAATATGGGGGTTAATCTCTTAATCGATGACTAATGTCACCTTACTATTACTAGAAAGTCGTGTTTAATAAATGAAATATCTCGATGTTTATTCGGGATTTGCAAGTTCATCTTTCGAGACTTGATTAAAATTATTTTTTTTAAAAATATCCACCAATATAGATAGGCGTTTTAAAGCATCTACAACATTTAAGTGCTCTTCTAATCTTATCCAGAAAAGCCAAAAAAGCTTTTCCTCTGACGTGTCTTCACAATGAGGTAGGAACACATCTTCCATTTCCACTTGAATATTTGTATATACGGCTTTTTTATAAGCGTCCCAAATATTTTCTTTCAAGGTATTCCCACATGTTGAGGCTTCTAACCAAGTGTCACATTTACAACCAAAATATATACCATATTCTGGCTTTGTCGTCTCGTATTCTATCAACAAGCAAACATTTCCATAAAACGAATGTTTCATGGCTATTTTATATTGTAAAAATTGTTTGTACTTTTTGTTTTCGGATAAAATTGCAATTCGTTTGATTTTTTTCATATAATGCTCTTTTAAGCAATCTTTCCCTTTGTTGTTAGATGTCATAAATTGTGAGTTTTATGGTTTGGTTATATTTAACATCATACACATATTTTATACAAAAATATGGATTTTACAAATACGCGTCAAGTCCATAATGGTTCATTTGACTTTTTTAACGCTTACTGAAACGCACTGCCTAATCCCTTTCCATTATGATTTCTCCTCCTTCCTTGGAGGTTATCTTATAAGAACAGAGGTCACGCTTCGTGATGAAGGCATAGGGCAAGCTGATTAAAAGTATAAGGGTAGCGGTTATGTGTATGACTATCGAAAATGTGTGTCCCGCTTCTGAGGACCAACCGATGAGGGTCATTATCGCCAACATGATGACGGCAAGCGATGCGGATGATAGAAGCCATGCTTTTAGCTCTTTCCTTATCGCGTTGGCTAGCTTGCTTTTGATGAGGATGCTCTTTTCCTTTTGTTTTATGGCGAGTTTCAGCTCGTCTTTCGTAGTGACTATTCTCATGCTTTGTCGGATTTTATGTGTTGTTCTTTTTTGGCTATAGCGCAGGCGCATGTGGCCCCTTGTTAGTTCCTTTAGGATGATTGACGCACTGACCACCCACCATCACCATGATGCTGGGGAATTGCTTACCGCAATACTTGTAGGTGCCATTGTATTTCTCCTATTTTTGTGTGATGGCGCAAAGGTACATGTAGAATGTGCCAAATCTAGGCAGAACTTTCCTCGAATTCACGATGTTATTATAGGGTGTACGCAAGAAGATACATGAAGCGAAAAAGAACCCTAGGGTCGTCCGCCAACGACCCTAGGGTTCTTTAGCATTGCTCCATGGGTACTTGGGCTTTTATCCTTGGAGACATACCTTCCGGGTCTATATTCTTAAGCCCATCCCATTTTTGTTTCTTCATTTGTGCATACTTTTTAGAGGTGAGACATTTATTGTCAAGCCAATGGGTGTTTACAATGCTGGTGCATGTGGCCCCTTGTTAGTTCCCTTAGGGTGGTTGACGCACTGACCACCCACCATTACCATGATGCTGGGGAATTGCTTGCCGCAATATTTGCAGGTGTACTTTGACTTCTCCGTTCCCTCATAGAGTTTGTGGCGACCTCTGTTGGGGCCATCCGGATGTTTGGAACAGGTGCCGGAGGTGAGCGACCTAACGTCGGGGAACTTGTGTCCACAATACTCGCAATAATAGTTCTTCTTTTCCATAGTGCTTATCGGGTTAGTCCTGTCCGCCGGCATCAGCGTGGCCAGCGGGAACAGGAGGGTGAATAAAAGGTTTGTCATATATACATTATTATATATAAAGGTGTTAGCCGAAGAGAGAGGTGATGCCATGCCACATCCAGGCGATGGCTCCGGCTACCAGGCTCGTGAGCCAGTAGATGAGCAAGCAGAGCACCACGATGAATATGGCGGCCTTGACGGCTTTCTTGTTTACCTGGTGGATGATTTGCTTGTCGTCATCGATATAGCCCGTGATGAGGCGCAGGTTCTTGGAGTAACTGCGGTGGAAGACATCGATGACATCGCCCAGCAGGGGCACTATGCCGACAAGCATGTCGACCAACACATTGGAGATGACCGCCAACGTGAGCGGAATGGACTTGACGACACAGAGGCTGTAGTAGATGAAGGGTACGGCCAAGACGCTGCTCAGCATGTCGCCGGCGGCAGGGAAGAAGAAACCCAAGATGGGGTCTACGAGGTATTTGTCCATAATCTTGGCGGTCTTGTCCATGACCACATAAGAGGTCATGCTCATCATCTCTTGCCGTTTCTCTTCCTTGAGCCTGCGCCTTTCCTCCTCTTTCTTCAAGGCCTCGTCACGCTTGCGCTCCTCTTGCTCCTTGTTGAAGCCCATGTCGGCCATGGCTTCTTGTCTTCTTCTCGATACCATAATAAATTAAGGTGTTATCAGGTGGTTTATAGTTCTATTTGCTTGTCGCCGTTGATGAAGTCGTCAAGTTCTTGGTCGCTCACGGATATGCCGCTTAGCTCGGCCAGCGACATGAAAGCTTGCCTGCGTTCTTCTTCGCTCCGGGCGGTGTTGACACGAGTCATGATTTGCCTGAGGAAGGCACTCTTGTCGTCTATTTTCTCTATCTGCCGACGGAAGCCAGAGGTCAGGCGTTGGTATTCCTTGTCGTAAGCGGCGGCGGCCAACTTGCCGTTGAGTTGCTGTGTCTTCAGGCGCACAAAACTGTCTAGCAGTTCCATGGCTTTCCCCAATGTTTGCCCGGCGGCCCCGGCTACCTGATTGAGCTCCTCTTCGGTGTACGGGTGTTCCTCATCCGATGTCTCTCGGTACTCGTCTATACCATCGAGCAGGGCTTTGGCCTCTTGCTGTCCCACGTGCAGGTTGTCTGCCAGCATGTTGGTGAAGAGCGAGAGGTTATCTTCCACATCGGAGGGTAACCGGGTGGCCTCGGTCATGTCTGGGATGTTGATGGCCCGCGTCAGCCGCTCGTCTAACTTGGTCTCCATGATTTCCCTGCCCAGGCGAAGCATGGCGACAACCGCACGCAGATGGGGGAGCATCCGGAGTTGCAGGTCTTTAGAGGCGTGGATGTTTTCCCGTATTTGCCGGTTGAGCGTTTCCAGTTCGTTGGCCACTTGTTCCCTGTCGGCTTGGCAGTCTCGCAGGTCTTGCCGGTGTCGCGCCAGTTCATCTTTGTCCAGCTTCAGGTCTACTTGGTTGCTCTCGTATTCCTTTATCAGCGGGCGGCATACCTCGTCCCACTCGGTGTAGTCGCGGTAGTAGTTCTTGCGGGCCGTGCCAAAGGTAAACAGGTTGGCAATGAACGAGGGCTTGCCGGGTTCCTTGCTCCTGGCCTCATGGTAGCTGGGACCTTTGGCCTCCAACGTGGCGGTGAGGTCTGTTATCAGGCTTTGGTATATATCGATGTTTTGCAAGTGGTCGTTGATTTCTCCGTCTATGGCCTTTAGTTCCCGCGAAAGTTGCTGTTGTTTTTCCTGTAAGGCTTTCACCCGGGGAGAGGCGTAGAGCGCGTCGAGGATGGAGGAGATGTCTGACCGCATCAGTTGGTTGGCGTGGCGCAGGTAGATGTCGGCCTTGGGCAAGGCCACGTCGTTGAGAGTCTTGTGGATAACCAACAGCCTGCCCAGGTCTGCCTTGATGGTGGTGGCATCTCGCTTGACGCTGGTCTTGAACACTTCCAGGTCTGAACGCAGCTGGTTCGTGCGCTCTTGGCTCCGCGTGTAGTGGTCGAGCATGGTGAGTCCCGCCATGGCCAGTCCCAAGGTCTTGCTGCCTTGTCCCATGGACTTGTAGGCGCTGAGGCTGCTTTGTATCGTGGAGCGGAAGCTGTCGCTTATCTCGCCGATGAGCGTGCCACACTTGTCAGTTATCTTGTTGTATTCCAGTTCCGTGTGCTTCAGCATGCCGTCCACGTCGAGGAACTCCACTCTCGAAAAGTCGAACAACCGCGGGGCCACGGCCTTGACATTGTCTCCGTAGATGTCTATGAGTTGCCGGGCGTATTCTTGATAGGTGGCCTGTATGTCGTCACGCAGAGCCGTGAAGTCGGCGATGTTGCTTCTCACGCGGTCTTCTCCCTCATGGTAGACGCTCACCATGTCGGCATATTTCCGAAATAAGGTGGAGGCCTCTTGCTTGACAGCCTTTACGCCACCGGTGCCCGTGATGACATCCATCGCGCCGGAGGCCGTCTTGACCAAGGTGGCAGAGAGGTTGGCATCTATTCCCGCCTGTACCGCGGCCAGGGCCTCTCTCGTGTCCCCCAGTTGCCTCATGGCCAGTGACATGGCGTCTTCTTTCTTGTCTTCGTCGAGCAAGGCCTGCAGCCGGTATTCCTCTACGAGTGATTTGCGCCCATCATTGCTGACGTAGGTATTGAAGACGGCCTTGTCGTTGCCCGCTTCTTGGTAGGTCTCGTAAACCAGCCTTGACACCTCTACGCTGTCGGAGGGTAACGTGTCTTGCCTCAGTTCATAAGCCAGGTCGGCGCGGGTCATGGTCTCTTTGTCCTTTCCCATTTCCCGGGCAAGTTCCAGTATGGTTCGCTTCAGTTGTTTTTCGTCGGTCGTTGATTTCTTCATCGTGTTATAAGGTTAGAAAAGGTTAGTCTCATGTGTCGCGGGGGGTAAAAAGAGAAAGGGCGCAAGCCCACGTCTGTCCACCTTGCCCACGTAGGTTCTTGCACAACCCGAATCAACAAAGTGGCAGAAGCAGCCCACGCCCCTATACAGGATGTGGACATCATTCGCCAGCTTTTGACTGATTCAAAGAAAGTTGCAAGATTTACGTGAATCAAAAAGCCGCTAGATGCTCTTTCAATAGTCCTCAATGTCCGGAAGCCGCCCTCGCGGGAGGTATTTCCATTCGCAAAGTTATGATAATTATCGATAGCTTGCAACATTTTGGACGATTTTTTTGCTGCCTCTGCCATATTTTCTTGTCGTTATGCCGCGAAGTTACGCCCATGTTCTGCCAAAGATTGACAAGGCAGCGCTTTTTTGTGGTTTATTTGTTGAAACCGATGCCTTGCCCGCCTTTTTCTATGCGTTCTTCCTCGCAGAGAGTGATGAGGTGTTCCAGCGTGGGGGCGGTGCCTTGGAGTATTTCCTCCATGGTGGCCTTGCGCACCACGTTGTCTATCTCGCCTCCGCTGAAGTCGAAACGGGAGGCCAGTTGTCGGGCTTCCGCTTCCCGGAGCGCGGGCAGCTTGTCTAGCCAGATGCCTGACTTGGCCTCCAGGTTGGGCTTGTCGAAGCGTATCTTGAAGAGGAACCTGCGCTCGAAGGCCTTGTCCAGGTTGTCGGCCATGTTGGTGGTGGCGATGAGGATGCCGTCCAGCCGCTCCATTTCTTCCAGTATGATGTTTTGGATGGCGTTTTCTGTCTGCGCCACGTTGCTGCTGTTGGCGTCTTTGCGCTTGGAGAAGACGGCGTCGGCCTCGTTGAAAAGCAGGATGGGCTTCAGCTTGCTTTGCCCGCAGAGGCGGCGATAGTTCTCGAACACTTCCTTGATGAGTTTCTCGCTCTCGCCAAACCAGCAGGTCTTGGTGGCGGAGATGTCTACGTGCAAGACGTCTCGTCCTGTCTGCCGGGCCAGTTGCCATACGCTTTCGGTCTTTCCCGTGCCGGGCAGTCCGTAGAGTAGGGCGGCTACGCCCGTGGGCAAGCCTTTCTCTTTGAGCCGCTCTTGCAGCGTGACGTAGTTGTCTTCCCGCAGGCTTTCGGTGAGCATGGAGAGTTGCCGTTGCAGGTTGGACTCGAAGAAGAGCCGCTTGGGCATGACTTTCTCATGGCTCACCAATTGCTTGATGTTGATGGGGTTTTCGAAGAAGTGAGCGTCTTCCTCGAAGTAAAGTTCCATGCCCTTCGGGGTGAGCTTCAGCGCGGCATCATTAAACATACCATTCTCACACACTTCCACGAGTCCGTGCCTTTGCAGGATGTGCTTGTTGGCCTTGAACTCTCGTGTTTCCCGAAAGGCATCGCGCTCGGGCATGAAGCTGGATAACTGGCGGAAGCGGAGTGTGTCGCCGTCTTTGGCCTCGTAGCACACGGCGTAGAAGATGGCACGGTCTTGCGGGTTTTCTACCAAGCGGAGCAGGTTGGCGATGGCGGAGAGTTGTGGGTTCTTGTTTTCCAGTTTCCTCACTCCCCTGATGAATTTCCATTTTTCCACCGCTTCTACCTCGCCAGGCAGGTTGCCGATGTCGTCTCTTACTTTGGCCAGGAACTCGTAGCGGTCCAGTCCACTTCTGTCGCTTCGGTAGATGTTGGCGTTTTCGCCGAAGAGCAACTTTACCGCCTCGTCGGTCAACACCAGCGTGTCTTTATCTTCCGCCTCTACCAGTTCGGTAGCCATTAGGGGATGGGTTCCCTTCATGAGTCGCGCTTTTTGGGTTACGCGCACGCTCACGCTGTCGAAGAGGTCTTCCAGTGTACTGTTGACGCCGCTTTTCCCGCCGTCACCGTCTTTGGTGAAGTCGTTTACCATCTCGTAGAAGAAGGCTCGGTCGCTGATGTCGGGCAGCTTGGCTTGTATGGTTTTCACCAAGTCCAGGCCGGCGTGCTCCTTCTCCAGGGCTTGTATCCGGGAGAGAGCTTTCCGCATGGCTTGTTTTTCTTGCGAGCGGCTGTGTATCAGTTCGCTGGCCTTGGCGCAGAAGTTAAACTGGTCAAACTCGGTGGACGCGGTGGGCGGGATGGGTTTCACCTCCCGGCCTTCCACGATGGCGTTGAACACGTCTTCGCACAGCTCGTATTGCCGCTTCACGATATTTTCTTCCTCGCCATTGGCGGACTCGATAAAGCCCTTGGCTTGCAGGGAGAGCAGGGCGGGGATGTATTCCATCACGTCTAGCGTGGAGCAACCGAAGTAGTTTGCCAGGTCGTCTGTGTCGGTGGATTGCTGCCCGCACTGCCTGTCAAGGATGGCCACGAGCATCATGGCTTGCTCCCGGTTGTCCAGGGACAAAGTCTCACGGATGGCGTCCAGTGATGCCGAGATGGTGGTCAGTCGCTTCAGCTTGCTGTTTTTCAGTTTGCCGGCAGCGGCCTTGGCGTGTTGTGTCAGCGATAGTCTTTCCATGTCTTTTTCTCCTCTTTCTTTATCTTTCATGCCGCGAAGTTAGACGTAGCTTGTGCCAAAATGTGGGTAAGGCTAAAATTATTTTAGTTTTTTCTTTCCAGGCTACATCATCGCTCCCAAAAGCCAGTACTACTGCTTTGCGATTTCAGTACTACTGACTTTTGATTTCAGTAGTACTGCGTTGCCACTTGCAGTACTACTGCGTTTTTTGAGGAAGGACTTTCCCTCTTGCGAATAAAAATGAAAAAGCGGGCTTTTTATTTTGTATTCTCCCCGATTTAAGTTATCTTCGCGAACATGAACGCTGACAAGAAACCCCTGTTGGGACTCACTTTGACGGAATTGAGAGAAGTCGCCAAGGAGTTGGGTATGCCCGCTTTCGCTGGAGGACAGATGGCAGAGTGGCTCTATAAGCACCGTGTGAGGAGCATAGACCAGATGACCAATCTCTCGAAGAAGAACCGGGAACGATTGGCGGAAGTCTATGAGGTGGGCTGCGCCGCCCCGATAGATGAGCGGCACTCAGTGGACGGCACGGTGAAGTATCTTTTCCCCGCCGCCCAAGGCAAGTACGTGGAGGCTGTCTATATACCGGACGGAGACCGCGCCACGCTCTGTGTCTCTTCTCAGGTGGGTTGCAAGATGAATTGCCTTTTCTGCCAAACCGGCAAGCAGGGATTTGAGGGTCAGCTCACCACGGGCGAGATTCTCAACCAGGTGTATAGCCTGCCCGAGGCCGATACGTTGACAAACATAGTATTCATGGGACAAGGAGAGCCTATGGACAACCTGGAGGCGGTATTGAAAGCCACCCAAATACTTACCGCTGACTATGGTTGGGCGTGGAGTCCACGCCGCATAACGGTGAGCAGCGTAGGCATCCGGGGCAAGCTGGAAAGGTTTCTGGACGAGAGCGAATGCCACGTGGCCATCAGCCTGCATTCCCCGTTGCCCGAGCAGCGCGCCAGCCTGATGCCAGCCGAGCGGGGCATGGGCATCAAGCAGGTGGTGGAGCTGTTGCGGCGTTATGATTTCGCCCATCAGCGCAGACTCTCGTTTGAGTATATCGTCTTTGGCGGGCTCAATGACAGCGACCGCCACGCCCGGGAAATCATCAAGTTGCTGCACGGACTCACGTGCAGGGTCAATTTGATACGTTTCCATCCCATACCGGAAGTGCCCCTCCAGGGAGCCAGCGAGGAGAAGATGCTGGCCTTGCGCGATTACCTGACCGCTCATGGCGTGTTCACCACCATCAGAGCCAGTCGTGGTCAAGACATCTACGCCGCTTGCGGGCTCTTGAGCACCGCCAAGAAGATAGCGGAAATAAGAGGTGATGAAGGGGAGTGAAGTTTGTTTGCTTGTGGTCGTAGCGCTACTGACCGCTTGCGCCAATGGGCCAGGTGCGCTGCCAGACAGTGGCGGGAAGCCCTTTGAGGTTTTGGTGGTGGACGACAGTGACAATCTGCTCACCCGTTTGCTGCAAGTCGACGCGGAGGGACTGCCGCAACGTGAGCCGTCTTTTGATGTCTCCCGGGTGGCATCACCTCAATGGAAAGGCTCGTTGAGGTTGGCCAGGGCCATTGTTGTCAGGGATACGTCCAGGACGATGAGGCGGGAAGTTGACCGCTACGCACGGCCGCAGCTCATTGTTTATACAGATGGCAGGGACGGCAAGCGACTCCTCGCGCTTCTGCGGGAGTTTGAGTTGCGGGTGGCTACGGAATGGTTGCGTCAGCGGCATAACGCCAAGATGGAGGAAACCATACGCCAGATGTTTGGCGTGAGCGCGCTCATCCCGAGTGACATGAACAGCGCCAGGCGGGGGAAGGACTTCCTTTGGCTGTCTGACAATAAGGCTTCCCCCATGCGCAATGTTTGTATATATAAAGGTGTGAACCGGGACAGCGTGATGCGGCAGAACGTCAAAGGCGAGACCGACAGCATGTATGTGCAAACCGTGAAGGGAACGGTCAAGGAACGCCCATTGCCTGGCGGAGGGGTTTACCGCTATGGGCTTTGGGAGATGAAAGGGGATGCCATGGGAGGCCCCTTTGCCAGCGTCACCCGCCAGGGCGTTACCATAGAGGCGTTTGTTTACGCTCCTGGCGGAAAGAAGAGAAACCTGATGCGGCAACTGGATGCCGTGTTGTATAGTCTAAGAACTCAATAATACAACTATAATTATACATGGAAGAAAGAAAGATACGCGTGGCGATTACCCACGGAGATACCAACAGCATTGGATATGAGCTGATATTCAAGACTTTCTCGGAACCCGAGATGCTTGATATGTGCGTGCCTATCGTCTATGGCTCGCCTAAGGTGGCCGCTTATCACAAGAAAGTGATGAATACCCCCGCGCAGTTTACCATCATCCACAAGGCGGAAGACGCCATGGAAGGACGGCTGAACTTGTTGGCTGCCATAGAAGACGAGGTGAAGGTGGAATTAGGTACCGCCACCCCGGAGTCGGGCACAGCGGCCATGAAGTCTTTGGACAGGGCCATGACAGACTTCCGCCGAGGCTTGTTTGACGTATTGGTGACCACGCCCGTCAACAAGAGCAACGCCCAGATGGCGGGTTATCCCTTCCCAGGACATACGCAGTTCCTGGAGACATGCGTGGGCGAAGGGGCGCAGGCCTTCAATATCTATGTCAACAGCAAGATGAGAGTGGCCAGTCTCACGGGTATGGTGCCCGTAAACCAAGTGGTGGAATCTATCACTGAGGAGAACGTCATGGCCAAGGTCCGGTTGTTCGCGGAGACCTTGCGCTCAGACTTCCGCATTTCCAACCCTCGATTGGCAGTGCTCTCGCTTAATCCTGGTATCAACGGAGAGATGGGCAAGGAGGAACGGGAAATCATATTGCCCGCCGTGGAGAAACTGGCCGATGAGGGAATACAGGTGTTTGGACCATATGCGTCTGACGTGTTCTTCGGCAAAGGATACTACGCGGACTTCGATGGTGCGCTGGGCATGTATTACGAGCAAGTCCGTACTCCTTTTCTGGTCTTGAGTGACGGGGAGGGAGTGATCTATACGGCTGGCTTGCCCCTGATACGCACCGCCGCGGACTTGGAAGTGAGATACGACATGGCCGGCAAAGGAAAGGCGGATGAGTTCGGTTTCCGCCAGGCCCTCTTCATGGCTATAGACATATATCGCAATAAGATGATGTTCAAGGAGCCTCAAGAAAATCCGTTGCCCAAGCTGTACCATGAGAAGAAGGATGAGAGCGAGCGCGTGCGCTTCGCCATTCCCAAGAAACACTCCAATGAACCTTTCCCCAAGAAAGACCCTGGGCAACAAGAGTAGGGTAGAAGAGTGGTTTCGCTTGAAATTCGGCCAAAGTTGAGGATATCTCAAATATTATATGTAATTTTGTACGCTCAATGAATATTTCAGAACTGCAAGCTATCAAGCAACGGTATAACATCGTAGGCAACAGCGATGGACTCAACCGCGCGCTGGATGTCGCCTTACAGGTGGCACCCACCGATTTGTCTGTGCTGATAGTCGGCGAGAGCGGAGTGGGCAAGGAAATATTGCCCCGCGTGATACACGACGCTTCACCGAGGCGCAGGGAGAAATATTTCGCCATCAACTGCGGTTCTATTCCTGAGGGCACTATAGACAGTGAGCTGTTTGGCCATGAAAAGGGTTCTTTTACTGGGGCGATAGGAGAGAGCGAGGGATATTTCGGCGTCGCCAATAAAGGCACCATTTTTTTGGACGAAGTGGGCGAGCTGCCCATCGCCACCCAAGCCAGGCTCCTGCGCGTGTTGGAGACAGGTGAGTATATCCGTGTGGGCGGACAGGAGGTGCGCAAGACCGATGTGCGCATCGTGGCCGCCACCAATGTCAACATGCGCAAGGCCATCACTGAGGGGCGTTTCAGGGAAGATCTTTACTACCGCCTGAACACCATCCCCATCCAGATGCCGCCTTTGAGAGAGCGAGGGGAAGACATTTTGTTGCTCTTCCGCCTGTTTGCCATGCAGATGGCCGACAAGTATCATCTGCCAAAGATAACGCTTACTCCAGAGGCGCAACAAGCCTTGATGAGTTATAAGTGGCCCGGCAACGTGAGGCAACTGAAGAACATCACCGAGCAGATGTCTGTCTTGAGCCGGGAAAGAGAGGTGAGTTTGCAAACGCTCTTGCGTTTCATTCCCCAGGATGAGCCTTCCACCCAATTGGCCACCATCAATCCAGAGGCTGGCTCCCACTCTTACGAGAGCGAGCGGGAGATGCTTTATAAGATTCTCTATGAGTTGAGAGGCAGCGTGAGTGATCTCAGGAGAGACATGTCTTCTTTGCGCAAGCAGCTGGATGAGGCCAGGGGCTTGCGGGGAGAAGTTGGTTTCCAGCGTCCCCACTATGAGACGATTACCGCTTCCACGCCCTATCCCGCGACCTTTTCCCATCAAGAAAAGGCACAGGCAAGGGAAACCGAGGAGGCTGAGGCCGAGGAAATAGAAGAGGAGGAAATCATGAGCCTGGATGACGTGGGAAAGAAGATGCTGCAAAAGGCATTGGAACGCAATGGGGGCAATCGCAAGAAGGCGGCAAGGGAACTTGGCATATCAGACCGTACTCTATACAGACGCATCAAGCAATATGGACTGGATAAAGACTAAGCGACGGAGATTGTGGCTTTTGGCCTCAACGGGCCTGCTGGTTTTGCTTACGGCATGCTCCGTGAGCTATGGCTTCAATGGGGCCAGCATAGACTACAACAAGACGAAAACCATACAGATAGCGGACTTTCCTATCCGCAGCAGTTACGTGTGGGGACCTATGGGGCCGATGTTCAACAACGCCCTGAAGGATGAGTTCGCCAACCATACCAAGTTGCAGCAGGTGAGGCGCAACGGAGACTTGAAAATAGAGGGCGAGATCACCCAATACAGCCAGCGCAATAAGTCTGTGTCCAGCGAAGGCTACTCTGCCATGACAGAGCTGAGCCTGACCGTCAACGTGCGATTCACCAACAACGTGAATCACAACGAGGATTTCGAGCAGCAATTCACAGCCACGGCCAGCTATGAGACCACTCAAAGCCTGAATTCCGTGCAGGAAGAACTCGTCTCGCAAATGATAGACGACTTGGTGGACCAGATATTCAACGCCACCGTGGCCAACTGGTAAGCCTTCTCCCTTTAAACTTTTGCCCATGGAACTGACGCGTTTGATACAACACCCGGAACTGCTCAACAAGGAGACCCTCTACGATCTCCGGGCACTCTTGGCGCTCTATCCCTATTACCAGACCGCCAGGCTCCTGATGTTGCAAAACCTCTATCTCTTGCACGATGCCTCTTTTGACGAGGAATTGCGCAGGGCAGCTATCTATATCACCGACCGCCGCGTGATTTTCCAGATGATAGAGGCGGCGCATTATCAAATGAAACGGGTGGCTAAACCTAAGGAGCAGGCAGAGGGAGAGGATGGTAACAGCCGTACCGTGGCGCTTATAGATAGTTTCTTGGACACGATTCCCGCGGAAGCGCAAGAAGCTAAACCTAAACGAAAGCCTACGCCCGCAGATGCCGCCGTGGACTATGTGGCCTATCTGCTGGAAACGGAGAGCGAGGACGAGGAGAGCGAACCTGCTCCTAAAATGAAGGGGCAAAACCTCATAGACGACTTTATCAAGGACGGAAAATTCAATCTTAACACCATGGAGGACACGGATAGGCCCCTGGAATTCATGCCCGAAATAGAGCCTTCGATGGACGAGGAAGAAGAAACGCCCAATAATGCCTATTTTACCGAGACATTGGCCCGCATTTACATTAAGCAAGGTAAATATGAGAAGGCTTTGGAAATAATTAGTCGATTAAATTTGAATAATCCAAAAAAAAGTGTTTACTTTGCAGACCAAATGAGATTTTTGGAAAAACTGATATTGAACAATAAGAATAATAAGCATTAAAGACAAATGGTTTACACATTACTAGTAGTACTGATTTGCCTGGTGGCACTGCTCATGATATTCATCGTGCTTATCCAGGAATCAAAGGGAGGTGGACTCTCCTCTAATTTCTCCTCTTCCAACCAGATAATGGGCGTGAAGAAGACCACGGACGTGGTGGAGAAAGCAACGTGGGGTCTTGCCATTGCCATGGTGATTATTAGCGTGCTCTGTGCATATACCTCACCCAAAGCCGCTGGAGAGGAAAGCGTGGCTGGTTCCGCTACCACAGAACAAACAGCTACGCCTGCCATGCCTGGCGCCAATACGGACGCAGCCACTAAACAAGCCGCTCCCGCCCAGGATGCCGCTAAGCAAGGAGCAACCGCCCCTGCCGCCAAGACGGCGACTCCCGCAGAGCAGGCTGCTCCCGCAGCAGGTAACGCTGCCGCTCCTGCTCCCAAAAACTAATTTGTGAGAAAAAAGTAGGGGATTTATTTGGCTGGTTCAAATAAATTCCGTACCTTTGCACCCGCTAAACAACAATAGCGGATTTACACGGTGGGTGTAGTTCAGTTGGTTAGAGCGTCAGATTGTGGTTCTGAATGTCGTGGGTTCGAGTCCCACCATCCACCCTTCTTCGAGCCTGAGACCTCACAAGGTCTCAGGCTCGTTGTTTTTTTAGAAGCTTCTCGGGTAGTCCGCGGTTCCGGCTCAGCGAAAATTTCATCGGGATTGCCTGGGTTTATCATCCATAATGGAATGAAGAGACCCTCGAAGAGGGTCAGGGATGCTTAACCGCATGTGCCGCGCCTCGAAGAGGTGAGGTGCTTGCGGGCAATCCACGCAGTTATGGTTATAGGGCCTCGAAGAGGTCCAGGAACACCCTGGCGTGAGTGCTTGCCGGACAGCCCTAGGGTGGTTGGACCTCTTCGAGGCCCTATAGATGGTATGGAAGTGTCACTATCCGCAAGCGGGAAACCTCTTCGAGGCTTCCCACATGCGGTTAAGCATTCCTGGACTTCTTCGAAGCCCTTCCCGTTATATTGATTCCAAATACCGTATGACTATTCCCCATGAAATTTCCACTGATCCGAGATAGTATCTCAACCGCCCCTGAGATACTATCTCATTCCCTATCGAGATACTATCTCATGACGGGTTGAGATACTATCTCGGTGAAAAGAGGCTTATATCCCCTTTTTCTCCCGTTGGCAGTCTTGCCGGTATTCCGATGGCGACAGGTGGATTCGTTTTTGCACATACCGACTGAAGTAAGACATGGAAGAGAAGTTCATCCGTTCGGCGATTTCCGTCAAAGAGAGTTCCTTTTGGCGGAGCAGGCGGGTGATTTCCTGCATGGTGAAGCGGTCAATCCAGTAGGTGGCGGATTTTCCGCTTACTTTCTTGCATATTTCTGACAGGTAATGGGGCGTGACACAAAGGCGAGAGGCATAATGACTGAGACTTCGGTTTCGCATATATTCCCCATTGTACAGCAACTCGATGAAACTCCGTAGCAGGGCGGTAATGCGTTCCGATACTTGCGTGTCCTTGTGTTTGCGTGCGTGTATGTCGTATAGGTCGAGGATATGCGCGGTCAGCAAGCTGCCTAGCAATTCCGCACGGAAAAGATGCTTCTCGTCTTCCATGCGCATCCGAAGGTATCTTAAGGTGGTCTCACATATCCGGAAGTCTCGTTCGGAAAGTTTCATGACAGGATTCCGCAAGAGCGACAGATGCCCTATGATGCCATAGTTGCTGCGGATAGCGATTGAGGTGACGTAGGTCTCTGAAAGATTCATCAAGATGCCTTGAAAGTCTTCAGACGCGGAGAAGTCCGAGGCTAGTGTCGCGTTGGGCAGGATGACATAATCCCTGGCGGAAATGTTATAATGCGTCTCCTGGAAAGTGAATCCCATGTTGCCTTCCTCGCAGAGGATGTGGATGATCCTTCCCGCGTATAGCGAGGTGTTCAGTTCCTGCCAGCTGTCGGCAAAAACAATTCCGTCAAATCTTGTGTCACTCATTACAGAGGCTATTTGCTGGCAAATATAGCGAAAAACCACGAATAGTGAAAACATTACCCCAAATTATGTAATAGTGGATCAGCAAGAACTACGTAATTTCGCGCCAGGAACTAAAATCATATAAGTATCATGAAAGATGTAAGATTGAACAATGGCGTAATGATGCCAGCTATAGGTTTTGGCGTTTACCAAATTCCCGAGAATGAAACGGAACGTGTCGTAAGCGATGCCATCGAAGTGGGGTATCGGATGTTCGACACGGCAGCTTCTTATTTCAATGAGGGACAAGTAGGCAATGCCATCCGGCAGAGCGGCATCAAGCGCGAGGAATTTTTCATCACCACCAAATTATGGGTGCAGGATTATGAGTATGAGGATGCGCTCCGTGCCTTTGACAAGTCATTGAAGTTGCTTGGACTTGATTACATCGACCTTTACCTGCTGCACAAACCTTACGGCAACTATTATGCGGCGTGGAGAGCCTGCGAGCGGCTTTACAAAGAAGGGCTTATCCGTGCCATTGGCGTGACAAGTTTCTCCAATGAACGTCTGCAAGATCTCTTTCTGCACAATGAGGTGAAGCCTGCCGTGAACCAGTTGGAGACGCATCCGTTCTTCCAGCAGCAAACCGCCAATGCGTTCTTGCAGAAAGAGGGCATTCAGCATGAGGCATGGGCTCCTTTTGCCGAGGGACAGAATGATATTTGGAACAATCCAGTGTTAAAAGCTATCGCTGAGAAGCATGGACGGACGGTGGGGCAAGTCATTCTCCGTTGGCTGAACCAGCGTAATGTAGTGGTCATTCCCAAGACAGTGCATAAGGAACGGATGATTGAGAACTTCAACATCCTTGACTTCACGCTTACCGCAAATGAAATGGATGCCATCGCCAGTCTTGAAACTGGGAAAAGCCCGATTTATGATGACATGGATTTGGCAACGGTGAAAGGTATCGGGCTACATAAAATACATGATTGAAATATATAAACAAAATTATTTCTCAATGAAAACTGTAATATTGAACAATGGAATTGAGATGCCAATACTGGGATATGGTGTTTGGCAAATCACCCCTGAAGAATGTGAGTACTATGTTTCGGAAGCCTTAAAAGCCGGTTACCGTTTGATTGATACGGCGCAAGCCTATTATAATGAAGAAGGCGTAGGTGCAGCCATTTCCAACTCTGGCATCCCACGTTCGGAAATATTCATCACCACGAAACTGTGGATATCCAATGCCGGAGATGAAAAGGCTGCCATCAGCATTGACGAATCGCTCCGCAAACTGCGGACGGACTATATTGACCTGTTGCTCATCCATCAGCCTTTTGGGGATTATTACGGAACCTACCGGGCTATGGAGAAAGCATACGAGGCAGGAAAAGTGCGCGCCATAGGATTGAGCAATTTCTATGATTCCAGATTCGTGGACTTGGCAGAGAACATGGATATTAAGCCGGCTGTGGTACAACTGGAAACACACGTGTTCTCGCAACAGGTAAAAATGCGTCACCTGGCAGAAAAATACGGAACGCATATCATGGCTTGGAGCCCGTTGGCCCGTGGCATGAACGGACTTTTTACGAATGAGACATTGAAAGCCATTGGGGAGAAATATGGTAAGGACAATGCGCAAGTGTGTCTGAAATTCCTGACAGACGAGGGCATTATTGTACTTCCCCAATCAACACGTACGGAACGCATGGCCAGCAATCTTGCTATCGATGACTTCAGTTTGAGCGAGACGGACAAGGAACTTATCCGCAATATGGATACTGGAAAAGCACTTGCGGCGGACTTCAATGACCCGGAACTGGCCGAGTATCTTCTTACATACGACAAGAATTTTAACCCTCAAAATAAGTGAATGTGAAATACGGAGTTTTAGGAACAGGCAATGTCACCCGTACCATTGGGGAGCTTTGACGAATCACTCCGCAAACTGTGGGCGGATTACATTGACCTGTTGCTCATCCGTCAGTCGTTTTGCTTCCAAGCGAAAAGGGGAAGAATTTTCTTCCCTATACATTATTAATATATTCGCGCGCGAGGAAAAAGGGTTATCCTTGTTGGGATATATGGCGCAACTCCTCTATGTTGAGTAATTTGATGTGCCTTCCATTAGTGCTTATCAAACCCTCATTGGCGAAGGTGGACAGGGTGCGTATGGCATTGCTGGTGGTCATGTTGGCCAGGGAGGCCATGTCTTCCCTGCTGAGTGATACTTCCAAGACGTTGTCTTCGTCCATGCCGTAGTTGTCCTTGATAAAGAGCAGGGTGTCGGCGAGCCTTCCGCGCAAGTGCTTCTGGATAAGGGAAATGACGCGCTCTTCGACTTGCCCCAAATGATAGCTTAGTTCCTGGATAAAGAATTTGGAGACGGAGAAGTTGCGGCACATGATGTCTTTCATGACTTCAACTGGAATGGTGGCGATGACACAGCTCTCCAGGGTCATGGTTCCCGTGCGGTGGTCTTCCCCCGCGAAGGGAGCCCTAAAGCCAAAGAAGTCCATCGGCTTCATGATCCGTATGATTTGCCGCTTACCCAGGGGGCCTTCCTTGAATACTTTTATCTTGCCGCTCATCAGGCACATTACCCTGGTGGGCGTTTCTGTTTCCTCGAAAATAACTTGTTTGTCCTTGAGGCGTATTAACTCGATATGCTGGCGCAGCAGCGTGATGTCGTCTTGGCCTATGGGATCCCACAGCTGAGTAAATTCCCTAATGGCCATCTCCTTGTCTATGCGATTTTTGGAGGCTGGGTTCATTGCCATTTGAATTCTTGCTTTCGTGCGCGAAGATAGCGAATTTTCCGTTAAATTATCGTAAATGTGTGTGTTTTTTATGTGCGCCAATGCGCTTTTTGTTGTTTTTCTTGAAAAAAAGGCAAGAATATTTTGCGGTTTTCCAATTAATCAGTAACTTTGAAAGCACCTTGGCAAGATACCCATTCTTTTGGGCGCGCGAATTTCTCGTGTGTGCGTCTTGCCCGTGATGGAATATTATAACCTTAATATACAACTATGAGTTATTTACGATTTGAAAAGGCTCTGATGACCAACTTGCAAGAATCCTTGCCCAAGGAATTGCTTCGCACCAATCGCTCAGGGGCTTATTCGTGTTCCACTATCGTGGATTGCAATACGCGTAAGTACCATGGCCTGCTCGTAGTTCCCGTTCCCGAATTGGATGACGAGAACCACGTCCTGTTGAGCTCCCTCGACGTGACGGTGATACAGCATGGTGCAGAGTTCAACCTTGGCTTGCATAAGTATCAGGGCAACAACTACAGCCCAAAGGGTCACAAGTACATCCGTGAGTTTGATTGTGACAAAGTGCCCACTACCCTCTATCGTGTGGGTGGTGTCATCCTCAAGAAAGAGGTGGTCTTCCAGCATTATGAGGATCGCATCTTGATACGTTACACGTTGGTGGATGCTCACTCGGCCACCACGCTTCGCTTCCGGCCGTTCCTGGCTTTCCGTAGCGTAAGGCAGTTCACTTTTGAGAATGGCGTGGCCAGCAAGGAGTATCAGACCGTGGATAATGGCATAAAGACACGCATGTACGCAGGCTACCCAGAGCTTTATATGCAGTTCTCGCGCAAGAATGAGTTCGTCTTCCAGCCCGATTGGTATCGTGGCGTGGAGTACCCCAAGGAGCAGGAACGAGGCTATGCCTGCAACGAGGATCTCTATGTGCCAGGTTACTTTGAGATGCCTATCAAAAAGGGCGAGAGCATCGTGTTCGCCGCTTCCACCTCCGAGATAAAGACAAGGCAGCTGAAAGCTCTTTTCGATGACGAGGTGGCACAACGCAATCCCCGGGACAATTTCTTCCATTGCTTGGTGAACGCGGCCCATCAGTTCCATCGTCGCGAGAAGAATGATGACCGTTATATCCTGGCTGGTTATCCATGGTTTAAGTGCCGTGCGCGCGATACGTTTATCGCCTTGCCTGGCCTTACGCTTTCCATCGAGGAGGACGACTGCTTCCATTTGGTGATGAGCACTGCGGAGAGGGCTTTGCGCCTGTTCATGGAGGGAAAGCCCCAGACTACGTATATGGCGGAGATAGAACAGCCTGATGTCCCCTTGTGGTGTATCTGGACTTTGCAGCAGTATGCCAAGGAAGCGGGCAACGAAGCTTGTCTGCAGAGATATTTCAAGTTGCTGATAGACTTGATGGACTTCATCATCGCCAACAAGCATCCCAATTTGAGGCTGAAAGAGAACGGGTTGGTCTACGCGGAAGGCCGTGAGAAGCCTTGCACGTGGATGAACTCTATGGCCAATGGTCGTCCCGTGGTTCCCCGTACGGGTTATATCGTGGAGTTTAACGCATTGTGGTATAACGCGCTTTGCTTCTGCGGCATGATGGCCGAGGCTGGCGGAGCGCATGACAAGGCTGAAGAGCTCAAGGCGCGTGCCGAGCTGGCCCAGAAGTCTTTTATCTCCACTTTCCTCAATGAGTATGGATACCTTTACGACTACGTGGACAATGGCTATGTGGATTGGAGCGTGAGGCCCAACATGATTTTCCCTGTTGCCTTCGATTACTCTCCTTTGACACAAGAGCAAAAGAAGAATATTCTCGATATGTGTACCCGCGAGTTGCTGACCCCTAAGGGTTTGCGCTCTCTTTCCCCGAAGAGCGGAGGTTACAATCCTATCTATGTGGGTCCACAAGTGCAACGCGACTACGCTTACCATCAAGGTACGGCGTGGCCTTGGTTGGGTGGTTTCTATGTGGAGGCCAGCTTGAAGCTTTATAAGCGTACCCGTCTCAGCTTCCTGGAACGTCAGATGGTGGGATATGAAGACGAGATGTTGTCCAACTGCTTGGGCACCATCAGTGAACTCTATGACGGCAATCCGCCCTTCCAGGGACGTGGAGCCATATCCTTTGCCATGAACGTGGCGGAGATATTGCGTGCGCTGGAGATGTTAGAGAAATATCAATACAAATAGGAGGAGGACTGGCTATGAAAGTATTAATGTTTGGATGGGAGTATCCTCCTCACGTATTTGGTGGACTCGCCACGGCTAACTATGGTATCACAGAGGGACTCCATGCCCAGGGCGACATGGATATCACGCTCTGCTTACCCAAACCCTTTGGAGACGAAGACCGCTCTGCCGCTAACATCATCGCCATGAATTGCGTGCCTATCGCTTGGCGTGATGTCAACTATGACTATGTGAAGAGCAGGGTGGGCAATATCATGGATCCTGATATGTATTATCGCCTGCGCGACCATATCTACGCGGATTTCAACTATATGCACGTCAATGATTTGGGATGCATGGAGTTCGCGGGAGGTTATCCAGGCAACTTGCATGACGAGATCAACAACTACTCCGTTATCGCGGGAGTGGTGGCGCGCACCTTGGAGTTCGATATCATCCACGCTCATGACTGGTTGACATTCCCCGCGGGTATCCATGCCAAGCAGGTGAGCGGCAAGCCTTTGTGCATCCATGTGCATGCCACTGACTTCGACCGCAGTCGCGGCAAGGTGAATCCGACGGTCTATTCCATTGAGAAAGATGGTATGGATCACGCGGATTGTATTATGTGCGTATCCGAGTTGACTCGCCAGACGGTTATCAACCAGTATCACCAAGATCCCCGCAAGGTGTTTACGGTGCATAACGCCGTATATCCGCTCAAGGAAGAATTGCAGGCCATTCCCCGTCCCGACCATCGTGGCAAGGAGAAGGTGGTTACCTTCCTGGGGCGTATCACCATGCAAAAGGGTCCCGAGTATTTCGTGGAGGCGGCAAACATGGTGTTGCATCGCAGTCGCCACGTGCGTTTCTGCATGGCGGGCTCTGGTGACATGATGGACCAGATGATATACCTGGCGGCGGAAAGAGGTATCGCGGACCGCTTCCACTTCCCTGGTTTCATGCGCGGCAAGCAGGTGTATGAATGCCTGAAAGACTCTGATGTCTACGTGATGCCTTCCGTAAGTGAGCCTTTCGGTATCTCTCCCCTGGAGGCCATGCAGTGCGGAACGCCCACCATCATCTCCAAGCAGAGTGGTTGCGCCGAGATTTTGACCAATTGCATCAAGGTGGACTACTGGGACATTCACGCTTTGGCAGACGCCATCTATAGCATTTGCCACAACGAAAGTCTCTTCGACTATCTGCAGCGTGAGGGCAAGGCCGAGGTAGACCGCATTACGTGGGAGAAAGTGGGGCTTTGGATACGTGAACTCTATGAGCGTACCCTGGGCTGGAGATAATCAAATAGAATATCATACATATAAATAGCTAAACATCATGAAAAAGATTTGCCTTTATTTTGAGATACATCAAATCATACATCTCAAGCGGTATCGTTTTTTTGATATCGGTACCGACCATTATTACTATGATCTCTACGAGAACGAACGTTCCATTGGCGACATCGTAGAGCGTTCTTACATGCCTGCCCTCAATACGCTTCACGACATGATTAAGGAGCATGGCGATTACTTCAAGGTGGCATTCTCGCTGTCGGGCGTGGGTATAGAGCAGTTGGAGAACCATGCTCCCCAGGTCATAGAGAAGTTGCAGCAGATGAACGAGACGGGTTGCGTGGAGTTCTTGGCCGAGCCTTATTCCCACGGCCTCTCCTCGCTGGCCAACGAGGCATGCTTTGAGTATGACGTGAAGAAGCAGTGCGAGAAAATGGAGGAGTACTTCGGCCAGAAGCCTTCCGTGCTTCGCAACTCTTCTCTCATCTATAGCGACGATATCGGCCTGCAAGCCGCCCAGATGGGCTTTAAGGGTATGCTGACCGAAGGCGCTAAGCATGTCTTGGGCTGGAAGTCCCCTCACTACATCTATAGCAGCGCGCTGGCTCCCAACCTGAAGCTTTTGTTGCGTGATGTCGTGCTGAGTGACGATATCTCCCTGCGCTTCAACGATAGTTCATGGGATGGTTATCCGCTCTTTGCCGACAACTATATCAACCGCATCGCTTCCTTCCCGCAGGAAGAGCAGGTCATCAATATCTTCATGGAGTTATCCGCTCTAGGCATAGCCCAACCGCTGTCCAGCAATATCCTGGAGTTTATCAAGGCCTTGCCCATTTGCGCCAAGGAGAAAGGTATAGGTTTCGCTACGCCAACCGAATTGTGCGATACCATGCAGGCAATAGATACGTTGAGCGTGCCAGATACCCTGAGCTGGGTGGACGAGGAGCGTGATGTCAGCGCATGGCTGGGTAACCCCATGCAACGAGAGGCTTTCAACAAACTCTACAGCGTGGCCGACCGCGTGCGCATAGCCAATGACCCTCGCATCAGCCAAGACTGGGACTACCTGCAAGCGAGCAACAACTTCCGCTTCATGACTACGAAGCCTAGCAGCGTGGGTCTTGATCGCGGTATCTACAGCAATCCTTTCGATGCCTTTACCAACTACATGAATATCTTGGGCGACTTCATCACCCGCGTGCGCAATCTCTATCCTGAGGAGATAGACAATGAGCAGCTGGAGAGTCTCTTGACTACCATCAAGAATCAAGGTGACGAGATAGAGATGAAGGATAAGGAGATTAGTCGTTTGCAGGCCAAGATAGAGAAAATCGAGAAGGAAGCGGGCAAGAAAGCTGCCGTCAAGAAGCCTGTCCGCAAGACAGCCGCCAAGGCGAAGGCTGCTACGGAGTAGGGCTTATCCCATAATTGACAATAACGAAAAAGGGGCGCGGAAACCACTTGATGGCTTCCGCGCCCTTTTGTCATGTGCTTTCGTCGAACTCACGATATTATATATGAATTATATATATTGTGTGTGCGAGAGTGCATGAAGGGCGCATGGTTTCGCCCTAATGGGAACTGGATTTCAAAATAAGTTAACCTGAGTTCGACGAATTCCACTTTATGCGCGCAGCCCTGTTATTGCCAAACTGTAGAGACGCATTCTTGCGTCTCGGCAAACCGCCAGTCCTTCGCAAGTGGCGATTTTATTCAGCCATCTTGCCTGCTGAGACGCAAGAATGCGTCTCTACACTTTGACAATAATAGATTATATGAATATCCTCAATTCCCCCAACAGGAAATAAGAAGCATTTTTATGGTAAGCTTCCGCCTTCAAAGTATCCTTGCTTCTATGGCCAAGTATTATTGGATACTTCACTATTTATCCTTGCTTCTATCGCGGTTGAAGCATAGTTTCATTTGCAAGGGAGTAATTGGGCAAAATGCGGATATTCATTATAGATTATGCGCGCAAGATGAGATTCGTCGAACTCACGTTAAGTTATTTTGCCCGTCAAAATAACTTATTTTGTGAGGCAAAACAAGTTAAATCGCGGAGCAAAATAACTTGTTTTCCTATGGGCGAATGATTCGTGGCGAATGTGGCGATTTTACACTTATTGCCGAACGTGATTAATTGACTTTATTGGCAGTTATGAAGCGGACGACGTAGAGCATGGGGACTTACCTGGTATTTCGCTCTTTTTTGTGTTAAAATCGAAAAAAAACAGTGGTTTTCTTTTTACGTTTCAAAATTATTACCTATTTTTGCACATACTGAACAGACTAACCTAAGCGATATTACTAATCTAATAAAATAAATGTATGTCTAACTATTTTGAAAAAGTACGATTAGCACTTATTGCGTTCATGCTATGCTTGGCGGCGAACGTAAGTGCTCAGACGGTGAAAGGTACCGTCGTAGACCCAACGGGAGAGCCCATCATTGGTGCCACCATCATGGAAGTCGGCGTGACAGGAAATGGTTCGGTGACAGATTTGGATGGTAATTTCTCCATTACCCTGAAAGGTAACCAAAACCAATTGTCGGTGTCCTACATCGGCATGAAGACGCAAACGGTGAACGTTTCCGGTAAGAGTACCGTGAATATCACCATGGAAGATGAGGCCACGAGCCTGAACGACGTGGTGGTCATCGGTTACGGTTCCGTCAGAAAGAAAGATTTGACTGGTTCCGTGGCTACCGTGGGCAGCGAAGAGCTGAATGCTGTCCCTGTCGCCAACGTCAGCGAGGCATTGGCGGGTAAGATGGCTGGTGTGCAAATCACCACTACCGAAGGTTCTCCTGACGCGGAGATGAGAATCCGCGTGCGTGGCGGAGGTTCCATTACAGGAGATAATACTCCGTTGTTTATTGTGGATGGCTTCCCCGTGGAGTCCATCAGCGACATCCCGGCCTCAGACATTGAGGACATGACCGTCTTGAAGGACGCTTCCTCTACTGCCATTTACGGTTCCCGCGGTGCTAACGGTGTAATCCTGATTACTACCAAAAGCGGTAAGGAAGGCAAAGTGAGCGTAAACTATAACGCTTATTATAGTTGGAAGAAGATGGCCAAGACCTTGGACACTCTTGACCCCATGGATTATGTGACTTGGCAACGAGAATATGCTCTGTTGAGAGATAACGAGGAGAAGTTCACCGAGCTTTTCGGCAATTGGCAAGACGCGGACCTCTATGCCAACGCGGCTGCCAATGATTGGCAAGACCAAGTGTTTGGCCGCACGGGTGAGACTTTCAACCATAACCTCAGCATCAGTGGTGGCTCGGAGAAGACCAAGTTCAATTTCGGCTATGCCCATATCAGTGACAAGGCTATCATGTTAAACTCAAACTATCGTCGTGACAACTTGAGCTTGAAGCTGAGCCATGATATCAACAAAAAGGTGAGCGTGGAGTTCTCTATCCGCTATGCCAACACCAAGGTGAACGGAGCGGGCGCCAATGAGAGCAAGACAGAGGTTTCCTCCGCAGACTCTCGTATGAAGAACGTGATGATTTACCCCATGTTCAACTTCCCCGACCTGAGCGATGGTTATGACCCCGAGTTACAGCTTACCAATCCTATCACCGCGGTGTATGATACCGATAAGGAGCAAACTCGCCAAACTTTCAACATGAACGGTAGTTTCAACTGGGAAATCATCAAGAATCTGAAATTCAGGAGTGAATTTGGCCTGGATTGGTATTATAATACAGATAAGAAGTATTACGGAAACAGCACCTACAACGCCCGCACAAACAGTGTCGACGCCAATGGCGTACATCCCATGGCCTATTTCGCCGACACGCAGCGTCATACTTTCCGCAATACCAACACCTTGAGCTATGATTTCAAAAAGCTCATCAACAATGACGACCATAGCCTCACGCTCCTCTTGGGTGAGGAAATGATTAGCAAGAAGAGTTCGCTCAACGACGATCGCTTGCGCCTCTATCCCACTACGTTTACCGCACAGCAGGCATGGAGTCTTTCTTCGCAGGGCACTCCTTACCAAGTAAACAAGTATGTCAACGCGGACGACAACCTGCTTTCTTTCTTCGCCCGCGCCAACTATAGCTTCCAGGACAAGTATTTGTTGAGCGCCACGTTCCGTGCGGATGGCAGTTCCAAGTTCACCAAGGACAACCGTTGGGGTTATTTCCCCTCAGCTGCTGTCGCATGGCGTATCTCTTCCGAGAAATTCATGCAGGGCACTCGCGACTGGTTGGACGATTTGAAGCTGCGTGTGTCTTATGGTACTGCGGGTAACAACAATATCCCCTCAGACCAAACCACTCCTATTTGGTCGGCCAGCAGCGACACCTGGATGAACATGTTTGATTCTTTCTGGACCGTGGGAACGGCTTCTGGTCAGAGCGGTACTTATGCGTCTAACCCCGATTTGAAATGGGAGACCACAATCACTCGTAACCTGGGACTGGACTTCACCCTTTTTGGCGGTGCGCTTTCCGCTACATTGGAATACTACTGGAACTCCACCAAGGACTTGCTGATAGCCTTCCCCGTGTCAGGTTCTGGATATGACTATCAATATCGTAACCTGGGCGAGACCGAGAACAAGGGTTTCGAGGCTAGTGTCACTTGGCACGCCATCAACAAAAAGAACTTCGGGTTGGACATTTCCGCCAACATAGGTATCAACAAGAACAAGGTGAAGAGCCTGGGTGACATGTCGCAATATTCCGCTTCTTCCGGTTGGGCCTCCACGGTTATACAGGATGATTACATCGTAAGGGTAGGTCGTCCCGTAGGTGAAATCTATGGCTACATCAGTGACGGGCGCTACGAGGTGTCCGACTTCACTTGGGATGAGGCTTCGCGGAAGTGGAACCGCAACGCGGGAGTGGTAGATGCCACGGATGTAGTGGGTTCCAGCTACATGCGCCCTGGTGCCATGAAATTGAAGGACTTGGACGGTGATGGTGTAGTAGACGAGAAAGACCGCACCGTGATAGGTGATACCAATCCAGACGCAAGCGGCGGTTTCAACATCTCAGCCCGCCTCTATGGATTTGATCTTAACGCTAATTTCGTTTACAGCATTGGCAACGATGTATATAACGCCAACAAGATTGAGTACACTACCGCTTATCAGTACTATTACCGCAACATGACCACCGAGATGGCCAGCGGCAAGCGATGGACAAACCTTGACGCTAATGGAAATTTGGTGAACGATCCCGACCAATTGGCCGCTCTCAACGAGAACACTACGATGTGGTCTCCTTATTCTCAGTACGTATTGAGTGACTGGGCTATTGAGGATGGTTCTTTCCTGCGCTTGGCTACGCTGACCCTGGGCTATACGGTGCCCCAGTCGTTGACCCGCAAGATTGGCATCAATAACTTGCGCTTCTACGTGACGGGTTATAACGTGTTCTGTCTTACGAACTATTCGGGCTTCGATCCGGAAGTATCCACTCGTAACAAGACCGCTTTGACTCCTGGAGTTGACTATTCTGCTTATCCAAAGAGCCGTCAATTTGTAATCGGTGTAAATTTGAACTTCTAAAACAGACAAAGAAATGAAAAACAAGATATTGAAATCTCTGGTTCTCGTTGCGGGCTTGGGGACGCTTACCTCCTGCAATGACTTCCTGGATCAGTCATCGCCCTCATCCATGGATGGCGCTAACATCTACTCTACTTACGAGTTCGCGGAGGGCACCATCAGTAATATTTACCATGAATTCGGCGAACAGAACTATCGCGCACGCTCTATATGGTATGGTTATAATACGGACGTGGAATTTTATTTGAACTCCAACAAGGCTGACGGAAAGGCGGATTTGGCCACCTACAACGCAGGCGTTGGCAACGACCAAATGAACACCACTACGGGAACAGACCTGTGGGCCAAGATGTACTCGGCCATCGAGCGTGCCAACTTGGCGATAGAAGGGCTTCGTGCCAACGCGGATCTTGAGGATGTGAATATGAAACAGCTCTTGGGTGAGGCGTTGACATTGAGGGCTTTGTTCTACGTAGACCTCATCAATATGTGGGGCGATGTACCCGCTCGCTTTGAGCCTGTGAACACGGAAAACATGTATGCCGCTCGTTCTGACCGTGATGTCATCTATAAACAAATCATCGCTGACTTGCAAGAGGCTCAAGACCTTTGCGCTTGGCCTAATGAGATAACAGTTACGGAGACCGTGGAACGCGTCAACAAGGCTTTCGTAAAGGGCTTTTTGGCTCGTGTTTGCATGCAGGCAGCTGGATATGCTCAGCGCATGGATGGCAGCAACCGTTTGAGCCAAGACCCCGAATTGTCTAAGGAGGTGCTTTACCCCATAGCCTTGCAAGCTTGCAAGGACGTAATGGACAAGGAGGGTGTATATGTAGCTTTGAAATCCAATTTCGAAGATATCTTTAACAACAATGGTATTTCTGGCGATGTGATTACCGCAGGCAGCGAATCTCTTTTCGAGGTAGGCTATAGCGATGACCCCGTGCGTGGCCGTATCATGTACACCTTCGGTTTGAAGCACAACAGCGAAGACCAATTCACCACGCAAAAGCAAGGCAGTCAGGTAGGCCCCACGCCCACGCTCTTTTGGGATTACTCCACCAAGGACTTGCGCCGCGACGTCACTTGTTGCCCCTTCCAATTTAATAAGGGCGTGCAGGAATTGCAGGCTCCCAAGAGCTGGAGTTTTGGCAAGTTGCGCTATTATTGGACTAACCGCTTAATAGCCAATGGCAATGACGATGGCATCAACCGTCTTTACATGCGCTACGCTGACGTGGTGTTGATGAGGGCGGAGCTGGAGAATGAACTGAATGGCCCAGCAGCCGCAGCTCCTTACCTGAAGAAGATACGCGAGCGTGCTTTCTCTTCCAGCGACAGGGCTAAAGAGGTTGACGAGTATGTGCAGAACGTTTCCGCCAGCAAGGAAACCATGTTCAACGCCATTGTTGATGAGCGTGGGCTGGAGTTCGCTGGTGAATTGGTGCGCAAGGCAGACCTCATTCGTTGGGGATTGTTAAAGAGCAAGCTTGACGAGACTAACGAGAAGATGAAGTCATTGGTATTGCTGCAAGACTATGACGAGAACCATCCCTATAGCCAACTTTCAGGCCATGTTTACTACAAGATGGGTAATCTTAACTGGACTCGGAATGGCGTGACCAACGTGGCTGAGGGCGCGAAGTTAAACATCTATGGCTTGAATTATGGTGAGTTGGAGCTTGATCCCGAAGGCTACGAGGAGTATACCGACAGCAAAGGCGAGGTTTCCACTTGGCTCAAAGAGAATTCCTTGGATGACTGCATTGACTATCTCTATGTGCGTGATCCAGATGTCTATCAGTATTGGCCTATCTTCAACGTGAACTTGAATGATAACCAAAACTTGCAGAATTACGACTGGTATTAATCTCTAATGACATTTACGGCAATGAAAAGACATATTTTATCTATATTAACGCTTGTGGCTGCCCTTGCTTTGGGCACCACGGCACTGACTTCTTGCGATGACCCGCAAGAGACGCAAGACATGGTGCTCGACCGAGTGCTCTCTCCTACAGGTCTTAGCGCACGTGTCTCGGAACAGACGAATATCGTGTTGGCGTGGAATGAGATGTCTGGTGCTGATTCTTACGAGATAGAAGCTTATGCCGACTCTCCGGATTATGATACTCGCACCCCTGATATCTCTGGCACCACTACCGCCACTACGTATACCTTGACCAACTTGATAGGCGAGACTACTTATTATATTCGCGTGAGATCCATTGACGCGGAGGATGAGAGCCGCAATTCCAAGTGGATGACTATAGAGCGTACCACTGACCCCGAGCAAAACATGAACAAGGTGAAACCCGGTGATATTTTGGGTACTAGTGTTACCTTGACTTGGACACCAGGTATAGAAGTGGACAAAATTATTTGTGAGCCAAATACTGCAGGTTCCACAGAACCCACTGTGGAATACACGCTTACAGCGGAGGATATCGCCCAAGGTTCCGCTCAGATAACAGGCTTGACTCCCGAAACCTCTTACCGTGCTACATTGAAGCTGGGAGAAAAGACGCGTGGATATGTTACTTTTACCACTAATATCGACTTTAGTGACGCTACTGTCTTGACCCCAGACATGGATTGGGTAACGGCTATTAAGGACGCTCCCGCAGGCAGCAAATTGGCATTGGCTCCTGGTGATTATGTGCTTACCGACGAGAAATTGAAGATTAATGGTGATATATTGCTAGGCGCGCAAGACCCTGCGGACATGCCCGTGCTTAATACCTGTATACAACTTTATAACGGGGCAGCCGTTACGCTTAACCAGATTATCCTGGATGGTACCAATACAGACGGCAGCCAGGCGTTGGAGTTCAAGGACGCGATGGGATATGGTGATTTGACCCTCAAAGGCTGTGAGATACGTAACTATACAAAGGGTTTGCTCTATATCAACGTAGCGGCTGTGGTCAATGCCATTACTATCGATAATTGCTTGATACACCATATAGAGTGTAGTGGTGGCGATTTCATCGACAGCCGTAAGGGTGGATGGAATGAGCTGAATCTAATCAATAGCACCATTTACGAGAGTGCGGGTAAACGTGACATAATCCGTTTTGATGATTCCTCAAGTTCTGTTTCTTGTTCTGCAGTCACAACTATAGATAAGTGTACTTTCTATAACGTGGGTAACGGAGAGGCGAACTACCGCATCTTCTATGTTCGCTATAATTCAGGAGCCAATACCAATATCTTCACGAACAATGTTGTTGTGAACTTTAATAATAAACGTGGTTTTGGTAATGACAGCAAAACTGCACCTGCTACTTTCAAGAATAACTACTATTTCAATTGCCATCATCTGACGGCGGAGGAAGATGGTACTGGTGCGACGTTCTTTGATGTGGAGGGTACTGTATTGGAAAGCAATCCATTTAAGGATCCTGACAATGCGGACTTCACCATTACGGACGAGGTATTGCAGAGTTATCAGTTTGGTGATCCACGCTGGTTGGATTAATCCTGTTTAAAATAGAAATATGGCTAAGGGCGCACAACATATGTGCGCCCTTTTTTATTTATTGCAATAATGCGAACATTGATGATCGTGGTTTGTTCTTCTGAATGGTTCTTGGTAAAAAACGGTACTTTTCGTATGCTCCGTTTGGCGTCTCTGTTTGGGCGGAAAAACGATACTAGTTTCATCGGCTCACGATACTAGTTTCGTGGGCTGATGAAACTAGTATCGTGGGCCATCGCAACTAGTTGCGATGTTTCACTCCTCCGCATGGCGGTTACACGCTTTTAGACTGTTTTGCCCAAAATAGGTTGACATAGTGGCCTCTGCGTGGTGTCTGCCGTGCCCTTGCTGGCCGAGACGTAAATACGCATTCTACAACTTTTCATTGCACCCACATTATAATGTGCATTACCTACCCAAATGAATTTTTGCCAAGAAAAAATGACCGTAAGATTTGCGGGAGTGAAAAATAAACAGTACCTTTGCACCGCCTTTCAGGCAATGGGTGGTTACCAGAGTGGCCAAATGGGGCAGACTGTAAATCTGCTGGCGATGCCTTCGGTGGTTCGAATCCATCACCACCCACCAACCTTCCCTTTTGGAAGTTGATACCTTTTTAGCCTATGCGCCACGCACTTCCCGTTATCGTGATCACATTGCTGGTCATTTTTCCCGATTTTTATATTTGGGACGTTTATGTCCGTGATACTTGGGCCATTTGGTTGTGGTGGTTACCCACGTTGGGAATGGCGTTTTCGCTATTCGCTTCCATGTTGGGCTGGTATCATAATTCCATGTTGCGAGCTTTCTTTAGCTTGCTTTTGCTTTCCAGTTTGCCTAAGCTCATCTTTGTCGCCATTGCTCCTTGGGCTGGGGTCGGGGTGGCCTTGATACCCGCATTGGCGGTCATTGCCCTCTTCCTCTATGGTTTCGCCTTTGGTTGGAGACACTTGGTGGTGAAGCGTGCCACTTGCGCATCGCCAGACTTACCTGAGGAGTTTGACGGCTATAAGGTGATGCAGCTTTCCGATGTGCATTTGGGCACCTTTGGAGCACATTCCCATTTTGTCTCCCGCATTGTAAGTACCATCAACAAGCAGCGGCCTGACCTTATCGTTTTCACGGGTGACTTGGTAAACGTGAGTGCTGGCGAGTTGGTGCCATACCTTCCCGTGCTGGGAAAATTGTATGCCCCTGACGGGGTTTTCTCCATATTAGGCAACCATGACTACTGTGAGTACGGGCAGGATCACACGGCTGCCCATGCTCAACGCAACCTAAGAGTGCTGGAACGGATGGAGGCCCGTATGGGGTGGCGGTTGCTCAACAACTCTCATCATATCATAGAACGGGATGCTGCCCAAATAGCTTTGATAGGCGTGGAGAATATCGGCAAGCCGCCTTTCCCCAGTCGGGGAGACTTGCGCCTGGCCATGGAAGGATTGCCCGAAGGCATTTTCAAGATATTGCTTAGCCACGATCCTACCCATTGGAGGAGTGAGGTTACCCGCAAGACAGACATCCAGCTTACCCTTTCTGGCCATACCCATGCGGCTCAGTTGCGAATAGGACGTTGGTCTCCTGCCCGTTGGGCCTACAATGAATGGGGCGGGGCTTACGTGGAGAACGGAAAGATGCTGCATGTGTCTCCAGGTATAGGCGGTACAGTCCCTTTTCGTTTTGGCGCGTGGCCTGAGGTGAATCTCATTACCTTGAGGCGCAAGCGCTAGTTCATTATATATTCCTTTCGGTTCTTTACGAGTGTTTTTTCCGCCCCATTGGGGCTTTTTGGGAAATAACTTGAATTGCTCATCAAATTAAGTTATTTTGCTCGTCAATTTAACTTGTTTTGCTCATCAAATTAAGTTGTTTTGCCCTTCAAAACAACTTGTTTTGCTTTCATGGGGAAAAGCGGATCTCATCGTTCACGCTTTCGCGGACAAGCTCGCTTTCTATGGTTAATCGCCTTTTCTTGCGGCCATTGAAGCGCGCTATAGTTTACTTGTCATGATATTTCTATAGGTTTTCTCATAAAAAACCCCTATGGAAGGCGGAAAGGATCGCTTTTCCATAGGGGCTTCTGCTTATTTCTTCACGTCGGAGCCCTTTGGCGTTACCAGCCGGACGGCATAGACACCGCCCGCTATCTTGCCTGGGGAGGACTGGAATCTTACCGTGATGAATTCCTTGTCCTTCAGCAGGTCAGCGGAGAGGGGGTACTCTTGCGATACCAAGGCTTCCTTGTTCCACTTACCGCTCAGGCTCTCCTCGGCCAGGGGCTGGCCATCCACGAGGATGGAGAAGGCTCTCGCTCCCGACTCATTGCCCCAGTAGTCCACCACGAGTGTCAAGTCCGTGCGACCCTGTGTGGCCAATTCGTATTGGAAGAAGCCTCCGTCCTTGGCGTCACGATAGGGCATGTTTTGGAAGTTGCCCTTAGTGGAGCCCTCGTATTTTGCCTTATGATCCACCTCTGGTTGTTGTTCGCCAGGTGTTACCATGTCTACGGTACGGCGGTCAAGGTCCAGTTTGCGTAGCTCGGCCTCCTTGCGTGCCTGCATCATCTTGTCGTAAGCGGGTTGTTCCATGGAGAGCCAATACATCATGTAGCGGCTGTCGTGCAGGCTGAAGAAAGGCTCTAGTTCGATGCTGGGAAGTTTTTCTCCTTTCAGGGAGAATAGGTTGGCCACGGTGAAATGGAAAGGCTTGCCAGGCACGGGAGTCATTTTCTCAAGGGCGGCTTGCAGTTGGTCTCGCTGGCCTATGAGGGCTGGGGTGTCGAAGAGCGATACCAACGGGCCATGGGCGATATGTCCCCATCGGCTGTCATCTGCTACCAATCCGTCCAGTCCTTCCGTTCCCATCCTGCAACTCAAGAGCACGGGGCCACGCATGATAGCTACGTATTCGGGCACGTTGGGTAATTGCTCCAGCCTGACGTGCATGGGCAGGGTGATTTCCACTACGTCGCCATCTTTCCATTTACGGTCTATCAGGATATATCCGTTGGCTTGCGCTCCCTTGGCGGCGTAGTCTTCGCCTTTGCAGATAACTTTCATTTCCCCGTCTTTGCACCAAGATGGTTTGCGGATAAGGAGCTTGGCCTTGCGGGATTTCTTCACGTTGATGGTCAGGCGGGTGGCCTCCTCATAAGGGAACTGTGTCTCCTGGGTAATGGTCATGCCTTTTTCCTCCCAATTCAACTTGGAAGCCACGAAGAGGTTTACCCAAAGGCTGTCTCCCTGATGGGTGTAGATGAACTCGCCATATTTGCCATGGTTTTCCATGCCTGTTCCAACGCAGCACCACATGGCGCTGTTGGGGGCGGAATAGACACGGTAGTGTGCGGGGCGGGCTGGGGTGAAATAAACATAACCACCATGCACGGGATGCTGAGTGGATAGTATGTGATTGAGCATGGCTCGCTCATAGAAATCGGCGTATTGTGCGTTGGGTGTCATGCGGAAGAGTCCTTCGGTCAGCTTCATCATGTTGTTGGTGTTGCATGACTCAGGTCCCTCACGGTCTTCCACATAGCTACGGCAGTCAGCCGCTGCCGCGAAGTGCTCTCTGCGGCTGTTGCCTCCTAGTGCTAGTGAGCGGTTGTATACTACGGTCTGCCAGAAGAACTCAGCCGCTTTTTTATAGGTGGCCGCATCCTCAAGTTGTCCCGCTTGTTCGCATAACTCGGCTATGCGTTGATAACCTACCACCTTTGGTACCTGGGTGTTGGCGTGCTTGTTGTCCAGGTTGTCTACGCCCTTCGCCATGCTATCCAGCAGCCAATGGTGGGAGAAGCGTTTCGCGGCATCCAGGTATTTCAGGTCACCGGTCATTTGATAGGCATCCGCATAAACTTCGTCCATTCCTCCGAACTCATTTTCCAGCATTTGCTCCATTTGCTGGTTGTTGAGCGGCGCAATGACGGTTAGTCCCCAGTCGCAAAGCTCCAGGAACATCTGTCGCGCTTGCTCATTGCCCGTGTAAGACCAGGCGTCGCGGAGACCGGCGTATATCTTGTGCATGTTGTACCATGGCACCCAGTACTTCCAGATAATGCCCACGTTGCCTTTCTTTATCTCGTCCCAGCACATCTTGCCGTTGGGAACTCCGCCCACGTAGCCATCTCCGTTGGCCTCTTGGCATCGCTTCAACTCGCTCAGCATGTAGTCCATGCGCTCTTTGAGCCTTTGGTCGCCCGTGGCGGCATAATGGATGGCCAAGGCCGTAAGGTAATGTCCGCCTACGTGTCCGTCCAGACCTTCCCAGTTGGGGAATAGCTCACCCTTCAAAGGCAGTCCGGCCTCTTTCAGGAAAGGAGCCAGTAACCGGTCTGTGTCATAGGCGAGCAGCGTCTTGACGTTCAAGTCGCAAGCGTGTTTGAAAGGGCCGTCCAGCAATTGCACTTTTCCTAAGGGGAAAGTGTTGGGATACAATCTCTCTTGCGCCCAAAGCGAGGCGGTGGCCATCAGGCAGAATAGAGCCAAAAGTGTTTTTTTCATGTTCATGTAAGTTGTTTAGGTACTTTCTATCGCGAAGATAAGGTTTTTTCCCGATATAAGATATGTGAAAGGGGAGATAATCGGTATTTTTTATTACCTTTGCATGAAAATAAAGTATAACCGACAATCATGAGAGACAAGATAGACCTGTTTTTGCCGTGTGATGATTTCAATACCATGAAGGAAATGCTGGCGGAGTTCAAGGAGAACAAGGCGATTTCCCGTGTGTATTTGCTCGTTAGCGAGGCCTTTGCCGCGCGATATCCAGCACCTTGCAACGCTAGTTTCGTGGTTATAGACAGAGTGACTTCCACAAGTGCCATACGTAGTCTTGCGGAGAGCGCTACCGCGGATTATCTATTGCTTTGTACAAAGGCTACTTCCATCAGTCTTGGCCAATTCGCGTTGGAGAGATTTCTCAGGGTAGCGGCGGACACTGACGCGGGCATGGTGTATAGTGACCGTTACTCCATGGTGAGTGGAATTAGGCAATGCCATCCCGTGATAGATTACCAGGAGGGATCTGTGCGTGATGATTTTGATTTTGGTGCCTTATGGCTCGTGAAGTCCTCTTTGGTGCGCGATTTCATCTCTCATCCAGATACTCGAGATTATCAATATGCCGGGCTATATGACCTGCGTCTCTTCTTGAGCCGTGAGGCTAAGCTCTTCCATATCAATGAATATCTCTATACCGAGGCTGAGCATGACACTCGTAAGAGTGGGGAAAAACAATTCGACTACGTGAATCCACGCAATCGCGACGTGCAGTTGGAAATGGAGCAAGTGGCGACTCGTCACTTGGAGAAGATTGGCGCGTTGATAGATACCCGACACTATCGTCAGCCAGATTTTACCGAGCAGGAGTTTCTCTATGAGGCTTCTGTTGTCATACCCGTGTTCAACAGGGAGAAGACCATTGCGGACGCGGTGGAAAGCGCTCTCTCCCAAAAGACCGGTTTCAAGTATAATGTTATCGTAGTGGACAATCATAGCACCGATCGCACGGGAGACATACTGCGGAATATACAGGAAAGGTTGGGAGCGGAAAAGTATCAACGCCTGTTTGTCATTATTCCCCAGCGAACCGATTTAGGTATTGGCGGTTGCTGGAATGAAGCCGTCTCCAGTGAGTATTGTGGAAGATTTGCCGTGCAATTGGATAGCGATGACCTTTACAGCTCACCTCTTACGCTGCAAAGGATAGTGGATGCTTTCCATGAGCAAAAAGCCGCTATGGTGATAGGTAGCTATCGGATGTGTGACTTTGACCTGAACACCCTTCCCCCAGGACTGATAGACCATAAAGAATGGACGGAAGATAACGGATGCAACAATGCCTTGCGTATCAATGGATTGGGAGCTCCACGGGCTTTTTTCACTCCGTTGTTGCGGCAAATCCGCTTTCCTAATACCAGTTATGGTGAAGACTATGCCGTGGGGTTGGCTTTCTGCCGTCGTTATCGCATAGGCCGCATATATGAGGAATTATATCTCTGCCGCCGTTGGAATGGCAATAGCGATGCCGCGCTTAGCGTGGAAAAGGTTAACGCCAATAATTTGTATAAGGATCGCCTGCGCACCATGGAGATAATGGCAAGGCAACAACTGGCGCAAGGCAAGGCGGATATTGTGGAAGATAGTTCGGCTAGCCGTTTTTTCAACCTGCAGATAGAGCGATGGCCAGAGGCGTGGCAACGCTACAGAGACTTGCGTAATGTAGAAGTGAGGGCGTTGGCGGATGATATATTGGTGCAATACAATCCAGCCCGCATGGTGTCTACGGGGGCGAAAATAGATAGTAACACCTTGAGTGAGCGGCCTTGTTTTCTTTGCGAAAGAAATCGCCCCGCCCAACAGATTGCCAATCCGTTGGGCGCGGATTTCCAGATGTTGGTGAATCCTTATCCTATTTTGCCCGTTCATTTCACGATAGCCGCCCGCGAACATAAGCCTCAACGCATTATGGATTGCTATCACTTAATAAATAAGGTGTTGGATAGGCATCCTGGATTAATGGTGTTTTATAACGGACCAAAATGTGGAGCCTCTGCGCCCGACCATTTGCATTTACAAGCGGGCAGCGGTGGGGTGGTGCCTTTGCAAAGCTCATGGCAACGATTGAGCAGGGAGCTGGAACCGCTTTATGTATTAGACGAGGGTAATCAAATATCTTTGCTCACGGGCTTTGCCGTCAGTGCCTTTGTGATACAAAGCACCAATGAGGCGATGAGCGCCAAGCTCTTCAACCGCTTGTATAAGGCCATGCCCGTCAAGGAGCATGAAGAGGAACCCATGATGAACATCTTGAGCTGGAAACAGCAAGGGCAATACGTAACAGTGGTAATACCCCGTGCCAAGCACAGGCCAGACTGCTACTATGAAAAAGGAGACGAACAATGTTTGGTGTCTCCTGGTGCCTTGGACATGGCAGGACTCATTATTGTGCCAAGGGAGGAGGATTTCCGTAAGCTTACGAGTGCCAAGGCTGAGGGAATCTTGGCGGAATGTGCCGCCTCTGTAGATGACATACAAGCTATCAAGAAAAAGGTGGCCCAAGAGGAACGAAAGGAGCGAAAACCTTGTTCGGTCTTTATCAAATCGTTGACCAACAAACAACCCGAGGTGTCTGTGGGTATCGTGCAAGGCAAGGAGATTTGTTTTTCGCTCAATAAGCCGTATTTGGCCAAAGGCAACGCTGTGGAAGGCATGCAAAAGGTATGTTTCTCGGAAGGAGGCATATTGTGGAATGGCAAGCAATATAGTCAACTTGTCTTTCAGCCTTCGACCGCGGACGCTTCTTTTTCGCTTCATGACGTGACTATAGGTGTAGACTTTCATTGGGAACGCAAGGAAACGCAGACCTTCTTGGGTACGTTGAAGCTAGTGGTGGAAGTAGACAAGATATGCGCCATCAATGAGTTGCCAATAGAGAAGTACCTGGAAAGCGTAATCTCAAGCGAGATGCGTGCCACGTCTGGCCTAGAGTTGTTGAAGGCGCATGCGGTAATTTCTCGTTCTTGGTTGTTGGCTCAGATGGAGCGCAAGCGCAAGGATACGGGTGAGGGTAATGACTTTTTTTCGTTTATCAAGCGGGATGACGCGTTGATTCGTTGGTATGACCGTGAAGACCATACGCTTTTCGACGTTTGTGCGGATGACCATTGCCAGCGATATCAAGGTATCACTAAAGCCACTTCCGCCCAAGTAGGGGAAGCGGTCAGGCAGACTCGCGGACAGATATTGATGTATGAGGGGGAGATATGTGACGCCCGTTTCTCCAAGTGCTGTGGTGGTGTGACAGAGGAGTATCTTTATTGCTGGGAGAATACGCAAAAGCCTTACCTCAAGTCCGTGTACGACCATGACGCAGGCGAGGCTTTGCCAGACCTTACTCGAGAGGAAGAGGCCAGAAAATGGATACTTTCCAAGCCAGAGGCTTTTTGCAATACAGATGACACCAGCGTGTTGCGACAAGTGCTCAACGACTATGATCAAGAAACCAATGATTTTTATCGTTGGGAAGTAAGCTATCGGCAGGAGGAACTCTCCCAATTGATGGCCAGGAAACTCAAGATGGATTTTGGCGAGATAATCAACTTGATACCAGTGGAGCGTGGCAAAAGCGGCCGCATATCTCAACTGCGCATAGAGGGAAGTAAGCTTCATTTCACCATTGGAAAGGAATTGGAAATACGCCGTGCGCTAAGCGAGACTCATCTCTATAGTTCCGCTTTCGTAGTAGATCGCCTTGACGTGAACGAGGAAGGCATACCTGGCAAGTTCGTCTTGAGAGGAGCGGGCTGGGGACATGGTGTGGGCTTATGTCAAATAGGCGCTGCCATGATGGGGCACCAAGGCTATGGCTACGATGAGATATTGCGCCATTACTACCAAGGCGCTGTCATAGAGAAAATATACAAATAACAATACATTTGAAAGATAGACCTATACAATCACGATGAGAAATAAATCCCCATGGGCCTGGGTGCCCTCGCTCTATTTTGCGGAAGGATTGCCCTATGTAGCGGTGATGACCGTGTCGCTGATACTCTACAAACAATTAGGGCTAAGCAATACCGAGATTACTTTCTATACCTCATGGCTCTACTTGCCATGGGTCATCAAGCCATTGTGGAGCCCTTTCATAGACGTGGTTCGCACAAAGCGGTGGTGGGTGGTGACCATGCAGTTGCTCATTGGAGCGGCTTTTGGCGGTATCGCCTTCACTATTCCCACAGACTTCTGGCTGCAAGGCACGCTTTTCTTTTTTTGGGTGATGGCCTTTTCCAGCGCCACTCATGACATTGCCGCTGATGGCTTCTACATGTTGGGGCTCAACGAGCATGAACAAGCGTGGTTTGTAGGTATTCGCAGCACATTCTATCGATTGGCCACCATCTTTGGCCAAGGGGTGTTGGTGATGGTGGCTGGCAACTTGCAAGTGATATACCGTGGCGACATCCCTTATTCATGGAGCTTGATGTTCTATGGTGTTACAGGCATTTTCATAGCTCTTTGGTTGTGGCATGGCTATGTGTTGCCTCGTCCCAGGGAGGATAGCTCAAGACATAGTGCCAGTCCCGCTCTGCTGCTTGTTGAATTGGGAAGGACGCTTCGTACTTTTGTCACGAAATATCCAGTGAAGGAAACCATGATTGGCCTTCTTTTCATGTTGCTCTATCGCATGCCAGAGGGACTGTTGGCCAAGATATCCGCCTTGTTCCTTGTGGATTCGATCCAAAATGGCGGTTTGGCCCTCTCACCTCAAGAATACGGATTGGTGCAAGGCACTGTGGGAGTAGTGGGCCTGACATTGGGCGGTATCTTTGGTGGTATGGCTGTGGGAAGGGATGGCTTGAAACGATGGCTGTGGCCCATGGTTTGCGCCATCACCTTGCCCGATTTGGTATATGTTTACATGAGCTATGCCTTGCCAGAAAGCTTGTTTGTTATTAATCTGTGTGTCTTTGTGGAGCAGTTTGGTTATGGTTTTGGCTTTACGGCCTATATGCTGTATCTTATTTATTACAGCCGAGGCGAGTTCAAGACCAGCCACTATGCCATCTGCACGGCTTTCATGGCTCTCTCCATGATGATACCAGGACTTTTTGCCGGTGCGTTGCAAGAGTGGGTGGGCTATAAAGCCTTCTTCATCATAGTGTGTGTGATGTGCGTCATGACATACTTGGTGGCTTATTTCGTGAAGATTGATCCCGAGTTTGGCAAGAAGCGGGAATAGGCCACTCAAAATAGCAGTAGTACTGACTTTTGATTTCAGTAGTACTGATATCCGATTTCAGTAGTACTGAAACTGGGATAGCAGTACTACTGCGTTTTATGTGTCTTGCTTTTTGCCGCGGCCATGGAACTGGCCTACTGGTTTGCGCAACAAATATAGTCCCAGGAACGTGAGTGCGCCATTGAGCATGAGCAACTCATAACCGAACTTGTATTGCCATAGGTTTTGCGAAAGGAAATCCACTACTCCACAGATTATGGGACTTGCGATTGCCACCCATGGCACATATTGGTCGCGTATCTGCCATCGTGTGAACAGCCCAAAGGCGAACAGTCCCAGCAAGGGACCGTAAGTATAGGAGCAGAGGATGTAAATGGCGTCGATGACACTGGTGGAGTTTACCGCGCGAAAGACCAGTATGAAAAGCACGAAAAGTAAGGCTATCATCAGGTGGGCTCGTTTGCGCAACCGCTCATCGTCTGGCCGCTCGTGTATGTCAACGCAATAGGAGGTGGTAAGTGCCGTGAGCGCGGAGTCCGCGCTGGAGAAGCTTGCCGCCACGATGCCTATAGTGAAGAGCACCGTCACGGATTCGCTCATCATGCCCGTCGCAGTGAACATAGGCATCAGGTCATCGCTAGAAGAGGGGAGGGGAATGCCTTCTTTATGCGCTAACATCATGAGCAAGATGCCCAAGGAGAGTAGCAGTAAATTGGCGGGTACAAAGGCGAAACCATAGGTGCACATGTCTTTCTGTGCCTCTTTGAGGCTTTTGCAGGTCAGATTCTTTTGCATCATGTCTTGGTCAAGTCCTGTCATGACGATAACCACAAATACTCCGCTAAGGAATTGTTTCCAGAAATTTTGCCTGGAAACCCAGTCGTCAAATACCCATACTTGGCTATGGCTGTCTGCCGTGATGGCCTGTATGGCTCTTGGCAACGAGAGTTCCAATCGTTGTGTCACTGCCATGAAGATGAGAACCAAAGACAAAAACATGCAGAAAGTCTGGAAGGTATCCGTCCACACCAAAGTCTTGATTCCTCCCTTGCGTGTATAAAACCATATTAATCCCACCATCGCCACAACCGTGACGGGAAATGGTATGCCCACCTCGTCTAAAACGAATCGTTGCAGAATAATGCATACTACATAGAACCTGACTGCCGCCCCCACCATCTTGGAAAGCAAGAAAAAGCTTGCCCCTGTCTTGTAAGAGTGCGTTCCTAGTCGTATGCGTAAATAACTGTAGATGGTGGTAAGTCGCATGCGATAGTAAATGGGTAACAAGACAAACGCCACGGCGAAGTAACCCAAGATAAATCCCATGCACATTTGCAGGTAAGTCATGTCCATGCTGATTGCCATTCCAGGCACTGACACAAAAGAAACTCCAGAGATGGAGGCTCCTACCATGCCGAATGCCACCATATACCAGGGTGACTGCCGATTGCCACGAAAGAAAGTGTCATTGGAGGAACGACGGGCAGTGAGCCTGCTCAGTATTAGCAGGGCACAGAAATATAGCAGGATGGTGACAAGCATCAACATTGGGCATCATTTGCTGATGTCAGACAATATCTCGCAAGCCTGCGCCACGGTGTTTACCCCTTTTATGCGCAGATATCGCTTGTTGTTTTTCTCTTTAAGCGCACTGTCTTTTACGTGGTTGGCTACGTAGTCAATAACTTTTCCAAACGTGTCGCTTCGGTAGAAAGGGCTTTGCGTGTTGGAGACAAATTGCATTTGCATGATGCCTTGTTTGAGGATTATCTTCTCACAGCCCAATCGCTTGCCTCTGCGTCGCAATTTCACTACGGACATCAGCTCATCGGCTTCTTTGGGCACAGGTCCGAAACGGTCTATCAAACGTTGGCGATAGCGTTGCAAGTCATCATCGCTCTCTATGTGGTCCAATTCACGATATAGCAGCATGCGCTCACTGACTCCTGGCACATAATTGTCAGGAAAATACATTTCCAGGTCGCTATCCATTCCGCAATCATCCACGAAGTCGTCTCCGGTGATGGTCTTGCCATCTTTCATGTCTTCCTCATAGATGTCTTGGAACTCTTCGTTTTTCAATTCAGTCACCGCTTGCGACAATATCTTTTGGTATGTCTCGTAGCCCAGGTCTTCCATAAATCCACTTTGCTCACTTCCCAATAGGTTGCCAGCGCCACGAATGTCCAGGTCTTGCATGGCTAGGTTAAAACCACTGCCCAGTCCGCTGAAAGTTTCCAATGCTTCCAATCTGCGTCTGGCTTCGGTAGTTAGCATGCTGCGTGGAGGTGCCAGCAGGTAACAGAACGCTTTCTTGTTGGAACGTCCCACCCTGCCTCGCATCTGGTGCAGGTCAGAGAGACCGAAGCGATGAGCGTCGTTGATGATGATAGTGTTGGCGTTGGGAATATCGATGCCGTTCTCCACAATAGTTGTAGAAAGCAATACGTCGTAGTCGTAATTCATGAAGTCCACTATGACCTTCTCCAGCTCGTCGGGTTTCATCTGTCCGTGTCCTACCACTACTCGGCAGTCGGGCACGGTCTTTTCTATCATCATCTTGATTTCTTGCAACCGGGAGATTCGGTCGTTGACGAAATACACTTGACCATTACGGCTCATTTCGAAGTTGATGGCATCCCGTATCACTTCAGTGTTGAAGGTGGTCAATTCCGTTTGAATGGGATATCGGTTGGGAGGCGGCGTGCGCATCACGCTCATGTCACGGGCGCCCATCAAAGAGAATTGTAAAGTGCGAGGGATGGGCGTGGCGGACATTGTGAGTGTATCCACGTTGGTCTTTAACTGGCGTAACTTCTCCTTCGTGCTCACGCCAAACTTCTGTTCCTCGTCTATGATGAGCAATCCCAGATCATGCCACTTCACGGTTTTGGATATCAACTTATGTGTGCCTATCAGTATGTCTATCTTTCCTTCAGCCAAGTCGGCTAGTATTTCTTTGGTCTCTTTGGCGGAACGGGCTCGTGAGAGATATTCTACCTTGACGGGGAAATTCTGCAATCGTTTGCTGAATGTCTGGTAATGTTGGAAAGCCAGTACAGTGGTAGGCACCAACACCGCTACTTGTTTGGAGTCTACCGCCGCTTTGAAGGCGGAACGTATGGCCACTTCTGTTTTGCCAAAGCCTACGTCTCCGCAAATCAAACGATCCATGGGGCGGGCCGCCTCCATATCTGCTTTTACTTCTTGTGTGGCTTTTAGTTGGTCAGGTGTATCTTCGTAGAGGAAGCCTGCTTCCAGCTCATGCTGCAAGTAAGTATCTCCCTGGAAAGCGAATCCTTTCTGTCTCCTGCGGGTGGCGTACAGCTTGATGAGATCTCGGGCAATGTCCTTGATGCGTTTTTTCGCTTTCTCCTTCATGCGTTCCCAGGCTCCTGTTCCCAATACGCTGAGTCGAGGAGGCTCACCCGTACTGGAAGAGCGGTACTTGCTGATTTTATAGAGAGAATGGATAGATACGTCCACAATATCATCGTGCGCGTAGAGGATACGTATCATCTCATGGTAGCTATTTCCTGAAGGCACTCTTACCAATCCGCCAAACTTGCCTATGCCGAAATCCACGTGCACGATGAAATCGCCTTGTTCCATTTCTTGCAGTTCTTTCATCGTAAGAGCCATCTTGCCTGTCCTGGCCACGTCACTCTTCAGGTTATATTTGTGGAAGCGGTCGAATATCTGGTGGTCAGTAAATACGCATGCCTTTGCGTCATTGTCCGTGAACCCTTCATGTAGAGTCTTGTTGACAGGTGTAAAGGGAATGTCTTGCTTTTTGCCAGATTCTTCCGCGGCGAATATGTCGGCTAAACGTTGTGTTTGCTTTTCGCTGTCGGCTAATATATATATGGTGTACCCTCGCAGGAGGAAATCCTCTAACGAGGAACGCAGAAGTTCAAAGTTTTTGTGGAATAAAGGTTGAGGCTCTGTATGAAAAGAGAGCGTACATGTGCCTTCTCGCTTTGTTGTATCTTTGTTTTCTTTTTCTCGTTCTGTCACACCTGCGCCAAATTCCACCCGCTGGAGTTTGTCGGCCATGTCTCGGAACGTTACGGCGGTGCAAAGGTTGTGCTCCCTTACCATTTGTTTTCTTATCTGCTCCTGCTCTTGCTCGGTGGCTCCTTCTAGTCGCTCCACTAAAGCGGCATCCGAGAAGCCTTCTTGGTAAATCTGCGCTATGCGTTCGCATACGAAAGCATAGTCTTTTATGACCAATAGCGTATTATCAGGCACAACGCTCAAGAAAGGCTTGCGTTCACTCTCTATCGTAGTTAATTCTGGCACGATTTCTATTTCCTCGCGTTTCTCCTTGGAGAGTTGGTCTTCCACGTCGAAGGTGCGGATGGTGTCAACTTCATCTCCAAAGAAATCTATACGAAAGGGATATTCACTGCTGTAGGAATAGACATCGAGTATACTGCCTCTGCACGCGAATTGTCCAGGCTCATAAACATAATCCACTTCCTCGAAACCTTCTTCACGCAACGTGTGTGCCACGTCTATGGGGTCGATGTTCTGTCCCACCGCAAGTTTAAGTATATTGTCGCGGATGTTTTTCTTGGAAACGATTAGCTCTGACAATGCCTCGGGAAAACTTACTATCATCATGGGCTTCTCCCCATCAGAAGCGGCCAGATGAGCCAGTACCTCTGTGCGCAATATCTCGTTACCGGCATCTTTTTGTCCGTATTTTACCGCCCGGCGATAGCTGGAGGGAAAAAAGTAAGTGGTTTCAGAACCCAATATTTGCGTAAGGTCATGGTAGAAATAGCCGGCCTCGTCTGCGTCGTTGAGCACAAAAAGCATTGTGCGGGGTGACTTATGGAAGATGGCGGAGAACACCATGGGTGTAGCCGAGGACACAAGTCCACGCAGGAAAACATTTGGCTTCGCCTTGTCTTCCAGTAATCGCGAAAGGGCATTCACTTGAGGCCTATGCCCTAAGGCCTTTTGTAAATCCTGTATTGTCATTTTTTGTTTGTTGCGCATGGCTCACGCCATGCCTTGCGGTCGGCGGTAGCCTTATTGCCGAGGCATGCGGGGGTAATGGCGGAACCATCCTTCCCAACGCAATCGTAGTACACCGAAGAAGGCCTCGCCGAAAATACCTCCGCTCATCTTGCTGGTTCCTTCTCGCCTGTTGACGAATATCACGGGCACCTCCTTGATGCGGAATCCTATTTTATAGGCGGTGTATTTCATTTCTATTTGAAAAGCGTAGCCTTTAAAGCGCACTTCGTCAAGAGGAATGGTGGCCAGCACTTGACGCTTATAACATACGAAGCCCGCCGTGGTGTCTTTTACGTTGATGCCTGTAACCATTTGCACGTACTTGGAGGCGAAATAGCTCATCAGCACACGTCCCATAGGCCAGTTGACCACGTTCACGCCAGTAACGTAACGGGAACCGATGGCCACATCGTAGCCTTCGTCATGGGTGGCGGCATAGAGCCGGGGCAGGTCTTCTGGGTTATGGGAGAAGTCCGCGTCCATTTCTATCACATATTCATACCCCTTTTCCAGTGCCCATTTGAAGCCTGCGATATAAGCGGTACCCAGTCCCAATTTGCCAGAGCGTTCCATTAAATGAAGTTTGCCGGCGAACTCTTCGCTTATTAAATGCTTTACGATGGAAGCTGTTCCGTCGGGGCTGCCATCGTCTATGACCAAGATATCAAAATCCTTTGGCAGGCCAAATACGGCCCGGATGATTTTCTCTATATTTTCCCGCTCGTTGTAAGTAGGTATAATTACGATGCAGTCACTCATGAATACATTATTAATATAATAGTGGAATTTTGGGTGCAAAGTTACATATTATTTCCGAAACGCACAATAGCTGTCCGTTATTGCTCGGTTTTCTCATGAACTCTTTTTGTATTTGGATTCCAATCCATCCATAATGGCCTGGTAACTGCGTTCCATCTGGTTCTTCACGTTATCCGGGCCTTTCCCTATTGGCTGTATAGGCTCATGAATGGTAAGGCGCAAAGGATGCCAGAATACCCAGTAAAGATCTTTGGTGCGTGGCTTGACATCGTACGATCCATTGATGGTCAATGGGCATACGGGCAATTGCAGCTCGTCCGCCAACATGAAAGCTCCTCTTCGGAACGGCCCCATTTCCCCCGTGAAACTTCTGGCTCCTTCGGGGAATACCACAAGTGACATGCCTTCTTGCAGTTGTTCGCGGGCGTGGTCATAAGAAGCTTTTATTTTCGAAGGACCACTTTTGTCAACGAAAATATGGTGGGCGTATTCGCAAGCCACGCCTACGAAAGGCACTTTGCGCAGGCTTTTCTTCATCATCCATTTAAAATTGCGGTTGAGATAACCATAGATGAGGAAAATATCGAACGCTCCCTGGTGGTTGGAGACGAACACATATGATTGGTTCTTGGCCAAATGCTCGCGCCCATCAACCTTGACCGGTAACAGCAACAGGCGTATCCATAGTCTTGACCAATACTTGCCAGGAAAGTAACCCCAAAAATGCCCGTCTCCTAGTACGCAACCTATAATGGTTACCAAACTGGTAATGATACTTGCCAGCAAAAGGATGGGCAAGCAAACGAATAATTGGTAGATGCGATAAATATATTTCATGTCTTTGATGTTTTCTTGAGTGTAATGACCACGATTTCTGCCCAGGCACCTATTCGCAAGGGGATTACCCCGCCCAGTCCGCGGGTAGTGTAAAGGTATCTTCCTTCACGCTCGTGCAGTCCGTAGTCGAGTGAGGAAGTCAATCTGGTAGACCTTGCTCCCAAAAGGTCTATATGTCCGCCATGGGTATGTCCCGATAGTTGCAGGCTGGCATGCGTGTCGGGCAATGTCCTTGAAGGCCATGCCTCGGGATCATGTTCCAGCATGATAAGGAAGCTGTTGGGCTTGATGCCATCCATCGATACGGATACGGGATGCTTGTAAGGATTGTCCAACGACGTGTCATACTCCTCTCCCGCGATTACGATGGAGTCTTTTCCCCGCCTGACGATATGGTGTGAGGAGCGTAGCAATGTCCAGCCTAGCCCTTCTTCCTCTTTTATGATGGCTCGCTCAATGGTTTTCTTTTCTTTTTCGTCACGTGCGATGTATTTGCCGTAATCGTGGTTGCCCAGCACGCTAATGATGCCATCGGGAGCTTTTAGCCGTGATAGCTCCGCTTTGTTTTCCGAGATTTCTTGGGGCGAGAAGTTCTGCAGGTCTCCCGTAAACAATATGACATCCGCCTTTTGGGCATTGATGGAGTCGATGTCTCTATTTAGCATCCATGAACGCCAGCCTTGGAATGTCCCGACATGGAGGTCGCTGATGTGCACAATGCGATAGCCGTCGAATGCCTCGGGCAGTTGGTCGTACGCGAGCGTGATATGTTTTACCCGCAGTTGCCCAAATCCCCAGAAGAAGCCGTAAAGATAGGCTGCCGAGGATGCGTAGGCCAACAGCGAGGCAATCCAGTTCCTGCCCGTTACGCGGCGATGCCGAGCGCGACACCATCCCCACTTGGCCAACAAGCATAGTGAGTATATGGCTTGGGGTATTACCACCACGCCTAGCACGAGAAACCATAGGTCTGTCAGCAGATGATTAGCGGGCATCCCGTTGTGGCAAATGAACAAATACACGGTATAACATACCACGATACCCGTGGGAAGCCAACAAAGGAAACGCTTCCACGGAGTATAGTGCCGGCAGTATATTCGGTCTATCCACCATTGCGGTGCCACCGTCAGCAGCAAGAGCCATATGAAATATTTCGCTATCATCTCTTTATCAAACTTGATTGCAAGAATCTCCTAGCCGTCTCCACAGGTACTCCACGTCGGCGGGCATAGTCTCGCAACTGGTCTTCCCCGATTCTTCCCAACTCGAAATAGTGGGCTTGAGGATGGGCAATCATTAGCCCTGAAACGCTAGCGTGAGGCACCATCATGCCAGACTCGGAAAGCCGCACGCCTATCTCGTTTATGTTGAGCAGCTCTTGGAGAATGAAGTTGACGCTCGTGTCTGGCAGTGACGGATAACCCACGGCAGGCCTGATGCCTTGGTAATGCCCGGCGTGGATTTCCTCCATGGTTAAACGCTCTGCGGGAGCGTATCCCCAGTAATGGCGACGCACTTCTTCATGCATGCGCTCGGCGGCAGCTTCCGCGAGTCGGTCACTTAAGGTTTGCGCCATCATTTTTTTGTAGTCGTCTCCTTCGCGGATTTCCATGACGGAGTTGCCCATTGTAGCGCAAAACAAGCCCACTTTGTCTTTCTTGCCAGAGGAGAGCGGTCTCACGAAGTCCGCCAGACAGAGACATGGCGCTCCTTCATGGCTGAGGCGTTGTTGCCTGAGCAGAGGCAAGCGGATGCCTTCCAACACAAGGTCATCGCCATCGCTGTTGGCTTCCATCAAGCGGAATACCGCCTTGGCGTGATAAACTCCTTGCCAGGCGGTGAGCATGGCGACCGCTTCTTGCCGTAAGTATTCTTTTTCGGCGTTGGGCTTGCCGTCCATGCCCCAGGCGAAGTGGAAGTAAATCCAGTTCACGTAGGGCACCAGCTCGTCGATATCGTATGTCAAGACCTTTCTCATCACGGCCTGAAGCGTAGTTCCTCGCCTTGGCTCTGTGAGTCGAAATGGCCGTTGTCATATATCAGTTGGCCATTGCAGAAGGTTTGCCTCACTTGCCAGTGATAGGTTTCGCCTTCCATGGGGCTCCATTGGCATTTGCTCTGTATGATGTCTTTTGTCACAGTCCAAGGCTCACTGGGGCTTACCACCACCACGTCGGCTTTGTATCCTGGGTTGAGGAAGCCTCGTTCTTGTATGTCGAACAGTTGGGCGGGGTGGTGACACATCAGCTCCACCAGTTTTTCGATGGTGAGAACGCCCTGGTTGACTAACTCCAACATGGTGACGAGCGAGAACTGTACCATAGGCATGCCAGAGGCGGCACGGGCGCAGCCTCCCTGTTTCGCTTGCCACTCATGGGGCGCATGGTCGGTGGCGATGGTGTAAATGCGTCCGTCGGCAAGGGCTTTTCTCAGTGCTTGCCTGTCTTCCTGTCCTTTTACGGCGGGGTTGCACTTGATGAGAGCGCCTTTAGCGGCGTAGTCTTCCGCTGTAAACCACAGGTGGGCAACTACCGCCTCTCCCGTGATGCCTTCCCCGGGACGGAGCAGTTCCAACTCCTTGGCGGTGGAGATATGGGCTATATGGAGCCAGGTACCGAACGTCCGGGCCAGTTCCACCGCCAAGGCACTGCTCTGGTAGCATGCCTCCGCGCTGCGTATCAAGGGGTGAAGAGCCACGTTGGGGTCTTCTCCGTATTGCTTTTTCATGGCCGCCATGTTGGCGGATATGATGTCGCTGTCCTCGCAATGGGTCATCACGGGCAGGCCAACCTCCTTTGCCGAGCGGAAAATGTCGAGTAGCGAACCATATTTGTCTACTAGCATATTGCCCGTGCTTGCGCCCATGAAGAGCTTGATGGCAGGCACACGGTGTCGATCCAGTAGGCGAAAGAGTGCCGCGTTGCCGTTGGTGGCACCGAAGTAAAAGCTGTAATTCACGTGGCTATGGTCTGCGGCGAGGCGGAATTTCTCTTCCAGTGTTTCCAGGGTGGTGGTTTGCGGCACCGTATTGGGCATCTCGCAATAGGAGGTCACACCGCCACAGGCCGCCGCCCTGCTCTCTGACTCGATGTCCGCTTTAGCCGTAAGGCCTGGTTCGCGGAAGTGTACGTGCGTGTCGATGATGCCTGGCAACACGAAACACCCCGTGGCATCTATGATTTTGTCATAGTCGCCATCGGGGCATGAGCCTGTGGGAGATGTCCTGGAAATCCTGTCATTCTCTATCAACAGGTCTCCTTTATGGGATTGGCCTTTGTTTACAAGCGTTCCTCCCTTGATAAGTGTCTTCATTTCTTTATTGAGCTGGAGTCCGCGGGCATTGCCAACTCGTTGGGCGTAGGCGCGGGAGCCGCGTTGGGATCAGTAGTTGGCGGCGTGGCGGTTTCTGGGTCTTTCATGCCGTTGATGATTTGCTCGTTTTCTTGTGCCTTGGCGTAGTAGTCCTTCACGAAGTAGTTGTTCTTGAACGTGCTGGTGGCCTTGCTCATGATGTCTTCTATCCACGGATCGGTGATGGGATATTGATAGCGGCTCACGTAGGCCATGAATGCCCAGGGACCCAAAACGTTGTCGAAGTTGTCTATGACGAAACGGGAGGTGATGTTGTCCAGTTTCTGCGACAGCTTTTCCTGCCGATTGCTCAAGTGGCGGTAGACTTCCTCCATGTTCTTGTTGTTGGCGATGCCTTGGTATTCTTCGTGCGCCAGCTCTTGCAGCTCTCCGTTCAGTTTCTTGATTTCCTGGCTGTATTCGGTCAAAGCCTCATTCAGGGGGGTGCCCGTTACGGTCATTTGCGTGTCGTCTAGCCTTACTTGTATCTTGCCTCCTTCCAATACCACCGGCATTACGTTCTCTTCATCCATGAAGATGTGGGCTACTTGCACGGAGTCCAGCGGCCCGCCGAAGCGGAATTGCCCGTGCAGCACGTCGCATGAGTCTATGTTCGCCAGCTCGTTGTCTTGTATTACCTTCAGGTAGAGCATGCGCCCGTCCAGCGTGGAAACGTTAGACGTGCCACTGATATTAAAGGTGTTGGCGCAGGAGGTGAGAAACAGCGCACCAACTATAGCGAAAAATACCTTGTTCATATGCTTTTCTTGTTTGGCAAACAAAATTACAATAGTTTCCCGATGTAAGGAAATAATTTCATGCTATTTAAAATTATCTTTCCGTAATTAATATTTTTTTAGGTTTGGGAACGCTCTCCGTTTTTGGCTTTCATGGCGGGAAGTGCGGTAAATAGTGGGATATAAATGGAAATGGCATGGACATAAACCGCTTTTTCATAGTAGATAAATGGCGAGATAATAGCTTATAAATCTGTTCCACGACGTGAAATAGCTATTCCACGTCGAGAAACAGCCATTCCACGTCGTGGAATAGCTATTTCACGTCGTGGAACAGACTTTGGAATTATATAAACGCGGTTTTATAACTATCCAAAACAGGTTCAGATAGTATGTCCGTGAGTTTTCGCGTGAGGTTGGTCAACCTCCCGCGGATTTGCTATAGAGTCGTTTTCTTTGGGGTGGGAGAGGTGCATGGACCCAGTGACTGGTCGCGGAATTGTCCTGGGGTTATGCCCTTGTATTTGCAGAAGGCGCGCTGGAAGGTAGACAGGGAGTTAAAGCCGCTCTTCAACGCGACGTAGTCCAGCGTGTATTTATTCTCGTCGGCGAGCAAGGGGATGCTCTTTTGGAATATCCGTTGCTGATTGATATAATCACAAAAGTTGGTTCCCTTCACTTCACTCAGGTAGCGGCTCAGGTATGTGCGGTTGGTGCCAATTGCGATGGCGAGCGATTGCAGGGTGAGATTGGGGTCTAGGTAAAGTTCCTTTTCGTCCATGGCCTTCCTGAGGTCATCTTCAAAGGCGTAAGCCTTCGTTCCCAAAGGTTCGGTGATAGGCTCCGGAAGCGGTATTTCTTCTGTGGGTTCCAGGTTCTCGCTTTGGCGAATGACGGTTAGCCAAAGGACGATGCCCGTTGTGTAGTAAAGGATATCGAAGAGCGGATTGTTCACCAACGATATGATAAGCCACGAGAGCATATAGAAGAAAGACCCCGCGATGAAGGAGTAGGTGATGCGGGTGATGTCTCTGTGGGTGATGTCGGAATAGTGTTGTTTGAGAAATTCCCTGTATCGGTGTGCCCTTTTCAGGCTTGCCACGATGGTGATGCTCCCGAATACCACGAGCATCCACATATAAAGCGTGGTGATCCAATCTTTTTGGAAGATGGCCTGGGCCACGCTGAGGGCGACGAAAGGTATGGCTATGTAAACGAAATGGGCGGGCAGCAGGTAGCGGTTTTCCCTGCGCTTGCCTGGCTTTGGTGGGCATACCTCGCGCAAGAAGGCGGTGAAAGTGAGCAGCAACCAGCCATCTATGAAGAAGATGGCCGTGGAGAGGCCTTCTTCTTCGTAACCATAGATAGGCAACAGGAGGTCTTTAAGCGTGTCCACGCTCCAAATGGCGAATATCCAAACGGATAGTTTTTGGAGTCGGGTGGGTTGCTTCCTGTTCGCCATATGTAGGGCGGCGAACGCGAAAAAGGAAGCTGTGAAGCCTATCACGCAAGCCGATATGCTGCAGATAATGTGTTCCATGTGCGCGGGTTATCGGCGAATGACGGAAACGCAGCCGTCGCTCGTGAGCTTGATGATGGCGCTGGGCTTGTGGGGCTTATGCTCCTGTCGGCGGGAGAAGCAAACGTAGTCCACCGCTTCCAGTATGTCGGGCGATATGTCGCAAAAGTTTTCCGCCGTCGGTTCACCGCTTATGTTGGCGCTGGTGCTTACGATGGGCTTTTGCATGCGGAAGCATAGCTCCTTGGAGAAAGGCTCTTGGGTAACGCGAACGCCCAGGCTGCCGTCCTCGGCCACCAGGTTTGGGGCCACGTTGCAGGCGTTGTCCAATATGACGGTAGTGGGCTTCACGCTGAGGTCAATCAGCTCCCATGCGATGTCGGGTATATTGCGGAAGTATCGTTGCAGCCTCGCGTCAGAGTCCACGAGGCATATCAGGGCCTTGCTCTCGTTTCTCCGCTTGATGGCGTATACTTTTTCCACGGCCTCGGGATTGGTGGCGTCACAGCCTATCCCCCATACGGTATCCGTGGGATAGAGTATCACGCCTCCTTTGCGCATGCACTCCACTGCCTTCTGTATATCTTCTTGTCTGTTCATGAATGGGTAGTTGTTTGGTATTCATTGATGTCGCGCATCCCGTTGAGGAAGTCTCGCGTCTCCATTTTCTTTTTGCCGCTTAGCTGCAAGGTATCTATCTGTAGCCACTCGTCAGCGCAGGCCACCAGCAGCCGCTTGCCGTCTGCCATCAGCGTCCCGGGCTCTTCCTGGGTGGGAGAGCCGGTCTTGCAGGCCTTGTATATCTTGAGCGTTAGCGGTTTCTCGCCGACTTTGGCCATCAGCGTCCATGCTCCCGGTATGGGGGAAAGTCCCCTTATGAAGTCATGCACCCGCTTGGCGTTTTGGTGGAAGTCTATCTGGCAAGTCTCCTTGAATATCTTGGGAGCGGGGCGCAAGCGCTCTTCAGGCATGTTGAGCAACTCGGCCTGGGGCGTGGCTTCTATCTGTCCATCGGCTTCCAGCATGCGGTCTATGGTTCGCAGGGCTACCTTCGCCCCCAGCTCCATCAGGCCGTCGTAGACATATTCCACATTGGCGTCATCGGGTATAGGGAATTTCTCTTGCATGATGATTTTCCCCGTGTCGATATCTTTGTCCAGGAAAAAAGTGGTTACGCCTGTTTCCGTCTCGCCATTGATGATGGCCCAGTTGATGGGTGCCGCTCCGCGATATTGAGGCAGCAGGGCGGCATGCACGTTGAATGTTCCTAGGCGAGGCATGTCCCACACTATTTCTGGTAGCATACGGAAGGCCACCACCACTTGCAAGTCGGCTTTGTATTGGCGCAAGGCTTCCACGAAGTCGGGATCTTTCATCTTCACGGGCTGCAACACGGGGAGTCCATGCTCCAGGGCATATGTCTTCACGGCGGACGGCTGCAGTGTGTCTTGGTGGCGTCCCACGGGTTTGTCGGGCTGGGTGACTACCGCCACCACGTTATATCCTCCCTCCACCAAGGCTCGCAACGTGCCTACGGCGAATTCCGGGGTGCCCATGAATACGATACGCAGGTCTTTCTTCTCCATTTTCTTTACGCTTTAGGCATTGAAATAGTTTTCCAGCTCTTGTTCCGCCGCTTGTCCGCTGTTGTCCAGGTCTTTTATGATGCGCCCGTGTTCCATGAGCGTGATACGGTTGCTTATCTCTATGGTGTGCTGCAAGTTGTGGCTCGACACCAAGATGGTGGCTCCCGTCTCTTCATTGTAACGGGTGAGTATCTTCTTGAGCAAGTTCTGGCTTGAGGGGTCAAGGAAGTTGAAGGGCTCGTCCAGCACCAGCAACCGCGGCCTTCCTAGCATGGCGGCGATGATACCTACCTTTTGCTTGTTGCCCGCGGAGAGGTCCCGGATGAGTTTCTTTTGCCCCATTACCTCCCCTGACATAAATTGCTGGGTCAATTCGTCTTCCAGGTCAACCTTGGTTCCATAAGTTTTCCCTACGAACTCAAAGTATTCTTCTGGCGTGAGAAAGTCTATCAGGAAGCCCTCGTCTATATAGCTGCCCGTCACGTCTTTCCAGTCTTCAGACTTGGTGGGGTCTATGCCTCCCAATGTGACATTGCCTTCGTCGGTCTTGATGAGGTCGAGCATCAGCCGGAAGAGCGTGGTCTTCCCGGCCCCGTTGTTGCCAACGAGGCCGAGAATTTCTCCTTCCTTGATATGCAGTGTGTCAATGTCTACGGCCACGTTTTGGCCAAAAGACTTCTTGAGTTGATTGACGTTGATCTCCATACTTAGAGGTTTCTTCCGTGACAATATTTGAACTTCTTACCGCTACCGCATGGACAGGGATCATTGGGACGGGGCATTTTCTCTGCCCTGTAAGGCATCCGCTTGGGCTGGTTGGCTCCTTCCCGCGTATCTTGGTTGGCGGCTCGTTGTTGTGCCAATCTTTCCAACTGCTCTCGCTCCTCGTCCAGGTTGGTCTTCTGTTCCGTGTATCTTTGGCTACGCTGCTCAGGAGCTGCTTCCCTCACGTTGCTCGCAGGTTGCATCTCGGGTATCTGGCCACGCATCAGGATGCTTGCCATTCGGTTGTTCATCTCATTGATCATGTTGTCCCATAGCTTTACGCTTTCCAACTTGAAGATGAGCAAGGGGTCTTTCTGCTCGTAGCTGGCGTTCTGCACGGAGTGGCGTAATTCGTCAAGCATGCGCAGGTTTTCTTTCCAGTTCTCGTCGATGATGTGCAGCAAGATGACTTTCTCGAACTGCTTGACGATGCTCTTGCCCTCTGTCTTGTAGGCTTCCTCCAGTTCGCAGGGTATGTTGTATACCCTTTTTCCATCGGTAATGGGCACCATGATACGTTGGTAGATGGCTCCCTGGTTTTCGTATACTTCCTTTACCACAGGCCATGCCATTTGCTGTATGCGGTCAGTCTTGCGCTTGAAGCTGGCCATAGCCGCCTGGAATGCCAGCTCGGCCAACTCATTCTTGTCCTTGGCCTCGAATTCTTCTTGCGTGAAAGGCATCTCCATGGCCAATATCTTGAGGAAATTCTCCTTGGCTCCCTCGTAATCCATGTCAAGTATATTGAGCACTCGATCCCAAATGATGTTGGCGATATCCATTCCGATACGCTCACCAATCAAGGCGTGGCGACGCTTCTCATAGATTACTGAACGTTGCTTGTTCATCACGTCGTCATATTCCAACAGGTGTTTACGGATACCGAAGTTGTTTTCCTCTACCTTCTTTTGGGCACGCTCAATGCTGTTGCTGATCATGGAGCTTTCTATGCGCTCACCTTCCTCGAAGCCCAAGCGATCCATAACCCTGGCGATGCGCTCGCTACCGAAGAGACGCATCAACTTGTCTTCCAAAGAAACGTAGAATACGGAAGAGCCTGGGTCTCCCTGGCGGCCTGCACGACCACGTAACTGACGGTCTACACGGCGGCTTTCGTGACGTTCTGTACCGATAATAGCCAATCCGCCCGCTTCTTTCACCTCGGGAGACAACTTGATATCGGTACCACGGCCCGCCATGTTAGTGGCGATGGTCACCGCACCTTTGCCGTTGGTGCTTTGTCCTGCCAAGGCTACGATCTCCGCCTCTTTTTGGTGCAGTTTGGCATTCAACACTTGGTGAGGTATGTTGCGCATCTTGAGCATCTTGCTCAACAGCTCGGATATTTCCACGGAAGTGGTACCCACCAAGCAGGGACGCCCCGCGTTTCTGGTAGCCTCAATCTCGTCTATCACGGCTTTATATTTCTCTCGTGCTGTCTTGTAGACGCGGTCTTCCAAATCCTTGCGGATAACAGGCTTGTTGGTAGGTATCTCTACCACGTCCAACTTATAAATGTCCCAGAACTCGCCTGCCTCGGTAGAAGCGGTACCCGTCATGCCCGCCAATTTGTGGTACATGCGGAAGTAGTTCTGTAGGGTGATAGTGGCAAAAGTCTGCGTAGCGGCCTCTACTTTCACGTGCTCTTTAGCCTCCACGGCTTGATGAAGTCCATCACTCCAACGGCGGCCTTCCATGATACGTCCAGTTTGCTCGTCCACTATCTTCACTTCTCCGTCTATCACCACGTATTCATCATCTTTGTTGAACATGGTGTAGGCTTTGAGCAGTTGTTGCAAGGTGTGTACCCGCTCGCTCTGCACTCCATAGTAGGCCATCAACTCGTCCTTCTTGTCGATACGTTCTTCGTCTGAAAGTTGCGTATTGGCTTCCAGCTCAGACATTTGGGTGGTGATATCGGGCAATACGAAAAGGTTCTTGTCATTCACCTGCTTTGCCAGCCAGTCGGTACCCTTGTCCGTGAGTTCCACCGAGTTGAGTTTCTCCTCTACTACGAAATAAAGAGGCTCAATGGCCTTGGGCATTTCACGGTTGTTGTTTTGCATGTAATATTCCTCAGTCTTGAGCATGCCAGCCTTGATGCCTTCCTCGGAAAGATATTTGATAAGAGGTTTGTTCTTGGGAAGTGCCTTATAGGAGCGGAACAAGGCGAGGAAGCCTTCATCCGTGAGCTTGGAGTCATTCTTCCCCTGACCTTCGGTGATTTTCTGCTTGGCTTCAGCCAACAATTCGGTAGCTTGCTTGCGTTGTACTTCATAGAGCCTTTCCACCAAGGGTTGGTATTGCTCAAACATTTGGTCGTCACCCTTTGGCACTGGACCGGAAATAATCAAAGGAGTACGGGCATCGTCAATCAACACAGAGTCCACCTCGTCTACAATGGCATAGTTGTGTTGACGCTGCACGAGGTCTGCGGGACTGATGGCCATGTTGTCTCTCAAGTAATCAAAGCCGAACTCATTGTTGGTTCCGAAGGTGATGTCTGCCAAATAGGCTTTGCGACGCTCGTCTGAGTTGGGACGATGTTTGTCGATACAGTCCACTGAGAGACCATTGAACTCATAGAGTGGTCCCATCCACTCAGAGTCACGCTTAGCCAAGTAGTCGTTGACTGTCACCACGTGTACGCCATTGCCAGTTAAAGCGTTCAAGAATACGGGAAGGGTGGCTACCAATGTCTTACCCTCACCAGTGGCCATTTCGGCAATCTTGCCTTGATGGAGCACGACTCCACCAAACAACTGCACGTCGTAATGCACCATTTCCCATTTGAGGTCGTTACCGCCTGCGGTCCAGTGGTTATGGTAGATGGCTTTATCGCCATCTATGGTGATGAAGTCTTTCTTCGGGTCTGCGGCCAATTCGCGGTCAAAGTCGGTAGCGGTTACGATAGTTTCCTCGTTTTCGGCGAAACGGCGTGCGGTTTCTTTCACGATGCTGAAAGCGGTATACATTACCTCATCAAGCGCTTTCTCATAGATGTCAAGCGCTTCTTTTTCCAATTTGTCTATTTGATTGAAAATGGCCTCGCGCTCATCGATGGGCGTATCCTCTATGGTGGCTTTCAGTTCTGCTATCTTCTCCTTTTGTTCTTTCGCGGAGTCTTGCACGTAACGTTGTATTTCCTTGGTCTTGGCGCGCAATTCATCATTGGAGAGAACTTTGATGTTCTCGTATTCAGCTTTGATTTTCTCCACGATAGGCTGTATAAGCTTCATGTCACGTGAAGACTTATTGCCAAATAGGGCTTGTAATATCTTGTTAAGATTCATTTCTCTTGTAATTTATGATTGATATTGTTTGGAATTGTTTTGTCTTATTATATATAATGTGATAAGGAGGGAGGGGGAAGGGGATTCCCGCTCTTTTCCATTACGGCAGACAAGGTCCCCTGATTACGATGCTCTTCCAATAGCCATGGGCCAAAAGAGACCGCCAAGCATTATGCGCATTGCGGTCTTGCTCTAGGAAACATGTAGGGGAAGGACTATTTGTCTTATAGTGAGCCGCACCAGTGCCGTTGCTTTTATACTGGTGTAATTGTTTTAGGTCGTGTTTCGCTTTTTTTATGGCTTTGATGATAGCCAGCAGGTCATCTTCAAGAGCACGTGCTTGAGGCTGCTTGGTGAATTCCTCGTATGAAAGATTGCCCACGGCAAACTTAAGCGCAGACTGATAAGTATGCGCTTCCATGCCTGTCGCGGCCAGTATGACGAGTAATGCGGCTATATATTTATTCATCATGTCGTAATCGGTCTATGCATCTGATGAGCAAGGCGAAAGCCAACACGATGATGCCCTCGGCATATCGTTGCCAAATGCTGCCCAAGATGCAGATGAGAATACATGCCAGCCATACCCATGCCACTTTTCTGCGCCATTTTTTTTGCCACAAGAGGAAAGCTCCCCAAAGTGCTAAGGGGTTGAGCAGGAGCAATTGGAAATTGCAGTTCACCGTAGGATGCTGCGAGAAGAGCATGGCGAAGAGGATGATACCTGGCAAGCCGACCAACACCATCAAAGTGCTGTCAAGCCATAACAAAGACCATTTCCTGAAATATCCTATGACGGTCAACCCCACAATGAGTACGGCCACGATGATGGCGCAGGCAAGTGGGGTAAGTCCCTCGTCGTCGTTCACTTCCGCTTGCGGTGCCAGGAGGTAATGTGTGCCATATACTCTATCCCACTTGTCAAAACTTTTCCTTAAATTGTCTGGCAGGAACTCCGCTTCCCTGGAAGTGAGCGGCACATCTGACTTTACGCCTAAAAGCAGGTCATTGCCGAACCTTGCCCATCGATGATGCTCATTCCATTTGTGTATCTCTTCCCGGTAAGTGGTCTGCGTGGGCACGGTGACCGGGTAGTCATTGTGGCTGAGGCTGCCGACAATCAAGTCCCTGGGCCTTGTGGTGCAGTTGTCGTAGAAATAGTTGTATCGGTAGTAAACGTTTTCTGGCTTCAGGTTCTCGTCCAGGAGGGAAAGCAGCTTTTTCTTCTCCTCCCTGGAGAGGCGCACGTATTGCTCTTTGATCCATCGTCTTTCCGCTGCGTATTCCGCCAGCATCTCCTGCATGGGGTACACGGCCACGCGGTAGTCGGTGAGGCCAAAGACAAACCGTAACGCGAAAAACCGCTCCCGCATATTGAAGACACCCCAGTTGACCGCCCAGTCTGCCTGGTGCACGGGGTCTTGTATGCGCAAAGCGGTATGGCCATAAAGGGAGTATATCTCGGGAGCGGGGCCACACGTGAGCAGCGATACCTCCACCGAGTCTAACCACGAGTCGTCCTCCATCGTGTCACCCTGTTGTCCTGAAGCTCTCGCCACGCTCGTTAAATGGACCAAGATAACGAGAAACGATAGCTTTAAAAGTGATATAAAACGTTTCACGGTGCAAAAATAACAGATATTTTCCATTTATCCTTCTTTTATATCGAAATTTTTCGATACTTTTGCACACTGAATTTAAAGAAGAACGAATGAAGAGAACATTTCTTTTGCCTGTTTTGTTGGGTATCGCCATATTGACACATGCCCAAAGCGGCACTAATTCTCCCTATTCACAATATGGATTGGGCATACTCTCAGACCAGTCATCAGGCTTCAACCGAGGCATGAATGGAGTGGGCTTGGGTTTTCATGAGCATAATCAGGTGAACTATCTCAACCCCGCTTCATATTCCGCCATAGATTCTTTGAGTTTTATTTTCGACGCTGGTATATCGGGGCAGATTACCAATTTCAATGAACGAGGTTCCAAGGTGAACGCTCAAAACGCGAACTTTGAATATGCCGTGGCGGCATTTAGGGCAGCCAAGCATGTGGGAGTGAGCTTTGGTATCATCCCCTTTACCAATGTGGGATATAATTATTCTTATACTTCCGAGGTGGGAGAAAATATGCCTAACGTGACCTGTACCAATTCTTTCACGGGTGAGGGTGGTTTCCATCAGGTTTATGTAGGTGCAGGTTGGGAGCCGTTTAAAGGTTTTGCCTTCGGTGCTAACATCTCTTATTTGTGGGGCGACTACACACGGACGTTGACCAATGCCTATAGTGATGCCTATATCAACACGCTTTCCCGTGTCTATTCGGGAGAGGCCAGAAGCTATAAGTTGGATTTTGGCTTGCAATATACCCATAAGATTCTCAAGAACAATTGGCTCACTTTGGGCGTGACTTATTCTCCAGGACATAGTCTTGGCGGAGATGCCGTAATGGATATGTATTCCAGCAACTCACAGACAGGCGTTTCAGACACTACGACCTTTACCATTGCCAAGGCGTTGGAAATTCCTACTATGATAGGTGCGGGCTTGATGTGGAACTACAATAATCAACTCAAAGTGGGACTGGATTACACCTTGCAGCAATGGGGCAGTATAGATTATCCGCTCTTCCGCGAGAATGGAGGAGAGTCGTCCTATACGCTTCACAGCGGAGTGTATCAAGACCGCCACAAGCTGAATCTCGGTGCTCAGTTCCTTCCAGGTGAGAACCATCGTAATTTCTTCAGGCGTATTTCCTATAGAGTGGGTGTAAGCTACGCCACTCCTTATTACAAGGTCAATGGAATTGACGGGCCAAAGGAAATATCTGTCAGTGCGGGTTTTGGAATACCTATTATCAATCGGTATAACAACCGTTCCATATTGAATATCAGCGGGCAATGGGTGCGCTCTTCCGCCAAGGACTTGATAAAGGAAAATACTTTCCGCATCAACATAGGATTTACCTTTAACGAGCGTTGGTTCTCGAAGTGGAAAGTGGAATAAGTCTCCCCGCGTCTTTTCTTGATAGGCGATGAGACACATTATTATATATATAATAGGAGTGATGATGCTGATGGGCTTGCTAGGCTGTGAGAACCGCCAAGAGCACATAGCCCCCGCCATCTATCCCAAAGACTCGGTCTCGGTGATGACAAGCTATGGCGTGAATACGCTCATCAGTGATTCTGGTGTCATCAAGTATCGCATTGTGGCAGAACGCTGGGATGTAAACCAGGCCAAGCGCATTTCACGATGGACTTTCGACAAAGGGCTTTTTTTGGAGCAGTTTGACCAAAAGCTGCATATCAATAGTTATATCCAGGCAGACACAGCGTACTATTATGACCAACTCCATCAATGGGAGTTGCGTGGTAGGGTGCGGGTTCTTACCAAGGATGGCTTGCGCTTCTCCAGCGAAGAACTCTTCTGGGATGAGAATAAGCACGAGCTGTGGAGCAATAAGTATAGCAGGCTTGTCACGCCTGAACGTACCTTGGAGGGTACTTATTTCCGTAGTGACGAGAAGATGACGAAATATTATGTGAGCAATTCCAAGGGAAGTTTCGAACGCTCTGACATAGAAGACTCCTCTTCGGATAGCATACGCACTGCGCCAGATAGCGTGAAGAACACCTTGCGCCAGCAAGCGCCACCACGCAGAGCTACGTCCATACCCCTTACTCATTAGCGACATGGAGCCAAGTCTTATCATAGGAATCGTTGTTACGTTGGCCTTCTCGGCCTTCTTTAGTGGCATGGAGATGGCCTTTGTCTCTTCTAACAGGTTGCTGCTCGAGATGGACAAGGAACGTGGAGGTCTTTCTCGACAGCTCATCTCCGTATTTTATGCCCATCCAAACGCTTTTGTATCCACTATGTTGGTGGGTAATAATATCGTATTGGTGGTTTATGGTATTCTGTTTGCCGCCTTGGTGGACAATACACTTTTCCAAGGCATGGAACCTGCGTTCACGGTGCCTGCCGATGCGGTTCTTTCCACTTTGGTAGTGCTGTTTACGGGAGAGTTCTTGCCCAAGACGCTTTTCAAGAGTAATCCCAATAGACTCTTGACTATCTTTTCCTTTCCTGCCTATTTGTGCTATATCGTGCTTTGGCCAATAAGTCGCCTGTCCACTTTTCTTAGCAGGATATTGTTACGCGTGTTTGGCGTGCGTATGGTAGGCGAAGAGGAAGATGATGGCTTTTCCAAGGTAGACTTGGATAATTTGGTGCAGACAAGTATCGCCCAGGCCAAGGATAATGAGGTGGACGACGAGATGAAAATCTTCCAAAACGCGCTTGACTTTCCTGATACCAAGGTGCGAGACTGCATGGTTCCCCGTACGGAAATAAGGGCAGTCCCTACGTCTTGCTCTTTGCAAGACTTGTTGCAGATGTTTATAGAAAACGGATTGTCAAAGATAGTGGTTTACGAGGAAGACATTGACCATGTTGTTGGTTATATCCATAGTTCAGAGATGTTTCGTTCACCCTCCAATTGGTGTGACCATATCAGTAAGATGCCATTCGTGCCAGAGACCATGCCTGCCCAAAAGCTGATGCAGACCTTTATGCAACAGAAGAAGTCGTTGGCGGTGGTAGTTGATGAGTTTGGAGGCACTAGTGGTATCGTGAGTATGGAGGATATCGTGGAGGACATCTTCGGCGATATAGAAGACGAGCATGACTCCAAAAAGTACGTGGCCAAGCGTGTGGCCGACAATGAGTATGTGCTTTCCGCCCGTTTGGAAATAGACAAGGTGAATGAACTGTTCTCCCTCGAATTGCCGGAAGGCGAGGATTATATGACCATAGGCGGACTGATACTCCATGAGTACCAGAGCTTCCCCAAGCTCAACGAGGTTGTCAAGATAGGGAAATGGGAGTTTAAGATATTGAAAAGCACCATGACAAAGATAGAACTCGTGCGTCTGAAGGTCGTTGAATGAAAAAAAAACGGTCAAAGTTTCGGTGTTTCATGTTTTTTCAGTACCTTTGTACGCAATTTTGAATACTAGCCAAAAATAATAAAACTATCGATAAATAATGGCAGCATTAGGATCAATCAGAAAAAAGGGGACCATACTGATATGTATTATCGGTCTTGGTCTTTTCGCGTTTATCGCTGAGGAATTCATGCGCTCCTGTGAGGCTACAAGCAACGAAAGCAAGATGCAGGTAGGCGAAGTGTTGGGAGAAAAAATCAACGTACAAGAGTTCCAGAAGCTTGTTGAGGAATATACTGATGTCATCAAGATGCAAAGAGGCGAGGACAATTTGCCCGAGGAACAGATGACACAAATCCGTGACCAAGTGTGGAATACTTTCGTCTCCAACAAGTTGGTGGAGGGCGAGGCCGAGAAATTAGGCTTGACGGTTACCGATACTGAGTTGCAGAACATTCTCAAGGAAGGTACCAACCCCATGCTTTTGCAGACACCTTTCGTTAATCAGCAGACAGGTCGCTTTGATCTTACTTCTTTGCAGAAGTTCTTGGCGGATTACAAGGCACAGCAAGCCAACCCTCAGGCCAATGCACAATTGATGGAGCAATATTCCGTCATCTATCGCTATTGGACTTTCATAGAGAAGACGCTCCGTCAACAGACCTTGGCGCAGAAGTATCAGGCTTTGTTGGCAAATTGTTTCCTCTCTAACCCCATTGAGGCCAAGATGGCTTTCAATGAAGAGAATGAGGAGAGCAAGATACAGTTGGCTGCCCTTCCTTACACTGATGTGCAGGATAGTGAGGTGAAAGTGGAGGAAAGCGAGTTGAAAGCGAAATATGAAGAGATGAAGGCTCGTTTCATTCAACCTGTTGAGAGTCGCGATATCAAGTATGTGGCAGTGCAGGTAACCGCTAGCGCGAAAGACCGTCAGGCCATCCAGAAAGACTTCGTGGGCTATTATGCCGAGTTGGCCGCCGCTGCCAATCCCGAGGAAGTAGTGCGCAAGGCAGCCTCTACCGTTCCTTACCTTGGTATCCCTCTTGGCAAGGAAGCATATCCCATGGATATCGCCGCGAATCTTGATTCTGTTGCCGTGGGAGAGACGACGGCCGTAAAGGAAAACAAACTGGACAACACCCTTAACATCATGAAGTTGGTGGCTAAGGTTCAATTGCCAGATTCCATACAGTATCGCTTGATACAGGCTCCTGGAACTTCCCTTGATGATTCCAAGCAGCGTGCGGACTCCATTCTTACTGCCTTGCAAGGCGGTGCTGACTTCGAGGTGTTGGCCAAGAAGTATGGCCAGACAGGAGAGAAGATGTGGATGACCACACGTCAGTATGAGTTCTCCCAGACCATGAGCTCCGACACCAAGCAGATGATCAACACACTCAACAATGCCACGGTCAACGCTTATCAGCTGCTACCCATGTCTCAAGGCAATATTGTCATACAGGTGTTAGACCGCAAGGCCATGGTCACCAAGTACCAAGCCGCTGTCATCAAGAAGACGATAGATTTCTCCAAGGATACTTATCGTGCCGCTTACAACAAGTTCTCCAGTTTCGTCAGCGCTTACCAGACCGCTGCGGATCTTAACAAGAACGCCACAAAGAGTGGCTACAAGGTGCAGCAGTTGATGGATATGACCACCGCTGCCCACAATGTGGCTAATATCAACTCCACCCGCGATGCGCTGAAATGGGTATTTGACGCCAAGAAAGACGATGTGTCTCCTCTCTATGAGTGCGGTAACAACGATTGCCTCTTGGTGGTCATCCTTGACGACATTCATCGTGTAGGCTATCGTGGCCTCGATGACGCCCAGGTGCGTGATATCGTGAAGGCTGAAGTCATTAGGGACAAGAAAGCGGAAAAACTCATCGCCAAGTTGAATGGCGTGAAGAGTATTGCCGCCGCCAAGTCCAAGGGGGCTAAGGTCATGGACATCAATCAGGTTACTTTCGCCGCGCCTGTGTTCGTTACTTCTACGGGTGCCAGTGAACCGGCTCTCTCTGGCGCTGTGTCTGTTACCAAGAAAGGTGCTTTCTGCGCTAAACCTGTCAAGGGTCAGGCGGGAGTCTATGTGTTTCAGGTAACCGACAAGACCAAGCGTAACGTGAAATACGACCAAAAATCCATGGAGAGCAAGCTCACGCAGCGTCGCATGCAATACGCTAGCAACTTCATGCAGGAGCTTTACCTCAATGGCAAGGTGGTAGACAATCGTTATCTCTTCTTCTAGAGGATATACGGCATACAAATATTGCAAGAGACTCTCTCGCGCCATAGGGCTTGAGAGAGTCTTTTTTATGCCCTGTTCATGGGATGGTAACCTGTCATCGCCAAAGTGTAGAGATGCGTTCTCGCGTCTCTACAATCCCGCCTCTTACGCGCGTCTCCAGCTTCAAACTGTCTGCGGGAAGGTTTTGACGCGCGTTTCTTGCCCCAAACCATCTGCGGGAAGGTTTTGATGCGTGTTTCTAGCCCTAAACTGTCTGCGGGAAGGCATTGACGCGTGTTTCTTGCCTCAAACTGTCTGCGGGAAGGCATTGACGCACGTTTCTAGCCCCAAACATTCTGCGGGAAGGTTTTGACGCGTGTTTCTAGCCCCAAACTGTCTGCGGGAAGGTTTTGATGCGTGTTTCTAGCCCCAAACTGTCTGCGGGAAGGCATTGACGCGTGTTTCTTGCCCCAAACCATCTGCGGGAAGGTTCTGACGCGTGTTTCCAGCCCCAATCCGTCTGCGGGAAGGGATTGACGTGCGTCTCTTGTCCCTTCCAGAGGTGGAAGGCGCGGGGAAGTGAGCTGTAGAGACGCAGTCTCGCGTCTCGGCAGTCAAGATGGCTGAATAAAGTCGCCCATTGCGAAGACCTGTAGGTTTGCCGAGACGCGGGAACGCGTCTCTACATTCACTGATGACGCATGCGAAGGCGGATGCCTGGGGAGCTCAAGACCCTTTCCGTTTTGCCGCTAGAGCGTGGTTGGACCATGAAAAACATAAGGGGAGGGGCTTGCATGCCCCTCCCCTTGTGTTGGTTTCACAATGGCTGTGAATCCTATCGTTGCCACCAGTGTTTTTTCTTGGGAGGCTCTTGCGTTGTTTGCCCCATGCTTTCCAGCAGCAATTGGCGATAGGATTTACCTTGGGAGATAATTTGGTAGATTTGCCCCCAGTCTGGCAGTCCGCCTATGCCGCGGTCGTCTATGAAGTAGTCGGCTTTCAGTTTGCGGCTGTAGTGGTTGTTTTTCTCTTTTTCCTCCTCAGGATAATCGCGGTTGACGGCATAGAACTCCACGCCACGCTCACGACACCAGTCTATGGCGTCCTGCAAGAGTTTACCTTCCCTCACACTCCATAGGATGACACGATGATGGTCGCGTATCAGCATGCGAAGCGTTTCCGTGGCGAAAGGAAGTTCTTCGCCTATGTTGGGATACTCGTGGGTGACGATGGTGCCGTCGAAGTCTACTGCTATTATTGCCATGGTTTTATTTCTTTATGGAGTTATCGTTCGCGTTGCCATAGTGGCTGTTGCTGTAATTGCCGTAAGAACCATAGGAGCCATAGTGTCCATAATGTCCGTAGTGTCCATGCTTGCCGTATTTGCCGTACTTGCCATAGCCGTAACGGAAGCTGTTCTTGTTGAGCGACATGTCTATGCCATTGATGATGATGGAGACATTGGGCAGCTTGCCGTCCTCGGCCAGCTTGTTGACCATGAGGATATTTTCTTTCGGCGTATAGTCGGCACGGGTGACATAGGCCGTGATGTTTGCCACGCGGGAAATGTGGAGCGTATCGGTGACCAGGCCTACAGGCGCGGTGTCCACGAGGATATAGTCGTAGTGCTCCCTGAGAATCTCGAATATCTTGTCCAAAGTCGGACGGCTCAACAACTCTGCGGGATTGGGCGGCACGGGGCCAGCCATCAACAAGTCCATGTTGGCGTTGACTTCAGAGGGAAGTATTTGTTTTTGGATGTCTTCCCATGTGACATTGCTCTTCACCAGTAGGTTGGTGATACCCGTATGCTTGTTGTCTATACGGAAGAGGTCTGCCAATCTGGGCTTGCGGATATCCAGTCCGATAAGCACTACTTTCTTGCCCAGCAAGGCGAAGCAGATGGCGAGGTTGGAGGCCACGAACGTCTTTCCCTCTCCCGAGGTGGAGGAGGTGAACATGATGGTCTTTTCGCCTTCCTTGAGCATGAACTGCAGGTTGGTGCGCATGCTGCGGAAGATTTCCTCCATCATGTTGTTCACGTTCTCGTGTACTACGATCTCGGCACGGCCCTTGGAACTTTCGTTCGCCACGGCGACATCCCCCAAGATGGGCAGCTTGGTAAGCTTTTCCACGTCCTCGTGTCCGTCAATCTTGTAGCGGAAGAATTCCAACAAGAACAAGATTCCGAAAGGTATACCGAGACCCAGCACCAGCGCGGCCAGGAGGATGATGGGTGTCTTGGGGCTTACTTTTCCTTCCACGGTGGGGCCGTCTATCAGTTTGCCTTTGTCGGCGGTAGCGGCCAGATTGATGGAGTTCTCTTCTCTTTTTTGCAGCAACATCAGGTAAATACCCGACCTTACTTCTTGCTGGCGGCCTATCTCGTTGAGCGTGCGCTCTTGCTCAGGGGTTTGTCCCACTTGCCCTTGATATTTGCCAAACTGGCTGGCGATATTGTCCCGCTCTATGCGCAAGGAGCGGCGAGACTGCTCCATGGCTCTTTGGATAGAGGTATAGAGATGGTCTAGCTGGCTGGTGAGCGGCAATACGGAGGGTGATGACTCGCTGGCGGTGCGCAGCAAGCGGTTGCGCTCCAATACGATTTCGTTATACTTCGCTATCAATTGGGTTGCGCTCTCGTCTGTCAGACCTACGTTGGAAGGCAAGGTCTGGTATTTGTTGTGAGGCTCCTCCATGTATTCTTTCAGCGAGGCCAGCAAGGCGAGTTGCGTTTCCGCCTGGGCCAGTTTCTGGCTAAACTGCTCTGCGTTGGTAATGGCGCTCTCCGCGTTCAACTGCAGTTCCACTACCCGGTTTTGCTTTTTGTATTTCTCCAGTGAACCTTCCGTCACGCCCAGCTCGGCGTTAATCTTTTCCAACCTGGAGTTGATGAAGGCCTCTGTCCTGATGGCGATTTCGTTTTTGTCCTCATTGGCTTGCTCGTTGTAGCAGAGCGCCAACTGGTTGAGATAGTCTTGCGCCCTGCTCATGCTGGTCTCCGTAAGCGTAAGTTGGGCAATGGTGGTTGTCTTGGAAGTCTGTTCCGCGGACATCTGCTCCATGTAATTGTCGGCCATGTTCTCGGGGGAAATGATGTCCACCTTTTCCTTGTCACCCACTTCCATGGCCAAGCCATTGTCCTTCAAGGTAAGGATGCCCGCTCCTGTATTCAACGTGGCAGGCAACTTGGTGAAGTTGTGGTTTACTTCCACTTCCTTGCCCACAGCTCCTTCTTGCAGGGGAGTGGTGTAGGCTCCCTCTACCTCATAGCCGTTTTCCCGTTTGGTGATGGTGAGATGTATCTCCGCGTTGCCCAATTTCGCCAGGTGAGCGGAATCTATCTCCACCGTGATGGGCTGGGTGCGATAGAGGATGGAATCTTTCAGTCCATTTGCCTTATAGTAAGATGTATAGAGTTTCAATTCCTTGATGACATTGATAGAGAGCATGCGTGAACCGAGAATCTCCATCTCGTTGTCGAAACCATTGGAGTTGGTGATGAAACCCAGTGAGGTTTCGTTGAGCAGGCTGCTTCCCGCGCCACTCAACTTGTTGTTCTCCTCGTCTTTGATAAGGAACTTGGCGTATACTTGATACTTGGGCGTAGCCAATTTCAAGTAGACCACGGCCAGTCCCAAGCAGATGATGATGGATAACACAAACCATTTCCAGTTGAGTATCAACATCGTGAAGATGGCGTTGAAGTCGAAAGTGGAATTTTCTTCTGCGTTCTCTTGGGAGATTGACGTGTAATTTTTGTTCTCTTCCATGATTCTGCTGTTGTTTTGTCTAGCTCGTTTTTGAGATGTATTATATATGTGAAGTTATGCGTTTTCCCCTTTGGACAAGGCCAAGAGATATTGCCCGTAATCGTTTTTCAGCATGGGCTGGGCCAGCTCTTCCAGTCTCTCTGCGGTAATCCAGCCTTTCTTGTAGGCGATTTCCTCTAAACAGGCTACCTTGAGACCTTGCCTTTTCTCTATTACTTCTATGAAGGTGGAGGCTTCTGACAGGCTGTCATGGGTGCCCGTATCCAACCAGGCGAAACCCCTTTGCAGGCAACGCACCAACAAGTCCTGGCTTTGCAGATAGGCTTGGTTTACCGTGGTTATCTCCAATTCCCCGCGGGCACTGGGCTTAATGTGCTTGGCAATTTCCACCACGCTATTGGGGTAAAAGTAAAGACCCACTACGGCATAGTTGCTTTTAGGGTGTTGAGGCTTTTCCTCTATGCTGAGACAATTGCCTTGTTTGTCAAACTCGGCCACGCCATATCTTTCGGGGTCATTGACGTAATAGCCAAAGACGCTGGCTTTCCCTTTCTCCGCGGCTTCCACGCTCTGCCTGAGCAAGCCCGTGAAGCCCGCTCCGTAAAAGATGTTGTCACCCAATACCAGGCAAACACTGTCGTTCCCTATAAATTTCTCGCCAATGATAAACGCTTGCGCCAGTCCATCGGGAGAGGGTTGCTCGGCATACTTAAACGTGACTCCAAAGTCTTTTCCGTCACCTAGCAGCCTGCGAAAGCCAGGCAAGTCGTGGGGCGTGGATATGATCAATATCTCCCGGATGCCTGCCAGCATCAATACGGAGATAGGATAATAGATCATGGGTTTATCAAAGATGGGTATCAGTTGCTTGCTGATACCTTTGGTGATGGGATACAATCTCGTTCCCGATCCTCCGGCTAACACTATTCCTTTCATGTCGCGGTCAGGGATGAATATGTTTGCTAATAAGCGTTCTTGTCATGATGCACAATGCTGAAGGCTGTCTTGGCGATAATGCGCAAGTCGAGCCAGAAACTCCAGTTCTCGATGTACCAGATGTCTCTGCGGATGCGCTCTTCCATTTGCCATAGCTCTTTGGTCTCGCCGCGATAACCCGTCACTTGCGCCCAACCCGTGATGCCTGGCTTGGCGAAATGACGCACCATATACTTGTCTATCAACTCAGAGTAAAGCTTTGTATGGTAAAGCATGTGAGGTCTTGGTCCTACGATGCTCATGTCTCCTTTCAACACGTTGAAGAACTGGGGAAACTCATCTATGTTGGCCTTGCGCATGAAATTGCCGAACTTAAACTTTCTGGGGTCTTTTTCCGTGGCCTGCACCGTGTCGCTGTCTTTATTGACATGCATGGAGCGGAACTTCAGGCAATAGAACACCTTGCCGTCTATGCCCGTGCGCTGTTGGCGGAAGAAGATGGGGCCAGGGCTTTGCAGTTTGATGATCAAGGCGATAATAGGAATGAAAGGCAGCATGCAAATGCAGGCGATGCCACTGACAAAAATGTCGAACAACCTTTTCACCAACCTGTTCTCCCAATAGGCCAGGGGTTCTGTGCGGGGCACGAATACCGTGGTGTCAAACATTTGGCTAGGCTTGAGTGACAGGCGGGTGGTACCAAACTGGCGGGGAACGTAGTGGAAGCGGATGACATTCATGTTGCAGAAACGCATCAACTTCAATATGTAATCGGAGTCTGTGTGGGAAATGCTGCAATACACCTCATCCACTTTCATGTTCTCTCCCGAGGCGGTGAAGTCCATGTCCAGATTCATGATTTTGTCTAGGCGGTCTCGTGTGCCTAGATATTTCAAATCCTTGGGACAATCGGGTATCTCGTGGTTGGCGAAGTATCCCAGTACACGATAACCATTGCTCATGTCATCTACCATCTTCTTATAAATCAAGAGGTTGGCCAAGTCGCTGCCTACGAAGAGCACGTTGTGGGCGTTGTGTCCTTTCTTGCGAAGCATGCTGATGAAACTTTTCTCCGCCACGCGGGAAAGGAAAAGCGCCGCGAAGAGCAGCACGCCAAAACACAGCCCCATGTTGAAGAACTTGTCCGCGTCTGTGAAAAAGTGGACAAATACTAATGTGCAGGCCGTTTGCGTCAGGCAAAGGCTAAGTGTTCGCACAAATATTTTCTCAAGCTTTACGCTTCGCAAGTAAATGATGCTGGAGAAAAAATATTGCGCCACGAGCATGGCCGCGTTGACGATGAAATATATCATCTTCACGTTGAGGCCAACGGGCAATATGGAGGGGCAAGCAAGCAGGATGACGGCCAATAAGATATTGGCAATCACCATGTCGCTCAGGAATACGGCCCTTTTGATAAGCTCTGTCCCGTTGTTATGTTTCATCTTTTTGCTAATTGCGATAACGATATGCTAAAGTGTGTGCGAAACTCGTTGCGCACCACATTATTTTGCAAAGGTAGTGTTTTTTTTGATAACTAGGAAAAATTATAGGGAAAAATATAATCTAGTGGTAAAGATGGGAACTACTTTGTTCGCTTATTCCCCTTCTCCGATTTTGCGCCCTTACAGGTTTTTCCCCTGATTTCTTGGCGGATTGGCAAAATTGTCGTAACTTTGCCACTCAATTAATTAACATTACAATATTGATTTTACGATAATGGGTATTTTTTCAAGATTGTTTGGTCGGAAGGAACCTGCCCAGCGAGTGGGTGGTATGGAAGACTTCATGACCTTAGTGAGAGTCTATTTCCAGGCGGCTTTGGCGTCCCAGTTGGGCATTACCAACTTGGCCATGTTGCCTGATTTGCGCGTGTTCAAGGCCACGATGCACGTGCCCACGGTCAACAATAAATTGGGAGTGGGGGAGAAGACTCACGTCAAGAAGATGATGAAAGACATTTATGGCACAGATGATAGTTTCTTCAAGGAAATAGACCGTAGCATCCATGGTAATTGCCGTAAGATGCAGGACATAAACGTCTATCTTGTGCAGTTCCAAGGCTTTTCCCAGGATCTCATGATGCTGGTAGGTAACTTGATGAAATTCAAGTTGCGCCTGCCAGGTTTCATGCATAAGGCTCTTTATACCATGACCGAGAAGACCGTGGGCGATATTTTCAACAAGAATGACTATCGTGACGCGGGCGTGATGAAAACCGTGCTCCAGATAAGGAAATACAATATGCGCTTGGGCTTTAGCCAGAAGTGGGTCACCGATTTTGTTTACCAAGTGGTGATGCTGGCTAAGAAAGAGCCGCGTCCTGCCGAGGAGGAGAGCGAGAAGAAGAAATAACGCCGCTCTTTGAGAGGGTCAAATTTATGGTGATGTGACAAAAACTTAACGTGAAATTTTGTTTTGTCAGGAAATTATCTTAAATTTGTACCCAAATTGTCATTGTCATGGACGCGACCGAGAAAATCATCAATACGTTTGCCACTCGCGTAAGGGGGATGATTCTCCATTACCAGGAGCTGCGGAAAGAGAAGCAAGAGCTTCAGCGGATGGTAAGCGAGCGTGACACTCGCATAAGTGAGTTGGAAGCGCAGTTGAGGCAAGCTCGCAATGATTATGACAGCCTGAAGATGGCCAGGATGGTGGAAATCTCCGATGGCGACATGGAGACCGCGAAGAAAAGACTGGCCAAACTCATCAGGGACGTGAACAAGTGTATTACGCTACTGAGCAACAAGTGACACAGCGATGGGCGGAGACAACTACGAGAAATTACATATCAGGCTTAACGTATACGATACCGTCATCTCGGTGAATATCAACCGGGAAGATGAAGAGTATTATCGTAAGGCCGAAAAGCTTATCACCACCGTGGTCAATTCTTACGCGTCTGTTTATAAAGGCAGGAAGAGTGAGAAGGAGATATTATACATGGCGTTGATAGACATAGCCTTACGCTACCAAAAGGAGGCCGCACGCAACGATACCCTCCCTTATAGTGATATTCTCGGTCAATTGACTTCCGAAATCGAGGATGCCCTGAAAGGTAAAAACGACTAGTTGGACGCTATTTCCGCGTTCAATCACTCGGTATTGACCTTTTCACGCTTGGCATGGCAAGTGAGTTTTCTTTGAAACCGCTTTGTCAAAATGTTCATTTCCATGAGGAAAAGCAGGCTTTGAGACGGAGAATATGACTTTTAATACTTAATTACATATATATATGATAGCAACTATAATAGTGGGAGCCTTGATGCTTGTCATAGGTGGCGTCTTGGGTTTCGTCATTTTCCGGTACGTGATTACCAGAAAATACCAACAGACACTAGAAGCGGCTGATAAAGAGGCCGAAGTGATAAAAGAAAAGAAACTGCTGGAAGTGAAAGAGAAATTCTTGAACAAGAAGGCGGAACTGGAAAAGGAGGTGCAGCAGCGCAACGCCCGCATACAGCAAGGCGAAAACAAGCTGAAGCAGCGTGAGTTGTCACTCAACCAAAGACAAGAGGAATTGGGCCGTCGCAAGCAAGAGCTGGAGCAAGGCCAGTTGCGTATGGAAAACGAGAAAAAGTTGCTCGCTGTCAAGCAACAAGAGCTGGAGAAGATGCAGAAGCAAGAGCAAGCCAAACTGGAGAAGATATCTGGATTGAGTGCCGAGGAAGCTCGCCAACGCTTGGTGGAAAGTCTGAAAGACCAGGCCAAGTTGGATGCTGCCAGCTACGTGAACGAAATCATGGAGGAAGCTAAGCTTAACGCTAACCAGCAAGCCAAGAAAATCGTGATACAGACCATACAGCGAGTGGCTACTGAAACCGCTATCGAGAACTCCGTGAGCGTGTTCCATATTGACAATGATGAGGTGAAAGGACGTATCATTGGTAGGGAAGGACGTAATATACGTGCTTTGGAGGCGGCCGCAGGCGTAGAGATAGTGGTGGACGACACTCCTGAAGCTATCGTGATATCCGCCTTTGATCCTATTCGGCGAGAGGTTTGCCGATTGGCATTGCATCAGCTGGTGGCTGATGGGCGTATACATCCCGCCCGCATTGAAGAAGTAGTGGCCAAGGTGAAGAAGCAACTGGACAATGAGGTGATAGAGACAGGTAAGCGCACCGCCATAGACTTGGGCATTCATGGGCTTCATCCTGAGTTGATACGAATCATAGGCAAGATGAAGTATCGCTCCTCTTATGGACAGAACCTGTTGCAGCACGCCAGGGAAACCGCTAATCTTTGCGCGGTGATGGCCAGCGAGTTGGGACTCAATCCCAAGAAGGCCAAACGAGCTGGCTTATTGCATGATATCGGCAAAGTGCCCGATGAGGAGAGTGAGTTGCCCCACGCGCTTTATGGTGCCAAGATAGCAGAGAAGTATAAGGAGAAGCCTGATATCTGCAACGCAATAGGCGCTCACCATGACGAGATGGAGATGACAACCTTGTTGGCGCCTATCGTGCAGGTATGTGACGCTATATCGGGTGCCCGTCCAGGTGCGCGCCGCGAGATTGTGGAAGCTTATATCAAGCGACTCAACGATTTGGAGGCTATTGCCATGAGCTATCCTGGCGTGACAAAAACCTATGCTATCCAAGCTGGTCGTGAGTTGCGCGTTATCGTTGGCGCGGACAAGATGGACGATGCCGAATCAGAGAAGCTTTCTGGCGAGATAGCCACCAAGATACAAAACGAGATGACCTATCCTGGACAGGTGAAGATTACCGTTATCCGTGAGATAAGATCAGTGGCCTACGCAAAGTAGGGCGTGAATACCGCGAGTTGTTTTCATAAGTTAAAAAGTTTGGCAATAGAGCAAGGGGACATCGTCTTATGGCGATGTCCCCTTGCCTCTTTTCCCCGTTTAGAGTGTCACGGGTAATTATTTATAGGTATTGTTTCTTTTCGTTTTTCGTTATTCTTGTTCGAATGAATGGGGAAATACCTATTTGTGATGATTGCGGGTTTCCGGAAAATAAAGTAAATTTGCAACCGATATCGATATGAATCAACGTTGGGAAAAGATGAAGAACCAAAAGATGTATGAGCCGGATGACAAAATGATCAATATCATCCAGGACAATTACAACACCTTGCTGAGCCTGGGTTGCTTTGGCATTAACCTGGGTTTTGGCGACAAGACGGTAAGGGAGGTCTGTGAGGAGCAACAGGTTGATACATACACCTTCCTCGCCATAGTGAACTTCACTATCAATGGCTATCGCGAATATGATGACGCGGCTCAATTGAGTATTCCCACTTTGGTTCAATACTTAAGTGCCGCCCATGTCTACTTCCTCGATTTCCAGCTGCCTCGTATCCGTAGGGAACTGGTTGCCTCGTTAGACCAAAGCGATAACTTGGCCCGGCTTATCTTGAAGCTATATGACGAGTATGCCCGTGCGTTGACCAATCACATGAGATATGAGGAAAAGACCGTTTTCCCTTATATCCAGGCTTTATTGGATGGCGGACAGCCCACCAATTACGATATAGAGACTTTCTCGAAAAACCATGGTCAAGTTGATCAAAAGCTAAGAGAGCTGAAGAATATCATCATCAAGTACCTGCCCAGTGACATGCTTCACAACAGCCAACTTTCCACCACGCTTTTCAGCATCTATAACAATGAAAAGTGGCTCAACTTACACGAGGAAGTGGAGGACGAGATACTGATACCTGCCATTAGACATCTAGAGCGTAAGCTGAAGCAAGAGGACGTGAGCGCCAAGATATCGAGCATGATTGGCAAGCGACCCAATGCCGATGAGACTTTGAGTGATAGGGAAAAAGACGTGATAGTGAGTTTGGTGCAAGGCATGACAAACAAGGAGATTGCAGACCATCTCTTCATCTCTGTCAACACCGTCATCACCCATCGTCGCAATATAGCCCGCAAGTTGCAGATACATTCGCCCGCGGGATTAACCATCTATGCTATTGTTAACAAGTTGGTGGATATTTCGGCCGTGAAGCTTTAGAGGCAAGCGCAAATCCCCAAGCGTATCTGCCTGGGGATTTTTGCCATGTTTTTTCTAAAGGAATGGTGCCAACAGGTTGGCGAACCAGCCTCGGAACTTCTGCCATCCTGTGCGCCACTCGTCCCATTTCTCCTCGGTGAGCAGGAAACTGTCTTTTTTCTCTTTGTTGAAGAGCCTGTCCAGCTCTTTTGTGGTACAAGAATCGACGATTACCGCGTTGACTTCATAGTCCCAGCGCAAGCTGCGGGCATTGAGGTTGGCGCTACCCACAGTGCATACTTTTCCGTCTACCATGATTACTTTAGTGTGGTGAAAGCCTGGCGTGTACATCCAGATGTCGCATCCAGCTTTCATTAGTTTATGGGCATTATAGAAGCCGCAGTCAGGTGTTAAGGGAATATCGCTGCGAGTGCTCAGCATGATTTCCACTTTTACGCCTCTTTTGGCGGCTTTTTTGAGTGCTTTTTTCAGTTTGGGGCTGAGCGTGAAGTACGGGTTAATGATTTTTATGCTGTCTTCTGCGCTATTGATGGCACCTAGGTAAAAAGTGCGTATAATATCATTGGTGATACGAGGCTCTCGGTTGATGATGCCCACCATCTTGTGGTAAGCGGTGTGTGTGGTGTCTGGTTTTAATCCTTGAAAATAGTCTTTCCTTTTAGCCCGATAGTATTGCGCCCCATACACGTTTTGCTTGCTCACCTTGTTCCACATCTTTAGGAAGATACGTTGCAGGGTGTTCACTTCGTCTCCGTCTATGCGGCAGTGCATGTCGTTCCAGCTGCCCACCACTTCGGTGCCTTTGATATAGTAATCGGCTATATTCATGCCACCTGTGTAAGCTATCTGTCCGTCAATGACCACTATCTTGCGGTGGTCTCGATTGAAGATGTCATCAAACCACGGAAACTCCACGGGATTGAATTCGTAAATCTCAATTCCTTGTTCCCTGATTTGTTCGATATGTCTTTTTTTCAGGGGTTGATTGTTGGAGACATTGCCAAATCCATCGAAGAGTATTCTCACCTCCACGCTGTCTTTTACTTTCTCCGCCAATAAAGTGATCAGTTCCTTGTTGATGGAGTCATTGCGGAAATTGAAATACTCCATATGGATGCTTTTGCGCGCTTGGTGTATGGCCGTAAAGAGGTCGTCGAACTTCTCCTGGCCATTCATCAGCAATACCACGGAGTTGTTATGTGAGAAATGGATGCCCTTTTCTCTTAGCTGTCGCACAATCGCGCTATCCGCCTGCGCACTTGCCGTCAGGATGGTGGAAAACCATAGAATAAAAGCCAGCAGTATACGTATTCCCATGGTTTAGTTCATCAGTGACGCTCTGTAACTATCCACGATGCCCAGCAGACGTTTGTCGTTATCCACCACCAGCACAGTGTGTATCTTGTAGGTGTGCATGATGTGCTGTATCTCGCTGATTTTGGTGTTGGGGCTTACCAGTTTGGGCTCACGGGTCATGATGTTTCTTACGGTTTTGTTGAAGAAGTCGGCTTGCCATTTTTCCATGGCCCTGCGAATGTCGCCGTCGGTGATGAGGCCTACCACTTTACCGTCTTCCAGCGACACGCCCAGTCCTAGCTTGCCCTTGCTCACGTGGATGATAGCCTCGCCCAGGTGCATATCCTGCGGTATGACAGGCAATTCCTCTGTGCGCATCACGTCTTCGGCGGTGGTGAGCAGCCTTCTGCCTAGTTCTCCGCCAGGATGAAACTGCGCGAAATCCCTGGGCTTAAAGTGTCTCACCTGCATCAGCGTCATGGCCAACGCGTCGCCCATGGCTAGCATGGCGGTGGTGCTGCTTGTAGGGGCAAGGTTGAGCGGGCAGGCCTCTTTTTTCACTTTCACCTTGATATGGCAATTGGAGTATTTGGCCAAAAGGGAGTGCTCGTTACCGCTCATGCCGATGATGGGGACGTTCATGTGTAACACCATGGGGATGAAGCGCAGCAGTTCGTCCGTCTGGCCAGAGTTGCTGAGTGCCAGCACTACGTCATCGCTAGTCATCACGCCAAGGTCGCCATGGTAAACGTCTAGTGGATTGATGAAAAAGGCGGGCGTTCCCGTGGAAGATAGCGTCGCGGCGATTTTCGCCCCGATATGGCCACTCTTACCCACGCCCGTGACAATGACCTTTCCGCGGCATTCTATCATCATCTCTACGGCTTTCACGAAGTTGTCGTCTATCTGCGGTATTAAGTCGAGCAAAGCCTCGGCTTCGTCCTTGATGCATTGCTCGCCGTATTTTTTTACGTTTTCGAACTTGTTGTCGCTCATGATATCAGTTGTTCCACTAATTTTTGTAATTTGTCAAGTTCCAGCATATTGGCGGCATCGCTCAGTCCCTTGTCTGGGTCGGGGTGTACCTCGAAGAAGTATCCCGTGGCTCCGAAGGCTTTCGCCGCCATGGCCATGGCGGGCACGAACTTGCGATCGCCTACGGTTTTGCCGTCTCCCGCACTGGGCCGCTGTACGCTGTGCGTGCAGTCCATGATTACCCTTGGCACAATGTCCAGCATGTCAGGAATATTGCGGAAGTCCACCACCAAGTTGTTATAGCCAAAGCAGTTGCCCCGTTCGGTGAGCCAGACTTCTTTGGCTCCGCTCATCAACGCTTTTTCCACAGGATAGCGCATATCCCTTCCGCTCAAGAATTGCGCCTTTTTGATATTCACCACCTTGCCTGTCTTGGCGGCGGAGACCAATAAATCGGTCTGCCGGCAGAGGAAGGCGGGTATCTGGAGAACGTCGCAAACCTCGCCAGCGGCTTCCGCCTGCCAACTTTCGTGGATATCTGTGGTCACGCGCAACTGGTATCGCTGTTTGATGTCCGCCAGCATGGAGAGACCTTTCTCCAGTCCTGGGCCGCGGAAGGAGTTGAGAGATGTGCGGTTGGCCTTGTCAAAGGAGGCTTTGAAAATGATATCAACGTTCAGCAGATTATTGATGCGAACGAGTTCTTTGGCTACGGTGTCAAGCAGTTCTTCGCTTTCTATCACGCAAGGGCCAGCTATCAGTATGGGTTTCATATTTTGTTTACGGTTTCAGTTCCGGCGGTGCAAAGATACAGAAAAGTTGAGAAAACTGAGAATGCCTTTTGAGTATTTTTGCATAAAAACGCCATTTATGGGCTTTTTCACGGAAATAATTGCTACTTTTGCTGACAATTTAAACTGTAAGGATATATGTCAAAGATACTTGTGGCGGATAGTGGAGGGACCAAAACCGATTGGGCCATGGTGGGGGAGGAAGGCATCAGCTTTCGCTGTACCACGTTGGGGATGCATCCTATCCATCTTTCATCTTCACGTCTGCGGGAAGTAGTTGTCGATGAGTTGTTGCCGGTCTTGCCAATCCATGTGGACGTGTCGGCCATTTACTTCTATGGCGGTGGCTGTACGCCGCAGATGTGTCCCGTGGTAGAGGAAGCGCTGCGTTCTTGTTTTCCTCGTCAAACAGAGATTTATGTCGAGAGCGACTTGCTGGGAGCCGCCCGCGCGCTTTGCGGAAACAGTGAGGGCATTGCCTGTATATTGGGCACAGGAGCAAATAGCTGCCTGTATGATGGCCGTCGTATAGTGCGCAATACGCCTCCCCTGGGTTACATCTTGGGTGATGAAGGCAGTGGAGCCACCTTGGGCCGCCTGTTTCTCAACGCCCTTTTCAAGGGTTTCCTTCCCGGGAGCATGCGGGAAGAATATTTGGCTTGGGCGAATACCACCTACGCGGAAGTGATAGAGCGGGTTTATCGCCGACCGGAAGCCAATCGGTATTTGGCTTCTATCGCTCCTTTCATTCGAGAGCGCATGCCTCACGAGCCTTTGCTGGAAGCGTTGGTGGCAGATAACTTCCGTGCTTTCTTCCGCCGCAACCTTTCCTCTTATGGCGACTGTCGGCAAGTGGGATTTATAGGCGGCATGGCCGCGGCGTTCCGGGACATACTCCAGGAAGTTACGGAAGAGCAGGGCTACCGACTCACGCGGATATGCAAAAGTCCCATGGAAGGATTGGCGAGATATCACGCTACTTTCACGCAGTTTTCAAAATAAGTTGTTTCGCTCATCAAAATAACTTGTTTTGATGAGCGAAATAAGTTAAATTGTGACGCAAAATAAGTTATTTTGTATCGCGATTCAACTTGTTTTGTTGCCCCCTTCCAATATCCTTTCTCTCGCGCGTATATATATAATGTGTATGGAGAAGATATAAGGGGTATTTTGAGACAAGTCTTGCGGCTGGAAATGTGAGGTTCTAAGTTCGCGGACCAATTACCCTTGGGTACATAGTGAATTACCCAAGGGTCGTTGGCGGATGACCCAAGGACACATGGGTAAGTACCCTTGGGTTCTTTTCTTTGAGCCGTCGAGGCCACAAAGGCTCATTAAGATAGCGACCAACCCCTTCTTATAGGAACAAAAAATGCCAGCGAAGATTTACTCCGCCGGCATCTCTTATCTGTCGTGTTATGAGAATGCGTTTATTTCTGGCAGTTAGCGCAGGAGGGTGACCATGGCTTCAGCTGCTTGAAGAAATCGTTGCCTTTGTCGTCCACCAGGATGAAGGCGGGGAAGTCCTCCACGGTAATCTTCCAGATGGCCTCCATGCCCAGCTCGGGATACTCCACGCACTCTATGCTCTTGATACTGCTCTGGGAAAGTACGGCAGCCACGCCGCCGATGGTTCCCAAATAGAAGCCGCCATGCTTTTGGCATGCGTCGGTGACGGCTTGTGTACGGTTGCCCTTGGCAATCATCACCAGCGAGCCTCCATGGTCTTGGAATTCGTCCACATAGGGATCCATGCGGTTGGCCGTGGTGGGTCCCATGGAGCCGCAGGGATATCCTTCTGGAGTCTTAGCGGGACCGGCGTAAAGGATGGGATGGTTCTTGAAGTAATCGGGCAAGTCCTCGCCAGCGTCCAAGCGGGCTTTCAGCTTGGCGTGGGCGATATCGCGTGCCACGATGATAGTGCCCTTCAGGTTTACGCGTGTGCTCACGGGATACTTGCTGAGCTCTTGGCGCACGTGGTCTATGCCTTTGTCCAGGTCTATCTCTATGCCCTTAGTCCCTTCGCCTGGCTTGCGGTACTCCTCGGGTATCAACTCGGTGGGGTTGTCGTCCATTTTCTCCAGCCAGATGCCGTCCGCGTTGATTTTCGCCTTGATATTGCGGTCTGCCGAGCAGCTCACTCCCAGTCCAATAGGACAGCTGGCGCCATGGCGCGGCAGTCGGATGACGCGTATGTCGTGGGCGAGCGCCTTGCCGCCAAACTGCGCTCCCAGTCCTATCTTTTGCGCTTCTGCAAGGAGTTTGTTTTCCAGGTCGATGTCGCGGAAGGCCCTGCCGGTCTCGTCGCCCGTGGTGGGCAGGTTGTCGTAATACTTAATTGACGCGAGTTTCACGGTGAGCAGGTTCTTCTCGGCCGACGTTCCTCCTATGACGAAGGCTATATGGTAAGGCGGGCAGGCCGCCGTGCCCAGGCTCTTCATTTTCTCCACGAGGAATGGCAGCAGTGTGCCCTCGTTCTGTATGGTGGCTTTGGTCATGGGGTAGAAGTAGGTCTTGTTGGCGGAGCCTCCTCCTTTGGCCACCATCACGAAGCGGTATTCGGCTCCCTCCGTGGCCTCGATGTCTATTTGGGCTGGAAGGTTGCAGCGGGTATTGACTTCCTCATACATGGTGAGGGGGGCGTTCTGGGAGTAACGCAGGTTGTCTTGCGTGAAAGTGTTGTACACGCCACGTGCCAAGGCTTCCTCGTCCTCGAAGCCTGTCCATACTTGCTGTCCCTTCTCGCCATGGATGATGGCCGTTCCTGTATCTTGGCAGAAAGGCAGTATTCCCTTGCAAGCCACCTCGGCGTTGCGCAAGAACTGCAGAGCCACATACTTGTCGTTCTCGGATGCTTCAGGGTCGGTCAGAATCTTGGCCACTTGCTCATTGTGCTTGCGGCGCAACATGAACTCCACGTCATGGAATGCTTGCTGGCTGAGCAGGGTAAGTGCCTCGGGGGAGACTTTCACTATCTGCTTGCCCTCGAATTCGCCAACGCTCACTCCCTCCTTTGTGAGCAGGCGGTACTCGGTGTCGTCTTCGCCCACTTGGAACATGGGGGCGTACTTGAAATCAGGTGTTGCCATAATTAAGAATGTTTTTGATAGTTGGATTTGTCGCGAAGGTAGTGAAAATAATCGAGATACCGCCCATGGTCTCGCAATTATTGGTGATTTTTCTTGGCCAGGCGTGGCAAGCGGACTCGTGGGCAGCGCCGCGGGGAAGCTAAACTTGAGAGAGAAAGTCTTCCAACGCGCTTTCCGCTACGTCACCCATCTGGAACTCTCGCTCCGCGTCGTAGCGGATATTGTTTTTCCACTCTTTTTCGGCCTTTTCGCAAGCCAGCCGTATGCGTCGGGCGTCTTCATCCGTCATGGTTTCCAGTTGGCAGACATCCAACGCCATCTTGTAGGCGAAGTTCCATCGGTGCTCATCATAGTGGGAGTGGACGAGACGTAGCCGTGCCTCAAGTTGCTCCATTGAGGCTATCGTTCCTTGCTTGATGTCTTCCGTGAGCGATTCCAGTTCCTCTTGCGGCAGCAGCATGCCTCCCAGGTCCATCCACTCTCCCGTTCCCACGATGCTGCCAGGCAAGTCTATGCGCTCTCTGTCCAATGCTTGCCCAAGGAAGAGGCGAATGGCCATGTCGTAGTACTTGATGCCCCGTTGCAGGGCATTGTTCTTGATGACACATCCTTGATAGTGATAGCTGGCCACGTTCTCTCCCTCCTCCTTGCGCAGGGTCTCGAGCGTTTTCTTGCCCTTGAGGCACGCTTTCACGGTCAAGGGGGAGATCCAGTCGTAGTCTATGATGCCTTTGCCTCCATGGCGGGGACGCATGTCTCGCTTGGGCCATTTGTGAATGTCGCGATAGGTTCCCACGGTGCAAAGGTTGCGGCCGGGAACGATATAGGTGGTATCGCCCATGCCGAAAAGATAGGAGAAGGGCAGGTCTTCCACATTGGGGTGGGTGAGAATCTTGCCCATGCACATCGAGAAGACTCCGATAGTGGCAGGCCATGCCACGTGCGCTCCGCTGGCGGTCTTGCAGCCGCGGTGCAGAGTGCCCCAATGGATGGGTCCCATTTTATAGGCGTGGTTGGAGTAATTGGTGCCCGAGCCTGCGTTGTAAAAGGAGTACATGCCCCCGATAAGCAACGAGCTTTTGTGGTGGCTTACGGTGAATGGGCCGCAGAAGGCGGCGCATGTCTCCCCATTGTCGATGTAAGAGTTGGCGAAGAGCAAGGTGGATTCCAGGGAGGCACCCTTGCCTACATGGCATGCCTCGCCCACCAACGAGTTGCTTATTTTTGCCCCGTCCAGCACGGAAGCCCCTGCCTGTACGATGCTATTGTCCACGATGACATCATGGCCTAGGTAGGTGCTGCTCTCAGGAGTGCTTAGTATGGTGCATTCCGCAAGCCGCGAGACACCATATATTTCCACGTCTTCCCCTATGATGGCGTTGGTGATTTCCGTGGCGCTTACTATTTTCGAGCGGTGGCCTATTTGTCCTCTCTCCCGTTTCTCCTGGGCTATTTGGCGCAGGGCAATGCGGCGCAGGCTTTCCCGCGCCAGTCTGTCGTCAGCGTATAAGGCCATGAGGGCTGCCACTTGGGGCGAGAGACCCGCGTACAGCGTGATGTTCTCTTCTCCTCCCTCGTTGAGCACGGCGATGGTGTTGCCCTGCCCAAAAGTGGCATCGGGGGCGCAACTCAATTTGCCCACGTTGGAGATATAGCATTCGTCCCCTATGTCGTACCGGTGGATGTAACAGCCCACGCCTTCTATCAGGCAGTTGTCGCCGACGGTGACGTCCTTGAGCGTGGCGTGCCTGATGCCCGTGGGAAGGCTGAAGCCCTCCTCCAGTTCCATGCGCCGCTCGTAGACTCCCAACTTGATTTCCCCATAGAAGTGGGTGTCCGTGACTGTGTCGGCGAGGAAGTCCTCGGCCACGTAGATGGTGGACCAGTCTTCAGCGGTGCAGCCTTGCCTCTCCAGGGCGGCTACCTCATCCAGCGTCAAGCTCCTGTAATCTTCCATAGGGGTGGTGGTTAGAGGCTGTCCTCCACTTGTGGGTAGAGGAAGTCGTTATACGGATATTTCTGTACGTGCAGCTCTCGCACTTTCTTGTAGAGGATATCTCTCAGCTCGTCTATGTTTTCCCGTTGCTTGGCGGAGATGAAGAGGCAGCTGTCACTTAGCTTGCCCATCCACGTGCGCTTCAGCTCTTCCAGGGTGACGTTCTCGCGGGTGGCGGGGGTGAGGTCGTCTTCTTCCTTTTCCACCCAGGTGTAGTTGTCTATCTTGTTGAAGATAATCATGGAGGGTTTCTCGGCGCAGCCCAGGTCTTTGAGGGTGTTCTCCACCACCTGTATCTGCTCCTCGAAATCGGGGTGGGAGATGTCCACCACGTGGAGCAGCAAGTCGGCCTCCCTCACCTCGTCCAGCGTCGACTTGAAGGAGTCCACCAAGTCGGTGGGCAATTTGCGGATGAAGCCTACGGTGTCAGCCAAGAGGAAAGGCAGGTTATCGATGACAACCTTGCGCACGGTGGTATCCAGCGTGGCAAAGAGCTTGTTCTCGGCGAATACCTCGCTCTTGGCCAAGAGGTTCATCAGCGTGCTCTTGCCTACGTTGGTGTATCCCACCAGGGCCACGCGTATCAGGCGGCCGCGGTTCTTGCGCTGCGTGGCCTTTTGCTTGTCTATCTCCTGCAGTCGCTGTTTCAATAAGCTGACACGCTGCAGGATGATGCGGCGGTCCATTTCCAGCTGCGTCTCGCCGGGGCCTCGCAGTCCTACGGAGCCTTTGCCTCCGCCCGAGCCGGAACCGCCTCCTTGTCGTTCCAAGTGGGTCCACAGCCTTTGCAGTCGGGGCAGCATGTAGCGGTATTGGGCCAGCTCCACTTGCGTCTTGGCGTTGGCGGTCTGTGCCCTCATGGCGAAGATGTCGAGTATGAGCGAGGTGCGGTCCAGTATCTTCACCCCCAGCTCCGCTTCGATGTTCCTTATCTGCTTGGCTGACAGCTCGTCGTCAAATATGACCATGCCAATCTCCCGGCCGGCCTCCTCTTCCTGCTTGACGTACTGCTTGATTTCCTCCAGTTTGCCCTTGCCCACGTAGGTGACCTGGCTGGGGGCTGCCACGCGTTGGGTGAACCGCTTCACGGTGATGGCTCCCGCGGTGTCGGCCAGGAACTCCAGCTCGTCCAGGTATTCCTTGGTCTTGGCCTCGTCTTGCTCTTGGGTGATGAGGCCCACGAGTATGGCGGTTTCGGCCTTGGCCTCTGATATTACGAATTCTTTCATTTGCGCTTTGGGTTTATGCGCTTGCAAAGATAGTGAGAATTGACCACAACGCAAAATAAATGGCCGCTTTTGTGGCGGCCATGCCCAGGAGGCGTCTCGGGCGGGGCGTGTCAAGCCCCCGCCGCCAAGGGTATCTAATACTCTTTGTCAAGGGTATTCAATACTCTTCGCCAAGGGTATTCGTGACCCTCCGTCAAGGGTATCTGATACTCTTCGTCAAGGGTATCTGATACTCTTCATCAAGGGTCACTGTGACTCTCCTACGCGTAGGAATGCATGCCGCCGAGGAAGTAGTTCACGCCGAAGTAGGTCATGACGATGGAGAGGAAGGCCAGCGTCATGAATAGGTGGTAGCCCACGGGGTGGCGAAGGAAGGGCAATGACCCCTGGTGGGCGGCCACGGCATAGACCATCAACGTGATGAGCCCCCATGTCTCTTTCGCGTCCCAACTCCAATAAGTGCCCCAAGAGATGTTGGCCCAAATGGCCCCGACGAATATGCCGATGGCCAGCAGGGCCAGCGCGGGGTAGAGCATCAGGCGGGAGAGTATGGTCAGTGAGCCGAGTTGTTGCCCGAGGCCTTCCTTGCCCCTCTTTCCCTTCATGCCATGGACTAGCAGGGCGGTCACCCCGCAGACGAAGGTGAGCGACAGCAAGGCGAAGCCCATCATGATGACGGAGACGTGCAGGCTGAGCAGGGGGGAGGAGAGCACGGGCATGACGTGGCCTATCTGCGGGTCCATTTGGTTGATGTGGGAGACCAGGAGGAAAAATCCCGACATCATCAGCCCGAAGGGAAGCGCCATGCGGAAGCGGCTGTAGGCCACGAGGGAGAGCGCCATGACGAACCACGCCATGGTGAGCATGGTCTCGTAGCCATTGGCCATGGGGACCCTGCCGCTGACAGTCCAGCGTAGGCCGAGGCAGAGCGTGAGCGCGAGGAAGGGGAGGGAGAGCAGCGCCCAGCCGAGGGCGGGGCGGACGCGAGGGGAGCGGCCTCCGCGCGACATGCCCCACAGGGTGAGAACGAAAAGGAACAGCCCCACGCCAAGGTTGAACATGAAAAGCAACGTGGCGAAAGGGATGCTGTTATAGAGGCGTTCCGCCTGCCATCGCGTCTCCGAGGGCAGGGTAGAGCCTCCGCCCTGCCGCTGGTACTTCAGTATCTTGTCCAGTATCTGGTTGGCGCGGGCGATGTCGCCTTGCTCCACCTCGTGGCGGAAGAGGGTGAGCACGTTGGCTATGAATGCCCGTTCCTCTCCGGGAGCCAGGCTGTCAGGCACGTTGTCAGTGGGCGCGTACCATGCGACGTTCTTTCCCGCGTTCACGGGGAACATCTTGAGCGGCTTGCCCCGCGACAAGTCCATCACCATCATCAGCCGTCCGTCAAGGTCAGCGGCCTGCCGCGGGGCCTTGTCTTGCTGTCCGCCGTAGTATTGTTGGATGTATGGGCCAAGGATATATCCCCCCTTCTCGTAGTTGAAGAAGTCGTTCACGGCGCATCGTCTCGGCAAGGACAGGGTCTCTCGCAGCTCCTTGCCCTTCACGGCGACGATGGGCTCCCGCGCCCATTCTTCACCATAGAAGAGAAATCCCGTCAACACTTGTTCGGCCGTGTAGCCTTGGTAGCTGGTCTTGCCGCAGAGCTTCTTGGTGAAGTCTATGGCAAAGGTTTCCACGGGGCATATCCGGTTGTTATACATTATATATAAGGAACCGAACTTCTCGGCGGTCTCCCTGGGCAACACCTTGACGGCTTGTGCGGCCGGAACGCAAGCGAAGATGGCCAGCGCGGTCAGTGCCCCCTTGCGAACAAGGTCTGAGCGCAACAGCTGGCGGAATGTCCCCCGTGGGTCCAACACCATCCACACGAGCGAGAGGAAGAGCAGCCCGTAGCCCGTGTAGGTGACGGGTATGCCCCATGGGTCTGAGTTCATGGCCAGTACGCTGCCCCGCTTGTCATGGTCGTATGACATCTGGTAGAAGCGTATGCCTTTGTATTTGAAGATATTGTTCATGCTCACGCTCGCTTTCGTTTCCTGTCCTTCTTCGATGATGGTGAACACGGATTCATAATCGGCCTCGGCCTCCGTTCCCTCGTGGTATCTCACGTGGAATTGTTCCAGCCTTAGCTTGAAAGGCAGTTTGTGCTCGCTCACCTCCCCCCGGCTGTCCATGATGTAGTAAGTGTCTACGTCTGCCTTCAGCCTTAGCTTGATGGCTCCCCGCCACCCGGTAAGGTAAGTGAGCGATGCGCCAAGCAAGATGATGACCAGCGACAGATGGAGAATCACGATGGAGCCGCGGCGTATCTTGCGGCGCAGGAAGTAGGCTGTGCCCATTATGGCAAGCGCGGCCCATAGTGTCACGAACCACCACGAGCCATAGACGGCGGAGTGGATGAAGTCCGTGCCGCGGTATTTCTCCGCGAATGTAGCTATGGCCATGCAGGCGATGACCGTGACATAAAGGAAGGCAACTATTCTCTTCAGCATCTCTTGTTCCGATAGATAAAGGTGTGTCTATGTTCTCTTCACGCGGCGGGTGACTGCGTGAAAAGGCCAAGCAGGCCAGGGAGTAAAGGCATCGCGCCTGTCAGCTCCCAGCCCGCTTGACCCAGGGGAAATGATATCTGTGTCAATATTATTATATGGATTGCAGGAATTTCACCACGGCATCCCTGTCCTCTTTGGGCAAGTTGTAGAACTTCTTGGCCGATTCAAACGCGTCGCTCTCCTGGCTGTATCCATGCCACAGGATGGCTTCCACCTCGTTGCGGGCGCGGCAGTCATGCAGCCTGTCCTGCGCTCCCGTGTTGGCCAGCGAGAGCCCTCTGCCCCACAGTGGAGTGGTGCGACACCATGAGTTGTGTATGTCATTTATCATGTGCAGGCGGTGTTGCACGAAGTCAGAATAGGGATAGATGGTTTGGTTGGGATACTTGGGCAGGTCTTTCCCGGCGATGACGTCAGGTCTCCAGTAGTTGTCGCTGCCCGTTGTCCACGATGGGCGATGGCAACTGGCGCATCCCATCTCCATGAAGAGTTGTTTGCCACGCTGCACGTCGGGATCTTGCAGGTTGCGGGCCCTGGGGATGGCCAAGCCCCTGTGCCATACCATGAAGGCGTAGAAATTGTCTGTGCTCATCTCGGGCGTGAAATTGTGCCAGCTGTTCTCGAATTGGTTGGTCTTGGGCGAGAGCAGGTTCCTCACGGCCTCCGCGATGCCTTCGTCGGTGCCGTCAGCGTAGTAGGGTGAGGTGGGGTCAGCCTTGATGGCGGCTATTACCTGTGGATTCCTGGCCATGGCTTCCGCCCAAGCGTCGGTGGTGTACAGGTAGGGACGGTCGGGACGGCTCACGTTCGGTATGTTCCACATGGCGTTGGCTCCCGCTCCGTCTTGCAACGAGGCCCTGGTCAGCGCGTAGGTATATCTTTTCACCATGCCTTCCACGGGTGTTCCGTCTGCCAGCGCGCCAGGACTGGTCCAGTTGGTGTAGTACGCGGATGATGCCCAGTCGTTGGCCCCCTTGTCCCACATGGCGGGGTTCAAGTCCGCGCCCGCCGCGGCTTCTTTGGCGTATTGCTCCTTGAGCGCGCTCTCGGGGATTGCGTCTATGAGTCCCGTTCCTATGATGCCGATGGTGGACTCCAGGCGCACTTCGATGTTTGTCGGCTGAGGATAGGTGTTGAACGCGGTCGTGGGGATGGTGACCTCCGGGTATATCAGCTCGTATTTCTCCCCGTCCGGGAACTCTGTGGCGGAAAGTCCGCTAGGCATGTCATCCGATAGGGTTTTCCAGGTGATACTTATCTGCTCTTCGTCCACGGGGGGCAGGAAGGGCGATACGGCTTGCGTTTGGGGCATGCCGGTTACTTCGGCTATATAGGGGCCGTCATTGCTGCCTGGCTTGTCGGGGGTGTAGATGACCAAGAGGTATCCGTTGCCATATTGGGCAGCCCTATAGGCATCCTGCCTCTTGCCGTGCCCGTATCCAGGATGGCAATCTATGCAGGAGGTGCGCACGGAGGCGGGACCCAGTCCGTTGAAGGGAGGTGTGCTGAGGGTGACGTTGCGCTCAAAGAACATTTCTCCCAGGTTGAATTCGTCGATTAGCCCTTGGTTGGTCACCGCTGGAGTCTCGTCCTCATAGCATCCGGGAGATATGTTTTCCGTGGTGCCTAGCTTGCCTCCGGGATACCATTCATCGGCGGAGAAGTTGCCCACGGCCTTGCCCACGTAGGTGTAGTCATCGGTGGGTGTGTAGTTGTCTGCTCCAGGATTGTCGTCTTTGCATGCCGCTAGCGATAGAGCCAGTCCGCTCATGAGGAGGCATGCGCATGTGTGTCTTGTTGTTCTCATCTTTATAATATGGTTATTTCAGGTTGCTGATGTAATGGACGATGGAGGTCACGACAGCCCTTTCCCGTGGCTGGCCGTGGCCTCCTTTCTTTATTTATGGTAGAGATGTATGTATGGTCATCAGTTGCGCTGTATCCAGTAGTCGGCCTCGTTGAGCGCCTCGTTCAGCTGGTTGATGGCCTCCATGGCCTTGGCCACGTTGTCCAGTTCTTCGGCCGTTCCGCTATAGGCCACTTCCACGAACGCCCGCCCCTGCATGCAGACGTTCAGCTTGTCGAAGGAAGCGTCCAGTCCTTGTTGCAGATTGCTTGCCAGCTCGGGATTATATTTATGGAGATAGCTCATGATGGAGCGCTCATCATAGTTGGGCTGCTCTATGTTCCCGTAGAGGGCGTTCTTGATGCTGATGATGTTGTCATAGAAGTCCTGGAACGACTTGTGGCTATAGGGTGACTCGATGTAGTCCTGGCTGTCCTCCGCGGTTCCTTGGCCCGTGGCGGTACGCCATACTTGTCCCATTTTCTGGTCGGCTACTTCTTGGGCTATGTTCATGCAGCCAGAGTTGAGTATGGTGGATATCGCTCCCCGAGCCGAGGTATAGGGCATGCCGCTCGCGGGGTGGGTGAGGGCATAGCCTGTATAATAGCCAGGCTCGTCCATGAGGCTCCAGCCACGTGCCTGCACCCTGTCTTTGCGTGCTTGCGGAGCGTTCTCGTTCCAGTTCACCTCCAGTCTGTAGGTGTGGTCTCTCAGGTCTCCCGCCACGGCCCAGGCGAAGTCCAGCTCCAAGGCTCCGTCCACGCCGCTGCCGGCGAACTCGCTCGCGCTTTCCTCTCCCTGGAAGTCGGCTACGGTGCGGTTGGCTCCGTCACGGAAGAGCACGAACTCCAGTCCGTGGAAACCCAACCAGGAGTCCTCGTTGTTGTTGTTGCTCACGGCCTCTATAGCCTCGTTGATGTCAAATCCCTGGGCGAATATGGTGTTCTTGTTTTCACGCAGGAAGGTAGCCAGTCCGGGGCGACTCAGCGGCCAGGTGTCTATATGTGGGTCTATGCCCCAGTTCTCGGCGGGTCCGTAGAGCCATGCCTCGCTCTTCTCCCACCAGGCTCTCGCCTCCAGGAAGGTGGCGCATGTCTGGTCTATCTGCGTTTGGGTGAGTGTGCCCGCCGCTAGGCTGTTCCTCATGGCTTCTACCTCGTCGTAGAGCTTCTCTGAAGCGTCAGCCAATTTGTCGTAGGTGTAGTAGACCACGTCGTTGACATACTTCTCGGTGAGCGTACTCATCTCTTTCACTTTCTGGGCCTCTACCTCGGAGCCCCCGTTGTTGTCGTCGTCGCTGCAGGCGGTGAAGCCCGTGGCCGCCATGAGGCTTATGGCCATGATGGCGACGCGATGGTTGAATGTTCTCTTGTTCATGTCTTTATGTTGTGTGTTGTTGATGATTGTCTTGCTTTACAGGAAGAAGCCCTGGTAGGCCACGCCTATGGAGATGGAGGGCTCGTCGTTGTAGGGCGTGCCGTCGGGGAGTGTCTTGTTGAACCACCGCTTGGAATACTCGGCCTTGACTACCACTTGGGGCAGCGGGCAATAGTTCACGCCCACGGCGAAGCGGTTCTTGGCGGTGTAGTTGGCTTCTGTCTGCGACGCTTCCTTGATGTAGGAGTCGTAGTATTCGTATCGGCCGAACAGGTAGAGGCGTTGCCCGTCATTCCTGAGCTTGGGTATTCGCGAGAAGATGTCATATCCCGCCTCGATGCCCGCGGCCACGGCGTTTTTGCCCACGTCGGAGCGCTTCACGGGCGAGCTGCCGCCCGCGGAGTTGTTTTTCAGCGAGCTGATGCGGGCGGCATCGGAAAGGTAACCATAGTCTACGTTTCCTCGCACGACCCAGTTCCAGCGGTCAAGCGTGAAGTCCAGTGCGCCTATGTACACGTCGCCCTTCACGTCCTTGTTCACTTGCCCGTCGCTCTCCATGTCGTGGGGGAAGGAATTGTGGAACGCCCTGCCATAGTATCCGCTCAGGCCCACGCGCAGTCCCTTGACGGTGTAGTTGTCTAGCCTGGCGGCGAAGCCGTATTTGTTGGCCACCTTGAACTCGAAAGGGGAGCCCGCCCCTGCCTGTATCCAGTTGTCTCTGTTGAAGAGGAGAGCGTCCAGTCCCGCCAGCGCTTGCACCTCGTAGCGGAAGTCTCCCAGGCGACCCCAGAAGCTGATGCCCGTGTCGTGCCAAGTGCTGGGCAGTATGGTGCCCTCGCCTTCGGGGCGGTAGACGGTGAAGTAGTTGAGCGGCTCGTGGTGGGCGTTGGTGAGTCCCACGGGCACCACGATGTGGCCCACGCGGACGTTGGCCCACGGGGTGAAGCTTTTCTGTATCCAGAACTGCTCCAGCTCCACCTCTCCGCCTTTCTCGGTCTCTTGCTCCCATTCGCCTCCTTCTTCCCATTCTTTCTCCACCGCTCCGCCGGCGCCGCCATGCTCGAACTCTATCTCGCTGGACATGGTCCAGCCCTTGCCGAAGTCATAGCTGATGTAGATGACGGCATGGGGGATGTCAAACCGCCCATGGCTGGGGTCGTTCTTGTAGGTCGCGGGGTTGCGATAGCGATAGATGTTGTCGCTGTAGAAATTGCGTGTCAGCGCGATTTCCCCGTATCCGCCCACGCTGAGGCGGTTGCCCTTGGCGTGCTGGTACACGCTGTCGGCCGCCGAGTACTGTGCCATGGCAATGCCAGGATGGAGGCAGCAGGCTGCCAATGCGCATGCGGCAATCGTGATTCTTGTTTTTCCCATTTGTCGTTTAGAGTTTGTTTGTATTGGTTTCCGACGCGAAGGTACGGCAATTTGCCGTGCCTCGCAATACTCAAAAATGGGTAAAAGTTCTTGCGCTTGGCCTGCCTCAACCAAGGCTTCCTTGGCGGGAAAGGGGGCGATCCCCTTTCCCGGCGAGGCTTTGACAGTATCTTTCCGTGGGATATGCGCTACCTAGGTAGGGCATCATCTTATATGATGACCACCATCATCTTAGACGATGCCTATCATCATCTTATATGATGCCTCATGAAGGCTCTGCCTTCCCGCGTGCTCTTCCCAGGGGAAGCGGGACGAGCGTCCTGGCTTTGGGGCAAAAGAAATCCCCCATCGCCGCTCAGTGGTGGCGATGGGGGATGGAATCGTTTCAGCTAAATGGATTGACGCTTACTTCTCGGGAGTCATCAAGACCTCTACGCTGTCGCCCGTGGAGAGCAAGCCCTTCATGAAGGCGGCAATCTTCTCGGGGGTCAACGCATTGACGGTCTTCTCGTAGTCGGTCTGAATATCCAGGCCGGTGTCGCAATACTCGCTCAATACGCCCAGCCAGTGGCTGTTGTTGCGGGCGTTCTCCTTGGCTTGCTTGAGCATGAACTCCTTCACCTTCTGAAGGTCGGTAGCCTCCACGGTCTGCGCCATCTCGGTCACGCCCTGTTCCATCAGCTTGTGGGCCAGGTCTGCCTTGGCGGGATCCATGGGGCAGCCGGCCAGTATCTGCAGATAGTTCTGGTCGTCGGCGGTGCGCTGGTTGAAGCCGTATCCGCCCACGGAGTAGGCGGCGCTGTTCTCCTCGCGGATGGTGCGCAGCAGCTTGATGTTGACGATCTGTCCGGCAGCGTCCACCAAGACGCTGTTCTCCAGCGTGTAGGGCACCTTCTCGGTGCGCCATATCTTGTAGAGCTGTGCCTTGGGTGTCTCCATCTTGCGGCTGAAGTGGTTGGCCACGGCGCCATTGGGGTAGGTGATCACCTCCTGTCCGGCCTCCACCTTCTTGGGCTGCTTCTGGCTGGAGGGCAGGGAGGCGATATACTGCTCGATGAGGGGCAGCAGGGTGGCCTCGTCGTAGTTGCCCACGATGTAGAAGGTGAACTCGCTGGCGTCGGCGAACATCTCCTTGGTGATTTCCACCACGCGGTCTACGTTGATCTTCTTCAAGTCCTCATATTGCATGGGGGCGAAACGGGGATTGTGGGCGTAGCGGGTGTACTGCAGCGAGTCGCTGAACACGCTCTCGGGCTGCAGGTGCTTGTTCTTCAGCACCACCTCCAGCTGGGAGATGACAGACTGGCAGGCCTTCTCGTCCTTGCGCATGTCGGTGAAGTAGAGGTAAGAGAGCTGCATCATAGTCTCCACGTCCTTGGGGGTAGCGTTGGCGCTCAGCGAGCGGGTGTAGAGGCCCAGCGAGGGGTTGGCGTTGGCCTTCTTGCCAGCCAGTGCCTTCTGCAGCTCGGTCACGGAGAAGTTGCCCAGTCCGCAACTGCCCGCGATGTAGTCATAGGCTCCCAGCGTGACAAAATCAGCCTCGCCATACTTGTTCATGCCGCCCTTGGCCTCTGCTCTCATCTTCACCTCGTCGTCCTGGAAGTCGGTCTTCTTCAGTATGACAGTGGCACCATTGGAGAGGGTGAGCTTCTTGAAGCCCAGTTTCTGGTCTTCGGTGGTGCTCACGATGCTGCCCTTCTGAGGCAACTGGGCGATGAGGGGCTCGTTCTTCACGTTGTCTACGTAAGCCTCCAGTTTCTCAGCCCTTACGGCGTCAATGGCGCGGTGCAGCTGGTCGGCGGAGGGTGCTACCTTGCCGGGAGCCTCCTGCGAGAGTTGGTATACCACCAGGTTCTTGTTGTCCTTGGATATCATCTCGGCAGCCAGCATGTTGATGGCGGCCACGGGGATGTTGGGTACTATCTGGTTCATCAGCGTATACTCGTCCTCTATGCCAGGCATAGGCTCGTTGGCCAGGTAGTTGCCCACGCAGAGGTTGTAGAAGTAGGTGTTGGAGGTCTTGTCGCGGTTGGTGTAGAGTTGCTCCAGGCTGCTCAGGTAGTCAGCTTTGGCGCGGGCGTACTCGGTCTCGGTGAAGCCGAACTGGCGTGCGCGCTCCACTTCTCTCATGGCCACGGTCAAGGCCTCGATGTCCTTGCCCTCCTTGGGCACTATCTGCAGCTCGAAGGCATCTTTAGGCTTGCTGATGCCCATGAACTGACCATAGCTTACGCCTGCGGATACAAAGGGGCAATCAGGCTGCTGCATCAGCTCCTGCAGGCGCATGTTAATCATCATGCCAGCCATCTGTCGGCCATATTGCAGTATCAGATAGTCCAGGGTGCTCTTGGCGGAGTCGGGCACCGCGTCGTGCTTCATGTTCACGCTGATGATGCTATACTTCTGCTCCTTGTCCTGGTAGGTCACGTAGATAGGCTCCTCGTTGTCGGGCACGGCCTCGGTCGTCACCTTGGCGGCATTGGGATCCACCTTCACACCGTTCCACAGCTTCTTGATTTCTGCCTCGATGTGGTCTACGTCCACGTTGCCTATTACGATGATGGCTTGGTTGTCGGGACGATACCATTTGTGATAGTAGTCTCTTAGAGCTTGATACTCAAAGTTGTCTACCACGCTCATCAGTCCGATGGGCAGTCGCTTGCCATACTTGCTGCCAGGATAGAGCTCCTCCAGGTGCTTGTCGGCGAAACGCTGGAAGGGGTCGCTGCCCATTTGCCACTCTTGGTGGATGACGCCGCGCTCCTTGTCTATCTCCTCGTCTTCCAGCAACAGTCCGCAGCTCCAGTCTTTCAATACCAGGAGACAGGAGTCCAGGGCTGTTTGGCGAGCGGTAGGCACGTCACAGATGCGGTAGACTGTTTGGTCGATAGAAGTGTAGGCGTTCAAATTGCTGCCAAATTCCACGCCGAGTCCTCGGGTGAACTCGATGATTCCATTGCCAGGGAAGTTCTCTGAGCCGTTGAATGCCATGTGCTCCAGGAAGTGGGCCAATCCGCGCTGGTTCTCCTCCTCGTTGATGGAGCCCACGCGCTGGGCGATGTAGAAGTTGGCCACGTCCTTGGGGTAATCGTTGTGGCGGATGTAGTAGGTAAGCCCGTTGTCGAGCTTGCCCATCCTTACCTCCTTGTCCTTGGGGATGGGAGGCATTTGCTGGGCGATGGCCTGTCCCGCGAACAGGAACATGGCCAAGGCCAGGGTCATTAGCTTTCTTTTTTTCATTTTTGTTGATGTTTATGATAGTGAAACGATCTCTTTCCTTCTTTATGTGGAGCAAGGTTTTATGTCATTCTATACCTTGTTATTATATATATATGTGTATGCATGCGTGGAAGTTTTAAGGGGTCTTCGCGATGCGCAGGCCTCGCTCCATCCACTTCCCCCTGAAGAGTTGCCACAGGAAGAGACAACCCCTGAAGGTCAGCTCCACGGCCATGGCAAACCATACGCCTGGCAGTCCATAATGGGGAGCCAACAATGCGGCAAGCGTGAGGCGCATCAGCCACATGGAGCCTAGATTGATAAGCATGGGACGTATAGTATCCCCCGCTCCCACGCAGACACAATAAGTAATGATAGCCGCCCCGAAGAAAGGTTCGGCGAAGGCCTCTATCCTCAGCGAGGTGATACCCAATTGCCGTATCTCTTCCACGGGCGTGAGAATGCCTATCATCTCTGGGGCGAATACATACATGATTACTCCCATCAAGGCCATCACTCCCATGCCCAGCCCCACGGTCATGTAGGCCAAGCTGCGGCAGAGGTCTTTTCTTCCTGCTCCCATACTTTGCCCTACTAGCGTGGTGGCTGCGTCACCGATACCATAGCCAGGCATATAGCATAGGCTCTCTGCCGTCACGGCAAAGGAGTTGGCTGCAATGGCGAAGTTGCCCAACGGGGCCACGATGATGGTGCTCATGATTTGCGCCCCGCTCATCAGGGTTGACTGCAAGGCCATGGGACTGGAAATCTTCAGTGCGTTGCGCAGGTATCCCCATACCCATGAGAAGGGTATCCTGTCTTGTCGCAACCGCAATATCTTGTTACGCACGATGGCGAAATATGCTTGTGTGCATCCAGCCGTCAATATGGCGAGCGCTGTTCCCATCGCGGCTCCTGGCACGCCGAAACCCAACACGAAGATAAAAAGATAATTGAACACGATGTCCAGTCCGCACATCATGACACTTACCACGCTGGGCACCCGCATGTTACCGCTGCTCTTCAGCATCGCACCGCACAGATTGTTGAGTTGGTAGGCGGGCATGGCGAGCATGAAGATGAGGAAATAGAGGGAGGAGTTGTGGACGATATCCTCGCCTCCTCCAAGCCAATAAGGCAAAGGGAACGCGATAGCTACGCCCACAGACATGATAAGTACGCTTAGCGTGAGGCTGATGACGAGTCCATGGCGGAATACTTGTCTGGCTCGCATGAAGTCATTTGCTCCGATGAAGTGAGCCGCTTGCACGGAAAATCCCAGTGATATGGCATTGGTGATGCTGCTGAAGAGCCAAGTGGTAGATTCCACCAGTCCTATGCTGGCAGAAGCTTCCGCACCTAGATGTCCCACCATGGAAGCGTCTATGTAAAACATCAGTACGCTAGTGATTTGCGCCAGTATCGACGGGATACTCAACTCGACAATCAAGTTAAGTTTTTCCTTGGTGCTGAGGGCTTGTCCTTCTCGTATTTTGGCCAGTAACCTGTCTGTGGTGTTTTTGCCTAACATACCTTGTCGATACCTCTTAATTCACGCCCAGGTCAGAAAGAGTAGGAGAAACCTATAGAGCAATATTCCTTGAATTGCCAATATCCGTGATGGCTGTCACGGGCCACGCCATCGTCGAAGCGGGGATAGACGAAGAGATTGGTGGAAATATAACGATTGAAACGAAAGGTGAATGTGTTTTCCCACTCCAGTTCTGAGCGTTCATAGGTCGTATAGCCATAAAGTCGGCACTTCCAGCTTATGTCATCACTGAATTTCCACGTTACGTCCACGGTTATTTCCGAACCATAGTCTATCAGGTTATGTGACCCGGGATCCAGTCCATAGTCGGTGGCCAATCCCCCCCTGTCCACGTATCGCCAGTTCATTGCCAAAGGGGCGATGTGGGTGTTTCCCGTGAGGCGGTTATTCAACCAGTTCACGTTGTAATCCATACCGACGGAGATATTGGTGTTGAAGGGCGACATGAAGCCGGAGTATATTTTGGGGTCATTGCTCTTGAATCCTCTGGTGAACTGTGTTGAGACGATCAACTGCAAACTATAATACCATCTCTTGGTGGCTTGTAGGCCCAGCTTACTAGTGTAGCGTATCAGGTCTTCTGATGATTTCATGCTGTGGAGGGAGTCACTGTTGGAATGCTGCAAGCCTAGTTTCAGTTCCAGCTTGTTGTCCCATTTCACTTTCTGTTTGTTGTTGTAGTTGGCTTGCATAGTCACGCTTCCCAGCAAAGAGTAGTTGCTCTCGCCGCCTTTATACCAATTGCCAGATACGTAGTTTTGCAGGATTTGCAAGTAGTAATCGCCAGAGAAAGTCCAAAAGTTAGGTTTTTTTACATAGATGTCCAAAGGTTTGACTACAGGCTCAATGGCTTTTGGGGCCACTTGTTCCACGATTTCTTGGTATACGTGTTCTATCTCTGGCTCCGGCTTTGATTCTATGGGGGCTCCAACGATATCTAAGTGCGTCTCGTGTTCTCTTACCAAATCTGGCCTTTTCAGGTAGATGTTCATCAAGACATTATCTATCATCCTGTCTGTGCTGTCCGCTGGAGCGAATCGGTTTCCTATCCGGAGTTTTCTGGCCGTGGGTCTATGATAAAAGGTGAGAGTCGTGAATAATTGGGAGTAGCGGGAGTCTTCCGCTGCTTTTATTTCAGTGGAATCAAGGTGCGTCTTCGTGGCTAGCAAGGAATCCATGTAGTTTCTTACCATATTATTATAGTAAGTCTTGAGGGAAGATTGCTGAGCTGTAGCTCCTAAGCCCATGAAAACCAAAAGAAGTAATAGACACTTGATTCTCATCATCTCTTTTCTAATTTGTCGCGAAGGTAGTAATTAAATTCAGAAAAACACATCTTCTTGTTGATTATTTTGGTTATTTCATGGATTTATCGTACCTTCGCGCATAAAAATAACCAGTAATTCTTATTATATCGTGGCAGAAACTAAGTACATCTTCGTGACAGGTGGCGTGGTCTCTTCATTGGGCAAGGGTATCATATCTTCTTCAATAGGAAAACTCCTGCAGGCCAGAGGCTACAATATCACCATTCAAAAGTTTGACCCCTATATCAATATAGATCCTGGCACGCTCAATCCTTATGAGCACGGCGAGTGTTATGTTACCGTTGACGGCATGGAAACCGATCTTGATTTGGGACATTATGAACGTTTCACGGGCATCCAGACCACCAAGGCCAATTCCTTGACCACGGGACGAATTTACAAGTCTGTGATTGACAAGGAGCGCAGAGGCGATTATCTAGGCAAGACTATTCAGGTAGTGCCCCATATCACCGATGAAATCAAGCGCAATGTCAAGCTTTTGGGCTCCAAATATGGGTATGACTTTGTGATTACCGAGATAGGCGGTACCATTGGTGACATCGAGAGTGCGCCTTTCATGGAAGCTATCCGCCAGTTGAAATGGGAGCTGGGTAAGCGGGCCATCAATGTTCATCTCACTTATGTGCCCTATTTGAAAGCTGCGGGAGAATTGAAGACCAAGCCTACCCAGCATTCTGTGAAGGAATTGCAGAGCGTAGGAATCCAGCCTGATGTTCTTGTGCTGAGAACTGAGAAACATTTGGATGACGCTATCTTGAAAAAGGTTGCCAATTTCTGTAATGTGGATCGTGATTGTGTGATACAGAGCGAGGATTTGGAGAGCATCTATGATGTTCCTGTCAATATGCAAAACCAAAAACTTGACGTGGCGATTCTTCATAAGATGGAGATGCCCGTGGGCGAGACTCCTGCCCTGGGTCCTTGGAAATCCTTTATAGAGAGAAGGCGCAAGGCTACCGAGGAGGTGCATATAGGCTTGGTGGGCAAGTATGACTTGCAAGACGCTTACAAGAGTATCCGCGAGAGCCTTTCCCACGCAGGTACTTATAATGATCACAAGGTGGTGATAACCTTCATCAATTCCGAGAAGATTACCCAGGCCAATGTGGCGGAAAAGTTAAGCGGTCAGGATGGTATTGTGATATGCCCTGGCTTTGGCCAAAGAGGTATTGAGGGAAAGATTATCGCGGCTCATTATACACGTACTCACGACATTCCTACCTTTGGTATATGTTTGGGCATGCAGATGATGGTTATTGAGTTTGCCCGTAACGTATTGGGATACGAGGACGCTAATTCTAGGGAGATGGACGAAAAAACCATTCATAACGTCATTGACATTATGGAGGAGCAGAAGAATATTTCCAATATGGGTGGAACCATGCGACTGGGCGCTTATGAGTGTGTGCTGAGGCAAGGTTCTCGTGTGTTTGAGATCTATAAACAAGAACATATCCAAGAACGCCATCGTCACCGTTATGAGTTCAATAACGAATTCCAGTCAGAGTTTGAGCGCAATGGCATGATGTGCGTGGGGCGCAATCCCGAGAGTGACCTGGTGGAAATCGTGGAGATACCTGGATTGAAATGGTATGTGGGCACGCAATATCACCCAGAATACCAAAGCACTGTATTGAAACCCCACCCCCTCTTCCTTGATTTCGTGAAAACGGCAATAGCCAACAAGAAAAATAATAATGAGTAAGAATAACATTATAGGCTTCGTACTGATAGCCTTGGTTTTAATAGGTTTTAGTTGGTATTCACAACCCTCGGAAGAGGAACGCCGCGAGGCATTCGTTAGGGATTCCATACAGCAGGTAGCCCGTGAGCAATACGAGGCGAAGGCCAAGGAAAGTGCCCGCCAGAAGGCTATCGCCGCCAAGCAAGTGGCTTTGGCGGATACCAATGCTCTCTTTCACAGTGCCTTACAAGGGAAGGCTCATCGTGTTGTTTTGAAGAATGGCAAGGTGGAATTGACCCTCAATAGTAAGGGAGCTTTCGTGGAGAAAGCGGTCATCAAAGGTTATACGGGTCATGATATAAATCAAAAGGATGGATCTAAAGACACACCAGATCTGACCCTTTTCGACCAAAAGGATAATACCTTGAAGTTCTTGTTGGCAACGAAAGAAGCTAACATCAATACAGCGGACTTATATTTTCAGCCCACGCAGGTGACTGATACGACGGTGACTTTTACAGCGGAGGCATCCCCAGGTAAATATCTGACCTTGAAATATTGGTTGGGTAAGGATTACTTGCTCCACATGAGCCTGTCTACCCAAGGCATGGCAGGCCTTTTCGCTCCTACTTATGACAAGATGGACGTGCAGTGGACGGGCAAGGCGCGCCAGCAAGAGAGGGGATTTACCTTTGAGAGCCGCTACGCCACGTTGACTTATCATGACGTGGAAGGAGGAACAGACAACCTGAGCGAGACCAGCGAGGAAATAGATGAGCCCTTGGAGGAAACCATCGATTGGGTGGCATTCAAGAATCAGTTTTTCTCCGCCGTGATGATAGCTAAGGATAATTTCCAGGAAGGCGCGCTTATGACGAGTATTCCCCAACAGAAAGGCTCTGGCTACTTGAAGAACTATGAGGCGAAGATGAAGACCGCTTTTGATCCTACGGGAAAGAAAGCGTCCGAGTTTGAGTTCTACTATGGCCCCAATGATTTCCGCTTATTGCAGAAAGTGCAGAAGCAAAGTACTTTTGGCAAGGACTTGGAGATGGAAAGACTGGTGTACCTGGGCTGGCCCCTGTTCCGCTATATCAACCGTTATTTCACTCTCTACGTGTTTGACTTCCTGCAGAACTACTTCCCTATGGGCGTGGTGCTCATCTTGATTACGTTGTTGCTGAAAGTCATCACCTATCCCATGGTGAAGAAGAGTTATATGAGCTCGGCCAAGATGCGCGTGTTGAAGCCAAAATTGGAAGAGGCCACGGCTCAATACAACAAGCCAGAAGACCAGATGCAGAAGCAACAGGCCATGATGGCGGAGTATAGCAAGTATGGCGTTAGCCCGCTTTCGGGTTGTTTGCCCATGTTGATACAGATGCCTATCTGGATTGCCATGTTCAACTTCGTGCCCAACGCTATCCAGTTGCGTGGAGAGTCGTTCTTGTGGATAAGCGACCTCAGCACTTATGACCCCATCGTGGAATGGAACACGAATATCTGGCTTATCGGTGACCACCTGAGTCTGACCTGTATCCTGTTTTGTGTGGCCAATGTCGTTTATTCTTGGCTGACGATGCGTCAGCAGAGAGACCAAATGGTAGGTCAGCAGGCAGAGCAGATGAAAATGATGCAATGGATGATGTATCTCATGCCCGTGATATTCTTCTTCATGTTCAATGAGTATTCAGCTGGCTTGAATTTCTATTATTTCATCAGCCTTTTCTGCAGTGCTGCCATCATGTGGACTTTGCGCAAGACTACTAATGACGAGAAATTGCTCCAGATATTGGAGGCTCGCTATGAGCAAAACAAGAACAATCCCAAGAAAGTCAGCGGCTTGGCCGCTCGTATGCAGGCTTTGCAGGAGTACCAACAGCGTGAGCAAGAGGAGATTAAGCGCAGGCGTGAGGAATTGGAACGTAGAAAGAAAGGTAAAAAATAAGACTACGATGTGGAAAGCAACGATCATGACAATGGCCACGGCACTCATGTTGGGTGGCGGCCATGCGGAAGCGCAGAAAATGATACAGCGCAATGACATACAATTGAAGAGTGACTTGATGACCCCCGAAGCCCTGTGGGCGATGGGACGTATAGGTGGAGCGGCTGTCTCTCCCGACGCTAAGTCTATCGTCTATCAAGTGGGCTATTACAGTGTGGTCGAGAATAAAGGGCATCAAATGTTGTTCACCATGGCGGCTGACGGCTCTAATCAAAAGGCACTCACGGTAGATGCGCAGAGCGAGACATCTGCCGTATGGATAGCAGATGGCAAGCGTATCGCCTTTTTGCGGGAGGGACAGCTATGGAGCATGAACGCTGATGGTACAGACCGCAAGCAGCTTACCTATTCCAAGACAGACATAGAAGGTTTCCTTTTTTCTCCAGATGAGACGATGGTCATATTGATTAAGAGCATCCCTTATCATGGCTCTATCAAGGAGAATCCTTCCGACTTGCCCAAGGCTACAGGTCGCTTGGTGACTGACATGAACTATCGCCATTGGGATCATTACGTGGAGAGCATTCCCCATCCTTTCTTGGCCAAGGTGACAGCCGAAGGCGTTGATGAGGGAGAGGATATCCTGCAGGGCGAGCCCTATGAGTGCCCCATGGCACCTTTCGGCGGTGTAGAGCAGTTGGCCTGGAGTCCTGATAGCAAGACCATTGCCTATACTTGCAGGAAGAAGGAGGGCGTGGCTTACGCCATCTCTACTGACGCGGATATATACCTATATAATATACACGCGCGCGAGACGAAGAACCTCTGCAAGCCTGAAGGCTATCAAGAGCCGGCCATCGACGCTACCAAGTCCATGAAAGACCAGGCGGTCAACAAACAGGCTGAGGATTGCAATGTGGGGTATGACACCAATCCCAGTTTCTCTCCCGATGGCAAGTATCTTGCTTGGCAAAGCATGGCACGCAATGGGTACGAGAGTGATCGCAATCGTCTTTGCGTTTATGAATTGGCCACGGGCAAGAAGACATACGTGACGGAGAGTTTTGATTCCAACGTGGATGCCTTTACGTGGGCACCCGATTCCAAGACGCTTTACTTCCTGGGATGTTGGCACGCTTGTATCCATGTCTATCAAACCAACTTGCAGGGCAAGGTAATGCAGTTGACAGACGGCATGTATGACTATGGCTCTTTGCAGATGATGGGCAAGAAGCTTTTGGTTACCCGCCACAGCATGTCCAGCCCCGACGACCTTTATGTCGTGACACCTTCCAAGAAAGAGAAGAAGAGCGAGGTGACACAGCTCACATTCGAAAACAAGCATATCCTTGACCAACTGCAAGTGGGCGAGGTAAGGGAACGTTGGGTCACCACCACTGATGGCAAGCAAGAGCAGGTATGGGTAATATTGCCTCCTCATTTTGATGAGACCAAGAAATATCCCACTTTGCTTTATTGTGAGGGTGGCCCCCAAAGCCCCGTAAGCCAGTTCTGGAGCTATCGATGGAATTTCCAGATCATGGCGGCTCATGGCTATGTGATTATCGCCCCCAATCGTCGCGGTTTGCCTGGTTATGGCAGTGAATGGAATGAGCAGATTAGCGGTGACTGGACTGGCCAGTGCATGAAAGACTATCTTTCCGCCATAGATGACGCGGTAGCTAATTTGCCCTTTGTAGATAAAGACCGCTTGGGATGTGTGGGTGCCAGCTTCGGAGGTTTCTCCGTTTATTATCTGGCGGGTCATCACGACAAGCGTTTCAAGGCCTTTATTGCCCACGACGGCGCTTTCAACCTGGAAAGCATGTACACGGATACCGAGGAAGCTTGGTTCAGCAACTGGGAGTATGATGACGCTTATTGGAATTCCGACGCTACTGATAATGCCCGTCGGACCTACGCCAATAGTCCCCATAAGTTTGTTGACAAGTGGGATACGCCTATTCTTTGCATTCATGGCGAGAAAGACTATCGTATCAATGCCAATCAGGGCATGGGAGCGTTCAATGCGGCTCGCATGAGGGGCATTCCCGCTGAGTTGCTCATTTTCCCAGATGAAAACCATTGGGTATTGCAGCCCCAGAATGGCATCTTGTGGCAGCGCACTTTCTTCTCTTGGCTCGACAAGTGGTTGAAGAAATAGCTTCCCCCTCGCCATTTCCGTCATTAAATCGGGAACGGGAATAAGGAAATAAATGCGCAGTGTGCGTTTTTTCCTGGAATATAGTTCGTATTTCGATTAAAATAACTACCTTTGCACGCCGATTAGCCGAAAGGCTGGCAGGCAAAGGTAGCTTTTTTATGAAAATAGGATAAAGAGATTTCGAGAATGAGGCAACTAAAAATCAGCAAAAGCATTACCAATCGTTCCAGTGAGGCACTCGACAAATACTTGGCGGAGATAAGCCGCGAGCCTATGGTGTCGATTGACGAGGAGATAGAGCTGGCTCAAGCCATCAGGAAGGGTGGCCCAGAGGCTGAGCGTGCCAAGGAGAAACTTGTGAAAGCCAATTTGCGCTTCGTGGTTTCCGTGGCGAAGCAGTATCAGCATCAAGGGCTTACGCTTACGGACCTAATCGACGAGGGTAACATCGGCCTGGTGAAGGCCGCCGAGAAGTTTGACGAGACACGTGGCTTCAAGTTCATTTCCTACGCGGTGTGGTGGATACGCCAGAGCATCTTGCAGGCTATCGCCGAGCAGAGCCGTATCGTGAGGTTGCCTTTGAACCAAGTGGGGGCTCTCACAAAGATTAACGCCGAGATAAGCAAGTTTGAGCAGGAGCACCAGCGAAAGCCTTCCGTGCAGGAATTGAGCAGGATAACGGATATTGATGAGGCCAAGATAGACGTGGCCATCAAGGCCGATTCCCATCATTTGAGTATTGACGCTCCTTTCGGGGAGGATGACGATAATTCCATGGCGGACGTGATGGCCTCTGGTGACGATAGCCGGACGGACAGGCATGTGGATTTCGAGTCCATGAGCCTTGAGTTGAACAACGTGCTCAATAAGGTGCTCAAGGAGCGCGAGGCGATTATCGTGCGCGAGTGTTATGGCATCGGTTGCCATGAGAAAGGCCTTGAGGAGATAGGCGATGAGTTGGGTCTCACTCGTGAGCGCGTGCGCCAAATCAGGGAGAAGAGCATCATCAAGTTGCGTGAGAACGGCTATGCCCGCATTCTCATGAAGTACTTGGGATAAGTGATTATGATATAATTGCGCTATGAGAAGGATATTCACGCTATGCGTTTGCTTGCTGGGCTTTGCGCTGGGCGGGCATGCGCAGTCGGTTAAAGCCGCTTGGCTGGCGATGCCCGATACGCTTTCGCCTTATTTGACGAAAGCCCAACGGGAGGAATGTATAGACCTGAAGGAGAAAAACCTTGAGGCCAAAGTGGCGAACATGCTGCAAGGGGAAACCGTGTTGGATACCTTGACCGCTGTTTATTTGCAAGCCACGCTCAGCCAATCCGCCACGCTCCAGATGCGTGTCATGCCTGCCGATGGGGTGGATTCTCTCATTTGCGTAGTGAAAACATTGCAAGCGCCTGCCAAGGAGTCTGAGGTGTCTTTCTATGATTCCAGCTGGCGTCCCCTCACGGAACTGCAACAGGTGGTGGATAGTCTTTTGGAAGCGTTGCCTGCCAAGTTGGTTTCCCGTCCCGATTCCATGACCGAGGAACGGTATCAGGAGTTGGTCCAAATGATAGACCCCGTGATGGTGGAAGCCACGCTTTCTCCTGATGAAGACGCATTGACTTTCAGGCTTTCCACGCCTTTGCTGCCGAGCGGAGAAAAGGAGGCTGTGGCTCGCGTTTTGTCGCAAAGAAAATTTAAATGGAATGGTCATTCCTTTAATGAATACTAAAAAGCGAATCATTTTCGCCAGAAAGAATTGCTGATACGAAAAGAATGCGTATCTTTGCAGAGTGTTTTTCATGGTATTAGATTATTAAGGTTAATAAAAGATTGGTTGTCGTGAGACAATCAATCTTTTTCTTTTTACCCCCATTTCGCGGTTTTCCCGCCCTGTGTGTGGCTTCTTTCAGGGTCAGTAGAGATTTTGCGGGGATTATCGTAAAGAAAAGGACTTCTTCGAAGCCCACCTCGTTACGGCTATTCCCATAGCGTTCCGACCGCCCAGGAATTTGTCTCGCTTGCGTCTTGGCTGGGTTCGCAATCCTTCGGGCAGCGGTGAAGTGTGCATCGCCGGCAGGCGGGTTGGCAAAACAATTTGTTTTGCTCATCAATTTAACTTGTTTTCGTGAGGAATTTAACTTGTTTTCCTGGACAAAACAACTTATTTTCCTTGGCAAAATAACTTATTTTCCGTCACCCCTATAAACCCCTTTCCGTGCGCTCGCTCCTAACCCGCTTGCGGGGGCTGTGAACAGGCGTTTGAGAACGACACTAGTCTCGGTGCCTTGTGATACTAGTCTCAAAGGCCAACGATACTAGTTTCGTGGGGCATCGAAACTAGTATTATGTCGCGAGCCATAAGCGAGCAATCTGTCCAAAGCCCAAAAATCAATTTGGGTTAAATAAAGTTGGCGGGCGCAAGTTTTCTTTTGTTTTCTCGGCATTATCCGATTAAAATGCTTAACTTTGCAGAAATATTCTAATAGTGAAAAATTACGGCGCGATGAATTTGAAGATACGTTTGGCGGTGATGAACTTTTTGGAGTTCGCGGTGTGGGGAGCCTATCTCACTTCCATGGGCACTTACCTCGTCAACATTGGTATGGCTAGCCACATCGGGTGGTTTTACGCTGTCCAGGGAGTGGTCTCCATCTTCATGCCAGCCTTGATGGGCATCGTCGCGGACAGGTGGATACCTGCCCAACGCTTGCTCGGGGCCTGCCATTTGTTGGCCGCGCTTTTCATGTTCGCGGCCGCTTGGCAAGGCGAAATGGGGGCGCACTCCATGATATTCCCGCTTTACACGTTGAGCGTGGCGTTCTATATGCCCACTTTGGCACTCTCCAATTCCGTGGCTTATTCCTCCATGACCCGTGTAGGCATGGATACGGTGAAGGATTTCCCGCCTATCCGCGTATTTGGCACCATAGGTTTCATTTGCATGATGTGGTTCACAGACCTGATGGGCTTCCAGTCTAGCCAAAACCAGTTTGTGGTTTCGGGCAGCGTGGGGTTGCTGCTCTTTCTCTATTCCTTCACGCTACCCCATTGCCCTACGTCGGCCAGCGAGGACCAACGCACCCTGGTGGATGCTTTCGGGCTGAAGGCGTTTTCCTTGTTCAAGCAAAAGCGGATGGCCATTTTCTTCCTTTTTTCCATGCTTCTGGGCGTGAGCCTGCAGATTACCAATGGCTATGCCAACCCCTATATCACCTCGTTTGGCAGCGTGCCGGAATACGCGGACACTTTTGGCGTACAGCATGCCAACATCCTGATATCTCTTTCCCAGGCCAGTGAGACTTGCTGCATTCTGTTGATACCTTTCTTCATGAAGCGTTTCGGCATAAAGACGGTGATGTTGATTGCCATGCTCGCTTGGGTGTTGCGTTTCGGCTTCTTCGGCTTGGGGAATCCAGGCGGTGGCGTGTGGCTTTTCGTGCTCTCCATGCTGGTGTATGGCGTGGCTTTCGACTTTTTCAATGTCTCCGGCTCGCTTTACGTAGACCAGAATACCCATCCGGAGATGCGTTCCAGTGCCCAGGGCATCTTTTTCCTGATGACCAACGGCATTGGCGCTACGGTAGGTACGCTCTCGGCGCAAGCCGTTGTCAACGCTTATACTTCTCCCGATGGAGTCACCCAGTGGCAGACCTGTTGGTATATCTTTGCCGCTTATGCCTTGGTGGTGGCCATTTGTTTCGCCTTGGCCTTCCGCGCTGAGGGGAAGGAGGCGAGGCCATGAGGGTAAAGCTGAGGCTGGCTGCCGTTTCCAACATGCGCACGTCGCCCCATATAGGCATGATGACCTTGGTGGACGATATAGAGTGCCGTGCGTTGGTTATCACTTGCGACAACAATGTCAGGGAGCAATTGTCCGTGAGGCTGGATCGCGGTCCCTCATTCAGCAGGAAGTGGTTGCCCGAGGTGATGTGGCGTGTGCTGCGCGATATGGGCGCCGACCAGTTTGAGATACAAATCAATGGCCTGATGGCAGGGGAATACCTCACGGATTTGGTGTGTACCGCCACAGGCCAGAGATTCCCCATCAGGGCCAGCGATGCCATTCTCTTGGCTTATGTAGCCAATTTGCCCGTCTACGCGGATAAGACGCTGATGGATAGGCAATCCTCTCCTTGGAAACCCAATGCGCTCTCCGTGGCGATGCCCGTGAATGTGATAGACGGGAAAGTGCTCCGCTCGTTGCTTGACGATGCGGTGCGAGCGGAAAACTATGAGCTGGCCTCGAAAATACGGGACGAGCTGAAGTCCAGGGAGAAAAGCGAGCGAGACGATATGATAGAACCTGAAATCTAACAGCAACACCTATAAATCCTATTTTGACGATGAAAGAAGCCAGATTCTTTTATGTGCCTGACGCGAAGAGCCAAACAGAGCTTCCCCTGGAGGAAGCGCTGCACGCGGTGCGTGTGCTGAGGCTCAAGAGTGGAGACGAGATGTTCCTCATGGACGGGAAGGGAACTTTCTATGAAGCCGAGGTGACGATTGCCGCCACCAAGCGTTGCATGTATGAGATAAGGCGTGAATTGCCGCAGGAGCAGGCTTGGAATGGACAGATTCATTTGGCCATGGCTCCCACGAAGATGATGGATAGGGTAGAGTGGATGGCGGAGAAAGCCACGGAGATAGGCTTCGACCATCTCTCGTTCCTCAATTGCAAGCTTTCGGAGCGTAAGGTGATGCGCACCGTTCGGCTCGACAAGATTATCGTTTCCGCTACCAAGCAGAGCCGAAAGCCCTGGAAACCCGTGATATCGTCCATGGTAAGCCTGAAGGAATTTGTCACCCATCCCCGTGAGGGAAAGAAGTTCATTTGTCATTGCATAGAGGAGATAGAGAGGAAAGATCTTTTTGATGAGCTTTGCCAGCCTTTTGGCGATTGCGCCGACGTGACTGTCATGATTGGTCCCGAGGGTGATTTTACGCCCGATGAGGTGCGGCTGGCTATGGATAATGGTTTCGTGTCCGTGTCTTTGGGCAGCAGTCGACTGCGTACGGAGACCGCCGGTCTTTCCGCGGTGATGTTGGCTAATCTGGCCAGGAGAAAACAATAACCCCATGATGCGTAAGATATGCTGGCGGCTTATGCTGCCGCTTTTGCTGTTGTCGCTCGCCGCTTGTTCGGGTGACGATTACCTCAATGCCATACCGTCGGAGAGCCAGGCCCTGATGTCCATAGACGCTTCCCGCCTGATGGAGGAAAATGGTGCCGACGGAAAGACAGACGTGTTGAGGAAAGTGCTAGGAATAGACCATGTAGCCGATTGTGGTATAGACTTTAGCGCCAAGGTATTCCTGTTTGAGTCTCCCGAGGGAGATTTGGGTTTATGCGCCAAGATGTCCAGCGCCAGTGACTTGCAGGGTTGCTTGGAGCGGTTGGCAGTCAAGGGACGATGTGAGCCGCTCACGGACCGGGATGATTGCCATTTCACCACGCTCAGCGGTTCGTGGCTGCTGGGCTATAATGATGATGTACTGATGGTGATTGGCCCTGTCGTGGGAGAGGCCAAGGCGCGGAAGCGGCAACAATTGGCCAGATACCTGAACGCGGGAGAAGAAGAGGGCGTGAAGACTTCTCCGCTTTTCCAACGATTGGATACCATACAGGCTCCCATGGCTTTGGTGGCCAGGGCGGAGGCGTTGCCCGATTTGCTGGTGGCTCCTTTTACTTTGGGATTGCCTAGCGACGCTGACCCTTCTCAGGTGATTATAGAGGCCCGCATGGTTAGCGCGGATGGTTGGCTACGCATAGAGGGCAACACCAGCTCCCTTAATCCGCGGGTGGATGAGGCCTTGCGCGAGGCCAATCAAGTTTTCCGCCCCATTACCGATGCATATATGTCTACCGCTTCTCCCGATATGCTGGGATGCTTGTTGGTCAATGTGGATGGCGGGCAATTCCTTCCCCTGCTACAGGCCAACAAGGCCTTGCGGGCGTTGATGGTGGGCGTCAATACCGTGATAGACATGGACAATATCATCCGTGGCGTGGATGGCGACATGCTTCTGGCTTTCACTGGTTTTTCCGGAGATAGCCCCAGGGTGGCCATGGGAGCCAAGCTGGATCAGAGCGATTGGTTGGCAGACGTGGATTATTGGATGCGGTCGTGTCCTCCAGGCATGGCTATCACCCGTTGGGGTAATGATGCTTACCGCGTCCATGGAGCTGACATGGATTTTTATTTTGGTGTAGGCGACGGGCTGCGTTTTTACGCTGGCAGTGATTCGGTGGAAGCGAAGTCCATGTTGTCTACCTCTACCCGCCCGCTGGACGACAAGGCCAGAAGCGAACTTATGGGAAAACGGATGGTCTTGGCGGCTAATCTTCGCCAGTGGAGTGCTCACCAGCCAGAGGTTTCTACTGTGGTGGAATGCCTGAAACCCCTTTTTGGCGAGCTGGAAGTTATCATTTTTTGTCTGAGATAAATGGAAACGATTAGGTTAAACAACCTGGTGCCCCATGTTTTCGCTCAGTCGGGTGACTTGGGGTCAGCGGTTTGGCAACGTGATGTCACCTTTCACAAGGGGCATCTCTATTTGGTGGAAGCCGAGAGCGGCAAGGGTAAGAGCACGTTTTGCAGTTACTTGCTGGGCTACAGGCATGATTACAGTGGCGAGTTATATTTTGACGACCGTCTGGCAAGCCGTTTGCGCGTGGCCGATTGGGTGGCTATTCGCCAGACTCATGTCAGCCATCTTTTCCAGGAATTACGCCTTTTCCCCGAACTGACGGCCATGGAAAACGTGGAGATCAAGAACAAGTTGACGGGTTTTAAGTCCCCGAAGGAGATAGAGAACTGGTTTGAGCGGCTGGGCATCGCCGACAAGCGGGACTCCAAGATAGGACTGATGTCTTTTGGGCAGCAGCAGCGCGTGGCCTTGATACGTGCCCTGGCGCAACCCTTTGATTTCATCCTGGCCGATGAGCCTATCAGCCATTTGGACGACAACAATTCCAAGGTGATGGGAGAATTGTTGATGGAGGAGGCCAGGAAGCAGGGAGCGGGTGTCATCATCACCAGCATCGGCAAGCACATGGCGTTGGATTACGATAAAACTCTAAGCTTATGAGACTCGTTTGGAAACTCCTCAGGCAGCATATCAGTGTTCCGCAGTTCGCGGGATTCTTTTTCGCCAACCTCGTGGGCATGCTTATCGTGTTGCTGGGCTTCCAGTTCTATCACGATGTCCTGCCCGTTTTCACGGCCAAGGACAGCTTCCTGAAAGCCGACTATCTTATCTTGAGCAAGCGCGTGGGCACGGCCGATGTCTTTACGGGGCGTGGCCACGAGTTTTCTGGCAGTGAGATAGATGACCTTTCCGCCCAACCTTTCGTCACGAGTGTAGGCAAGTTCACTTCCACCAATTATCGGGTAGACGCCTCGTTGAGCGTCAATGGCATCCCCTTGATGAAGACGGATTTCTTCTTTGAGAGCGTGCCCGATGATTTCGTGGATGTCTCTTCCTCGGAGTGGGAATACAGGCCCGGTGACAAACGGGTGCCCATCATCTTGCCCCGTTCCTATATTAATATGTATAATTTCGGCTTCGCGCAGACCCGTTCCTTGCCTAAGATTAGCGAGGGACTGCTAGGCATGATAGACTTAGGTATCTTGATAAGGGGCAACGGACAGGAGGAGCGTTTTCATGGTAAGGTGATAGGCTTCTCCAATAGGCTCAACACCATATTGGTGCCCCAGTCTTTCATGGATTGGAGCAATGCCCGTTTCGCCCCTGGCGAGCCGACCAAGTCCACCAGGCTTATCGTGCAAGTGGGCAATCCCGCCGATGAGCGTGTCACGACCTATTTGGAAAAGAAAGGCTACGAGGTGGAAAGCGATAAGTTGGCGGCCGAGAAGACTACCTATTTCTTGCGCATGGTCGTGTCATTGGTAATGGTCGTGGGATTGGTGATATCAGTGTTGAGTTTCTATATCCTGATGCTAAGCGTCTACTTGCTGGTGCAGAAGAACGCCTCCAAGCTGGAGAACCTGTTGCTGATAGGCTATAGTCCTGCTCGTGTGGCCATGCCCTATCAGGTGCTGACCATTGCGCTCAATGTGGCTGTCCTCTTTATGGCCTGGGCGTTGTTGTCTGTTGCCCGGGGCTATTACATGGATATTCTCACTACGCTCTTCCCCCAGATGGAGTCGGGCGGGCTGTGGCCTTCCATAGTGGCGGGTCTCATTCTTTTCTTGGTGGTTTCTGTCCTCAATGTCATCGTGGTGCGCCGCAAGGTCATGCGCGTTTGGCACAGGAAAGACATTGAGTAGGCGAGTGGCGAGATTGAAGTGCCGGCGTGCGCTTACCCCTTTGAAGGTCATCCGTTGGATGGCCTTTTTCGTTTATGGGACGTTAGTTTTCTGGATAGCGCGAGTTTTTAACCCAAATCGGTCATTAGACTTTCGTCAGATTGTCCGCTTATGCCTTGCGTATTGCTTCACGGCTTGGCGATGGTGTAGCGGGCTACACCGAGCCAAGGCGGGGAGCAAGGCGCTGGCAGAAGTGGGCAAGATGGTGGAAGAGCATCCCTCTTGCAAGCGGAAATGTTACTTCATGCGGTCTGATGACCGATTTGGGTTTAACCTCTTAATACTTAAGCTTATGACTTCCATAAAACTGAAATTTCGACCTTCTAAGGTCAATGGGAAACAGGGTACATTGTATTTTCAAGTGATTCACGACCGCTTGACCCGACAGATAGGTACGGGCTACAAGGTCTATTCCCATGAGTGGGGAGACGGTGGATTGAGATTCCCGTCTCTGGAGACGGAACGTCGGAGTTATCTCTTGGGCGTGCAAGTCCGCTTGCGAAAAGACGTGGAGCGGTTGAGGAATATCATCACACGCCTGCAGCAGTCTTGCGAGTCCTATACCGTGGCGCAAATAGCCGACATTTACAAACAGCCGCGCAACGACAGTTCCAAGTTGGGGGCTTTTCTCAACACTACGGTGAGACATCTCCGTAAAATCGGGAAAGTGCGGTTGGCGGAAACATACACGGTCATGATGAATAGTTTTCTCCGTTTCCGCGGAGAGAAAGGTGATGTTCGTTGGCGGGAGATAGATACGGATTTGGTCAAGGAATATGAATATTATTTGCTGGAGGAGTGCGGATTGGAGTTGAATACCGTCTCTTTTTACATGCGCAATCTTCGCGCTGTCTACAACCGGGCTGTGGAGAAAGGTCTGGTGGAGGAGAAACGTTTTCTTTTCAAGCATGTGTATACGGGGGTGCGAAAAACGGCCAAGCGTGCCATATCGCCTGCCATTATCCAGAAAATCAAGACGCTGGATCTCTCTTCCTTGCCGGCCTTGGCGCGCTCTCGAGACTATTTCATGCTTAGCTTCTATTTGCGTGGTATGTCGTTTGTGGATTTATCCTATCTCAAGACGTCGGATTTGTTGGGTGACCACTTGCACTACCATCGCCAGAAGACCAATCAGCCGCTTTATATCAAGTGGGAAGAGCAAATGGGGGAAATCGTGCGCCGATACCATGTGCCTGGCTCACCCTATTTGCTCCCTATTATCAGCAAGCCCGGGCGGGACGAACGGCGGCAGTACCTGAATGGTTTACATCGGGTAAACAACCACTTGAAGCTGATAGGGCAGATGGTGGGATGCCCTATCAAGTTGACAACGTATTGCGCCCGCCATGGATGGGCCAGCATAGCGAGGAGCATGAATGTGCCGTTGTCGGTCGTCAGCGAATCCATGGGACATGGGTCGGAAAGCACCACACGCATTTACTTGGCTTCATTGGATGACACGGTCATTGATGATGCCAACAGGATGGTGATTAATGCTATTTAGCCGCCTTTCACGCGCGCGTATTATATATAATGTGTAATATCAGTTCTGTGCAGGCCTCGAAAAGGTCCAACGGCTTCCCGCTATACTTGATGCCAGTCTTGTCTGCGCTTGTGCTATGTGTTGGACCTCTTCGAGGCCCTAAGCTGGTAAGGCAGTATGTCTTGTCCGCAAGCACCTCACCTCTTCGAGGCGAGGTACATGCGGTTAAGCATGCCTGGACTTCTTCGAAGCCCTTTTCTTATTTTTGCGAAATCAATTATACTCCTTTCCCTTCGTCCCGATTTCTTTTGCGGGTCGTTGCGTAACATTGACAAACCCTATAGATGTTAACCTGCAAGCCCGCGCTATTTTAAGTGCGGGTCTTGACGGTTAAGTTTATCCTGAACAGATTCTATTATTGAATATAGAAGAAAGGAAGTTTTTGCTGTTCGTTTCATGAAATGGTACCTCTCTTTGGAAGAGATGTATGCGGTTGCAAATATAGGGAAAAAATTTTAAAGAACCACTATAAATCCTAAAAAATCTCATGTCAACTGAAAGTAATACGGGCGTCGAGGTGTAAATATGGCTGTTAGCCGCTAAATCTTTGGTGTATGCCGCTGGAACTAGCGACAACGTGTAGAGACGTGGCGTGCCGCGTCTCCATCATTCTGGTGTACCAAGAAAAAGGCATTCTTGCTGATGGAGACGCGGCACGCCACGTCTCTACTGATTTTTTTGTTTCGCTAATCCAGTGTTTGCTTGGCATTTGCCAAACAATTGATAATAACCTAAATTGCCAATGGTTTATATTTCAACAATTACGTATCACGTTTTATCGCCGCATACATCTCTTCCAAAGAGATGTACAAGAAAAAGATGGGGGATTCCCCTGTCAAAGACCAAATGGAATAATATCCCACTGGCAGATGTTGGTATATGAGAAGGAAGGGGGCAACCCTGAACTTTTAGGGAGATCGAACGTAACTGCTTGTATTTCAGAAAGAATGAGATGCCTGCAGGACTCAAAATGTGACCTCTTGTCATCTAAACAGCTTTTTAATACGCATGACGCACGAAGAACATTTGGGAAACACGGACAATCGTCATCCTGCGGAGGAGGCCGCGAGGCAATGGTTTGTGATGCGTGACCTTAAGCGGAGGAACGCGAAGTTACCCGCTTACAAGATGTTCAGGGAATTGGAAATCGAATGTTTCACCCCGATGGTGCGTCGGTTGGTGATGGTGCGTGGCAAGCGGGTAAACATGGAAGTGCCGTTTATGCAAGACCTGCTTTTCGTCAAGGAAACTCACGAGCGGCTAGACCCTATCGTGGAAAATACTCCTACCTTGCAATATCGTTTTATTTTTGGCGCGCGGCATACGCCCATGGTAGTGAGAACCCAGGATATGGAACGTTTTATCCATGCCGTTGAGTCTACCGAGAGTCCCCAGTATTACCAACCCAACGAAGTCACGGCAGACATGTTGCACCGCAAGATACGCATTATCGGCGGCTTGCTGGATGGCTATGAGGGCCATCTGCTGACGGTGCGCGGCTCCAAGGTGAAGCGTTTGCTGGTGGAGCTTCCCCATCTTTTGATGGCCTCCGTGGAAGTGGAGCCCGAATATATCCAGTTACTATAAACACGCAGTATGAGTTATGAGAAATTTGATTGTTTTATCAGGCAAGCTGCTCACCTGTAATCTACGCACGATATGATGAGCTACGTTTTTTTCACGGGCAGTTGTTTGCTGTCGTTGGTTCTTGGCATGGTGATTATCCCCAAGATACTGTTGATATCCTATAAGAAACGCTTGTTCGACATGCCGGATGACCGCAAGGTCCACCAGACCCCTATACCCCGTCTGGGTGGCATCTCTTTTTTCCCGGTGATACTCATCTCCTCCTGTTTTGTGTTGGGCGTTCGCTTCTACACGGGCTATCCTATGGACAATATGCCCGTCAATGAGTTTTTGTTCTTTACGGTAGGAGGCATGATGCTCTTCCTGATAGGAGTGGCCGATGACCTGATAGGTGTCAGCTATCGCTATAAGTTCTTGGTGCAGATTATCGCTGCGCTGATGATTGTGTGGCCAGGCGAGTGGTTCAACTTCCTTGGCGGTTTGTTCGGCATCTGGGAGTTGCCCAAGGCGATAGGCGTCTTGCTCTCCCTGTTCGTGGTGGTTTATATCACGAATGCCATCAATCTGATAGACGGCATCGACGGTCTGGCCTCAGGCCTGAGCTGTATCGCGCTGTTTGTGCTGGGCATCATTTGCGTGGTGACAGGAGATGAGGTCTATGCCCTGTTGACCTTTTCCACTTTCGGGGTGATTGTGCCCTTCTGGTTCTACAACGTGTTTGGCAACGCCCGCCGTGGACATAAGTTATTCATGGGCGACACGGGCAGCCTGATATTAGGCTATATCATCAGCCTCCTGGTCATTCATCTGAGCCGGGTGGGCACATGTGATGAGGCCACCACCCATTCCAATATGGTGTTGGCTTTTTCCACTTTGATTGTTCCCTTGTTCGACGTGGTGCGCGTGGTGCTCCACAGGCTGCGGGAAAAGAAGAATCCCTTCTTGCCCGACAAGAATCATTTCCACCATAAGTTGCTGCGCACGGGCATGCGTCCCCGCTTGGTGATGGTGACCATCCTGTTTGTCGCTTTGTTCTTTGTCGTGTTGGATTGGCTGCTGCTCGATGTGGTGGGCATCACGTGGCTCCTTGTCATAGATGTGGTCTGCTGGACCTTGCTGCAACTGGGCATCAACAAGGCCATCCAAAGACATCGTTTGAAAGTCGCACAGAAAACATTGTAAAAATGAAAAGCTATAATTTTATGGATTTAACATTCATCCATCGTAGAGACGTGGCGTGCCGCGTCTCCTCGGTGGCGTGCCGCGTCTCCTCATTGGCGTGCCTCTTTTGGGTATTGGCATGCGTTGTCCTGCTCAGTTCCTGCGGCACTTCCAAGGACGTGGTCTACTTCCAGGACTTGAAACCTGGAGAGACGGCCATAACGCTCCCGGAGGTAAAGGCGATTACCGTAAGACCCGAGGACAAGATTTCCATCCTCGTCAACAGCCGTGACCCAGAGTTGACCGACCTGTTCAACTTGCCTATCATGAGCCGTCAGTTGGGCCAGTCCCTGCGCAATAGCGGCAATACCACTGGTACCAGCCAGGGCGTTTCCGCCTATACCGTAGATGCCAAGGGCGAAATAGATTTCCCCGTGCTGGGCAAGATACAGGTGGCTGGGCTGAAAAGGGAGGAAATCGCGGAGCATATCAAAAACGAACTGATGCGGCGTGACCTGGTGAAAGACCCCGTGGTCACCGTGGAGTTTGCCAACCTCTGCGTCTCCGTGATGGGCGAGGTCAACAACCCTGGCCGTTTCAGTATCGACCGCGACCGCCTCACCATTCTCGACGCGTTGAGTATGGCGGGCGACCTCACTATCTATGGCAATCGTTCCAAGGTGATGGTGCTGCGCCAAGAGGGTGGGGTGCAGAAGGCCTATGGCTTGAATCTCACCTCGGGCGCGGATGTCTACACCTCTCCCGCCTATTATCTCCAGCAGAATGACGTGGTCTACGTGGAGCCCAACGAGATGAAGGCCCGCCAGTCCACTGTCAACGGCAACAATGTGCGTTCCACCTCTTTCTGGATATCGTTGGCTTCGTTGCTCACCTCCGTGGCCATCCTTATCTTCAATTGATTCATTCTTAAACATTCGTTATAACGTGGCTATACAAAACACTCCGGCAAATAAACCTAAGCAGGCCGACGATTTCCTGCGTCTCCAAGATCTTTTCTATCTGTGCCTTGGCAAGTGGTATTGGTTTGTCATCTCTTTGGCGGTCGCCCTCGGCGTGGCGGTCTTCTATCTCTTGACCACTCCTCCCGTCTACACCCGTTCGGCTTCCCTGCTCATCAAGGAAGATTCCAAGGGCAATTCCATGGGTGACGCGGCGGGCGTGCTGGGCGATTTTGACCTTTTCCAGACCAGTGCCAATGTCAACAACGAGATGCAGTCCCTGCAGTCTCCCTCGGTGATGCTCGACGTGGTGAAGCGGTTGCGCCTTGACATCAGCTATTATGCCGACGGTCCTTTCTATAAAGAGGTGCTCTATGGACAGTCCTGTCCCTACGTCGTGACTTTCGCTGACTTACCCGACAATGATGACGTGACCTTCACCATCCAGCCCGACCAACCTGGAAAGGTGAGACTGACGGATTTCACCCGCAACGGGGAAGACGTGGACGGAGAAGCCGTAGTCCTGCTCAATGCTACTGCTCAGACTCCCGTGGGACGGTTGGCCGTCAAGTCCGTGAAGGGAGTCGCCGCGGAAGACGAGCCTGTCTATGTCACCCGTGTAGGTTACCAGGCCGCCGCCCGGGCTTTCGGCGGCAATCTCTCGGTAGCCTTGAACGACGAGAAGTCCACGGTCATCAATCTCTCGTTCAATGATGTCTGCGTGCAGCGGGCGGAAGACGTGCTGAACACCATCATCGCCGTCTACAACGAGAACTGGATAAAAGACAAGAACCAGATAGCTGTCAGCACCTCCGCTTTCATCAACGACCGTCTCGGGGTAATAGAGCAGGAACTGGGACACGTGGACGAGAGCATTTCCTCCTATAAGAGCCAGCATCTTTTGCCCGACGTGCAGGCGGCCGCCAATATGTACATGACGCAGAGCAGTGAGACCAGCCAGCAAATCCTGGCCTTGAACACCCAGCTCTCCATGGCTCGCTATATCCGCAACTACTTGGCCAACGCCTCCAGTCAGAACCAGCTGCTGCCCGCGAATTCAGGCATCGAGAACCCTGCCATCGAACAGCAGATTGCGGAGTACAACACTACCCAGTTGCGCCGCAACGACCTGGTGGCCAACAGCAGCGAGAAGAATCCCCTGGTGGCGGACATGGACCAGTCGCTGAAAGATATGCGACAGGCTATCATCGCCTCCGTCGACAATCATATCACCGCGTTGGACACCCAGTTGCGCTCCTTCTTGCGGAGCGAGCGGCAGACCACGGAGCGCATCGCCGCCAACCCCACGCAAGGCAAGTACCTGCTTTCCGTGGAGCGTCAGCAGACCGTGAAAGAGGCCCTTTACCTCTTCCTCTTGCAGAAACGGGAGGAGAACGAGCTTTCCCAGGCGTTCACGGCCTACAACACGAGGGTCATCACGCCGCCTACAGGCAACTCCACGCCCACCGCACCTGTCAGGAAAAACATCCTTTTGGTGGCTATCGCCCTGGGCATCCTGATACCCGTGGTCATCATATTCATCCGCGAGAACATGAACACCAAGGTGCGCGGACGCAAGGATTTGGAAAACCTGTCCCTTCCTTTCGTGGGAGAAGTGCCCCTGGTGTCTGCCGGCCGGCGGAAGCATAAGGAAGAGTCAGAGGCCAAGACGCTCATCATCAAGCAGGGCAGCCGTGATATCGTCAACGAGGCTTTCCGTGTGTTGCGCACCAATTTGGAGTTCATGCTCGAAACCAATAAGACGGGAAAGGCCAGCGTCATTCTCTATACCTCGTTCAATCCTGGTAGCGGCAAGACTTTCCTCACCATGAATACCGCCGCCACTTTTGCCTTGAAAGGCAAGCGGGTGTTGGTGGTGGACGGCGACCTGCGCCATGGTTCGGCTTCCGCCTATCTGGATTCTCGTGCCAAGGGATTGAGCGATTACCTGGGAATGCGTGAAGACGACCTGCGGAGCCTTATCCGCGAGAATCCCGCCAATCCCAATCTCCATCTCCTGCCTTCCGGTACCATCCCTCCCAATCCCACGGAGTTGTTGGCTGAGCCACGTTTCAAGGACTTGATAGACCAGTTGCGCGACCAATACGACTATATCTTCATAGACTGTCCGCCCATAGACATCGTGGCTGATACGCAGATTATCGAGAAGTTGGCCGACCGCACCCTCTTCGTGGTACGTGCCGGACTGCTGGAAAGAGATATGCTGCCCGAGTTGCAGAAGATGTACGACGAGAAGCGCTTCAAGAACATGGCGTTGATACTCAACGGCACGGAGGGAGCGGGCAGGCGTTATGGCTACCGTTATGGCTATAAATATGGTTACCATTACGGCTATTATGGCGGCAAGAGTTATTACGGCCAAAAATAAGTAACGACTTGAAAACCATGTGGCCTTTTCGCAGGAGATCGACGCTGGAGGAAAGTGGCTTTTTCCAAGGCTTTACCGACTGGCACAGCCATATTCTTCCAGGGGTGGACGATGGTGTGCAGACCCTGGAGGAATCTCTGCGGGTCTTGGAGGAATATGAGCGGCTGGGTGTTCGTGAGGTGTGGCTCACTCCCCATATCATGGAGGATATCCCCAACACCACCGCCCATTTGCGACAACGTTTCCAGGAACTGCAAGCCGCCTATTTTCTGAAAGCTCCAGGCAATCCTGCTGTAGGGACGCATTCTTGCGTCTCGGCAAATAAGACCACCTCACACTCCCTTGCGTCAAGCAACGTTGTAGAGACGCATTCTTGCGTCTCCTCAGAAGAGACTACCGCTTCGCCGAAACTTACTCTCCACCTGGCCGCTGAAAACATGCTGGACAGCCTCTTCGAGGAACGGCTGGAACAAAACGACCTGCTTCCTGTCGGCCCGAATGCTGACCACCTGCTGGTGGAAACCAGCTATTTCAGTCCTCCCATGGGCATGCGTGATATTCTCCAGCGGGTGCAGGCCAAGGGTTACCATCCCGTCTTGGCCCATCCCGAACGCTATCTCTACATGACAGACCATGCCTATCGGCAGTTGAAAGATATGGGCGTGAAGTTCCAGCTCAACCAGTTCTCCCTCTACGGCCTTTATGGCAAAGAAGCCCAGAAACGAGCCATCGCCTTGCGGAAGATGGACATGTACGACTATGTGGGCACCGATCTCCACCGACTCAATGTCTTGCGCCAGGCCTTGCGGTGGAAGGCGTGAGGCCTATTCGCCAGGCAGAAAATGCGGAAGAAAAGGATTATTTCCTTGGAAAATTTCGTTTTCCGTCCAATTATTACCTTGGATTTTTTCATTTTTCGCCCGATTATTTCCTTGGATAAATTCTTTTTCCTATCTTTGTACGTTGTAATTCAATGAATTAGCATGTACTATAAGAGGATGATAGACAAAAGCCTACAGGAGTGGGCATCGAAAGAGACGCATAAGCCTGTTCTGCTGCGAGGCGCACGTCAGGTAGGAAAGTCTACCGCTGTGCGTCATCTTGGCGAGTGCTTTGAAAGTTATGTAGAGATAAATTTTGAGAAGCAAGCGGAATACAAAGAGCTCTTTGAGGGGAATCTGGATGTTCATCGCATAGTGTCTCAAATGGCGGCTATGTGCGGCAAGCCTATACAGCCAGGCAAGACATTGCTGTTTTTGGACGAAGTGCAAGCGTGCCCCAACGCCATCATGGCACTGCGCTTTTTCAAGGAAGACATGTCCCAGTTGCATGTGGTGGCAGCGGGTTCCCTGTTGGAATTTGCCTTGGCGAAATTGCCCACGTTCGGAGTGGGGCGCATACATTCCATGTTTATGTATCCCATGACTTTTGATGAGTTTCTGGAGGCAAATGGGGAGCGTTTGTTAATGGATGCCAGGGATCAAGCGACACCCGCTCTTCCCCTTTCCACGCCTTTGCATAACAAGCTGGTGGATTTGGTTCGCGCTTATCTCTTAGTGGGTGGAATGCCAGAGGTGGTAGCCAAATGGGCGACTACGCATGACTTTTTGCAATGCCAAGAGATACAGGATGATATTGTGGTGAGCTATGAGGACGATTTCCCGAAATACAAGAAACGGGTAGACCCCATGCTGTTAAGACTCGTCATGAGAAGTGCCGCTGTGCAGGCTTCCCAAAAGTTCGTTTACACGCAAACAGGGGGAGGGTATAAAACAAATGAAATCAAGAAGGCGATAGAGTTGTTGGTAATGGCAGGACTCCTGGTGCCCGTGACACATACGGCAGCCAATGGTCTTCCACTTGGCGGGGAGTCAGATGCCGCCTATAGGAAGTTACTGCTTCTTGATACGGGATTGCTGTTGCGACTGCTGAACATGGATTTGGGCAATGCGAACGAGATTACTACCCATGTCTTGACGGCCAGTGCGGTAGACTTGGTAAACAAGGGGCCTATGGCGGAGCACATGACAGGCTTGGAATTGCTTAGGTATCAAAGTCCTCACATGAGGCATGAGTTATACTATTGGCAGCGGCAAGCCAAGAATTCCGTTGCCGAGATAGATTTCGTGACAAACTATGGCCAGCAAGTATTGCCCATAGAGGTGAAAGCGGGAACGCAGGGCGGAATGAAAAGCCTGTGGATGTTTATGAGGGAAAAGAAGTTGGAGATAGCGGCGAGATGTTCTTTGGAGAACTTCGGGGCTTTTGACTATATAGACAATATGGCGGAAGGTATGGTGCGGCATGTCTGTATATGCCCGATATACGCTCTTTCACGCTTGAATGGCTTACTTTCGACGTTGAATGTGAATTAGCATGATGGGAGGCTTCGAAGATGCCCGATTTTCCAGTAGTACTGACTTTCAATCAATCCTCCAGGCCCACCTTCCATCTCGCGATTAATTACCGCTTTCCGGTATATCCATAAAAACAGTAGAGACGTGGCGTGCCGCGTCTCCCTAGCAAGATAGAACGTAGCCTTGCGCGCGTACATTATTAATATAATATATAAACTTCGCAATAAAATTGAGATATTTATAATGAACCAAGATATCAAGATAGCCGTGGCTGGCACAGGCTACGTAGGCCTTTCCATCGCCACGTTGCTCAGCCAGCACCACCAGGTGACAGCGGTGGACGTGATTCCCGAGAAGGTGAGCCTCATCAACCAGCGCAAGTCGCCCATCCAGGACGAGTACATAGAGAAGTACTTGGCGGAGAAATCGTTAAACCTCACCGCCACCTTGGATGGCGCAAAAGCCTATAAGGATGCGGACTTCGTGGTGATAGCGGCACCAACGAATTATGACCCCGTGAAGAACTACTTCGACACAAGCCACGTGGAGGAGGTGATAGACTTGGTGTTGGAAGTGAATCCCGAGGCGGTGATGGTCATCAAGAGCACCATCCCCGTGGGCTACACGAGAAGCCTCTACTTGAGATACGCCAAGAAAGGCGTGAAGCGGTTCAACCTGCTTTTCTCCCCCGAGTTCCTCAGGGAGAGCAAGGCACTCTACGACAATCTCTATCCCAGCCGAATCATCGTGGGTTATCCGAAGATTATCAACCGCCCGGAGTTCGAGGAGGAGAACAAGGCCATTCAGGCGGTGACTGATGTGGAAAAGATAAAAGAGGCGGCTAGGACTTTTGCGGGATTGCTGCAGGAAGGAGCCATCAAGGAGAATGTCGACACGCTCTATATGGGCATGAAGGAGGCGGAGGCCGTGAAGCTCTTCGCCAATACCTACCTGGCCCTGCGGGTAAGTTACTTCAACGAGTTGGATACCTACGCCGAGATGAAGGGACTGGACACGCAGGCCATCATCAACGGCGTATGCCTGGACCCCCGCATTGGTACGCATTACAACAACCCCTCATTCGGCTACGGCGGCTATTGCCTGCCAAAGGACACCAAGCAGTTGTTGGCCAACTACGCCGACGTGCCCGAGAACCTGATACAGGCCATCGTGGAGAGCAACCGCACGAGGAAGGACTTCATCGCCGACCGGGTGCTGCGCAAGGCGAGCTACTATGACTACTATAATCATGGAGACTTCTGCCCTGCGGAGGAAAGGCAATGCGTGATTGGCGTTTACCGCCTGACGATGAAGTCCAACAGCGACAATTTCCGCCAAAGCAGCATCCAAGGCGTGATGAAGCGTATCAAGGCCAAGGGCGCGGAGGTCATTATCTATGAACCGACATTGGAAGACGGCAGCACGTTCTTCGGCAGTAAAGTGGTGAACGACTTAAACATCTTCAAATCACAAAGCCAAGCCATCATCGCCAACCGCTACGACGCTTGTCTGGACGACGTGAAGGAAAAAGTCTACACCCGTGACATCTTCCGCAGGGACTAAATTGTATTTTAACTTGAGCTCGACGAATCTCAGCTTGTGCATGTAACCTGTCATTGCCAAAGCGTAGAGACGCATTCTTGCGTCTCGGCAAGCAAGATTGCGGAATAAAATTGCCACTTGCGAAGGCCTGACAGCTTGTATGAGACGCAAGAATGCGTTACAACTTTTCATTGAACTTGCCTAAAAAGAAGATATTTCGGCGAAAACGTTGTTTTGCCATAAAAATGTTGTAAATTTGTGGCAAAATAAAAGATTTTTATACATGGCTTCACTGCATATCAAGCATTTAGGTCCTATATCAGACTCTACGAAAATAGAACTTACACCGTTGTTGATGATCATCGGTCGTCAAAGTTCAGGGAAGAGCACCTTTATGAAGGTACTTTGCTTCTGTCGTTGGATAGAGAAAAAGATAATGGCCTCTACGCAAGATGTCATCAACCAATACACCCATAATGACCGTTTCATAAAGGATCTGAAGTTGTTTTACCGTCTGAACGATGAGTATTTCACGACCGATACGCAACTGAGTTATGACGGAGACACCATTACCATCCATTACGTTGGCATGACGGGTAACGCCAAGATAGTGCGCAAGAAGTCTTTCGCCGAGAAGAGATACAATACCAAGTTGTGTTATATCCCCGCGGAGAGAAACCTTGTCTCCGCCATTCAGAACGTGGACAAAGTCTACAAGGCTACAGAACGTGACGTGCTCTTCAACTTTATCTATGAGTGGGACGAGGCAAAGAAACCTTATACCAGTGACCATCCCTTCAGGCTGTCCGCCACGGGCGGATTTAGTTATGTTAACAAGTCGGGGGCAGATGTGCTTGTGCGGGCAGACGGCACTGAGACTCCTGCGTTTTATGCCTCCAGTGGTATGCAGAGCGTGATGCCCATGGACGTGATGGCCAACTATATCACGGGCTGTGTAGGCGAGAACGCCCCGCTCTCCATGCACGAGCGCAATGATATAGGCAAGGCCGATGAAGAAAGCGCAGTTCGCAGGTTGTCCTATCAGTCAGCTCAGCTCTTCATAGAAGAACCCGAGCAAAATCTCTACCCCGAGTCTCAAAGGTTGGTAATACTGAGCATTATAAGGGCACTAAAAAAGGCGTTGGGCAAAGGAACGGAACAGAGCATGGTATTGCTGACCACCCATAGTCCCTATGTCTTGTCTGTGGTGAATGTACTCATGGCCGCTGCCATGGTGAAAGAGAAAGGGCAAACGCAAGACGTGATAGCGGAGGACTACCTGTTACCCTCATCTTCCATCACGGGTTATTACATAGATGGGAAAGGACGTTTTCAAAGCATTATTGACTTAGAGATACCTATGCTCAGTGGCAATGATCTGGACGGGGTGTCAGATTGGGTAGAGGAAAGCATCAGCAAGCTGAACGAGAAGTTGTTTGTCGGAGCATGAAACAAGAGAAACCTGTGTATTCATCAACTCACGAGCGCCTTTTGGGTGATGGCTTCTCTCCCGAACAGCCTTTGATGTTGAGGAGCAAGATAAGCACTACCGAAAAAGGCAAACGATATACCCTCTTGACTAAAGGGACGGAAAAATCCGTGGTCTATGCGGTAGACGGTAATATCGTGAAAGAAGGGCAGCGATGCGATAAGCTGGTGTTGGTGAAACGTTCAGATAGTGGCGGAAATCCCGGGCGGTGGACTGAAGCGTTCATAGAATTGAAGGGTGTAGATGTTGTTCATGCCATTGGCCAGTTAAGGGAAACATTACGCAAATCTATATTTAAACATCCATCGAATGATGATGTCCGTGCCCGTATAGTAGGCCAGTCTTTCCCGTCAAGTAAGTCTAACCCCGTGATGGAAAAAGCGAAGCAAGAATTTCGTAAGAAATATAATTGTGATCTTCGGAGCATGAAGTCGGGCCAAGATGACAAGCTGTAGGCAACGAGGCTGATAAGTAAATAATCCTGTCAAAAAAGGAATGAGCATTCACCTTCAAGTCCTCTGTTGACACTACTTCAAGTAATCTATGGTTCACTTCCCGAGTGATTAATAGAACACTTCGCGAGTGATTAGTAGAGCATTGGACAAGTGATCAGTAGTTCACTTCAAAACTCTCTAGTAAACCCCAAAATATAGGCCAAATATTCCAAGTGGTCAGTAGAGGTGAGCGGAAATGACTATGGATGAAAAGTATGGTGGTAGCGATGAGGCTTCTGGCGAACGATGGGAACAGAGAGTAAGAAATATCAACAATGCATGTCCTGCCCCATGAGGAAGCTTGAAGAGAAAGACATCAAAGCTCCTAACGCCCTGGCATGGTGGATTTTCGCCATTATTATCTGCTTGGGAGTATGTGTAGGAGGTTTCTTGCTGACGCTCTATTTCTCCCAACAGTCAGTCCTGTTCCCTACGAAAGGTGATGATTGTCCACCCGCTTTGTTTGGGGATAGCTTTGGAGCCGTTAATGCCCTTATCTCAGGCTTGGCTTTCGCGGGAATGATAGTGACATTTGTCTTGCAGCGTTACGAACTGAGCATGCAGCGAAAAGAGTTGGAAGCGCAACGGCAGGAGTTCTCCGACCAAAACGAGACCATGCGCCTGCAACGTTTCGAGAACACCTTCTTCCACATGATGGAGTTGCAGCAAAGCATCGTAAATGACTTGTATGCAAAAACAAACGATAAGAAACGAGTAAAAGAAACCAGTCTCAAAATAGATGGTTGGGGAACAAAGGAGATTATCGTTCCAGAAGAATACCGAGGGAGAAATCTTTTTCTTTACGCTTTTTTACTTTGTAAACACCAAGTCGGCACAAATGAAAAAGTGGATGGCTTGCGAGGTGTATTGGAAAAGAAAGGAATATACGCATTTGATGATTATTACACCACTACAGTCTTTGATCATTATTTCCGTCACCTCTACACCATCTTGAAGTTCATAGACCAAAACGATTGGTTGGAAGCGGAAGGACAATATAAGTATGCCACGTTCATACGCGCCACTCTCTCCCGTTATGAACTTGTCATGCTTTATTACAATGGCTTTTTCCATCCCAAGATGAAAAAGTTGATGGAAAAATACTGCATGCTGAACAACTTGCGTCCCGAGCTCCTGGTATTGAGTAAGGAAAACCGTCAATATCTTCATACAGCAGGGATAAAACCAGAAGATTTGCACTCACATAATTTCTCACTTACAGACTTCGAGTTCTTCCAGACTGATAAGGAAAATGACCCCAAGAAATACCACCTGTGTACATTTTATACTCAAGAGGAAATGCAGGAAGGCAAGGAATTGTTTGGGGATTGGAAAGAGTATATAAAGAGTGTGGAAAAACAGGCAAATGAGCAATGAATTGTATTTATTTTTCTCGTTCCATTTTAACTGACCACAAATTAAGCTTATCATTTTATGAATATATATAGTGATTCTTACTTTCACAGGATTCGAAAATACGAGGTTTTACCATTAATTTTGGAGCAAGGCTTCAAGGTGTTCTATTGTTTGGAAGAGATTTTCCGAGGTAGTGGGACCCCATCCACAAGTATTGGAATTCCGATGGTTAGTTTTTGTGATATACCTTTGTCCTATCTTTCAAAGAATCATTATGGCAATTTTGGTATGGCAATGTCTAGAAGATGGGGTAATACAAAACATTTAGAACCAGTCCTGTATTATCCTAACAATAAATATTGTCAATCAACGAAAATGGTAAATGAAGCAGCGGATAACTTCATCAGTAATCGCAAGAAAACGGATGCATATAGAATACTTGGCTATTCCAAACCAATGACTAAGCCAACAAAAAAGGAAGGTCAAAGCTCTGATAATTATGTCGAGCGAGAATGGAGAAAAGTATATGCTAATCGGGGTCATACGAAATGGCTTACCGAAGGTGAGTTTGAAAGGTATAGGGGTGAGCATAATTCTCCTAAGCGCCCTATAGCAAATCCTCTGAAGTTTAAAATTGAAGATGTAGATTTAGTTTTAGTGGATAAACAGAATGTTCAAAAATTGCAAGAATTCATTATGAACAAGATGTCTCATCTTGGAGGAAATACAGATAAAGTTACTGATGAAGAACGGTGGGTGTTGTTGTCAAAAATATTGGTTTATGAAGACTTGATGCGAAATCTGTAGTCCCCCCCTTATCCTATAAATGCAGAAATACATCAGATTTCTCCCCTTACAGATTATACACATCTTCCTCGGCAGATGAAGTCTTATGAGATTCTTATCCCCCACAACTTATCATCCATTAGCAACTTATGCCAGTTAATCAATTAAAAGCAGGGGCAATATTGTCCTATATAGCCATTGGGCTGAACAATATCGTCGGCTTGGTTTATACGCCGTTCATGCTCCGAATGTTGGGGCAAAACGAGTTTGGCCTGTATTCGCTGGTGTCATCAGTTGTCGCTTATTTGACGGTACTTGATTTGGGATTTGCCAATGCGATTGTACGATATACCGCTAAATTTCGGGCAGAAGGGAAACAGAAAGAGCAATATGAAATGTTCGGAATGTTTTTCTTGCTATATTGCGGAATAGGCGTTGTCGCTTTTCTTATAGGGTTGGGATTGTATTTTAATGTGGACAATCTTTTTGATGTGACAATGACAGATGAGGATTTAGGCAAAATCCGAGTCATGATGTTACTGATGGTTTTTAATGTGGCATTTACCTTTCCTATGAGTATATGGGGAGCAATCATTACCGCCTATGAAAACTTCGTTTTTCAAAAAGTCGTAAACATAGCTCGCATCCTGCTCAATCCATTAGTGATGATAGTCCTCCTGTATATGGGCTATAAGGCGATTGCCATGGTAGTGGTAATTACGATATTTAATATTGCCACCTTGTGCATCAATGCTTGGTACTGCAAGTATAAAATAGGAATAAAAGTCAAGTTCGCTCGTTTTAAATTTGATTTTTTCAGAGAAGTAGCCGTCTATTCTTTTTGGATTTTTCTTAATGCGATTATGGATCGTATTTATTGGAGTACAGGGCAATTCGTTTTGGGCATATTTGCGGGTGCGACCGCGGTTGCGGTATATGCCATTGCGATTCAGCTGCAGCATATTTATTTAAGCTTTAGTACAGCCATCTCAGGGCTGTTTCTTCCCAAGGTAACAAAAATGGTTACGCAAGAGGATGATGAGAAAGCAATATCTGATTTGTTTATACGCACTGGGCGCATTCAATATATCATCATGGCTTTTATACTGACAGGCTTTATCCTGTTTGGTAAATCGTTCATTGTCTTATGGGCAGGGGCAGGCTATGAAGATGCGTATGCCATAGCTTTACTTTTCTTTATCCCATTGACGGTTCCCCTGATTCAAAATTTAGGGATTACGATTTTGCAAGCGAGAAATCAGATGAAGTTTCGCTCTGTGTTATATGTCATCATTGCCTTTTGTAGTTTGGGAATATCTATCCCGCTCTCTAAATTGTATGGAGGCATAGGTTGTGCTATCGGCACATCCGCGGCATTGGTCGCTGGTCAAATTATCGCGATGAATATTTACTATTATAAAAAAATCCATATTGACATTCCTCAGTTCTGGAAATCCATCGTCAAGATGTCCATATCCCCCTTGTGCTTGGGATTGATAGGTTGGTGGATATTACGGCATATTGCGATACACCAAGTTTTTCCATTGATTATATCCATAGCGATATTCTCTGCCGTTTATATCACCCTATTTTGGTTTACGGGAATGAACAGCTATGAACGCTCTTTATTTGCCTCTCCTTTGCGGAAAGTTTATCACAAATACACAGGGAAATGATTTCAATAACCCAGAAACAAGATTGTTGTGGTTGTAATGCGTGTGCGCAAATTTGCCCCAAGCAATGTATTACAATGCAAGAAGATGACGAGGGCTTTTTGTATCCTCGTGTTGATACTGAAAATTGCATTGATTGCCATTTGTGTGAAAAAATATGCCCTGTCTCGAATCATGGCACGGAGCGTAAGCCATTAAAGGTTTATGCAGCCATCAATAAGGACGAAGAGGTTCGGAAGCAAAGTTCTTCTGGTGGGATATTCACTGCGTTGGCCGAGCAGGTTATCAAACAAGGAGGAGTCGTGTTTGGAGCACGATTTGATGAGCGATGGCAAGTAAAGCACGATTATACGGAAACTATGGAAGGATTAGCCGCTTTCCGTGGCTCTAAGTATGTACAGAGCCGGATAGGAAACACTTATCAAGAAGCGGAACAATTCCTGAAAGTAGGGCGTAAGGTTCTTTTTAGTGGAACTCCTTGCCAAATAGCAGGCTTGCGGAATTACCTTCGCAAAGAATATGATAATTTGCTGGCGATTGACTTCATTTGTCATGGAGTGCCAAGCCCGATGGTATGGAGAAGGTATCTGAAAGAAGAAGTCGCACGTCAGTGCGACCGAAAAAATTCAGTTTTGTCTCACCCTATCCATGAAGAGGATGTCCTCGTAGAGGGCATCTCCTTCAGGGATAAGACAATGGGATGGAAAAAATTCAGTTTTGCTCTCACCCTCTCCACGACCAACGGGAGTGGAGATAAAATACAGTTTTGCTCCTGTTCTCCTATGACTAAAAATGAATATCTAAGAGGGTTTATGAGTAATGTGTATTTAAGGCCTTCTTGTTATAGTTGCGCCTTTAAATGTTTAAAAAGTAAAAGTGATATTACTTTGGGAGATTTTTGGAATATTAGATTATATAACAAGCACTTAGATGATAATCAGGGGTTGAGCCTTATGCTCTTAAATAATAGCAGGGGACTATGTTTGGCTAATGCCATTCGTTCCGAGGTCGCCTTTTATAGCATTCCTAATTATGACATAAATAGCAACTTTGCCTTAATGAATTCAGTTGTTGCATCAAATAAAAGGAGTTGCTTTTATGATTTGTACAACACGCATGATTCATTTATAGGGCTAATACGTGATATTTTAAAGCTCAACTTCAAGGAAAAGGTGAAGCTCTATATGCTGAAAATAAAAAGGAGATTAAAGATATGAAAATAGGGATACTCACATTGAAATATAAGAATAATTTTGGAGGCATTTTACAGGCAATTGCTTTGCAAAATGTACTGCAAAGCAAAGGGAATAATGTAGAAATTATCAATTATCAATCAACAAAAAAAGAATCCCTTTTGCATAACTTTCTATTTAGAGTAACAAATCTGTTGGTGTCCAAGAATATCATTGCTGTCTTAAAAGACAAAATGAAGGAAAACCATAAATATACAGGACATGATTCGGAAGCTTTTATTATGAGAAATCAAGAATTCATGGATAAACATCTTCATAGAAGTAATCCTGTAAATGAATTGTCAATTTCTGATTATTGCCAAAAATTTGATTGTATCATAGTAGGAAGTGACCAGGTCTGGAGTGTTACAAATTCATCATGTCTAACATATTTTTTTGATTGGTCTTTTGATGGAAAAAAAATAGCGTATGCTGCTTGTAGCGTAAATTCCACTCCAGCAGTATTGAATAGAAATAAGGTTAGACGTTTGCTCCGCCAGTTTGATGCAATTTCGGTTCGCGATGAAACAACCGCCAATTTCGTGCATAGATTGACAAAGAGTAAACCTTTTATTGCGTCAGATCCAACATTGTTGTATGATTTTAGTTCTTTCATTCTGCCTACAAAGCCTACAAAAGATTACATATTAATGTATATTTTAGGCGATGAAATAAGTGGTGGTAATTCCCAAGCACTTGAAAAAATCAAAGCCCATTACGAAGAAGCACTTGATGTTATATCAATTTTGATACCAAGTGTCTCTCTGGCAGGTAAAAAAGGAGCTGATATTATAATTGATGATTGTACACCCGACCAATGGATTAATCTAATATATCATGCAAAATTTGTATATACAGATTCTTTTCATGGTTGTATCTTCTCGTTGAAATTCAACAAACCATTTATTGGCTATTATCAATATGCTAAACGATCTACGAGGTTATTGGATATTCAGAAGAGATATGGGTTATCTAATATAATTAGCGATATAAGCCATATAGATGATGCGTTGAAATACGCATCTGAAAAAAACGATAAAGCTATACAAGTGCACGTGCAAAATTCCATGAATTATATAGAAAGTATAATATGAGAATAGTCGAAAACGTCTTGTATGTTCTTTTCCTGGGGCTGACTTTTCTGAAATGTTTTGCCGTCTCAAAAATAGAAATACAAAATTATGGTAGTTATGGGATAATAATAATAGCGTTCTTTTTAATAGTTTTTAATCTTAGGCTATTAACCAAAAGGACAATATTTGTGATGTCTTTATATTTGTTGTCTCTATTTTTGTCTGCGACATACATATTTGGATTTCTAACATTTTCATCATTTTTGAATTCATTGTTGTTTCCCTTGCTGTTCATCACTTCTTATATCTATTTTTACAAACAACCAGATAAAATGAAGTGGATGAAATACATTGGAATAATAGGCATCGTGTTAGCCTATTTCAATCTTATTCGCTTGTCCACAGAGGTTAATTTAAGAGCCACGCACGCGATTCAATCCAATGCAGGTAATACTCTTGTCGCATTGTTGCCTTTTGCCATTTTGTGGAAGAACAAATTCATTAAATATGCTTTATTTGCCCTGATTTTCTTGGGCTGTTTGATTGCTTTAAAACGTTCCGCTTTTATTATTTTCATCTCTGTGATATTCATTTATTTGTTGCTCAATAACAAGAATGGCACAATATTTCGAAGCATTAAATATTTCTTGATGTTATTGCTGTTTTGTTTTATTATTCTTCCACATATAGAAAAGGCACAGCCTATGCTGGAACGCCTAAGTAGGTCAATTGAAGATGGAGGTTCTGGCCGAGATTCCTTAGTAAAGTTTGGCATAGATCTTCAATCAGAATGTGATTTTACAGAGTGGATTATAGGCAATGGATATACAGGCTTTCGGCAAGCGGCACTTTTGAAAAACAAGAACTTTACATCTTCACATAATGATTTTATTGAAATATTGTTTAATGCAGGGATTATTTCTTACATACTTTATCTATATATTTTGTGCCTGCTATTTAAGAAAATCAAAAGAATGTATGAAATAAATGATGAATATTTAATACCATTTATTTCTTGCTTTATCATTTTTATTTGTGCCAATATATTTGTATGCACATTTGTTCATTTTTGGTATTATTTACCGCTGTATTGCCTGTTTGGTGGTATTTACGCAGTATCTGAAATAGAATAATAGCGATGGAGAGAATTATATTGTTCCCAATGTTCATTCATTCTTCTAAAGGAGGAATGCAACAAATAGTGTTAGATTTAATACTTGGCTTGAACAAATCAGGATGGGATTGTCGACTAATTGGATATAAAGATAGTGAACTAACGGCCTCTTTCAAAGAGAAAGGTATAAAAACGTATGAAATACAAACACCATGTAATAAAGTCCAATGGATACGATTCATTTTTAGTTATTATAAAGCTATATTCACATATAGAAAAGCATTAATCGTAACAAATGACATATTTTCCCACATCTTACTTTCACTTTATCCACTTTCTAAAAAAGAAATATTCGTTAGTCATGGAGGAGATTATAAAAGCAAAGGAGAAAAATTTGCCGCAAAGTCTGGGAGGTCAGCTAAAATTGCCAGATATTCGTTTAAACGTGTAACTCAGTTTGTAGCGGTTTCAGATACACAAAGAGAAGCGTTAATAAATAACGCTCATGTTAACCCATCTAAAGTTGTTACGATTTATAATGGATATGATAGTAGTAAGGTAAGAAAAGCTAAGAAGAAAGCGAATCCACATGTTATCAATATTTCGGTCGTGGGTTTTATAAAGCCGCTAAAGAACCAACAAGTTTTATTGGATACGATAAAAGAACTGCGATCCTTAAATTATAATTGTATTCTAAATTTATATGGAAGTATTTCTGACCAGAAATACTATGATCAATTAATCTGTGATATTAAAAAATTAAAGATTGAAAATGCGGTTGTTTTTCATGGTTATATTTCAGATAAAGATGCAATCTACAATAATACCGATATATTAATATCTTGCTCAAATCATGAGGGATTTGGACTGTCACTAATTGAGGCAATGGCATATCAAGTTCCTACGATAGGATACGCTAAATCAGCAGGGCCATCTTCTATTATTGAGGATTATAAGACAGGGATACTTGTTAAAGAAAATACTTCAAAGGCATATAAAGAAGCGGTTCTCCAATATTTGACCGACACAGATTTTAAGAATATCGTAGTCAAAAACAGTATAATAAGATTTGAAGAAAAGTTTTCTTTAAACACTATGATTGAAAGATATGATAATTTATTTCATTTAATTTATGACCGATCTTGACTTCAGAAACCTTATAAACCGATTAAATAGTTTTTGCATGATATTGATAGTGATGATGCATTGTGTTGTTACTGTCAATATTGCAGGAAATACCTATTTAAGCGATTTTGTATTTAGTACATTTACTCGTGTTGCTGTACCTGTCTTTTTTATTATTTCTGGATATTTGTTATTTCAGCATTATAATATAAATAAAATAGTGCGTCGTACACGAACGGTTTTTGTACCATTCCTTTTATGGAGTATAATAACTATTGCGGTTTTTGCTTTTTTGCAACATGTTCCGTTATTTTCTTCTTATTTCAACAATCAATTTCAGTTGACATTTGAGTCTGTCTTTACCAGAACATTTATAAAGCCATTAAATGGTGCCTTGTGGTTTCTGAGAGATTTATATATACTGGTGCTTGTCTCGCCAATCATTTGGCGAATTAATCAGAACAAATTTTGTTCTCATGTAGTGTTATTATGTTTATTCATAATTTGGATAATTCAGCCAGTTAGGTTTTTGACCGAATCGGGTCTGTTCTTTTATTTGGGAACTTATTTCGCCTCAAGAAAGGAATTGAAATTTAATTTAAAGTTGAATGGCAATGTGTTGTTTTATATCTTTATATGCTTATGCTTGATATTTCCCGTCTTTTATACAGAAACTAATAAAACCATATTAATCAAAGGATTGGTCTTGTTGGGCTGCGTTGCCATTTATTCTAATAAAAAGTTTTTCTTGAAAGATAATCCGATAAATAGATGTTTGGATTCTTTTAAGAAGTATTCATTTTTTGTCTATGCATCGCATCAGATTGTCTGTCAATTTCTGAAAAAATTATTATTTCAAGTTATACCAGTTTATAATATAGCAAGTGTCATAGTTATATATATCCTTACTGTATGTTGTACAATCGTGGTCTGTATCTACATGCAAAAAGTCTTAATGGTAGTAATGCCAAAATTGGTCAAAATATTAACAGGCAACCGTTGTTGACAAAACCTCAAGCTCCGTGGAGGAAATAATATGATGAAACGAAGTGTTTTTATTTGGAAGAATACTTTCTGCCGCCCCCAGTCACATAAAGCCTACCAAGATTGTGTGCGGTTTGAAGCTCTTGAAGGCAGTGAAAAACAGAAAATGTCATTCGAAAAGCGGCGTGCTTTGGTGGAATACGCTTATGCTCATTGTCCATTTTATAGGGAGTACTATGACATTAAGGGATTCCATCCATCGGAGCTGAGAACGGAAACAGACTGGGGAAAAGTTCCTGTTTTAGAGAAATGGATGATTCGAAAACATAGTGAAAAGATGTTTTCCAATGAAGCCGACCGCAAGCGTCTCTCTCCTTCAAAAACGGGAGGCTCAACGGGTAAGCCTTTGGTGGTTTATAAATCGAAAGATGTTCATTTCGAAGTTTTAGCATGGAGAGCTTTGGGTTGGTATGGAGTTGCTCCTTGGATGAATGAAGCTATTGTACATAGACGTGTCCCTGTAAAATTTGTGGAGAAACTTATTAATCAGGCAATGTGGTGGCCTACCAAGAGAGCGTATTTAAGTGCTACAAAAATCACGGATGAAGAGCTCTCACGATTTATCAACGAAATAAACTCAAAGAAAATAAGATGGGTAGTAGGCTATTGTGGCTCTCTGGAATATGTGGCGGATTATATCTTAAAGCACAAGATAGATATTTCGACTGTAAAGTTGGTATGGTCCACAAGCTCTCCCCTGACCAAGATTGTAAGAGAAAAGTTGGAAAAAGCTTTTGGCTGTTCGGTGATGGATCAATATGGATGTTGTGAAATGGGAAATATTGCCGCACAAAAAATCAAAGAGAATCATCTAACAGTAAATAATGACTATGTCTGGGTTGATATAGTGGATGCAGATGGCAAAAGTGTGAAGAAACAAGAATTGGGGGATGTGTGCATTACAGACTTAAACACGTTTGATTTCCCTCTGATAAAATATCGGCTGGGGGACAGAACCCGTTTGCTGGAAAACTGTATGGAATCTGCGGATGGCTTTCAGAAAATAGCATTTGTGCAAGGACGTACAAGTGATATGATTTACTTGCCAAATGGAGATGTGCTGGACGGTTCCTTTCTTACGACTATTTGTGATAATTATTCTGCTTATATTTCCTGCTACCAGATATATCAATCGCCAGATTATAATATAACATTCAAAGTGGTTCCTAAAGGTGTTGGGCAGTCTTATATAGACATAATCAATAAAATCGTTAAAGACTTCCAGTCTCTAGTTAAGAACGTAATTGAGATAAAGATAATCGTGACCGATTCGATAGATGATTTTGCGGGGAAAAGAAAATTTATTATCAGTGATGTCGCATTGTCAAAACTGCATAAGAAATAAAACACTATTCCTTTTTATGAAAATTCTTCATTCCGGTTCTCTCGATGTCAGAGCGGGAGGCCCCGCGCTTAGCACTTATCTCTCTATCAAAGGACTACGGAATTGTGGGATTGATGTGGAGATGGTGATGGCTCCTTTGGAAGAAGGGGGTAAGTTGATAGCTGATGACGTGCGGCTGCATTATACGGCACCTGTCCAGAATCATCGGCTTGGATATATGCCTGGCGTAAGGCGGTTGCTTCGCGAGTTGCCGCAATACGACCTCTATCATGTACAGGGTTTGTGGATGTGGCTTGGGCATAGCGTGGCTTCTTATGCTCGCAAGCAAGGCAAGCCTTATGTAGTTACGCTGCGAGGCATGCTATACCCGCAAGCTTTGGCGCATTCTTCTTTTATCAAGAGAGTGTCGCTTGTCCTTTATCAGCGCAAGGATTTGCAAGAAGCGGCTTGCGTGCAGGTGACGTGTGAAGAGGAGAAAAGGTATTACAGGAATTTGGGATTTACCAATCCTGTGGCTATTTTGCCCAATCCCATTGACACTACTGGCATCATTGAGCGACCTATTCGCCCGAACGATAAAATGCGGATAGGTTATCTGGGCAGGGTGCATCCCCGCAAGCGCATTGAGCGGTTGATATATGCTTTTGATTCCTTGCGCCAGGAGTTGAAAGACGCTGAATTGTTGATCATAGGTGCTGATGACCAGCAGTATGAGCAATTCTTGCGTGAAGAGGTGAAGCGACTGAATTTAAGCAATGTGCGCTTTACGGGCTTTCTTACTGGCAAGGAAAAAGATGAGGCGATATGTTCGCTGAGCTATTTGGCCGTGCCCAGCGACTTTGAGAATTTTGG
>OBKR01000044.1_pt1 | contig 159729 bp, 133 predicted proteins | sample 1518991 | NCBI WGS metagenome assembly OBKR01 (sample SAMEA2452117, study PRJEB22498) | human gut metagenome | biome: human feces; feature: human gut; material: feces | place: Australia | collected 2012
GAACCTGGCGGAGGAGGCGGCCGACAGCGAATCGTTCGATGTCCTCCGCGAACGGGCCCGTAGCGCGTGGAACGACCTGCTTTCGCGCGTCGAGATCTCGGGCGACCGGGAGCAGCGGACCAACTTCTATACGGCGCTCTACCGCCTCTACATGCAGCCCAACGACATCGCCGACACGGACGGCCGCTACCGTTCCGAGGCGGGCGAGGTGCGTACGAGCCGGTCGGGACACTTCTTCTCGACCCTCTCGCTGTGGGACACCTACCGGGCGGCGCACCCGCTCTATACGATCCTGACCCCCTCGCTCGTGCCGTTGTTCAACGGCTCGATCATGGAACACTATGCAGCCAAGGTGGCCGATCCCTCGAATCCGCTCGAGGCACACCGCTACCTGCCCCGGTGGGCCCTGTGGGGACATGAGACCCATACGATGATCGGCAACCACGCCGTTCCGGTGCTGGTGGATGCCTGGCTCAAGGGGCTGCGCCCGGAGGGCTACGGCGACGATGAACTGTTCGAAGCCGTCTGGGAGAGTCTTCGCAAGAGTCATTACCGCAACCACACGGAGCTGATCGACACCTACGGATACATCCCCTTCGACCGTTCGCTCTCGGCTGTGGACGACGGCCGCGAGACCGTCTCCCGGCTGCTCGAATCGGCTTACGACGACCATTGCGCCGCCCTGCTCGCCCGCGCGCTCGGACGCACGGCCGAGGCCGACACGCTCGAGGCACTTGCGCGCAACTGGACGAACGTCTTCGACCCCGAATCGGGATTCATGTGCGGCCGGCGGGCCGACGGCAGCTTCCGGCGGGGGGAGGACCCTGCCCGGGTGGTCGGCGAGTGGGTGGCCGGATCGGATTTCACCGAGGGGAATGCCTGGCACTACCTTTTCCACGTACAGCACGACATCGAGGGGCTGATGGAGCGCATGGGGGGTGAGGAACCCTTCGTTGCACGGCTCGACTCGATGTTCTACACCCGCACGGGACGTCCCTATGTCAAGGACCTCGTGTGGAACATCTACGGGACCCTCGGGCAGTACTGGCACGGCAACGAACCGTGCCACCACGTGCCCTATCTCTACAAGTACACTTCGCGCGGGTACAAGACCGACGCCATCCTGCGTTACCTGACCCGCAACTTCTACCTCAATGCACCGGACGGCCTTCGCGGCAACGACGACTGCGGGCAGATGTCCGCATGGTATCTCTTCGCCGTGTCGGGCTTCTACCCGGTGGATCCCTGCGGGGGCGAGTTCGTGCTCGGGGCTCCGCAGGCCGAACGGATCGCCTTCCGGCTCGAGAACGGACGGACCTTCACCGTGCGTGCCGAAGGCCTCTCCGATGAGTGCATGTTTGTCGCCTCGGTGACGCTCGACGGGAAACCTTACCCCGGGCGCACGATCTCCTACGAACGGATCATGGAGGGCGGCGAACTGGTTTTCCACATGGTTTCGCGGCCTGACGGCGCGGAACTCCAAAATTTCCGTTGCGAATGAACCGTAAAAACACCCTTGCCGGGCTTTTGCCCGTGCTGTTCAGCTTCTTTGTCATGGGCTTCGTCGATGTCGTCGGCGTGGCGACCAGCTACGTGAAGGCCGATTTCTCGCTGAGCGACCGCATCGCCAACCTGCTGCCCATGATGGTTTTCCTCTGGTTTGCCGTCTGCTCGCTGCCCACGGGGGTCCTGATGGGGCGCATCGGGCGGAAGCGGACGGTCATGGCCAGTGCCGCCGTGACCTTCGTGGCGATGCTGCTGCCGCTGGCCGATTATTCGTTCCCGGTAGTGCTGACGGCCTTCGCCCTGCTGGGCATCGGCAACACGATGCTCCAGGTGTCGCTCAACCCGCTGCTTGCCGATGTCGCCGGCGAGGCCCGTGCGACGAGCATGCTCACGCTCGGGCAGTTCATCAAGGCGGTCTGCTCGATGCTTGGCCCCGTGCTTGTGGGCGTGGCGGCCGGCGTGTGGGGCAACTGGCGGCTGATTTTCCCGCTCTATGCCCTCATCACCCTGCTGTCGTGGCTCTGGATGGCCCGTCTGAAGGTCGATGAGTCGCACTCCGAGCCGGTCGGCGCCCGCGGCGTCCGTACGCTGCTCACCGACGGCTACATCCTGATGCTGCTGTCGGTCATCGTGTTGAGCGTCGGCTTCGAGATCGGGCTGATGACCGCCGTGCCGAAGTACCTCTCGGAACGCTGCTCGCTCCCGCTCGACCGGGCGGCGATGGGCTGCAGCCTCTACTACCTGGCCCGTACCGCGGGGACGTTCGGCGGTGCGGTGGTCCTTTCGCGCATCTCTTCGCGCCGCTTCCTGACGGTCTCGATGCTGCTGGCCCTCGTCGCGCTGGGACTCTTCATGACGGCAGCCGATGCGACGGTGCTCTTCGCTGCACTCTTCGTGTTGGGACTCTGCTGCGCCAACGTCTTCGCCATTGCCTTCTCGGCGGCCCTCAAGTCGGCTCCGGGGCGTGCCAACGAGGTCTCGGCGCTGATGATCATGGGTGTGGCCGGCGGTGCGCTGCTGCCTCCCCTCATGGGCGTCGTGGCCGACCTGAGCGGTCAGTGGGCCAGCCTGTTCGTCCCGGGCGTCGCGCTGCTCTACATGCTTGTCGCCTCCCTGAAACTGAAAAATTAACCGATAAAAATTATCCAATATGAAAGAAATGACATCTCTGGAACGCTGCATGGCCGTGCTGGACGGGCGGATGCCCGACACGCTTCCCGTCGTGCCGCAAAGTTTCATGTTCGCGGTCGAGACGGCCGGATACAAGATCGGCGAGGTGAACCGCAACGGCCGCAAGATGGCCGAGGCCCACATCGTCTCGCAGGAGAAATACGGATACGACGGCTGCGTGATCGACTTCGACGACGCGACCATTGCCGAGGCCGTAGGTGCCAAGGTGATCTTCCGTGACGACGAACCCGCCATCGTGGACGAGCAGCAGCCCGTGCTCAAGGACCTGCGCGACGTCTATGACATGCCGATTCCCGATCCGATGAGCTCGGGACGTCTCAGCGTCTGGCTCGAGGCCACCGAGCGTCTGGTCGAGGCCATCGGCGACCATGTCTTCGTCATGGGACGCGCCGATCAGGGTCCCTTCAGCATCGCCTGCCTGCTGCGCGGAACCACGCAGTTCATGATGGACCTGCTGACCGAGGACCCCAAACTGATAGCCGATGTACTGGACTACTGCCGCCGCATCAGCGCCGTCTTCGCCAAGGCGCAGAAGGATGCCGGTGCGCATGCCACCTCGATCGGTGACGCCTTTGCCGGTCCGAACCTCATCTCGCCCGACATGTACCGTCAGTTTGCCTTCGAGCCCGAGCGGAAGCTGGTCGAGGAGGTACAGGACTACGGCATTCCCTTCTCGGTGCACATCTGCGGCGATACGACCGGAATCATCGGAGACATGGGCCGCACCGGAGCCCGCATCCTCGAGGTGGACTGGAAACTCGATATGGCCGAGGCGCGCCGTCTCGTGCCTGAATCGACCGTGCTGATGGGCAACATCGACCCGAGTTTCCCGCTGGTGGTCGGTACGCCCGATGACGTCGATGCCGCCGTGAAGAACCTGGTGGCCAAGACCCGCGGCCGCCGCCACATCATCAGCTCGGGCTGCGCAATGGGCCGCAATACGCCCGAAGCCAACTTCCGCGCCTTCATCGCCGCGGCACGCCGCTACGGTTCCTACGAGGAACTTTGCCGGCTGAATGAAAACCTGTAAATGACGAAAACAAAAAAACGACAGAATCATGACCAATCTGCAAGAACTTTCGGATGCCATCGTGGCAGGACATCTCGAGCCCGCCGTCGAACTGACCCGTCGGGCGATCGATGAGGGGGTGGACCCGCAGTCGATCATCTCCGACTACATGATCCCGGCCATGCAGCGCATCGGCCAGCGCTTTCAGGAGGGCAAGGCCTTCGTCCCCGAGCTGCTGATGGCGGCCCGGGCCATGAAGGGCGCCCTGGAGCTCATCAAACCCCTGTTGTCGAGCGGCAAGTCGGCGACGATCGGCAAGATCGTCATCGGCACGGTCTACGGTGACCTGCACGACATCGGCAAGAACCTCGTGGCCTCGATGTTCGAGGGCTGCGGCTTCGAGGTCATCAACCTCGGCGTGAACATCACGGCCGACCGGTTTGTCGAGGCGGTGCGCACCGAGCAGGCCGACATCCTCTGCCTCTCGGCCCTGCTTACGACGACGATGAACTACATGAAGACGGTGATCGAAGCCATCGAGCAGGCCGGACTGCGCGACCGGGTGAAGATCATGGTCGGCGGTGCACCGGTCAATCAGCTGTTCGCCGACCAGATCGGCGCCGACGGCTATTCGGACAATGCCAACTCGGCCGTGCTGAAGGCCAAGGAACTCATCGCAAAATCGGCATAGCGTTATGGAACGGAACATGAAACAGTGGGTCGGGGAGCTGATTGCCTCCCCGGACCGCGCGGCGCTCCCGATCATGACCCACTCGGGAATCGAACTCATCGGACACAGCGTCCGCGATGCGGTTACCGACGGCGAGGTGCATGCCCGCGCCGTGCTGGTGCTCGCCGAGCGTTATCCTTCGCTGGCCTCGACCGTGATCATGGACCTGACCGTCGAGGCGGAGGCTTTCGGCGCCGAGATCCATTTCCCGGAGGACGACGTCCCCAGCGTTGTGGGACGTCTGGTCTGCGACCGTGCCGGGATCGAGGCGCTGGCCATTCCTTCGCTCGATGCCGGACGTGTCCCCGAGTACCTGAAGGCCAACGAGCTGGTGGCGCGCGCGTCGGACCGTCCCGTGCTGAGCGGCTGCATCGGTCCCTATTCGCTGGCCGGGCGTCTCTACGACATGTCGGAGATCATGATGGGCATCTATATCGAACCCGACACGATCCGCCTGCTGCTGGACAAGTGCACGGAGTTCATCACCGAGTACTGCAAGGCGCTCAAGCGGGCCGGTTCCAACGGCGTGCTCATCGCCGAACCGGCCGCCGGCCTGCTCTCCGACGACGCCTGCCGGGAGTTCTCCTCGGTCTACGTCCGCCGGATCGTCGAACAGGTGCAGGACGACAACTTCGCCGTCATCCTCCACAACTGCGGCAATACGGGGCAGTGCACCGCGGCCATGGTGGCCACGGGCAGCATGGGCTACCACTTCGGAAACGGCATGGACATGGCCGCGGCGTTGCGCGACTGCCCGTCGGACACGCTGGTAATGGGCAATGTCGATCCCGTATCGGTCTTCAAGATGGGTACGCCCGAGCAGGTGTACGGAGCCTCCACGGCGCTGCTGGAGATGGCGGCGGGGCATCCGAACTTCATCCTTTCGTCGGGGTGCGATACCCCTCCGGGGGTTCCGGCGGCCAACATCGAGGCCTTCTATCGGGCAGTTGCGGACTTTAACGGACGGAAGCGATGATCGAACGGTATTATCACGAGGCGGAGGGGTACAACCCCTTCCTGATCCGCGAGGGTTGGCAGGTCGCCCAGCTCAACTATCTTCCGGGCCACGGCCTGGACGACATGGTCGATGTCGAGGTGCACCGGCAGACCGACGAGGCATTCATCCTGTTTGCGGGAACGGCCGTGCTGGTGGCCGCCGAGATCGGCGATGAGGGCATCTCGTTCGAATGCGTGCGCATGACGCCCGGAGTCACCTACAACATCCCGGCCGGGGTGTGGCACAACATCGGCATGTCGCGCGATGCACGCATGATCATCGTCGAACGTGACGGGACGCACCTGCATGACGGTCTTCACCGTCCGTTCAGCGACGCCGAGGCGGAGCAGCTGCGTGCGGCCGTCGCCGAGACGCTCAAGAAGAGCGACGCATGCCGTTGAATCTGATTGTATGCGGTTTCTTGGGCAGCGGGAAGACAACGCTCATCCGCCGCATCGTGCGTGAGGCGCTTGCCGACCGCCGGGTCGTCGTCGTGGAGAACGAGTCGGGACGCGAGTCCGTAGACGGGCTCTATCTCCGCGATGGCGGGCTGAAGGTCGTGGACCTGCGTGCCGGGTGCGTCTGCTGCACGTTGCGGGGCGAGATGGCGGCAACGATGGAGCGTATCCGGACCGATTTCGATCCGGACTGCGTGTTCCTCGAACCGTCGGGGCTCGGCGACCTGGCCGACCTGCTCCGCATTCCGGGTTTCGAACCCGACGGGGTGGTGATGCTCGTGGATGTGGAGCGTTTCGACCTGCTGTTGAAGTTGAACCGCGACCATTTTCTCCGACAGTTCCGGCTCGCACCGGTCATCGTCCTGACCCGGACGGACCTCTCCACGCCCGAACGCACCGCTGCGGTACGCGACGAACTGGAGCGAATCAATCCCCAGGCGCTGATCGTTGAGGGAGGCGATGCCTTTGACGGAAACTGGTGGCTCGAGACCGTGCCCGGCTGCTATGCCCGATTCCGGGCCTTCTTCCCGGTTCTGCTGGCCGGGGGACCGCGCTTCGTCACGGAGACCTTCCCCGTCGGCCGGCCGGTGAGCCGCGACGATCTGGCCGCTCTCTTTGCGCGGCTTGCGGAGCGGAATCTCACCCCCGTGCGGGCCAAGGGATGCCTGTGCAGCGATGCGGGGTGGGTGAAGGCCGACTGGCTTGCTCCCGGCCGGCTCGAATGCTCGCCTGTCGCCGGGGCCCCCGAGTGCGGAGGGTTTCTCACCTGCTGGTGGGTCGATGCCGGAGCGGGAACGTGGGCGGCCGATGCCGCAAAAGCTTGTTTGAAAGAGTGGATTTATGGAACGAAATGAGTGGATGGCCGCCCGGGAGTTGCCCCTCTCGGTGCGGGATCTGACGATTTCGCCCGCGGAGTTGCGGGCGACGCTGGGCTACGGAACAGCCGAACCGGGCCCGGACGTACAGGAGATCGTGGACCGGCTGACGGCCCTGGCCCTGGAGATCTGCCGGCCCCGGTTGGGTTTCCGGATCGTCGAGGGACGAGTCGAGCGGCAGCGGCTGAAACTCGGGGAACTCGATTTCGAACCCGGGGCGATCATCGCCGCCCAGTTGCGCAAGGGAAGCTGCTTTGCGGTGCTCATAGCCAGTGTCGGTGCCGAGATGGATGCCTGGCTGCACGACCTGCGCGAGGGCGATGATGTCGTGGCGGCCTATGTGGCCGATGCGCTGGGCTCGGTGATGGCCGAGGCGATCGTGGCCTGCGGGCTGGACCGCCTCGAGCGGTATGTGGCCCCCGAAGGGTTGCGCATCACCAACTCCTACAGCCCGGGATACTGCGGCTGGAACGTCTCCGAACAGCATGCCCTGTTCAGCCTGTTGCCCGAAGGGTTTTGCGGCGTGCGGCTTTGTGAGTCGGGGCTGATGCTGCCGATCAAGTCGGTGAGTGCCGTAGTCGGCATCGGCCCCGAGGTCGAGCGCCGCGACTACGGATGCGCCCTCTGCCGCAAGGCCGACTGTTACAAGCGGCGGCTCGGGGCCTGACGGGTACGGACCTGTGAAACGACAGGCGGCGCTCCTTGCGGGGCGCCGCCTGTTTCGGTTGAGGTCTTTGTCTTGTGCGGTTGCGAAGATCAAATCTTCTCCAGTTCCACGGTGAAGTGGCGCAGGATCGGAGCTTCGAACGTGATGCGGTATCCGTGGGTGATCTCCTCGCGACGCTCGTAGATGTTGCGGCATGCTGCGGCGATCACACGGATGTGGTTGTCGGTGTAGACCCGTCGCGGGATGGCCAGGCGAAGCAGCTCGAGGGCCGGGTAGCGGTTCTCGTGCGTTTCGGGGTCGCGGTCTGCGAGGATCGAGCCGATCTCGACTCCGCGGATACCCGCCTCGAGGTAGAGCTCCACGGCCAGCGTCTGGGCGATGAACTCCTCCTTGGGCAGGTTCGGGAGCACCTTCTTGGCATCGATGAAGATGGCGTGGCCGCCGGCCGGACGCTGGTAGGGAACGCCGTATTCGTCGAGCAGATCGCCCAGCAGCTTGACCTGACGGATGCGGGCGTCGAGCTGTTCGAACTCCGTATTCTCGTCCAGACCCACTGCGAGGGCATCCATGTCGCGTCCCGACATGCCGCCGTAGGTCACGTATCCCTCGTACATGATGCAGAACGACATCGCCTTGACGAAGAGCTCCTCGGAGCGCATGGCCACGAAGCCGCCCATGTTCACCACGCCGTCCTTCTTGGCCGAAATGGTCATGATGTCGGCATACTGATAGATCTCGCGGACGATCTGCTTGATCGACTTGTCGGCGTAACCCTCCTCGCGCGTCTTGATGAAGTAGGCATTTTCGGCGAAGCGGGCCGAGTCGATGAGCAGGGGCACGTTGTAGCGGCGGCACAGCTCGGCCGTCTCGCGGATGTTGCGCATCGATACGGGCTGTCCTCCGGCCGTATTGTTGGTGATCGTCAGCACGACGCACGGCACCTTCTCGCGCGGGTTTTCGCGCAGCACCTTCTCGAGCTTGCCGAGGTCCATCTCGCCCTTGAACGGGATCTCGAGCTGCGTGTCGGAGGCTGCGTCGATCGTGCAGTCCACGGCGTGGCAGCGGCGGAACTCGATGTGGCCCTTCGTGGTGTCGAAGTGGGAGTTGCCCGGGACGATGTCGCCCTCCTTGAGCAGCGCCGAGAAGATGACGTTCTCGGCGGCGCGGCCCTGGTGCGTGGGCAGGAAGTAGGGCATGTCGAACAGGCGCCCGATGACCTCCTTCAGCCGGAAGTAGGAGGCGGCGCCGGCGTAACTCTCGTCACCGGTCATCATCGCCGCCCACTGGCGGTCGCTCATCGAGCCCGTGCCCGAGTCGGTCAGCAGGTCGATCGTCACCTGGTCCGCACGCAGCTTGAAGAGGTTGTAGTGAGCTTCGCGGATCCAGGCCTCGCGCTCTTCGCGCGTCGAGGTGCGGATCGCTTCGGTCATCTTGATCTTGTAGGGTTCGCAATAGGGCAGTTTCATGTCGTTGTATTTTTGTTTTAAGGTTAAGGATCGTCGGTATTTTCTTCAAAATTACGAAAAAAAATCGAAGATTCGGCATTTGGGGTTTCGATTTGTTGAAAAAAGGCTTTCGGATGGCCTCGGAGCGAACTTTTGGCCCCTGCGGTGGCATGTCCTGCAACCCGCTTTTTCCCGTGATGGCGGCCCTCCCGTGCGATTTTTCGGGCCCGAAAAATCTTTTTTTCGCCGAAAGAATTGTATATTCGCGGCGCGAAAGCAAGGTTAGCAAGGTGTTGGTTCGGATACAATATGCACTGTTCGTGGCGCTTTTCGTGTTGATGAGCGCCGTCGGACCTCTCCCCGAGCGGGAGGGATCGGACCGTACGTTCGCCGCTCTTTCCGCCGACCGGAGTTCCGACATCCCCTCTCCGGCCGACTTCTGCTTTGCCGTGCCGTGCCTCGGATTCGAAATCTCCGATTTGCCCGATTCGGGTTGCGGGTTGAGAAGCCTGCTGCGTTGCTACGACTTCGGGTCTGCGGGCTCCGCCCTGACGGTATCCGACGCGGCCGGGGCGTTTGTTCCGCCGTGCGGCGAGGGTTTCTCGCCCCGCCCGGTGGATTATTACGTCTTCTCGCTCGAGCGTATCCGGATATAGCCCCGTTTCGGCCTGCCGGGCCGAAACGTCTCGCCGTCGCCGGGGCCTCCCGCCGTCGGTTCCCCGCCTTGTTTTCTCGCATGCCGTGGCATGCCTGCCGTGTCAATTCGAACAAAAAACAGATAATATGTATTTCACGTTACTCGTGGTCGTGATCCTTACGGCCATTGCGCTGGTTGCCGTTGCGCTCGGTGTCGCCCGGGCCATCTCGCCCCGCTCCTACAATTCGCAGAAGGGCGAGGCCTACGAATGCGGCATCCCCACGCGCGGACGATCGTGGATGCAGTTCAAGGTCGGCTATTACCTCTTTGCCATCCTCTTCCTGATGTTCGACGTCGAGACCGTCTTCCTCTTCTCGTGGGCCGTCGTCGTGCAGGATCTGGGTCTCTATGGCCTTGTGAGCATCCTCTTCTTCTTGCTTGTGTTGATTTTGGGCCTTGCATACGCTTGGCGGAAAGGAGCCTTGGAATGGAAATAAAGATGCCGGAGATCAAGTCGATGAAATACGAGGATTTCAACGACAACGAATACCTTGAGAACATGGCGCGCGAACTGCGCGCAAACGGGACGAACGTCATCGTCGGGTGCCTCGACAACCTGATCGAGTGGGGCCGCAGCAACAGCCTTTGGCCGCTGACGTTCGCCACGAGCTGCTGCGGCATCGAGTTCATGGCCGTGGGTGCCGCCCGCTACGATTTTGCCCGGTTCGGGTTTGAAGTCGCGCGTGCCTCCCCGCGTCAGGCCGACTTCATCATGGTCGCCGGTACGATCACCCACAAGATGGCCCCGGTGCTCAAGCGCCTCTACGACCAGATGGCCGACCCGAAATACGTGATCGCCGTGGGCGGCTGCGCCATCAGCGGCGGGCCCTTCAAGAAGTCCTACCACGTGGTGCAGGGCGTCGGCGAGATCCTGCCCGTCGATGTCTACATCCCGGGATGTCCGCCGCGTCCCGAGGCAATGCTCTACGGGCTGATGCAGCTCCAGCGCAAGGTACGCCTGCAGCGCTTCTTCGGCGGCGTAAACCGCCAGATCGGCGAGAAGGAGTATGAGGAGCTGCTCAAGCGCGACCTGACGGCTGAAAAGAACGAGTTGAACGTCGAAAGAGAAGATAAACGATGAATACGACCTGGAAAGAGAAGATTACGGGCTGGGAACCCGCGGCCGAGTGGCGAGAGGCGGGCGACGGCATGGTGACCCTGCCGGCCGACCGGCTGCATGCGGTGGCCGCCCGGCTCAAGGAGGAGGGGTTCGACTTCCTGCGCAGCCTTACGGGCATGGACTGGGGCGAAGAGGGGCTCGGCGTGGTCTACCACCTCGAATCCACCCGCACGGGAGAAAACCTTGTGCTGCGGACGCTGACCCCGGACCGGGAGAACCCCGTGCTGGATACGGTCTGCGACCTGTGGCGTGCCGCCGAGTTCAACGAACGCGAGGCATACGACTATTTCGGCATCCGTTTCCTGAACCACCCCGACATGCGCCGGCTCTTCCTGCGCGACGACTGGGTGGGATATCCCCTGCGCAAGGACTACGATCCGGCGCTGAATCCCCTGCGCATGAGCAACGAGGTGGCCGAGGAGACGGCCCAGAGCTTCGAACTCACCCACGACGGAAGTTTCATCCGCCACCGCAAGGCGATCTTCGAGGAGGACGAGTACGTCATCAACATCGGCCCCCAGCACCCGGCTACGCACGGCGTGCTGCGCTTCCGCGTCTCGCTCGAGGGCGAGATTATCCGCAAGCTCGACGTGCACTGTGGCTACATCCACCGCGGCATCGAGAAGATGTGCGAGAGCCTGACCTATCCGCAGACCCTCGCCCTGACCGACCGCCTCGACTACCTCGGGGCGTCGCAGAACCGCCATGCCCTCTGCATGTGCATCGAGCGGGCGATGGGTGTCGAGGTCTCCGAGCGCGTGCAGTACATCCGCACGATCATGGACGAGCTGCAGCGCATCGATTCGCACCTGCTCTTCTTCTCGTGCCTCTGCATGGACATGGGCGCGCTGACGGCCTTTTTCTACGGTTTCCGCGACCGCGAGAAGGTGCTCGACATCCTGGAGCAGACGACCGGCGGCCGGCTCATCCAGACCTACAACACCATCGGCGGCGTACAGGCCGACATCCATCCCGACTTCGTGCGCAAGGTCAAGGAGTTTATCGCCTACATGCGTCCGACGCTGCGCGAGTACCACGAGGTCTTCACCGGCAACATCATCGCTCAGGAGCGTCTGAAGGGTACCGGCGTGCTGTCGCGCGAGGATGCCGTTTCGTTCGGTGCGACGGGCGGCACGGGCCGCGCCTCGGGCTGGGCCTGCGACGTGCGCAAGCGCCATCCCTATGCCATGTACGGCAAGGTCGATTTCGACGAGGTGCTCTTCACCGAGGGCGACTGCATGGCCCGCTACCTGGTGCGCATGCGCGAGATCGAGCAGAGCATGCGGATCATCGAGCAGCTAATTGACAACATTCCCGAGGGACCCTGGCAGGAGAAGATGAAACCCGTGATCCGGATCCCCGAGGGCAGCTACTACGCCGCCGTCGAGGGCAGCCGCGGCGAGTTCGGCGTCTACATCGAGAGCCGCGGCGACAAGTCGCCCTACCGCATGAAGTTCCGCTCGACGGGCCTTCCGCTCGTATCGTGCATGGAAACCATAACCCGCGGCGCGAAGATCGCCGACCTGATCGCCATCGGCGGTACGGTCGATTACGTCGTGCCCGATATTGACCGTTAAACGCAAAACACGAGAATATGTTCGATTTCAGCATCATAACTAACTGGATACACGGACTCCTGACGTCGTTCCTGCCGCTCGGCCTGGCGACCTTCGTCGAGTGCGTGGTGATCGGCGGCTGTCTGTTGCTGCTCTACACGATCATCGCCATCGTGATGATCTTCATGGAGCGCAAGGTCTGTGCCGCGTTCCAGTGCCGTCTGGGCCCCGTGCGCGTCGGTCCGTGGGGCACGCTGCAGGTCTTCGGCGACGTCTTCAAGATGCTCACCAAGGAGATCATCACCATCCGCCATGCGGACAAGTTCCTCTACAACCTGGCCCCCTACATCGTCATCCTGGCCTCGCTCCTGGCCTTCGCCTGCCTGCCCTTCAACCGCGGGATGGAGGTCCTCGACTTCAACGTAGGCGTCTTCTTCATGATGGCCGCCTCGTCGATCGGCGTGGTGGGCATCCTGCTGGCCGGGTGGAGCTCCAACAACAAGTATTCGCTCATCGGCGCCATGCGAAGCGGTGCGCAGATGATCTCCTACGAGTTGTCGATCGGCCTCTCGATCCTGACGATCGTCGTCCTGACCGACACGATGCAGTTCTCGGAGATCGTTGAGCGTCAGGCCGACGGGTGGTTCATCTTCAAGGGCCACCTCCCGGCGCTCATCGCCTTCGTGATTTACCTGATCGCCGGCAACGCCGAAGTGAACCGCGGCCCGTTCGACCTCCCGGAGGCCGAGTCGGAGCTCACGGCCGGATACCACACCGAGTACTCGGGCATGCACTTCGGCCTGTTCTACGTCGCCGAGTTCGTCAATCTGTTCATCATCTCGGGCGTTGCGGCCACGATCTTCCTCGGCGGCTGGATGCCGCTGCACATCCCCGGCTGGGAGGGCTTCAACACGGTGATGGACTACATCCCGGGCTTCGTCTGGTTCTTCGGCAAGGCCTTCTTCGTGGTCCTGCTGCTGATGTGGATCAAGTGGACCTTCCCGCGCCTGCGCATCGACCAGATCCTGACGCTCGAATGGAAATACCTCGTACCGATCGGCCTGGTCAATCTCCTGCTGATGGTCATCGTCGTTGTCTTTAACCTGCATTTTTAGTCATGTCGAATTATATCAAAGGACTGTTTCACGGACTGGGGACCCTGCTGACGGGCATGAAGGTGACCGGCCGCGAATTCTTCACGCCCAAGGTCACCGAGCAATACCCCGAGAACCGGGCCACGCTGAAGATGTACGACCGCTACTGCGGCCATCTGACGATGCCCCACGATGCCGAGGGGCACAACAAGTGCATCGCCTGCGGACTGTGCCAGTCGTCGTGCCCCAACGGGACGATCCGCCTGGTGACCGAGATGGTCACCGATCCCGAAACGGGCAAGTCGAAGAAACGTCTGGTGCGCTACGAGTACGACCTCGGGTCATGCATGTTCTGCCACCTGTGCGTCAATGCCTGCCCGACGGGAGCCATCCGCTTTGCGACGGAGTTCGAACACGCGGTCTACACGCGGGAGAAACTGGTCCAAATCCTGAACAAACAGTAAGCCATGGAGATAACTCTCGAATTGATCGTTTTCGCCGTGCTGGCGATCTTCATCACGGTGAGCGCCGTGCTGGCCGTTTCGACGCGGCGTATCCTGCGTGCGGCGACCTACCTGCTGTTCGTGCTCTTCGGTACGGCCGGCATCTATTTCCAGCTCAACTATTCGTTCCTCGGGGCCGTGCAGCTGCTCATCTACGCCGGCGGCATCACGGTGCTCTACGTCTTCTCGATTCTGCTCACCTCGAGCGAGGGCGACAAGGCCGAGGAGCTCAAGGGCTACAAGTTCGTGGCGGGTCTGGCCGCAACATTGGCCGGCCTGGGCGTCTGTCTCTTCATTACGCTCAAGCACCACTTCCTGCCGTCGCACTTCGAGCACGGCGAACTGTCGGTCCGCACGATCGGCCATGCGCTGATGAGCAGCGACAAGTACGGATATGTCCTGCCGTTCGAGGTGATCAGCCTGCTGTTGCTTGCCTGCATCGTCGGCGGTATCATGATCGCCCGCAAACGCTAAAAAACAGAGTGCCTTATGATACACATGGAGTATTATCTCGTCGTCTCCACGATCATGATGTTCGTGGGAATCTACGGCTTCGTGACGCGCCGCAACCTGCTGGCCATGCTGATCTCCGTAGAGCTGATTCTCAACTCGGTGGATATCAACTTCGTGGTCTTCAACCGCTTCCTCTTCCCCGGAGCGCTCGAGGGCTTCTTCTTCGCGCTGTTCGCCATCGGGGTGAGTGCCGCGGAGACGGCCGTCGCCATCGCCATCATCATCAACATCTACCGCAACATCCGCAATATCCAGGTCCGCAACCTGCGCCAGATGAAGTGGTAACGATCCCTGCAAATAACGACGCTTTATGGAATATACGATTCTGATTCTGCTGCTGCCGTTCGTGAGTTTCCTCGTGCTCGGCATCGCCGGCATGAAGCTCCGACCCGCGGTGGCCGGCGCCATCGGCACGGCCGTAGTGGCCGTGGTGGCGGTCCTGAGCTACACGGCCGCCGGGGAGTACTTCTTCGGCGTGGGGCGTGACGCCGCGGGCCTCTATCCGACGCTCGTGCCGTGGAACACCGTCTGGCTGCCCATCAGTCAGACGCTGCACATCGACCTGGGCATCCAGCTCGACCCGATCTCGGTGATGATGCTTGTCGTCATCTCGACCGTCTCGCTCATGGTCCACATCTACTCGTTCGGCTACATGAAGGGCGAGCGGGGCTTCCAGCGCTACTACGCTTTCCTGTCGCTCTTCACGATGAGCATGATGGGGCTGGTCGTGGCCACGAACATCTTCCAGATGTACCTCTTCTGGGAACTGGTGGGCGTAAGCTCCTATCTGCTGATCGGCTTCTACTACACGAAGCCCGAGGCCATCGCCGCCTCGAAGAAGGCCTTCATCGTGACCCGTTTCGCCGACCTGGGTTTTCTCGTAGGCATCCTTTTCTACGGTTACTACGCCGGGACCTTCTCCTTCACGCCCGATACGGCCATGCTGGCCGCCGCCGGAGGGATGATCCCGCTGGCACTGGGGCTGATGTTCATCGGCGGCGCCGGCAAGAGCGCCATGTTCCCGCTGCACATCTGGCTGCCCGACGCCATGGAGGGTCCGACGCCCGTCTCGGCGCTGATCCATGCCGCGACGATGGTCGTCGCCGGTGTCTACCTCGTGGCGCGGATGTTCCCCCTGTTCATCGGCTATGCCCCCGAGGTGCTGCACTGGACGGCCTACATCGGGGCCTTCACAGCGCTCTACGCCGCCGTGGTGGCCTGCGTGCAGAGCGACATCAAGCGCGTGCTGGCCTTCAGCACCATCTCGCAGATCGGCTTCATGATCGTCTCGCTCGGCGTCTGCACCTCGGCCGATCCCCACGCGGGCGGGCTGGGCTACATGGCCTCGATGTTCCACCTCTTCACCCATGCCCTGTTCAAGGCGTTGCTCTTCCTCGGGGCGGGCTGCATCATCCATGCCGTCCATTCGAACGAGATGTCGGCCATGGGCGGCCTGCGCCGCTACATGCCCCTGACGCATGTGACCTTCCTCGTGGCCTGCCTGGCCATTGCGGGCATCTGGCCCCTGAGCGGCTTCTTCTCCAAGGATGAGATCCTCACGGCCTGCTTCGCCTTCAGCCCCGTCATGGGGTGGGTGATGACCGCCATTGCCGGACTGACGGCCTTCTACATGTTCCGCCTCTACTTCAACATCTTCTGGGGGCGTGAGAACCGCGAGCTGCATGCGGCCCACGCGCCGCATGAGGCCCCGTTGAGCATGACCCTGCCGCTGGTATTCCTTGCCGTCGTGACGCTCTTTGCCGGCTGGATCCCCTTCGGCGAGTTCGTCTCGTCGGACGGCGCCGCCTATACGATCCACATCGACCGCAGCGTCGCTGCCGTGAGCCTCTGCGTGGCCGTGGCCGCCATTGCGCTGGCCACGTGGATGTATGCCCGCGAAAAGCAGCCTGTGGCCGACCGTCTGGCAGCGGCCTTCCTGACGCTGCACCGTGCGGCCTACCACCGCTTCTACATCGACGAGGTCTACCAGTTCGTCACCCATCGCGTGATCTTCGCCTGCATCTCGACACCGATCGCCTGGTTCGACCGCCACGTCGTGGACGGCTTCATGAACCTGCTGGCCACGGCGACCCACGGTGCGGCCGCCGCCATCCGGGGCATGCAGAGCGGCAGCGTGCAGCGCTACTGCATCTGGATGCTGGGCGGTGCGCTGGGCCTTACGATCCTGATTCTTCTCATCCGCTAATTCGACGCTGTTATTATGAATATGCTATCCCTGTTCCCCCTCATCCCGCTGGTGATGATGCTGGGGCTTTGGATTTCGAAATCGACGCGGCAGATCCATGCCGTGATGGTCACCGGCTCGTCGCTGCTGCTGGTACTGGCCGTCGTGCTGGTCTTCCGGTTCCTCGGCTTGCGCGAGGCGGGCGAGACGGCCGCGATGCTGCTGACCGACAGCCATGTATGGTACGCCCCGCTCAACATCCACTACGCCATCGGCGTGGACGGCATCTCGGTGGCGATGCTGCTCCTGTCGGCCATCATCGTCTTTACGGGCACATTCGCCTCGTGGCAGATGAAGACCGACGTCAAGGAGTACTTCCTCTGGTTCTGCCTGTTGAGTGTCGGGGTCTTCGGATTCTTCATCTCGGTGGACCTCTTCACGATGTTCATGTTCTACGAGGTGGCGCTCATCCCGATGTACCTGCTCATCGGCGTCTGGGGCAGCGGCCGCAAGGAGTATTCGGCCATGAAACTCACGCTGATGCTCATGGGCGGCTCGGCCTTCCTGCTGATCGGCATCCTGGGCATCTACTTCGGCTCGGGGGCCCAGACGATGAACGTACTGGAGATCGCCGCGCTGCACAACATCCCCCTTGCCGAGCAGCGCATCTGGTTCCCGCTCGTCTTCATCGGCTTCGGCGTCCTGGGAGCCCTTTTCCCCTTCCACACGTGGAGTCCCGACGGCCACGCCTCGGCCCCGACGGCCGTGTCGATGCTCCATGCCGGCGTGCTGATGAAATTGGGCGGCTACGGATGCTTCCGCGTGGCGATGTTCCTGCTGCCCGAGGCGGCGCACGAACTGAGCTGGATCTTCATTCTGCTGACGACCGTATCGGTGGTCTACGGGGCCCTTTCGGCCTGCGTGCAGACCGACCTGAAGTACATCAACGCCTATTCCTCGGTGTCGCACTGCGGACTGGTGCTCTTCGCCATCCTGATGATGAACGAGACGGCCGCCACGGGTGCCGTGCTGCAGATGCTGAGCCACGGACTGATGACGGCGCTCTTCTTCGCCCTGATCGGCATGATCTACGGCCGCACCCATACGCGTGACGTCCGCCAGCTCGCCGGTCTGATGAAGATCATGCCCTTCCTGGCCGTGGGCTACGTCATCGCCGGTCTGGCCAACCTCGGTCTTCCAGGCCTGAGCGGCTTCGTGGCCGAGATGACGATCTTCAACGGCGCCTTCATGCACGCCGACACGTTCCACCGCGTCGTGACGATCATCGCCTGCACGTCGATCGTCATCACGGCGGTCTACATCCTGCGCGTCGTGGGTCGCATCCTCTACGGCACCTGCACCAACCCCGAGCACCTGAAGCTCTCGGATGCCACGTGGGACGAACGCTTTTCGGTCATCTGCCTCATCGTCGCCGTTGCCGGCATGGGTCTGGCCCCGCTGTGGGTGAGCGACCTGGTGCGCGGCGGTGTCGGGACGGTCATTACTCACCTTTTGAATTAGACGAGCCATGAATTATACGGATCTATTCGTTTACATGCGGGCCGAGGTGACGCTCGCGCTGCTGATCGTCCTGCTCTTCCTCTACGACCTCTTCGCCGGCGAACGGGCCCGGCGCTGCTTTACGGCCGTCGTGTGCATCCTGCTGGCCGTCGAGGCCGTCGTTGCGCTTCTGCCCGGCGAGGCGGGGTCGCTCTTCGGCGGGATGTTCCGCTACGAACCGATGCACGGCATCGTGAAGGCCGTCCTGACCGTCGGCGCACTCATCGTCTGCCTGCAGGCAGACACGTGGCTGCGGCGCGACGACACGCGCCACAAGCAGGGCGAGTTCTACATCCTCACCCTCTCGACGCTGCTGGGCATGTTCTTCATGATCGGTGCCGACAACTTCCTGATGTTCTTCATCGGCCTCGAGCTGGCTTCGGTGCCGATGGCCTGCCTGGTGGCCTTCGACAAGTACAAGGGCCATTCGGCCGAGGCGGGAGCCAAGTTCATCCTCTGCGCGCTGTTTGCCAGTGGACTGATGCTCTACGGCATCTCGTTCCTCTACGGCACTACCGGTACGCTCTACTTCGACGACATGGCGTCGCACATCGACGGCTCGCCGCTGCAGGTTCTCTCGCTGGTCTTCTTCCTTGCTGGCCTCGGCTTCAAGCTCTCGCTCGTGCCCTTCCACCTCTGGACCGCCGACACCTACCAGGGCGCCCCGACACCCGTCACGGCCTACCTGTCGGTCGTCTCGAAGGGAGCTGCGGCCTTCGTGCTGCTCACGGTGCTGGTCAAGGTCTTCGCCCCGATGGTCGGCGAGTGGCAGACGGTGCTCTGGGCGCTTACCGTGCTGAGCATCACCGTGGCCAACCTCTTCGCCATCCGGCAGCGCAACCTCAAGCGCTTCCTGGCCTTTTCGTCGATCTCGCAGGCCGGATACATCCTGCTGGCCGTCATCGGCGGGACGCCTTTCGGCATGACCTCGCTGGTTTTCTACGTGCTGGTCTACATGGCCGCCAACCTCGCGGCCTTCGGCGTGATCGCCTCCGTCGAGCAGCACAGCGGCGGCAAGGTCGCCATCGAGGACTACAACGGGCTCTACCGCACGAACCCCCGTCTGACCGTGGCGATGACGCTGGCGCTCTTCTCGCTGGCCGGCATCCCGCCCTTCGCTGGGTTCTTCTCGAAGTTCTTCGTCTTTGCGGCCGCCTTCCGCAGCGGATTCCACCTGCTGGTCTTCATCGCCCTGCTCAATACGGTGATCTCGCTCTACTACTACCTGCTGGTGGTCAAGGCGATGTACATCACGCCGAACGAGTCGCCCATCGCGGCGTTCCGCAGCGACCGCTACACGCGCATCAGCCTCTTCTTCTGCCTGGCCGGCGTGCTGCTGCTGGGTGTGGCGAGCGCGGTCTACGACAGCATCAACGCCCTCTCCTACGGGCTCTGATCCCGGAACGGGAATGTGACGCGAAAAGCCCCTGTTGCCACGGCAACAGGGGCTTTTCGTATGGATGCGTGTCGGATGCCTCTCTCCGCCGCAGCGGCGGGCCCGGTCAGAGGTGCTCGAGCGTGTAGTCGATCATCTTCTGCCGGACGTTGTAGGTGTCCGAAGGCAGCATCGAGTGGTTCTGGTCCGGATAGACCATCATGTCGTATTGCTTGCCGTAACGGTTCAGCGCCCGCGTCAGCTCGACGGTGTTCTGGAAGTGGACGTTGTCGTCGGCCGTGCCGTGGATGAGCAGCAGCCGGGTCTTCTCGTCGTCGAGCATCCGGGCGAAGTTGATCGGCGAGTTGTCGTCATACCCCGCGGCGTTGTATTGCGGCAGGTTGTTGTAGATCTCCGTGTAGATCGTGTCGTAGTAGCGCCACGAGGTGACCGGAGCCACGGCAATCGCCATGCGGAAGAGCCCGTGTCCCTTGAGCGCGCAGCTGACGGCCATAAAACCTCCGTAGGACCATCCGTAGATGCCGATGCGGTCGGCATCGACCCAGGGCTGCGCGGCCATGTAGCGGGCCGTCGAGAGCTGGTCCTCGACCTCCAGGGCACCGAGCCGTCCATAGGTCTGCTTCTTGAACTTCTCGCCGCGGAATCCCGTTCCCCGGCCGTCGGCCGAGACCACGACATAGCCCTTTTCGACCAGGGCGTCCTCCCAGTCCACCGACCAGCGGTCGGCCACCTGCTGCGATCCGGGTCCCGAATACTGCGTGAGCAGTACGGGGTAGCGCTTCGAGGGGTCGAAGTCGCGCGGACGGATTATGTAGGCGTTGAGCGTGTCGCCTCGTTCGGTGGTGAAGGTGAAGAACTCCTTGACGGGAACCCTCCTGGCTGCAAGCTCCTCGCGCAGGGCGCGGCTGTCGGCCAGCGTACGGACGACGTTGCCCTCGCCGTCGCAGATCTCCACGCGGTTGGGCGTCGAGGCGTTCGAGAAGGTCGAGATGTAGTATTTCATGCCGCGGCTCGGGGCGATCGAGTAGTAGCCCTCGCCGGGCGTGAGGCGGCGCTTGTCCTTGCCGTCGAGGCGGACGCTGTAGAGGTTGCGGCGCAGGGGCGAGGTCTCGGTCGAGAGGTACCACACCCGTTTGCCGTCGGTCCCGACGACGCCGGTCACCTCCCAGGCCCCCTTGGTTACCTGTGCGAGCAGGCCTCGGCGGATGCTGTAGAGGTAGAGGTGCATGTAGCCCGTGTGGCTCTCCTGCCGCACGAGGAAGCGGTCGTTATCGACGAAGGTCACCGTGCCGTCGTCCACCCGCTCGACATACTGCTGGGCCCGCTCCTCGTAGATGACGCGCTGGGCGCCGTGGGGCTCGCAGAGCACCATCTCGAAGGTGTTCTGGCGTCGGTTGAGGCGGTAGTACCAGAGGCGGCCGTCGGGCGTGAAGCCCAGGCGCGGGATGTACTGGTCGGTCTCGCTGCCCGTGTCGATGCGGTTCTTGGCCCCGGTCTCAAGGTCGGCGACCCAGAGCTGCAGCGTCGAGTTCTTCTCTCCGGCCTTGGGGTATTTGAACGAGTAGGCCTCGTTGTAGAGCTTGCCGTCGAAGCGCATCATCTCCATCAGAGGCACCTGCGACTCGTCGAAGCGCAGGTAGGCCAGCCGCTTGCCGTCGGGTGAGAAGGCGTAGGCGCGCGTGAAGCCGAACTCCTCCTCGTAGACCCAGTCGGTCGTGCCGTTGATGACCGAGTTCCACGCTCCGTCGTCGGTGATCCGGCGGGTCTTCTTCGTGGCGATCTCATAGACGTAGAGGTCGTTGCGGTCCGAATAGGCGATCAGCCGCCCGTCGGGCGAGAAGGAGGCGTCGCGCGGGGCCTCGGCCTCGGGGAGGATCGGGCGGACGACGCCGTCGGCCGCCAGCAGGTACTGCGTCGTGTAGGAGTGGCGGTAGATGGGCGTGCGGCCCGAAGCGATGAGGATCATCCGTTCGTCGGGCGAGAAGGTGTAGTCCGAGACGGTCTGCACGTCGCTGCTCCGGGGCAGCAGACGCTCGCCGGGCCCCTCCTGCGCATAGCTGTAACGCAGGATCTCGTTACCTTCGAGGGTCGTATAGTGTTCGCCGTCGGCCATCGATCGGATGCCGTACACCCGCTCGTTCATCGATGCCAGACGGGCTATTTCGCGGTATTCGTCGCGGGCCGCAAGGGTCCCGGAGCCGAGCAGGGCGGCCGCCAGGACGGGAATGAGTCTCTTCTTCACGGTTCTATTCGGGGTATTAGATGTCTTCGACGTTGAATTCATAGCCCAGGCGCTTGCCCGTCACGAACTTCGAGTTGTCCATCTTGGTGTTGAACTGGTCCACCGTGACGCGCTTGTTCTCCTCGTAGGGCGGAAGCAGCAGGTCGAAGTCGAGCGAGAAGGCGATGGCCGACTCGAGGATGGCGATCAGGGCGTCGTGGTCGATCTCGTCCTTGCCGAAATCTGCGGCGCGGAGCGTCGTCTGCCCCTTTCCTTCGACGAAGTAGCGGCGGTCGCGGTTGATGAACAGCCGGCCGATCAGGTATCCTTCGTCGGCGTTGCGGTTGAACTTGAACGAGTCGGAGAGGAAGTTGTAGATGTTCACCACGCCGCAGTAGGAGTTCTCGCGGTCGGCCTGCACGTAGGGGGTCTTCCAGATGGGGTGGGCGTCGTCGAACTCGAAGACGTCGGTGTGCATCTGGAAGATCAGCAGGTCGTTGGCGATCTGGAGCTGCGCCTCGAACTTGCCGCGGTCGCGGTATTCGAGCCGTACGCGGCGGTCGAGTTTCCCGTCGAGTTCGTCATCCATTTCCGAAGCCATCTCCAGCAGGGTCTCCTTGAGCTGGTTGAATGCCCAGAAGGTGCTGTCGAAGACCTTCTGTTTGAGTGTCGATTTGCGGACGATGGTTTCGAGAATCCGCGCCCGCAGGGGAATTGTTTCCATATGTGGTTCTTGAGAATTTTAACGGATGCGTAGCTGCTGCCCCTTTTCGAGCCGCTCGCCCTTCTTCAGGCGGTTGAGCCGCTCGATCGAGCGCATGCGGATGCCGTACGACTGCCCGACGGCGTAGACCGTCTCGCCTTCGCGGCAGATGTGGTGCTGGGCATTGCCCTCCCAGCGCTTCTTCTTGCGCTCGATGTAGACCACCTCGCCCGGTACGGGCTGGGCCTGCTTGTCCTTCAGGTCGTTGAAGCGGCGCAGGTTGCGGGCCGAGATGCGGAACTTGCGCCCGATCTGCTCGAACGTGTCGTTCTCCTTGGCCAGGACGTAGTGCACGCCGTTGGTCATGTAGACGTTGTAGCCTTCGTGGGCATTGATCGTCACGCGGTAGTTGTCCGGATCGACGGCCGTGGCGGGCGATGCCGTCCCGACGCTCGTCTGCGACGAGAACCACTCTTCGGGATCGCGCGGCAGCCCGTAGCGGCGGGCGTAGAGTGCCTCGCCGTCGGGGCGGTCGAGCAGGAAGAGCTGGCTCTCCTCGATGATGCGGATGAGCCGCTGCGCGTAGTCGGGGGCCGTGGCGTAGCCGGCGGCCTTGAGCCCGCGCGCCCAGCTCTTGTAGTCGTCCGAGGCGTAGGCGAACAGCGAGTCGTAGCGGGGCTGCTTGTCGAGAAACTCGGCGTGGTCGTGGTACGAGGCCTCGACCGTGGGGTAGGCCCTGAAGCACTCGCCCTTGGCGTCGTCGTCGTGGTAGACCTTCTCGCCGGTCCAGTCGCGCTTGCACTTGATGCCGAAGTGGTTGTTCGACCGCATGGAGAGCAGGCTGTTCCCGCAGTCGGATTCGAGAATACCCTGAGCGAGGGTGATGCTTGCCGGGATTCCGTAGCGCTCCATCTGGGCGATGGCGATGGATTTGTATCGGTCGATATACTCTTCGCGGGTGGTGCGGACCTGGGCCGCAAGCGGAAGGATCAGCCCGAGGAGGAAACCTGCGAGGAGTGTTGTTTTTCTGGAAATTTTCATTAACTTTGTTAAAGTTTACGGGCAAAGATATAATTTTCCGCCGAGAATAACAATTCTAAACAACTAAGACTGCTGACTATGTTTACCGAGAATGCCAATCGGATTTTCGAGCGTGCGATTGCGGACTACCACCGCCGGGATGATGTGGACCAACCGATGGAAAACCCCTTCGAGGCGGGTTCGATCGATGCGTTGCTCTACCACAAATGCTGGATCGATACGGTGCAGTGGCACCTCGAGGATATCATCCGCGACCCGAAGATCGATCCGGTGGAGGCGCTGAAGATCAAGCGGCGCATCGACCGCTCGAACCAGGACCGGACGGATATGGTCGAATATATCGATTCCTACCTGTTGGACAAGTACCGCGAGATCCGTCCGTCGGCCGATGCGCGTCTGAACACCGAGACGCCGGCCTGGGCGATCGACCGCCTGTCGATCCTCGCGCTCAAGATCTACCACATGGCGCGCGAGACCGAGCGTACGGACGTCGATGACGCCCACCGCGAGGCGTGCCGCCGCAAACTGGAGGTGCTGCTCACGCAGCAGGTCGATCTGTCGAAGGCGATCGAGGAGCTGATCGAGGACATCGAGGCGGGCCGCAAGTACATGAAGACCTACAAGCAGATGAAGATGTACAACGATCCGTCGCTGAATCCCGTGCTCTATGGGGGCAAGTAGCGGTGCGAAGGACGCTCGTCCGAAGCACCTGCTGGTGCTCCGGACCTCGGCGATGGGCGACGTGGCGATGCTGCCGCACGCCCTGCGGGCCTTGAAGGAGGCCTGCCCGGAACTTCGGATCACGGTCGGAACACAGGCGATGTTCCGACCCTTTTTCTCTTCGCTCGACGTCGAGTTCCTCGAGGTCGATGTCAAGGGGGCGCAGCACTCGCTGCTCGGGATGTGGCGTCTGGCGAGCGGGATCCGCCGCCGGCTGGGCGTCGATGCCGTGGCGGATGTCCACGGCACGCTGCGCTCGATGGCCTTCACCCTGGCGGCCCGGCTGCACGGCATCCGTACGGCCTCGATCCGCAAGGGAAGGGCCGAGAAACGTGCTTTCATCCGTTGTGGCGGCCGGGGAATGGAACCCTTGCGCCACAGCGTGTTGCGCTACTGCGACGTCTTCCGTGCCCTGGGCTTCGAGTGCCCGGATCCCAAGCCGGCCCTTCCGACCGGGCGTCCGAATCCGTTCGGCCCCAAGACGGGAACGTGGATCGGGTTTGCCCCCTTCTCGGCCCATGCCGGCAAGACCTATCCCGAGGAGTTGAGCCGCGAAGTGGTGGGCCTGCTGGCTGCCCGCTATGAACGGGTCTTCGTGCACGGGGGCGGGGGAGCCGAGGCGGAGTTCGCCCGGGAGATGGAGCGGAAATACCCCAACGTGACGGCTGTCTTCGGCCGGGTGCGGTTTGCCGGGGAGATGGATCTGATCGCCCACGAGGATTGCGTCGTGTCGATGGACTCGCTGGTCATGCACCTCGCCTCGCTGGTGGCCTCGCCCGTCGTTTCGGTGTGGGGAGCCACACACCCTGGGCTGGGATTCCTCGGCTACGGCTGCTCGCCCGACCTGGTCCTGCAGGCCGATATGGCGTGCAGGCCCTGCTCGGTCTTCGGAAACCGTCCGTGCCGCTACGGCGACTACCGCTGCATCCGGGCCGTGACGCCCGCGCAGATCGTGGAGCGGGTGCGCGAGGCGGTCGGGCACTGATTCCCGCGCGGAGCCCCGCAGGCCTTGAACTCGCAGGTGCAGCATGCAGGTAAGACCGCATTCCGCCTCTTCTGGACAGTCGTTGTGGCCTCCGATGAAAAAACGGCACCCTGCCAAGTGGCAGGGTGTCGTTCATTTATCGTGAGGACGGACCGTTCAATCGAGCCATTTGGTGTAGCGTGCGCCGTCGTCGGTTGTGAGCGTCGGTACGCCGGTGCTGTCCTTCGCGATCGTTCCCGTCCGCGTGAAGTCGGTGATCTGGTCGAGCCCGATGTTGCGCCCCTGCAGCCGGATCCGGCCCGGTGCTCCCTTGACCAGTTCCCATGCGGTGCAGACGAGCGTTTGCGAATGGATCGGCCGGGCTTTGCCTCCGACGAGCAGCTCGAATCCCACGACCCGCTCCGGGTTGGCCGGGTCGGGCATCGTCCACCGCCCGACCGCTGCGGCATAGGTCGAGTCGGTCTCGACGCGCAGGGCCGGCGTGCCGTCCGCGAGTTCGCCGCGGTACTCCACCACCGCCGGGGCGCCGAGAAGCAGCCCGTGGGCGAGGCTCTTGTCGGCATCGACGGTTGAGAAGGTGAATCCGTGATCGGCCGTCGGCGTCTTGACCGTCACCGTGTGCATCGTTGCGTCGGTGATGATTCCCGTGAAGCGTTTGGGCGGCTCGTCCGTGCAGGCGGCCGATAACCCGAGAAGCAGCGCGGCGGCTGCAGTGCGTGCTGTGCTCATGCGGCGGTACGTTTGAGGTTCGTATCCCAAGATAGCACTTTTTCCCGGAACTTCGGTTATTCCTTGCGCGATTTTATGTATTCGTCGATGGCGCGTGCGGCCGTACGGCCCGCGCCCATGGCCAGAATGACCGTGGCGGCTCCCGTCACGGCGTCGCCTCCGGCAAAGACGCCCGGGCGGGAGGTGGCGCCTTCGGCATCGGCCAGGATGCAGCCCCGGCGGTTGGTCTCCAGCCCTTCGGTCGTCGAGGCCAGCAGCGGGTTGGGCGAGGTGCCCAGTGCCATGATCACCACGTCGCAGTCGATGTCGAACTCCGAACCGGGCTTCACGACCGGCGAGCGGCGGCCGCTCTCGTCCGGATCGCCCAGCTCCATCTCCACGCAGCGGACACCGCGCACCCATCCGCGCTCGTCGCCGAGCACCTCCACGGGGTTGGTGAGCATGCGGAAGAGGATGCCCTCCTCCTTGGCATGGTGCACCTCCTCGGCGCGGGCCGGGAGCTCCTTCTCCGAGCGTCGGTAGACGATCGTCGCCTCGGCGCCCAGACGCCGGGCCGTGCGCACGGCGTCCATCGCCACGTTGCCGCCTCCGACCACCACCACGCGCTGCCCGACGTAGATCGGCGTGTCGTAGGTGCTGTCGTAGGCGTGCATGAGGTTCGTGCGCGTGAGGAATTCGTTGGCCGAGACCACGCCGTTGAGGTTCTCGCCCGGGATGCCCATGAAGCGGGGCAGTCCGGCGCCCGAGCCGATGAATACGGCCTCGTAGCCCTCGTCGTCCATCAGCGAATCGATCGTCACGGTGCGGCCGACGATGACGTCGGTCTCGATCTCGACGCCCAGCCGGCGAACCTCTTCGATCTCGCGGGCGACGATCCGCTCCTTCGGCAGGCGGAACTCCGGAATGCCGTAGACCAGCACGCCGCCCACCTTGTGCAGCGCCTCGAAGATCTTCACCGTGTAGCCCGCCTTGGCCAGGTCGCTGGCGCAGGCCAGACCCGCCGGGCCGCTGCCGATGACGGCCACTTTGTGGCCGTTGCGCGGGGCCGTTGCCGGAGCCTGCTCGCCGGCATGCTCCAGTTTCCAGTCGCCGACGTAGCGCTCGAGTTTGCCGATGGCCACCGGCTCGCCCTTGACACCGAGCACGCAGGCCCCCTCGCACTGCGTCTCCTGCGGGCAGACGCGGCCGCAGATCGAGGGCAGCGAGCTGTCGCGGGCGATGATTTGCGCGGCATCGTGCAGCCGCTCCTCGTGCAGCGCGGCGATGAATTCCGGAATCCGAATGCCTACCGGGCAGGCCTCGACGCAGCGGGGCTTCTTGCAGTGCAGGCAGCGCGAGGCCTCGAGCAGGGCCTCTTCGTGGTTGTATCCGTAGCAGACCTCCTCGAAGTTGGTCGCGCGGAGTTGCGGTTCCTGTTCACGTACAGGGACGCGCGGTATTCTGTTTGCCATGGCTATTTGTCCAATCCGATTCTACATACGTGTCCGGCAGCCCGTTCGGCCTCGATTGCCGCACGGCGCTGCTCCTCCGAGCGATACATGCCCTGGCGGCGCATCGCCTCGTCGAAATCGACCTCGTGTCCGTCGAACTCGGGGCCCTCGACGCACGTGAAGCGGGTCTTGCCGCCTACCGTCACGCGGCAGGCGCCGCACATGCCCGTTCCGTCTACCATCAGGGCGTTGAGCGAGACGGTGGTCTTCAGCGCAAAGCGCTTCGTGGTCAGGGCCACGAATTTCATCATGATCATCGGCCCGATGGCCACGCACTCGTCGTAGTGCTGCCCCTCTTCACCCACGAGCCGCTCGACGACCTGCGTCACCAGCCCTTTGGTCCCCTCCGAACCGTCGTCGGTGGCGATGTAGAGGTTATCGGCCTCGGCCCGCATCTTTTCGACGTAGATCAGCATGTCGCGGCTCTTGGCACCGATGATGACATCGACGCGGGCGCCGTGTGCGTGGAGCCATTTGACCTGCGGGTAGACCGGGGCGGTCCCCACGCCGCCTGCCACGAACAGGAAGCGGCGCTGCCGCAACTCCTCGTCCGTCAGGTGGACGAATTCCGAGGGCCGTCCCAGCGGCCCGGCGAAATCAGCGAATGCCTCGCCTTCGTTCAGTGCGCAGATCTTGCGCGTCGAGGCACCGATGGCCTGCGTGACGATCGTCACGCTGCCCTCCTCGGTGTCGAAATCGGAGATCGTGAGCGGAATGCGCTCACCGTGCTCGTCTACGCGGACGATGACGAACTGTCCGGGCTGTGCCGAGCGGGCGACGCGCGGCGCAAGGACCTTCATCAGCCAGATCCCCTCGGCGAGGTTTCTTTTTTCAAGAATCGGGTACATTGTTCTATCGTTTCGTTGTGTGTCTCTTCTCTTTTTTCACTCCTCGATGATCGCTGTCACACGGATGCGGCGCATGGGCCGCACGGGGTCGTTCGTCACGATGATCAGGAAATCGCTCATCACGCCGTACTGCTGGCGGGCCGGGTCGAGCACCACTTCGGCTTCGGCCGCCTGCCCGGGAGAAACCGTCGTGCCGGGGCGGAGCGTCGCGGTGACGTGGCCGCCGCTCTCCACCGATCGGACGACGAGTTCGCCGCGTCCCGTATTCGAGAGAGCGAACCGCAACCGTTGCTCGGGGGCGTTGTGCTTCACGGGGCCAAATTTAAGGATATTTTCCGAGATTTCGCACCGCGGGGCACGACCCTCGGGCATCCGGGCCGGGTTGTCGGCTCCGATGCCGTGCGTGACGATCCGCACGTCGCGGCTCCTCCCGTCTACGAAAACCTGCATTGCGTCGCGTATGGTGCCGTAGCGGGGGCGGTCGGCGGGGATCAGGTAGCCCAGGTTGATCTGTCCCCGGGCCCCCGGGGCGATGGTCTGCGGGTAATCGACCGAGAGCAGCCCGCTTGCAACCTCGGGACGCAACTCGAGCCGGATCTCGCGCTGCGAGGTGTTGGCGTATCCGATGACCGACTGCATCCGCTCCCCGGGATACATATAGGTGAAGGCGCAGAGTGTCGAACTCAGGCGCAGTCCGCCGCCGGCATCGACCGGGTACTGCTCTTCGATGCTCTTCGCGCGGGGGATGACCTGGCCCCGGATCGTGAGGGTGGCGATCCGCTTGCGGTCGGAGGAGTAGACCCACAACTCTCGGTCGAAGGTGCCCGGACGGTTGGTCGGGTCGTAGGTGACCGTGATCTGCGTCTCGGCGCCCGGGAGGATCGGTTGCTTTGAGAATTCGGGCACCGTGCAGCCGCACGTGGTCACCACGTCGAGGATGACCAGCGGCCGGTCGCTGCCGTTCTTTCCCGTGAAAGTATGGCTCACCGGACCGTCGGTTTCGCGTATGGAACCGAAGTCCCACTCCGAGGGCTCGAATGCGAGTTGAGCCTGCACAGTCGGTATGGTTGCTCCGAATGCGCAGATTATGAATAATATAAGAGTCTTCAGGCGCATGCTTCCAAATGTAGGATGATTTACAAAGATACATTTTTTGTGAAAAAAAAGCGCGAAAATTTTGCGGGAATGAAAATTTGCCCTATATTTGCACACCGAAAACGAGAAACAACGTTCTTCGAAAAGCCTGAATAGCTCAGTTGGTTAGAGCACATGACTGTTAATCATGGGGTCCTAGGTTCAAGTCCTTGTTCAGGCGCAGATGCGCGAGGGTTGCGTAAGGTTCTTTCAGAAACGCCTGCAGGGTAGGTGATAAAAAGAATGAAAAATTTCGATGAAAAATTTGGAATTCATGTATTTTGAATTACCTTTGCAGTCCCAAGCCATTCACTACGGGAGCTTAGCTCAGCTGGTTCAGAGCGTCTGCCTTACAAGCAGAGGGTCGGGGGTTCGAATCCCTCAGCTCCCACAAATTTGAAAAAGAACGACTTACAGTGTATGTAAGCCGTTTTTTTTATCCGGGAGCATAGCTCAGGGGTTCAGAGCGCCTGCTTGACAAGCAGGAGGTCTGCAGTTCAAATCTGCATGTTCCCACTGCGTCAGCCGACGGACCGTGTATCGATGCGGTCCGTCGTTTTTTATATCTGCTCCGTTCGTGCAGTGCGGCGGCAATGCGGCAAATGAAAAAGCCGGCGGCCCTCAGGGGCCGCCGGCTCGTTTTCTGTCCGGTGTGCTTGGTTTATTTGCTCTCTCCCGGCCACGGAGTGGACGGATCGTTTGACTTGATGCCCGGAATCCACGTCGGGTTCTTCGTCGTGGTCAGCGTATGGCCGTGTCCCGTGCAGTCCTCGAAAGTCGTGCCGCTGCCCTCATTGAAGCGCCAGTAAGCCTCCAGACCCTCGGACGAAGGGCTTACGGTGGTCATGTTGTTCTGGATCTGTGCTTCGGTGCGGCATACCGACCAGATACGTGCTTCGGTGCAGAGGATCTTGCAGCCGTTCCACCACGAATCGTCCGTACCGTGTCCGCCGTCGCCGCCGGGAACGCTGCCGCCGAACCAGCCGGCCTGCTTGAACTCGCTCTTGACAACGAGGTCCTTCGAACCGGCGAATGCGCCGTTTACATAGATCGTGATCTTCGTTCCGTCGTAGGTTACGGCCAGATGCTGCCACTTGTTGGGCACGAAGGCCGTCGTCGGGTTGAGGAAGCCGTTGTCGCCCTGGAACTGTACGAGCGAGTGAGCTGCCGTGACGACCTCACCGGCGTCGTTCGTCTCGTCGTTCTGCGGGTCCTCGAAGCGCAGCAGGACCAGGCTGCCGTTCGAACCGCCGTTCGTGAAGACGGCGCGGTTGCGGTTGGCCGTGTCGCTGATCTGGAAGCGGACCTCCACGGTGAACTTGTCGAGCGACATGGGGAATCCCTCCTGCGTGGCCAGACCGGCGCCTCCGTCGAACATCGGGAGTGTCGAAACGGCGATGCTCTCGATTGTGATGACAAAGGTCGAGGAGGCGCTCGTCGTCGGAATCTTGCCGTCGATGCTCTCCAGTCGCAGCGGAATGGCGTACATCTCGCCGGCCATATCTGCCGGAATCTGATTGATGTGGATCGAGACGGGATCGGCATTGAACTTGCCTTCGCTGATCGTGATGCTCTCGGGAAGCTCGAAGAGCTCTTCGGGCATCACCGTATAGCTTGCGCTCTGTGCCTCGTTGTAGCTCTTCAGCACCGCTTCGTCCACAACCAGACGGAACTGGGCGTCGGCTTCGCTCTTTGAGCTGAGGCAAACCGTGATCTGTACGTTGGCGCCCTCCTCGCTATCGAGCACAACCTTCGTGGACCGGCTCAGCGACGAGACGCTTTCATTGATATAGGCATGGGTGCCGAGCGTTCCGTATTCCGCGTTGTCGCAGCCGACCAGGGCCGATGCCGCAACGAGCAGGGACGCAATCGATATTTTCAGTTTTTTCATGGTATAGTCGGTAGATTAAAGGTTTTTCAATTCCCTGCCTCGGGGGTTTCGGGGTTCTCAAGCGCCTGCTGGGCGGCAATGGCCGTGCGCATCCATTTGTACGAAGGGGAGTTCATCGCCTCGTAGCCGAACTGGTAGGCGCCGAATCCGCCTTTGCGGAAGCCGTTCGTCGGCTCCCACATGGCCATGCCGACCAGCGAGGGGATCTTCGACTTGTCGGCCTTCGTGCCGTCGCGGAATACCCAGTAGAAGCCGCCGTTGAGGGCATCCATCGCACTCTCGAGGTTCTCGCAGATCACATAGCGGTTGGTGATCTCCTTCTCGCTCATTACGCTCAGGAACTTGTTCAGGCATCGCTGCAGACGGTCGTCCTTGTCGCTTTCGTATCCTGTGGCGTTGGGTGAGGGCGAACCTCCCGATACGGTGTAGGCCTGCACGACGAAGTAGTCGATCAGCGGACCGCTCTCGGCGTTGAGCGTCTGGGGCTCGCCATCGACGATCAGCAGCTTGTCGGGGTTCGGGGACTGCGGACCAATGTATTTGTTGAGTTCGGTCAGCAGCGTGTGCATGCGGCCCATGTCGCTGGCCAGCGGGCCTCCGTAACCGTAGTTGGGCTCGAAGTCGATGTCGAAGCCGTCGTAGTTGTACTTGAAGACCGTGTCGGCGATCGCCTTCGCATACTTGGCGATGGCGGCGTCGATGGCCTCGCTGTCACCGTCCTTCCAGCCCCAGAACTCGTTGCGGGAAGCCTCGTCGGTGTCGTACTCCGCGGGGGTGAAGTTCTGGCCCACGTAGGAGGTAAAGCTGCAGAAGATCACCCTCGTGCCCTTCTTCTGCTGTACCTCGCGCAGATCCTTGATCTTGCCTTCCGAGAGGTTGCTCCAGTTGCCCCACAGCGAGACGATGTCCATCGAGTCGGGGATGCCGGCCAGCATGTTGGTCGTCGAGACCGTGGGCTCACCCCAGCCGCTGTACCATCCGAACGAGATGGCGTGGTCGCTGGCCTTCCAGGCCCGCAGGTTCTGGTAGTAGCTTTCGGGTTTGTTCGTTTCGGTGTTTTGGGACTCCAGGACCCACTCGTTTTCCGTTTCGGTCCAGTCGCTGCAGTTGGTGAACCCGGCGACGAAGAGCCCGGCGACGAGCAGAGTCCAGCTATTTCTTTTCCAGTTCATAGTCGATTCTTGGTCTTGGTTTTACGGTCAGTTTTTCTTGGTCCAGAACAGATCCACGGCCGGCGTGTCCGTGCCGCCGATCATCGTCACGGCGTTCTGGTAGTTCGTCGTGTTCTGGTCCTTTTCCGAGAGCGGGAAGGCCAGACGGCGCATGCCGCGGTTCGAGTCCACCACGCCGCCGCTCAGGTTGTCGATCACGGGAGCCAGTTCGGGATAGCCCGTACGGCGGTACTCGGCCCACGCCTCGAGTCCCATCGGGTAGTTGGCGATCCACTTCTGCGTGATGATCTGCTCGAGGTGCTTCTCGGTCGAGGTCTCACCCTCCCAGGCGATCTTGACGGTGGTCTTGCGGTCGTAGGTGTATTTCGAGCCGCGCGGGTCGTTCGAGTGTCCGGCCGGAGTGAGCGTCTTGTCTGCCAGGTACTTCGATACGGCATCACTGTCGGTTATGCCGTACTGTTCCATCGACAGGCGGATGCCGGCCTCGTAGTATTCGCGGGCCTTGGCCTCGCCGCCGTCGATCCACCCCTTCAGGGCGGCCTCGGCCAGCAGGAACTGCGTCTCGGCTGCCACGAATACGGGCAGCAGCGTTCCCGACGTCAGATTGGGCATCGAATAGGCGGCCACGGAGGTCTTGTCGAAATCAGCCTCGCCCGAGCGCATGCCGACATACTGGTCCGTATAGCCCGGGAAGGTCGATTTGGTGAAGTAGGCCGCCATGCGGGGATCCTTGTAGCCGGACATGTAATCGACGATCGAGGCGTTTACGCGCAGGTCGCCCCACGATACCGATGCCAGCTGGTAGGGGTTGCCCTGGATGCCGGGCGACATCATGGCGTTCTGGGCGTTGGTCTCGATCATGCCGGCCTCATGGGCGATGGCCTGCAGGGCGGACTCCTTGTCGTTCGTGCGGATGGCCACACGGAGCGTCAGCGAGTTGGCCAGACGGGCCCAGAGTGCATAGTCTCCGGCATAGATCGGGTCGCTCGATCCCATCGGCTTCGACGAGGGATAGGTCTGTGCGTAGGAGTAGAGCGTCGATGCGGAGTTCTGCAGGTGCGCGATGATGTTCTTGTAGACCTCCTCGTTGGTGTCGTAGGGCACGTACATCAGACCCTTCATCACCTGGCTGTAGGGGATCGGGCCGTAGATGTCGGCCACGCGGATCATCACGGCGGCGCGGATCAGGTTGGCGATGGCCATCCAGTGGCCCGAGCCCTGCGAGAGCTCCTCTATCTCGAACAGGTTGCCGTAGATATCGAGGAACATCGTGTTGTAGGGGCCCTGGTTCCAGTCGGCCGAGGGGTTGAACGTATCGAAGTTCTGGCCGCCCCAACGGTTCGAGAGGGTGAAGTAGCCGCCCAGCGTGCCGACCATCTGGTCTACCATCTGCGAGTCGTTCTGCTGGACGTACATCATGGCGTCGATCATCGTCGGCAGCAGCATCGTGGGATCGGGCTCTTGCGGAGCATAGGGATCGGTGTTGTATTCTTCAAAGTTACCCGTGCAACCGGTCAGCGAGCCGACCAGCAGGATTCCGAGCATTATTTTGAGTCTGTTTTTCATAGGTCAGCGGTTGTTAGAATTGGAGTTTGATGTTGAAACCGAGGTTCCGGGTGCTGGGCAGCATGAAGTAGTCCACGTTCTGGTAGTAGTTGCTGCCGGTGGCTGCGGAGATTTCGGGATCGAACGGAGCCTTGCAGTAGATCATCCAGAGGTTGCGGGCCACGAAGCCGAGGGTGAGCTTGGCCTTGTTGCGGAACCACTTCTGCGGCAGCGTGTAGCTCAGGTTGAGCTCCTGCAGGCGGACGTTGGTGGCGTCGTAGAGGTAGTAGGCGCCGTGACCGCCCTCGGCCGAGGAGATCGTCTGGTAGTAGGTCTGGGGGCTGACTGAGCCGTAGTTGATCGGAATGCCGCCCCGGTCGCGGGCTGCGGCCGTAGCCTCCGACACGCCGTAGTAGTCGAGGATACCCTGCGTTGCGGAGTAGGCCATGCCGCCGATGCGGGCCGTGAAGACAACTCCGAGATCAATGCCCTTCCAGGCGAAGTTGTTGCTCCATCCGAGGTTGCACTTTGGGGCCAGCGAACCTACCTTGCGGGCCTCGATCTCCTCCATCGACAGCGCTCCGGTATTGCTGATGAGGATGTTGCCGTTCAGGTCGCGGGCCAGCTGGTGATTGACGTAGATGTCGCTCAGCGAACCGCCTTCGCGCAGGATGACGCGCGGGGCAACGTCGGAGGCGCCCAGCCAGTCCTTCTTGATTTCGGTCAGGTCCTCGGCTACGCCCGTTATCGGGTTGATCATGCCGTGGGCCAGCTCCATGATCTTGTTCTCGTTGAAGGTGTAGGTGAAGTTCGTTCCCCAGCGGAAGTCTCCCCACTTGTTGTTATAGCCTACGGCGAGCTCGACGCCCTGGTTGCGGACGTTACCCGTCTGTGCGGCGTAGTTCTCGTAACCGGTCGAGCTGGCCAGCGGCATGTAGATCGTCTGGTGGTAGGTGTTCGAACGGTAGTAGGTGACGTCGAGGTTGAACTTGTTCAGGAAGCGGGCATTGACGCCGATCTCCCACGAGCGGGTATCCTCGGGACGCAGGTCGTTGTTGGGGTAGGTTGCCGGGGCTTTCCATCCGTGGCTCTGCTCGACGTAGGTGTAGCTCGGGTTCGAGAGGTAGCGGTCGAAGGCCGAAGCCACCTGGGCGTACGATGCGCGGACCTTGAGGAAGGAGAACCAGTCGGGCAGATCGACCATGTTGGAGATGACTCCCGAGAGGCCGACCGACGGGTAGAAGAACGACGACTGCTTCGAATAGGCCAGCATCGAGGGCCACTCGTTGCGGCCCGTGAGCGTGAGGTAGAGCATCGAGCGCCAGCCCACCTCGACGTTGGCGAAGATGGCCTGCGTCTGGTCATGCCAGCCCTCCTGGTAGAGCTTGAACTTCTCGGTCGTGTTGAGGTTCAGCGTCGTGAAGAAGTTGGCGGTCTTCAGGTCGCCTGCCACGCCGGCCATCTCGTAGCGCTGGTCGTCGATCGAGGCGCCGATCTGGGCGTTGAGGGTCCAGTCCTCGCCGAACTGCTTGTTGATGTTGGCGATCACGTCGCCGTAGAACGTGCGGTCGGTCTGCGTCTGATCCTGCAGTCCTCCGTTGTCGCCGGCGAAGGTGGTCAGCGTCGTGGCGTAGTACTTGCGCGTCATGCGGTACTCCGAGTTGTCGATCCGCACGCGGCCGGTGATGTCGAGCCAGTCGGTGACCTTCCACTTGAGCGAGGCGTTGAGCATGTAGCGGCGCTTGTCCGTTTCGCGGTTCATGCGCTTCTGGATCCAGTAGGGGTTCTGGATCGAGTGTGCGCCCTCGCCGTAGGGCCAGTACTGCGCCATCAGGCCGCGGATGGGATCCCAGCGCTCGTAGAGGCGGATCTCGTTGAAATCATCGCCGCGGGGGAAGAGGTAGAGCGCCGGCAGGGGGTTGAAGTACTTGCCCTGCGAGACCATGTTCTTGTTGTCCTGGATGATGAAGTTGGCACCGAAGTCGAACGTCAGGCGCTCCTTGGCGAACGTCGTGGTGTTGCGGGCCGAGAAGTTGTAGCGGTTGTAGGCGCTTTCGGGGATGATGTCCGTACTGTTGGTCGTCGATACGGAGATGTAGGTCTGGTTCTTCTGGTTGCCGGTCGATACCGAGACCGAGTTGATGATGTTCGTGCCGGTGTTGAAGAAGTCGCGGGCGTCGAACGTGCCGTTGATCGGCGAACCCCAGCTGAAGGTCGAGTTGCTTGTGCCGTAGCGGTTCTGCATCTCGGGCATCATGTATACCGACGAGAACATCGTGCTGTTGCTCAGCGTGACGATCGTCTTGTCCACGGCGCCGCGCTTGGTGTTGATGATGATCACGCCGTTGGCGGCCTCCGAACCGTAGAGGGCGGCTGCCGAAGGTCCGGTCAGCATATTGACCGACTCGATGTCCTCGGGGTTGATGTCGGCGGCGCTCTCCGAGCCGACCTGGTCGCCGTAGCTGCCGCCCGATCCGCCGAAGCTGTTGTTGTACATCGGGATACCGTCGATCACGTAGAGGGCCGTGTTGCTCTTCTCGATCGACTTCTGTCCACGCATTACCACGCGCGTCGAGGAACCTGCACCGCCCGCGCCGGCGTTGATCGTTACACCGGCCACCTTGCCGACCAGCGAATTGACGAAGTTGGCGTCCTTGACCGTCGTCAGCTCTTCGGCCTTCACCTGCTGGACGTTGTATGCCAGCGCCTTCTCCTCGCGCTTGATACCGAGGGCCGTCACGACGACGGCGTTCATCTGGAGGGACTCCTCCTCAAGCTCGACCGTCAGTTCGGTCTGGCCCGTGAAGGGGATCTCGACGCTCTTGTAGCCGATGAAGGCCACGATCAGCACGTCGCCCGGGCGTGCCGAGAGCGAGAACGATCCGTCGATTGCGGAGGTGGTTCCCGTCGTGCCGCCCTTGATGGTGATCGTTGCGCCGATCACCGGACCGTTGGCATCGGTCACCGTTCCCTTGACGGTTACCGGTTCCCCCCCCCTCGGGGCTGCGGAGAGCGAAATGTATTTGTTCTCAAGTCGGTAGGTGACGCCCGAGCCCTTGAGCATCTGTCCGAGGGCTTCGGCCAGCGTGCCGTTTTCGATGCGGACGCTCACGTTGCGCCGGATATCGACGTCATTGTTCGAAAGGAAGAGATAGCCCGTCTGTTTTTCGATCTCGTTCATCACGCGCTCCATCGGGACATTCTCCTGGCTGATTGTCACCTGAGTGGTTTGGGCGTATGAGCGGGCGGCGTGAAATAGCGTGCACGCGGCGAAAACGAGTGTAAACAGGCATTTGATTTGCTGAATACGTTTTTTGTTCATACTTTTACATAGTGGTTAGTAGTTAATAGCTTGAGATTTGAGACAATGCCGACCACGGACTGCGGGCGCGCCATCGTCCGCAGTCCTTCTTTTTTACGGCATTGCATGTCAGAGTGAGGAGTCGATTTTCATTTCTTCATACATTCGTCTTTAGGTTAGTCATTCAATACAGGTGGTTTCGGGTGGATTCCGCCGTTCCGCATCGGGGAGGAGTCAGCGTATGCGGATCGTATTGTCCTCCGGATCGCGCACGTAGGAGAAGCGCGCCGAGCGCTGGAGCATGCGCAGCGCGGTGTCGATTCCGTCGGATATTCGGATCTTTCCATAGTTGTAGTCCACGGTCGGGATGTTGCGCCGTTCGATGAGGATGCGGACGCCGAAGTATTTCTCGAACTTGTGCATCAGCTCCTCGAAAGTCTGGCCCTTGATGCTGATGAGCCCCTCGGTCCAGAGGTACTCGTCGGGGTTGTCGATCCGGTCGAGCTGCAGCCGGTTGCCTACCAGGCGGATCTCGTCATTGGGCTGGAGGATGAACTCCTCGCCGGCCGTGAGCTTGTTGGAGACCTTCACGCTTCCGCGCAGCAGGGCGGTGGAGAAGATGCCTTCGTCGGGTTCGGCCTCGACATCGAACTTCGTGCCGAGGACCTCGACGTCGCAGGCGAACGTTTCGACGACGAACGGATGGTCGGCATCGTGCTCGACATCGAACATCGCCTCGCCGCTGATCTTCACGCGACGCTCCCGTCCGGCGAAGACGAGCGGGTATTCGAACCGCGTGCCGGCGCTGAGCCATACGTTCGTTCCGTCTTCGAGGCGCATGCTGAGGTATTGTCCGGGCGGCACTTCGATCGAGGTGGTCCGCTGCGACCATTCGTCGAGCCGGTTTCGCGTCAGCGTCCACGACAGGACGACGCCGACAAGCAGCACGGCGGCCAGTTCGGCCGTGTAACGGACGATGCGGCGCAGGGTGATGCGACGTCCGGCCTTTTCGGACGCCGGTGCGGGTGTCGCGGCGCTCTGTTCGCCGGGCAGGGGCCCGTGGATGATTGAGGCTGCGAGCGCCCGGTCGAGCCGGTCGAGTTCGAGCCGGTTCGCAGGGTCGGCCTCAAGCCAGGCGAGCACCTCGCGCATCTCCTGATCGGAGGCCTCGTTGTCGAGGTATTTGAGCAGTAAGTCGGGATTCATCGTCTCGTTGTTTGCCATCGTATATAGATAACGAACAAGCGGCCCGGATTCCCACTCTGCGGAGCACAATTCCGATGGAAAAAATGCAATTAAATTTTTTTACGATTTCAAGGTGCTGGAAGACAGCAGGATGAGTAACGCCGGAAGGTAGTCCTTGAGGACGATGCGGAACTCCTTGACCGCCTTGGTCAGTTCGAACTCGACCCGGCGGACGGTGATTCCGTGCATCTGGGCGATCTCCTTGTACGACTTATCTTCGAAACGGCGGGCTTCGAATACCTGCCGGGTGAGCGGGGACATTCCCTCGAGCGTCTCGCGGATGATCCGCTCGACCTCCCCCGAGAAGATCTCGCTCGGGTCGAAAGCCTCCAGCGAGCGGATGTCGGCGGCGATCACCTCGCGGCGGAGCTCGTAGACCTGTTGTTCGATCTGGGCATGACGCGACTGGGCGCGGAGCCAGTCGAGGCAGCGGTTGCGCACGACGGTCAGCACATAGGCCGGGAGGTTGCAGTCGGCCGGGAGTTTCTCCCGGTTTTCCCAGAGGGTCATGAAACTCTCCGACACGATGTCTTCCGCTACGGTCCGGTTGCGCACGTAGCGGTTCGCAAGAAGCTCGAACCGGGGCCGGTAGCAGGCGAACAAGCGGCCGAATTCCATGGAAGTCATGCGGTTATGAGGCTTTGTCGTCAAAATCTCGTTCTGCGTCGCAATCTTCGTCGCGACACCGCCATGCATGCGGTGCCCGACATCTTGTCGGCACTCTTACGCAAATATACAAAATTTGGGCTGTTTGCCAAATTTATTTCATTGTGCAGTGCGGGGACCCGACGGGGAAGAATTGGGCAAGTGGAAATTTTTCGGTACTTTTGCCCCTTCCGGACCCGGGTCCGCTAATCGAAAAAGTGAAATGTCTGAAAAACAGTCGTGCCGCGGCAGTTTCCTTGCGCTGACGCCGCTGCTTGTCTTCCTGGCCTGTTACCTTGCCGTGTCGCTGGTGGCCGGCGATTTCTACCGGATGCCCATTTCGGTAGCCTTCATTGCCGCCTCGGCCTATGCCGTGGCCATTACGCGGCGTGTCCCCTTCGCCGAGCGGATCTCCCGCTTTTCGGCCGGGGCCGCCGACCCGAACGTGCTGCTGATGATCTGGATCTTCGTACTGGCGGGCGCCTTCGCCGAGTCGGCCCGGAGCATGGGTGCCGTGGATGCCACGGTCGATCTGACGCTGCACCTGCTGCCGGGGCGTCTGCTCCCGGCCGGACTGTTCCTGGCCTCCTGCTTCATCTCCCTGTCGGTCGGCACCTCCGTGGGAACGATCGTGGCGCTGGTCCCCGTGGCTGCGGGGCTTTCGTCCGAGACGGGGATGAACGAGGCTTGGCTGACGGCCATCGTCGTGGGCGGCGCCTTCTTCGGCGACAACCTCTCGTTCATCTCCGACACGACGATCGCCGCAACCCGCACACAGGAGTGCGACCTGCGCGACAAGTTCCGTGTCAATGTGCGCATTGTGGCCCCGGCGGCCGTGGTGACGCTGTTGGTCTATCTGCTGACGGGCAGCGGAGCCGATGCCGTGGTGGCGCCGGGACGGGTCGAGTGGGTCCGTGTGCTGCCCTACCTGCTTGTGCTGGTAACGGCCATTGCCGGCATGAACGTATTGAAGGTGCTCCTGCTGGGCATCGCCGCCTCGGGCGCGATCGGCCTGGCGACCGGGAGTTTCGACCTGCTCGCGTGGTGCGGCGGCATGGGACAGGGCATCACCGGCATGGGTGAACTGATCATCGTCACGATGATGGCCGGGGGACTGCTCGAACTGATTCGTTTCAACGGCGGCATCGACTACATCATCGGCCACATGACGCGCCGCATCTCGGGCCGCCGGGGGGCCGAGGGGACGATTGCCGGACTGGTCTGCCTCTCGAACCTCTGCACGGCCAACAACACGATCGCCATCCTTACCGTCGGCCCGATTGCCCGCAAGATCGCCGACCGGTTCGGCGTCGATCGCCGGCGGAGCGCCAGTCTGCTCGACACCTTCTCCTGCTTCACGCAGGGGCTGTTGCCCTACGGAGCCCAGCTGCTCATGGCCGCGGGGCTGACGGGTCTCTCGCCGCTGGGCATCATCCGTTACCTTTATTATCCCGCCATCATGGGCGCCGTGGCCGTGCTGGCCATCCTGCTGCGTTATCCGCGGCGGATCTGAGACGCCCCGCCGGGATCGGTGCAGACGTGCGACGGCCGGGATCCTCCGCATGAGGATCCCGGCCGTCGTCGTGTCGATGAACGGGCTATTTCGCCTCGGGCAGCACCTCGTTCAGGCAGGCGATGGCATTGAGCGAGCGCGGATAGCCGATGTAGGGAAGCAATTGGGTGACGACGGCCAGCAGCGTCGGCTTGCCGTTGCCGACACGGGCATTGCCCAAAATGTGTCCCTTGACCTGAGGCTCGCAGCCTCCCAACGAAACCAGCGTGGCGAAGGTCAGCAGCTCCCGGGTTGCCGCGTCCAGTCCCCGGCGGGTCTGGTAGTCGCCGAAGCAGTTGGCCGAGAGGTAGTGCTGGATGTGTATCTGGTCGGCCGGCGAGGTCTCGTACATCCGGTCGATCGCCTCTCCGAAGATCGACTTCTGCAGGGCCAGTCCCTGCTCGAAGCGGGTGTCGGGGGTCGTCGTGCCGCATGCTTCGAGGGGCAGGCTGATGCCCCGGGCCGTGAACCGGCGGTTCATGGCGGCTACTGCGTCGGCGCCCTTCGCCATGCCGACGTAGGGGATCGTCTGGTAGACCGTCTCGCGGATCTCGACGGGTGGAATGCCGGCATCGAGAGCGGCGTCCAGCAGCGGAGCGAGTAGTTCGTCGCTCTGCAGCGCAACAACGGAGGCAAGGGTCACCAGCAACCGCGTGCGGCGGTCGAGCGAGCCGTACTGTTGCGTCTCGCCGCAGGCGAAACCGGCGGCCAGGGCGCTCAGCTCGGGATCGCTCGAGGCAAAGGCCGCCAGCGGGTTGGGCAGGCCGTCGTCGGTCTTAGCCTGCGACGGCTTCGGGGCCGTGGCCGCACGGTAGGCGTCGTCGTCCACGGGCTCGAGCCATGTGTTGCGGTTCGTGGCCGGGTTGCACTCCACGGCCAGATGCGAGAACCAGCTGTCGGGGGCCGCACCGTGCCAGTGGACCACGTTCGGTGCGATCTCGACGACGTCGCCCGGGAGAAGCTGCCGAGCCTCCTGCCCCCGCTCCTGGTAGAAGCCGCGTCCGGCCGTTACGAGCAGCAGTTGGCCGCCCGTGTGGCTGTGCCAGTTGTTGCGGCAGCCGGGTTCGAAGGTGACGTTGTAGACCGGGCAGTTCAACGCTCCGTTCCGGGTCAGGGGCGCCAGGTAGGACTGTCCGATGAAATATTGAGCGTTGGCTGGCGGGTTGGCCTCGCCCTGCGGGAAGATCTGGTGAAATTCGGTGGTATCTTTCATGGTGATGTCGTTTGTTGCCGGCCGGGCTGTTGCTGCGGCTCCGGATGCGAGGAGCAGCAGGCCGGCGAGGGTCGTTCGTTTCATGTTGGTACTTTTGTCGTTGTTTGCGGCGGTTGCCGGCGCGGCGGGTCAGAGTTTGCGTCCCGCCTCGTAGGCTTCGTGCAGAGCGGGATGTCCGTCGATCTCGTGCATATTCCAGACGCCGAGTCCGTAGATCGTGTCCCGCTCACGGGCCCCTTCGAGGCAGTCGAGGAATCCGCGGAATCCCTCGATCACGCGCTCCATGGCCCCCTTGTCCTGCTCGGCGGCCGTGATGATGAAGTAGAACTCCTTGTTGCTCATCCTCAGGTACTCCGAGCAGCAGCGGTCGATCAGGGTCTTCATCTGTGCGCTCATCGCATAGAAGTAGACCGGCGAGGCGAGCACGATGACGTCGGCTTTGACCATTTTCTCGATGATCTCCCGTGCATCGTCGTACTGCGGGCAGGATCTGCCCGGTTCGGTGCAGGTGCCGCATCCCGTACAGTAGTAGATGGTCCGGTCGCGCAGAAAGATCTTTTCCGCGTCGTGCCCCGCCTCGCGGGCTCCGCGCAGGAATTCGTCGCAAAGCGTGTCGGAATTGCCGTGTCGGCGGGGGCTGGATGAAAGAATCAATACCCGTTTTTTCATGTCCGTATCCGTTTTTTCTCTGTTGGATCCCAGTCCGGGGCCCGGTAATGCAAAGATACGGCATCCCGGCCGATTCCGGGTAGACGGATTACGGAATCTTTTACCCCGATTACCGATTTTTGCCCGCCGGGGAGCGGGATCCCGCGGAAATGGTTACCTTTGTGGGAAACAAGCCTGTAACTAATAATATGGAATCAAAAATCCGGCACATCGAATCCGTCGGCGAATATTGCGGGTCGCTGGGTGTCGCGGCCCAGCATCCCCTGGTGGCGGTTGTCGATTTCGCAGAGGCCCGGCCTGTCTACCATATGCGCCAGACGTTCGGCTTTTATGCGGTTTTCCTCAAGGAGGTCCGTTGCGGCGACATGATCTATGGCCGCAACTACTACGACTACCAGGAGGGTACGCTCGTCTGCCTGGCCCCCGGGCAGGTGATCGGCTTCGAGGATAACGGCGAAAAGTTCCAGCCGAAGGGGTGGGCGCTGGTTTTCCACCCGGACCTGATCCGCGGGACGATGCTCGGTCGCAACATGAAGGAGTATACCTATTTTTCTTATGAGGTGAACGAGGCGCTGCACCTCTCGGAGACGGAACGGTCGCTGGTCGTGGACAGCCTCCGGAAGATCCGTCTCGAACTCGGGCATGCCATCGACCGTCACAGCCGGCGGCTGGTCACCACGCAGATCGAGGTGCTGCTCGACTACTGCCTGCGTTTCTACGAACGGCAGTTCATCACCCGCGCACATGTCAATCACGACGTGCTGACGCGTTTCGAACGCCTGCTGGATGACTACTTCGCCGAGGGGCGCGCCCGCAGCGAAGGACTTCCTACGGTAAAATACTGCGCCGGACAGCTTTGCCTCTCGCCCAACTATTTCGGTGACCTGGTCAAGCGGGAGACGGGCCGCACGGCCCAGGAGCACATCCAGCTCAAACTGCTCGAGGTGGCGAAGGAGCGGGTGCTCGATCCGGGGCGGACGATCGGTGAGATCGCCTATGAACTGGGCTTCCAGTATCCGCAGCACTTCACCCGGATGTTCAAGAAACTCACGGGGCAGACCCCCAACGAATACCGCGCGTCCGAATGACGGAGCGACCGGTCCGCGAAGGACCGGTTTTTTTGTGCCGTTTCAGTTTCTTTTCAAAATGTCCCCGTAGCTTTGCCTGCGAAAATGGGTAATCGAACCACTTAAAACTTAAAACGACACGATCATGATGAATTGGATGAGAAATCTGTTGGTTGCAGCCGCCGCGTTTCTGGCTGCGGGATGTGAGCGCTCCGACGGGGAGCGCGGCTCGGGAGGCGAGGTGTCGCCGCAGGTGCTGGCGGCTTTTGCCGAGCGTTACCCCGGTGCGCAGAACGTAAGTTGGAGCATGAAGGGCGACTATGCCGTGGCGGACTTCTACTGGACGGGAACCCGTGCGGCGCTCTCCACGAACTGCTCGGCCTGGTTCGGCAATGCCGACGGGCGCTGGACGATGACCGAGACGGAGATCCGTTTCGAAGCCCTCCCGCAGGCGGTCAGGGAGGCCTTTGCCGCAAGCGAATATGCCTCGTGGCGGGTCGATGACCGGGTGGACGTACTCTACCGTGCGGGCGATGTTGAGCCAGAGATCTACGTCATCGAGGTCGAACAGGGCGGCCGCGAGATGGACCTCTATTACTCGCCCGACGGCGTGCTGGTGAAGTGTGTGGCCGACGCGGACCCCGACTGCGACTACGGCGATTTCATCCCGGCCGAGCCTGCGGCCTCGATCGGGGAGTATATCCGGACGCACTATCCTTCGGCCCGTGTGATCGACGTCGATGCAGAGTCAGAGGGGACGGAGGTCGAGATTCTCGACGGCGGCGTGAAGCGCGAACTCTTCTTCGACCGCGGCGCGGCGTGGCAGTATACCAAGACCGGGGTGCGCCGTGCCGACCTGCCCGAAGCCGTGACGGCTGCCTGGGCCGCTTCGGAGTATGCCGAGGCGCGCGGTTATCGGCTCGACGACGCGGATCTGTACGAGACGGTCTCCGAGGGGACCTTCTACCGCCTGGAGCTCGAGTCGCGCAACGGCGACGTGAAGATCCGGATTACGCCCGAGGGCGAGGTGTCGCTCCATGAACCCTCCGTGGGAGGCGCCGGTGTCGCGGCGGAGATCGAGGCCTTCATCCGGGAGAACTATCCGGGCGCCTCGATCGTGGAGAAGGACAGCGACGACGGGATGCTCGAGGTGGAGATCCGCCATGAGGGGCGCGAGAAGGAGCTGCTCTTCAACGGGGCCGGAGCGTGGGTGAGGACCTCGTGGGAGGTGCGCCGTGCCGAACTGCCCGAAGCGGTGACGGCTGCCTGGGCCGCTTCGGAGTATGCCGGCTGGGAGTTCGACGGCGCGGATTATCTTCAGACTCCCGACGGTGCATGGTATGCCCTCGAACTGGAGGAGGAGCGGACGGACCGTGAGGTGACGCTTCGCATCGCGGAGGACGGTACGATTCTCGGCTGACGGAACCTGGGACGCAAACCGGTGCGGGACCTGCCTTTGATGAGGCGGGCCCCGCACCGCTCCTTTTACCGCTTACCCTTTTGCCTCTCCTGCCGGTCCATGGACCGGCTGATGGCGAAGGGGATGGCCAGGAAGAGCAGTGTGCCCGAGGCGACGAGCGCCGTGTAGGTGGTCGGGCTCCCGACGGGCAGTTGCGAGGGCGGGAAGAAGGTCACGGCGAACGAGAAGAGCACGGCCAGCAGGCCGCCTCCGGCGATGATCCAGATCCCGGCGCGTCCGCCCGGCACGCGGTAGCTGCGGGGCAGGTCGGGCTGAGTGTAGCGCAGGCGGATGGCTGCGGCGTACATCATCATGTACATGATCAGGTAGAGTCCGATGGTCAGGGCGCTGAGCAGGAAGAAGGCCACGTTCACGTTCTTCATCACGATGTAGAGCGACGAGAGCAGCGTCACGAGCGCCCCCTGGATGAGCAGGATGTTGATCTGCACGCCGTTGCGGTTCGTTTTGCCGAGCACCCGGGGCAGCCGCCCTTCCCGGGCTGTCCAGAGCAGGCCGCGGCTCGGTCCGGAGATCCACGAGAGGATGCCGGCCAGTGCTCCGAAGGTGACGAGCAGCCCCATGACGTTGGTCATCCACCCGATGCGGTAGTGGTCGAAGACGATGCGGAAAGTGACGAACAGGCCTGCCTGGAGGTCGATCTGTTCGTAGGGCGTGATGACGGCTACGGCCAGGGCGCCGAGCGTGAAGAGGCTGAACGAGATCAGGGCGGCAAGGAACATGGCCCGCGGGAACTGCGACTGCGGCCGTTTCAGTTCGGGGGCGTGCACGGCGTGGACCTCGACACCGGCGAAGAGCAGCAGGATGCCGGCCAGGAAGGCGATGTCGCTCATGCCCGAGATGTGGGGGAACAGGCGCGGGTGCACGTGGTGCGCGGCGTCGGTCCCGACTACCTGGGTGACCGAGGCGGGGATGTGTTCGAAGGCGATTCCGTTGCCCCCGGCCAGCCAGATGACGGCCATCAGGACGATGACGATGCCGGGCAGGACCGTGCCGACGAGAAACCCGCGGCTCGTGAAGTCGGTGAGCGCCGTGGTGCCGCGGAGGGTGATCCAGGTTGCGAACCAGTACATGGCGATCGAGAAGCACCCCACGAAGATCCCGTTCTCGGCCAGTGCCGGGAGACCGGCCATGTAGGCGGCCGAGGCGGCGGCGAATCCCAGCACGGTGGGGTACCAGACGACGTTCTGGATCCACTGCAGGAAGATGGCCGTGAAGCCCAGGTGGGGGTTGAAGGCCTCCTTGACCCAGGTGTAGACACCGCCTCCGCGGGAGGCGAAGGCGCTGCCCAGTTCGGCACTCACGAGTGCCGCGGGAATCAGGAAGAGGAACGTGGCGAAGAAGATGTAGAAAAACATGGTGAGCTCCTCCTGCGCCATCATCGGGAGTCCGCGCAGGCTGATGACTGCAGCTGCGGTCATCAGGGCGAGCTGCGAGGTCGAAATGCGTTTGTCTTTGGCCATGGTTCGGTATGTTGTGCAAATGCTTCGAGACCTGCAGTTTTCATGCCGCGGAGATTCTTCCGGCCCCGTCGGCGGCACGTTCCGGCGGAAATGAAGGGCGAAAGGATCGATTTTTCCCGGCGGCGATGTCCGGAACCGTTATTTTGCGTATCTTCGTGGTGAAATCGGCGGGACTGTGCCTTGGTCCTTTACGGGCCTTCCGGCCGGAAAAGTTCGAAAACGATGAAAAGACGATTGGAACTTCTCCTGACGCTGTTTCTGGCGGCGGGATGGATTGCGTGTGCGATGGCCCGGACGACCGGTTCCGCACCCGAAAGGACGGAGGCTCCGGCCAAGGCGCCGGGTGTGACGCGGTTGGTGACCTACAATGTCGGGGTCTTCAACAAATACATCCGGGACGACTATCGGCTTGTTGCCGACATGATGCGCGAGATCGGCGCCGATGCCGTCTGTCTCAACGAACTGGACAGCTGTGCCGTCCGGACGCGGGGCGTTTTCCAACTCGAACGGGTCGCCGGGCTGATGGGCGGCTGGGACTTCTGCTACGGTCCCGCCATGCCGTTCCAGGGCGGCGCCTACGGCGAAGGGGTCATGACGCGCGAGCCGGCGGTCCGCAAATTCTTCGTGCCGCTGCCGCAGGCCGGCGGAGCCGAGCCGCGCGTGCTGGCGGTCGTCGAGCTTCCGCGTTTCGTGATCGCCACTACCCACCTGGACCATGTCTCGGCCGAGGCGCAGGTCGAGCAGGTGCGCGAGATCAACCGGGTGATGCGCGAACGCTACGGGCGGAGCGTGAAGCCGGTCTTCCTCGGCGGCGACCTGAATGCCGAGCCCGGCTCGGAGACGCTGCGCGAGTTGCGGCGCGCCTGGCGGGTGCTCTCGGGAACCGATGCCGGGACCTATCCGTCGGACGGACCGACGGTCTGCATTGACTACTTTCTGCAACTCGACAACGGTGTGGCATGCGATGTGGTGGATGCCCGGGTGTTGGACCGCTTCCGTGCGGGCGACGTGAGCAGGGCGTCGGACCATCTGCCCGTGATGCTCGACATAAAACTGGAATAGGACGATGAAACGGATCTGTCTGTCATGCTTGTTGCTGTTGCTCGCCGTGCCGTGTGCGGTGCGGGCGCAGCAAACCTCGGGATACCCGGTGTCGGGTCGTGTGATCGACCGCCTGACGCGCCAGCCGGTCGCCTATGCTTCGGTCGTGGTGCAGGGCGAGGAGCAGCGGGGCGCCTCGACAGACTCCACCGGCCGGTTTGTCATCGAACGGGTACGCCCCGGCATCCAGCGGTTCGTCGCCTCCTCGGTCGGATACAAGGGCTATGTCAGCCCCGAGTTCCTCGTCTCGGCCGCTACGCCCTTCGTGGAGATCGAGCTCGAGGAGGATGCCACGCAGGTCGAGGCCGTGACGGTCCGTCCCTCGCCTTTCCGGGCGACGGTCGAGAGCCCCGTGGGGCTGAACGTCATCGGGGTCCGCGAGATCGAGAAGAGCCCCGGTTCGAACCGCGACATCTCGCGCATCGTGCGCTCCTATCCCGGCGTGGCCTTCTCGCCGGTGGGCTACCGCAACGACCTGATTGTGCGCGGCGGCGGCCCGTCGGAGAACAAGTTCTTCATGGACGGCATCGAGATCCCGAACATCAACCACTTTGCCACGCAGGGCGCCACGGGCGGTCCGGTGAGCATCGTCAATGCCGACCTGATCCGCGAGATCAACTTCTACACCGGGGCCTTCCCGGCCGACCGGGCCGGGGCGTTGAGCTCCGTGCTCGACTTCAAGCTCCGCGATGGCAATGCCGAGCGGCAGACCTTCAAGGCGACGCTCGGCGCCTCGGACGCCGGGATCAGCGGCAGCGGCCACATCGGCGACAGGACGACCTACCTCTTCTCGCTCAGGCAGTCCTACCTGCAGCTGCTCTTCAAGATGCTGGGGCTCCCGTTCCTGCCGAACTACATCGACGGGCAGGTAAAGGTCAAGACCCGCTTCTCGGAGCGCGACGAGCTGACCTTTCTGGCGCTGGCCGGCATCGACAACATGAAGCTCAACGTCGATGAGAAGGGCGAGGATGCCGAGTACCTGCTGAGCTATCTGCCGCGCATCCAGCAGGAGACCTTCACGGTCGGTGCCTCGTGGCAGCACTATGCCGGGAAGCACGTGCAGACGGTAACCCTGAGCCACAACTACCTGAACAACCGCAACCTGAAGTATCGCGGCAACGACGACTCCTCGGAGGAGAACCTCACGCTGCGCCTGCGTTCCGTGGAGCAGAAGAGCACGCTGCGGGCCGAGAACCGCAGCTATCTCGGACAGTGGACCCTGCGCGAAGGGGCGGAACTCAACTATTCGGACTACACGAACCGCACCTTCCAGCGCCTCTATACCGACGAAGCCCGCACGGCCGACTACCGCACCGACCTGGGCATCTTCGGCTGGGGGCTCTTCGTCGGAGCCGACTACTCCTCGGAAAACAAGCGCTTCACCGCATCGGCCGGGGTGCGGGCCGACGCGTGCGACTACTCCTCCCACATGTCCCGGCCGTGGCACCAGCTTTCGCCGCGCGCCTCGCTGTCGTATGTGCTGGGCGGGGGATGGAAGATCAGCGGCAGCGCCGGACTCTACTACCAGCTGCCGCCCTATACGGCACTCGGCTACCTCGATGCCGGGCAGTATGTGAACCGCGACCTGCGCTACCTGCGTGTCGGGGCGGTGAGTGCCGGTGTAAGCTGGCACCTGCGCGACCGGCTGGTCCTCTCGCTCGAGAACTTCTACAAAGGATATGACGACGTGCCCCTGTCGCTCGCCGACGGGATTCCGCTCTCGTGCAAGGGCAACGACTACGGCGTGGTGGGCAATGAGGCGCTCGTCTCTTCGGCCGAAGGACGCGCCTACGGCGTGGAGGCCATGGCCCGCTGGCAGATTCCCGGGCGGGTGAACATCGTGGGGTCGGTGACGCTCTACCGCAGCGAGTACCGCAGCGACGGCTCGTCGCCGTGGATCGCCTCGGCGTGGGACAACCGCTTCGTGGTGAACGTCAGCGGAACGTACGACCTGCCCCGCAACTGGAGCATCGGCGCGAAGCTGAGCGCCGTGGGCGGGGCCCCCTATACGCCTTACGATGCCGACAAGTCGTCGCTCGTCGAGGCGTGGGATGCGCAGGGACGCCCCTACTATGACTATGCGCGCTACAATGCTGAACGGCTCGACGCCTTTGCGCAGCTCGACCTGCGCATCGACAAGATCTTCTACTTCAAGGGGTGCATGCTGGGGTTCTACATCGACCTGCAGAACGTCACGGTGAGCAAACTCCGGCAGCCCGACGTGCTGATGTCCACGGGCGAGATCCTCAATCCCGAGGATCCGGTCTCGGAGCAGCGCTACAAAATGAAGGTGCTCCGGCAGGAGAGCGGCACGCTGCTGCCCTCGATCGGCATCACGGTGGAGTTCTGACCCCTGCCCTGTGCGTGTGCTTCCGGCGGGTCGCAGACTCTGTGTGCCGCGCGGTTCCGTCACGGTCGCGGCACATCGTGCGTGTTGCCGCGGCGTGGCCGGGACGGCATGAAAAAGCGGCAGGGGATCTCGCGATTGCCTGCCGCCTCCGGAGGATGGCCCTCCTAAACTACTAACCCAAACTTAAATAAATGAAGAAACCTCACTGCGGTTGCTGTGCCGCAGTTGCTTCAGGAATGGGCAAAGTGCGTGCCAACGAAGAGCCGCCGGGGATCGGAATCCTTCGGCGGCTCGCTTCATTCTATTCTTATGTCCGTGGGGGATATTTTCCCTCCGGGTCCCGCCTTTGCGGCGGCTTTTTCAGGAAACGGTTGCCCGTATTGGCGTAGATCACCGCTGCGACGGCGCCGATCGCCAGCCAGATCATGCCGGCAGCTCCGAACCCCTGGTGAGGGTGGATTTTGTCGGCGCCCATTAGGAGCATGCAGACGGCGCAGTAGAACATCAGTTTGCCCATGAAACGACACAGCGCCTTTTCGTCGTAACGTGCGCGTTCCTCCTTCGGCATCGTATTGTAGCCGGCGATCAGCCGCGCTCCGCGGCCCAGGAAAAAGATGACTCCGAGTACGAGGAAAAACACGGCGAAGATGCCGTAGAGGACAAGCCCGAATCCCATCTTCGCTGCCGGTTACCGGAAGACACCCGTGTAGGTCGCGGGCGAGAGGGCGCGCAGTTCCTGCTTCACCGTCTCGGCCACGTCGAGCGTCTCGATGAAGGCGGCGATCGCCTCGCGCGTGATGTGGGTGTTGGTGCGTGTCAGGGCCTTCAGCGCCTCGTAGGGCTTCGGATAGCCCTCGCGGCGCAGGATCGTCTGTATGCCCTCGGCCACGACGGCCCAGTTCTGCTCCAGGTCGCGGTCCAGCGCCTCGCGGTTGAGGATCACCTTGCCCAGCCCCTTCATGAGCGACTGCAGGGCGATCACGGCGTGGGCCACGGGCACGCCGATGTTGCGCAGCACGGTCGAGTCCGTCAGGTCACGCTGCAGGCGCGAGACGGGGAGTTTCGACGAGAGGTGCTCGAAAATGGCGTTGGCGATGCCGAAGTTGCCCTCGGCATTCTCGAAATCGATGGGGTTCACCTTGTGGGGCATGGCGCTCGAGCCGACCTCGCCGGCCTTGATGCGCTGCTTGAAGTACTCCATCGAGATGTAGGTCCACATGTCGCGCGAGAGGTCCACAAGGATCGTGTCGATGCGCTTCATGCAGTCGAAGATCGCCGCCAGGTTGTCGTAGTGCTCGATCTGCGTGGTGTATTGCGAGCGGCTCAGCCCGAGGGTATCGCCGACGAACCGGTTGGCGAAAGCCACCCAGTCGATCGAGGGATAGGCCGCATGGTGGGCGTTGAAGTTGCCCGTGGCGCCGCCGAACTTGGCCGGGATGGCGATCGCATGGAGCATGGCCAGCTGCTTCTCGAGCCGCTCGACGAAGACCATGAACTCCTTGCCGAGGGTCGTGGGCGAGGCGGGCTGCCCGTGCGTGCGTGCCAGCATCGGCACGTCGTGCCACTCCCTGGCGAAGGCGGCCAGCTTGTCGCGCACCTCCTCGACGGCGGGGTAGTAGACCCCCGTGAGGGCCTCCTTGAGCGAGAGGGGGATCGATGTGTTGTTGATGTCCTGCGAGGTGAGTCCGAAGTGTACGAACTCCTTGTATGCGGAGAGCCCCAGCGCATCCATCTTCTCCTTGATGATGTACTCGACGGCCTTTACGTCGTGGTTGGTGACGGACTCGATCTCCTTGACACGCAGCGCGTCGGCCTCGGAGAAGTCGGTGTAGAGCCGGCGCAGGTCGGTGAAGCGGGCGTGGTCGATGCCCTCAAGCTGCGGCAGCGGCAGCTCGCACAGGGCGATGAAGTATTCGATCTCGACGCGGATGCGGTAGCGGATCAGTGCCGCTTCCGAAAAATAATCTGCAAGTTTTTCCGTTTTGTTACGGTAGCGCCCGTCTACGGGCGAAATGGCTGTGAGCGGGGTTATCATGGTCGTGTGGTGATTTTTGCTTTCCGGCACCAAAATTACGACATTTATTGAAATCCGCATAATTTTCCCTACCTTTGTAGGGCTGTAACTCGAAAAACGAACGATGAAATATCTGATGGCAGTCATCGACGCACTCGTGGGGTTCGTACAGCGGAACCCGCTGACCGTGCTCGTCATTCTGATCCTGGCGCTGGGTGCTCCGGCGCTGCTGAAGGGTATTGCACTATTCATACTGTATTTTATTATGGGATTCGTTCTGCTGCTCGTCGCGGGCGTGCTTCTCTTCCGCTGGCGGATCTACCGCATGCGCAAGGAGATGGAGGAGCGTTTCGGCGAGGGATTCGGCGGTGCCGCGGGCGGCTTCGATCCCCGCGGCTTCGGGGCGCGGCAGCGGCCTCCGAAGCAGGAGCGCGAGGGTGAGGTGAAGGTCTACCGCACGTCCGACGCCCCCGAGAAGCGCGTGTCGGAAAAGGTCGGCGACTACGTCGATTTCGAAGAGACCAAGGAGTGACCATGTTGAAGGTATTCGAACTCATAGGGCGCTATTTCATGCTGATGGGGAAGGTCTTTTCCCGTCCCGAGAAGGCCGCCATCTACCGCCGGAGGATCATCTACGAGATGGAGGCCCTCGGCGTGAACTCCATCGGGCTGACGGCCATCATCTCGATCTTCATCGGTGCGGTCATCACGCTCCAGATGTCGATCAACCTCGACTCGCCGTTCATCCCGCAGTCGCTCATCGGCTATGCCACGCGCGAGACGATGATCCTCGAGTTCTCATCGGCCGTCGTGGCGCTGATCCTGGCCGGCAAGGTCGGCTCGAGCATCGCCTCGGAGATCGGCACGATGCGCATCACCGAGCAGATCGACGCCCTGGAGATCATGGGGGTCAATTCGGCCTCGTACCTCATCCTGCCGAAGATCGTGGCGTCGATGATCTTCTTTCCCTTCCTGACGATCCTCTCGATCCTGATCGGCGTCATCGGCGGCTGGCTCATCGCCGCAGCCACCGGAATCATGATCCCGGCCGACTATGTCGATGGCCTGCTGATGGACTTCCGCCCCTATTCGATCACCTACACGCTCATCAAGACCGTCTTCTTCGCCTACATCATCACCTCGATCTCGGCCTTCTACGGCTATTACGCCCGCGGCAACTCGCTCGAGGTGGGCGCCGCATCGACGCGCGCCGTGGTGGCCAGCTCGATCGTGATCCTGCTTTTCGACCTGATCCTGACGCAAGTGCTGTTGATATGATACGAGCCGAACATATCGTCAAGTCGTTCGACGGACGCACGGTCCTCGACGATATCTCGGTCGAGTTCGAGACCGGGAAGACCAATCTGATCATCGGGCGCAGCGGCTCGGGCAAGACCGTGCTGCTGAAGACCCTCGTGGGGCTGCACGAGCCCGATGCGGGCGACGTCTGGTACGACGACGTGAACTTCACGCGGCTGGGCTTCCGCGAGCGCAAGACGATCCGCAAGGACATCGGGATGATCTTCCAGGGCGGGGCGCTGCTCGACAGCTCGACCGTCGAGGAGAACGTCAAGCTGCCGCTCGACCTCTTTACCTCGAAGAGCGAACGCGAGAAGATGGAGCGGGTGAACTTCTGCCTGCAGCGCGTGCGGCTCGAGAACGCCAATCGCCTCTACCCGGCCGAGTTGTCGGGCGGCATGATCAAGCGGGTGGCCATCGCCCGGGCCATCGTCATGAACCCGCGCTATCTGTTCTGCGACGAGCCCAACTCGGGCCTCGACCCGCAGACCTCGATCGTCATCGACAACCTGATCCACGAGATCACCCAGGAGTACGGCATCACGACGATCGTCAATACGCACGACATGAACTCCGTGATGGAGATCGGCGAGAAGATCGTATACATCCACAACGGCCGCAAGTGGTGGGAGGGAACCAAGGACGATATCCTGCACGCCGACAATCCGGAACTGAACGATTTCGTCTTCGCCTCGGCTATGGCCAAGCGCGCCAAGGCGGCGGGCATTCATTAAAAAATTTACGATTTTTATTGCGTAAAATTTAGAAAGTGTGTACTTTTGCGCGTGGAAAAACGACGCGAGTTTTTTACTAACAAATAAATCAAAACATTATGGCAACTATTAAGATTGGTATCAACGGCTTCGGTCGTATCGGCCGTATGGTTTTCCGTGCTGCCTGCACGCAGACTGACAAGTACGAGATCGTAGGCATCAACGACCTCTGCCCGGTAGACTACCTGGCCTATATGCTGAAGTACGACACGATGCACGGCCAGTTCAAGGGCGAGATCAACTACGACCTCGAGAAGAGCCAGCTGATCGTGAACGGCCACGCCATCCGCGTAACCGCCGAGAAGGATCCCGCAAACCTGAAGTGGAACGAGGTGGGTGCCGAGTACGTCGTTGAATCGACGGGTCTGTTCCTGACCGAGGAGAAGGCTCAGGCTCACATCGCAGCCGGTGCCAAGTACGTTGTTATGTCGGCTCCCTCGAAGGACGCTACGCCGATGTTCGTATGCGGCGTGAACACCGATACCTATGCTGGCCAGAAGATCGTTTCGAACGCATCGTGCACCACGAACTGCCTCGCCCCGATCGCCAAGGTTCTGAACGACAAGTTCGGCATCACCGACGGTCTGATGACGACGGTTCACTCGACCACCGCTACGCAGAAGACCGTAGACGGTCCCTCGATGAAGGACTGGCGTGGTGGCCGTGCCGCTTCGGGCAACATCATCCCCTCCTCGACCGGCGCTGCCAAGGCCGTAGGTAAGGTGATCCCCTCGCTGAACGGCAAGCTGACGGGTATGTCGATGCGTGTTCCGACCCTCGACGTATCGGTTGTTGACCTGACCGTAAACCTCGCCAAGCCGGCGAAGTACGATGAGATCTGCGCTGCCATGAAGGAGGCTTCGGAAGGCGAGCTGAAGGGTGTGCTGGGCTACACCGAGGAGGCTGTCGTTTCGTCGGACTTCTTGGGCGATCCCCGTACGTCGATCTTCGACAAGGCTGCCGGTATCGCTCTGACCGACACCTTCGTGAAGGTTGTTGCATGGTACGACAACGAGTGGGGTTACTCGAACAAGGTCCTCGACCTGATCTCGGTGATGAAGGCTTACAACAAGTAGTCTGACCCGCAAAAGACCATAGTTGGAGGGATCCGCTTCGCCGGATCCCTCTTTTTTTTGCGATGCTCCCGGGCACAAGACCGGAAGCATCGCTGTGTTTTGCTCTCGGCCGGAACGGGCAGGACGGGCGGGGCGGATGGGGACGGACGGCATGAAAGGATACGTCCCGCAGTTTCCAAATCGGAACTGCGGGACGTATCGCTTGGGAAAACTGTCGCCGGACGTCGGCCGACGCAGGCCTTTCCTTATTGGACTTTTGTCGCTTCGCCCGGCAGCGGGGTCGCCTCGAGACGGCGGTTGGCGTCGCGGATCAGTTCGGCGGTCGTGTCGTCGTCGTAGACGCAGTAGAAGCCCTGCGGTTCGTGGGCCGGGTCGCAACAGAAATCGTCGCCGCGCTGCCAGTTGTGGTGGGCCGGACGCGCCTCGCCGGCCCAGCCCCAGAAGTTGCAGCCGGCCAGCAGTCCGCCTTCGGCTTTCGAGCCGATGACCCGGTCGAGCAGGTCGGTATAGTATGCGTCGCGCAGGCGGGTCGGGGTGCCGCGGTCGAAGCGGACGCTGTCGCGCGGGAATCCGAACTCCTCGACGACCACCGGCTTGTTGAGCCGCTCGGCGATGTCGAGGTGGCACTCCAGGTACTCGCGGGTCAGCTGCCGGGCGTTGTCGAACTCCTCGTCGAGGTGCCCGGCCGTGGCCCACTGCCAGTTGTAGGGCCAGATGTGGAGATTGACATAGGAGATCTCGGGGAAGGCGTGGATGCGCTCGGTCAGCAGCGTGTCCACTTCGCAGCCGAACAACCCTTCCGAGCCGGTCGAGATCATGTGGTTGGGATCGAGCGAGCGGATCAGGCGGGCCGTGGAACCGATCCAGCGGGCGAACTCCTCCTTGTTCTCGTCGCTGAATGCGCGGGGTTCGTTGCAGATCTGCCACGAGAAGATGGCGGGATCCTCGCTGTACTTCCGGTTCGTGTAGCGGTTCGTGCGGCCGACGATGAAGCGCACGTGGTCGGCGAACATCTCCCGGGCCCGCTCGTTGGGGATGAAGCCGGCGACATATTCGCGGAAGGGGTTCCATCCATCAATCCCCGGGATTGGGGCCTTCTCCTCGCCGGCCCACATGAGGTATTGCGAGTAGCCTCCGGACCACTCCCACGAGTTGGTGAGGTAGAGTACGACCTTCATGTCGCGGCGTGCTGCCTCGCGCATAAAGTAGTCCAGCCCGTCGAGCAGTGCATCGTCGTACTCGCCCGGTGCGGTCTGCAGGATGGGCTCGATCTTGCAGGGGACGCCCTCCTCGCCGTCGGCACCCACCAGCACGCGGAGGTTCGTCACGCCGCGGTCACGCAGTGCGTCGAGCTCGCGGGCCAGACGCCCGCGGTCGCCGTCGGGACCCTGCGATCCGAGGATGGGGCCATACCAGAAGTTGGTGCCGATGAAGTAGTAGGGCTTGTCGTTGAGCAGGAACTGTCCGTTTTCGACCCGGACGAAGGAGTCGGCCGCCGTGTCGGCCGTGCCGCAGCCCGAAAGGGCTATTCCCGCCAGCAGCATGAGGGGTAGCAGTTTCGTTTTCATCGTTGTCGTGAAGTTTTTTTGTTGAGGGTTTCGGCTGCGGGTCACTTGCCGTCGGCTGCCACGCGCAGCTCGATCGAGGCTCCCGACCATTGGTTGATCCGGCGCTTTTCGCTCCGTATGCGCCGGCCGTTGCAACTGATGCGCAGTTCGATGTCGAAGGGTCTCGTGGCGTCGATATCGTTGTCCGCAGGCAGCGTGTGGGGGATGATGTAGACGTAGAGCATGAGGTGGTCGCAGGGGTCGGTCGTCAGTGCGATGTGCCGCCGTCCGGCCTGCGTGGCGGGCGGCTCCTTGAGGTTGGCCCCGACGGGGACGATCTCCGAGGAGGCCGAGGCGAACCCCGTGCGGTTGTCCGCGGCGTCGAAGCAGCCGCACATCAGTGCGACGTTGTAGCGCCACCAGCCTTCGTAGCGGCTGGTGACCTCGATCGTGAATCCTCCCCCTTTGTCTGCCATATTCCACAAATATAATACAACTCGTGCGCAATGCCAAATTTCCGGGGGTGCGAATCGGATGATGACGCTAAAACTCGCGGTTTTCTTTGCAGTTGTCCTATTTTTTAGTAACTTTGCGCACTAAATGCGTACAAATGGAGGTAGCTGAAGGATATTCGATTGCCTACCGAGGCCTTAAAAACGGGACCCACGAGTTCCGTTTCGAGGTCGGCAAACCGCTGTTCGAGGCCTTCGAAAGTTCGGAGATCAAGGACGGACGGTGTGTCGTCGAGGTCACGCTCGAGCGGGGCGAGACGATGCTTACGGCCGATGTCCGCATCACGGGCCATGTGGTGGTCGCCTGCGACCGCTGCCTGGAGGATTGCCGCATCCCGATTGACTTCGAGGGGCAGCTGCTGGTGAAGTTCTCCGACGAACCGCGCGAGTATGACGGCGAGGTGCTTTGGCTCCTGCCGGGCGAGGACGAGGTGGATCTTTCGCAGTACATCTACGAGAGCATCGTACTGTCGCTGCCCTACCAGCGCGTGCACCCCGAGGGAGAGTGCGATCCCGAGATGCTCAAGCGTTTCCGGATCGTCTCCGACGAGGAGTTCTCGGCTATCGAGAACCGGGCCGAGGAGCACGCCGTTCCCGAAGGAGAGTGGGCCAAGCTGGCGGCGCTGCGCGAACGGATGGAGGCCGACGAAGCGGAGGAAAACGGCGGCACAAAATAAAAGGTACAGAAATACGTTAAACTCATAATACAAGTAGTAAAATGGCACATCCTAAACACAAAATCTCGTCGACGCGACGCGATAAGCGCAGAACCCACTACAAGGCTGTCGTTCCGACGGTCGTAACCTGCTCGAACTGCGGTGCTTCGGTGCTCTATCACCGTGTATGCCCCGAGTGCGGATTCTACCGCGGTAAGCTCGCCATCGAGAAGAAGGCCGACGAATAGGCCGGCACGAAAGAGGACTCCCTGCTGGAGGGACTGCCTCTTTTTTAGTATAAGCGCGGCTTTCGGCCCGCGGGCCCTGCCGGACGGCTCCTCGGAACCGTCCGGATGCGTTGCGGGACGGAGCCGGGATAAAAACCAAATCGCACGAGTATGTTAAAGATTGGTATAGATGCCATGGGGGGCGATTTCGCTCCCGAAGCAGCCGTCAAGGGGGCTGTCATGGCGCTCGACGCGATCGGGTCGGACAGCCGTATCGTGCTGTTCGGCGACGAAGAGAAAATCAAGGCGGTGCTGGCTGCCGAGAAGTGCCCGGCCGAGCGGTTCGACATCGTGGCGACCACCGAGGTGATCGAGATGGGCGACCATCCGGCCAAGGCTTTCCAGAGCAAGGCCGATTCGAGCATCACGGTAGGTTTCGGCTATCTGGCCAAGGGCGCAATCGACGGATTCGCCAGCGCCGGATCGACCGGAGCCATGATGGTCGGTTCGATGTATGCCGTCAAGCCCATCGAGGGGGTAATCCGTCCGACGATCTCGTCGATCGTTCCGACGGCTTCGGGGCGTCCTGCCCTGTTGCTCGACGTGGGGCTGAACGTGGACTGCAAGCCCGAGGTGCTGGCACAGTACGGTCTGATCGGTTCGATCTATGCCGAGGCGGTGCTGGGCATCGAGCGTCCCCGTGTCGCCGTGCTCAACATCGGCGAGGAGGAGACCAAGGGCAACGCCCAGTCGAAGGCAGCCTATGAGCTGCTGAAGGCCGAGCCGCGCATCCGTTTCGTCGGCAACGTCGAGGGGTCGCACATCTTCTCGGGCAAGGTGGCCGACGTGATCGTCTGCGACGGTTTCGTGGGCAACACCGTGCTGAAGATGGCCGAGGGGCTCTACCGCATCAACAAGGCGCTCGGGGGCGGCAACGTCTTCTGGGACTCCATGAATTACGAAAACGTGGGCGGCACGCCGGTTCTGGGCGTCAATGCGCCCGTCATCATCGGCCACGGATGCTCCTCTCCCAAGGCGATCCGCAGCATGATCCTCTCGACCGAGCAGGTCATCAAGGCCGGACTGACGGCGAAGCTGCAGCGGGTATTTCAAAATCAGTAACACAAAACCAGGTAAAAGAGAAGTTAATGGGTAAGATAACAGCAGCGATCACGGGAGTGGGCGAGTACCTTCCGGATTACATCCTGACCAACGAAGAGCTGAGCCGGATGGTAGACACGACCGACGAGTGGATCATGTCGCACATCGGCGTCAAGACGCGCCATATCCTCAAGGGCGAGGGCGTCGGAACCTCCTACATGGGAGCACGTGCGGTGATCAATCTTCTGGACAAGACGGGGGTGGACCCGATGGATATCGACGTGGTGATCTGCGCCACGGTCACTCCCGACATGTTCTTCCCCTCGACGGGCAACCTGATCGCCGACCAGGCCGGTTGCAAGAACGCATTCGCATATGACGTTTCGGCTGCCTGCAGCGGTTTCCTCTTCGCCCTGACCACGGGTGCCAAGTTCATCGAGGCCGGCACGAGCAAGAAGGTGATTGTCGTCGGTGCCGACAAGATGTCCTCGATCATCGATTATACGGACCGTTCGACCTGCCCGATCTTCGGTGACGGTGCCGCAGCCGTGCTGCTTGAGCCGAATACCGAGGGCTACGGCGTGATCGACTCGCTGCTCCGTTCGGACGGTTCGGGCGAGCTGCAGCTCTACATGAAGGCCGGTGGCTCGCGCTATCCGGCATCGGCCGAGACCGTGGCCAACAACTGGCACACGATCACGTGGGACGGACACGCCGTCTTCAAGGCTGCCGTGTCGAAGATGGCCGACGTGTCGGTGGAGATGATGGAGCGCCACAACCTTTCGTCGGACGATATCCGTTATCTCGTTCCGCACCAGGCCAATCTGCGCATCATCGACGCCACGGCGCGCCGTATGGGCATCACGGCCGACAAGTGCATGATCAACATCGACCGCAACGGCAACACGACGGCGGCAACGATCCCGACTTGTCTCTACGATTACGAATCGCAGCTTCGCAAGGGCGATAACCTCATCCTGTCGGCATTCGGCGGCGGGTATACGTGGGGTGCCATCTATGTGAAGTGGGCATACGACGGACACAAGGAGTAATCCTCCTGAATCCGTGTACGGAACGGGGCGGAGATCCGACGAGGGTCTCCGCCTCTTCGTTTCCCTGCCGTGCCGCCATCCGGCCGCGTCGTTCTTCCTGTCTCCCGTTTGCGGGACCGGGGCTCCCGGCCATCCCGTTTCACGTGCCGGTCCTGCCCGGTCTGTTTTCCGCTTCCGGCATGCGGCGGTTCGGGGAAAATCGTTATCTTTGTTCAACACAACAGACGCAGCTATGGACAACCGACTGAACCGTATTCTCCACAACAAACCCGTCAAGCTGTTCTACTTCGTGCGGAACCTTGCCCGGTACGCCGTGCCGCACCGCCTGCTGCAGAAGCGGCTCGAAGGCGTGCTGGCCGAGGTCGCGTCGCGCGGCGATCGCGACTACATCCTGCAGCGCGTCGATTACTACAACCGCCTGCCGGCAGAGGGGGTGCCTCTGCCCGAGGGGCTGCATCCGCTCGGAGAACATCGCCTCGGCCGGGGTGTCCGCACGGCTTATTTCTTCGATTCCTACGAATTTACGCGCTGGTTCGACGATGGCCTGCTGTGGAACATGATCCCCGGCGACGTGACCGAGGTGCCTCCGATTCCGTCGGTCGTCAAGAGCCGCCCGATTGCGGGCGACAATGCCAACTCGGTATTGCTCAACCTCGACAAGTTCCGCCACTTCGTCTTCCTGCGCGACGACATTCCGTTCCGGGCGAAGGAGGACCGGGCGATCTTCCGGAGCGCGATCAACTGCCACCACCCGAACCACGTATTGCGCAAACGCTTCATGGAGCGCTATTTCGGCTCGGCATGCTGCGATGCGGGCATTTCGAACCGCCATCCGTCGCTGCCGCCCGAGTGGACGAAGCCCCACATCTCGATGTACGACCACCTGCGCTACCGCTATATCCTGGCCATCGAGGGCAACGATGTAGCCACGAACCTCAAGTGGGTGATGTCCACCAATTCGCTGGCCGTCATGCCGCGGCCGACCTACGAGACGTGGTTCATGGAGGGTACGCTCATTCCCGGCTACCACTATGTGGAGATCCGGCCCGACTATGCCGACCTCGAGGAGCGTATGCACCACTACAGCACCCATCCCGAGGAGGCCGAGGCGATCGTGGCCCACGCCCACGCCTATATCGACCAGTTCCGCGACCGTCGTCGCGAGCGGCTGATCTCCCTCCTGGTGCTCAAGGCCTATTTCGAACGGACGGGACAACTGCGCTGATCTGCCCCGATTTCGGTTTCCTTTCGGAATCGGAGCGTACCTTTGCCTGAAAACTGAACGTATGAAACTGCTGATTGTCGAAGACGAACCCTCCCTGCGGGAGATCATGGTGCAGACGCTGCGCCGCGAACAGTATGTGGTCGAGCAGGCCGCCGACTACGCATCGGGGCTGGACAAGATCGCCGCCTACGATTACGACTGCATCCTGCTGGATATCATGCTGCCCGACGGCAACGGCCTCAAACTGCTCGAAGCCCTCCGGCAGCGGCAGCAGCGTGCCGGCGTGATCATCATCTCGGCGCGCGACTCGCTCGACGACAAGATCGGCGGACTCGAACTCGGGGCCGACGACTACCTGCCCAAGCCGTTCCACCTGGCCGAGCTGAGCGCCCGGATCCGGAGCGTCCTGCGGCGCCACCAGCGCGATGGGCAGGCGAGCCTCGAGGCGGGGAACGTGCGCCTGTGGCCCGACAGCCGTCGGGTCGAGGTTGCCGGGCGTCCCGTGGAGTTGTTGCGCAAGGAGTACGACATCCTGCACTACTTCATGACCCGCCCGAACCACACGGTCGATAAGGCGGCTCTGGCCGAAGGGGTCTGGGGCGACCACATCGACCAGGCCGACAACTTCGACTTCGTCTATGCGCAGATGAAGAACCTGCGCCGCAAACTCCAGGCCGCGGGGGCCGACATCGAGATCAAGTCGGTCTACGGCTTCGGTTACAAACTGGTCCGTCCATGAGACTTGTCTACCGCATCGTCCTGCACCTGGCATGGGTACTCTCGCTGCTGCTGGCGGTGTGGGCCCTGTTGTTCTATTTTGCCCTGACGGCCCGGATCGACCGTGAGGTGGACGATGCGCTGGAGGTACGCGCCGAAGTGATCATCCGTCAGGTGCTTTCCGGACACGCCCCCGCATCCGAAGGGGGCGGTACGAGCGGGTACAAACTCTTCGAGGTACCTGCCGGCTATGCCGCTTCGCGCCCGCAGACGGTATTTTCGGACGAGCAGGTCTATATTCCCGAACGGGACAATGAGGAGCCGGCCCGCGTGCTGCGGATGATGTTCCGCGACCGTGCGGGGCAGTGGCGCGAACTGACGGTGACGTCGCCGACGGTCGAGAAGACCGAACTGGTCGGGGCCGTATTGTGGTGGATCGTCGGACTGTACGTGCTGTTGCTCGGGCTGATTCTGATCGTGACGGCCGTCGTCCTGCACCGCACGATGAAGCCGCTTTACGCCCTGTTGCAGTGGCTCGACGCCTATACGGTCGGTGCGGCCAATCCGCCGCTCGAGGCCGATACGAAGGTCGTGGAGTTCCGTCGGCTGAACGATGCCGCCCGGCGGTATGCCGCCCGGGCCGAATCGCTGTTCGACCGGCAGAAGCAGTTTATCGGCAACGCCTCGCATGAGATGCAGACCCCGCTGGCCGTGTGCGGCAACCGACTTGAGATGCTCGTCGATGGCGGATCGCTTACGGAGGAGCAGCTGGGCGAGATCGCCAAGGTCCAGCGGACGCTGGGGTATCTGGTGCGGCTCAACCGGTCGCTGCTGCTGCTTTCGAAGATCGAGAACGGGCAGTTCCCCGAGTCCGAGCCGGTCGATGTAAATGCCCTGGTGCGCAGTACGGCCGAGGACCTCGGGGAGATCTATGCCTACCGCGGGATCCGCTTTACGCTGCTCGAAGAGGGGCAGCTGACCGTGCGGATGAACCCGTCGCTCGCGGCGAGTGTCGTGGGCAACCTGCTCAAGAACGCCTTCGTGCACGGCGATGCGGACGGTGAGATCGTCGTCCGTGTGGACGCCGGCAGCCTGAGCGTCGCCAACAGCGGTGCGGGCGGGGCGCTCGACGGTGAGCATGTCTTCGACCGCTTTTACCAGGGGACGAAGAGGGAAGGTTCGACGGGGCTCGGGCTGGCGATCGTCGATGCCGTGTGCCGCCTCTACGGCATGCGGATCGGGTACGGCTATGCGGACGGGCGTCACTGTTTCACGCTCCGGATTGCGGATTGACGCGGCGTTTCAGAAACGTTTCAGTTTCGCAGATTAGCTTTGTGACGGAAAACAACGAGAAGAAGAGAGTAACATATGAAATCAAAAGCAAAACGAATCGTGGGTTGGATGGGAGCGTCCCTGCTGACACTCGGCCTTGCGACCTCGTGCATGGAGCGGGACCGGCTGATTACGGCCGATAAACTGCCCGCTGCAGCGCAGGCGTTCCTGGCCGAAAGCTTCCCCGGAGTGGATGTTCCGTTCGCCAAGGCAGAGACCGAGTGGTTCTCGACCGAGTACAAGGTGGTGATGGTCGATGGCATGGTGGTGGTGTTCGACGGAAAAGGGAACTGGACAGACATCGACTGCAAGTACGGGGCCGAGGTGCCGGCGCGGCTTATCCCTCCGCAGATTGCCGCCTATGTAGCCAAACACTTCCCTGAAGCCCGGGTGCTGAAACTCGAACGCGACCGCCGCGATTACGAGGTCGAGCTCGACAACGGCTTCGAGATGAAGTTCGACCTCGACTTCCGGCTCATCGATCTCGACGACTGATCCGGGAGTCTGCGGATCCGCTCCGGACGCCTTGCGTTGCCGGGCGCCGCGGTCGGCCTGCGCGAAAACCCGCCCCGGCGGATTTTTCGTCGTATTTGTTGCCGGGGCGGCTCAAAGTTCGGAAAATGTCCTATATTTGTCGTAAGAGAACGGATCGAATCCTTAAATTACGATAAACTATGTTGAGTCAGCAATTGCACGAAGCGCTCAATGCGCAGATCAACGCCGAGATGTGGTCGGCGTATCTCTATCTTTCGATGTCGGTGGACGCCGAGGCCAAGGGGCTGAAGGGCGTTGCCAACTGGTTCTATGTCCAGTTCCAGGAGGAGCAGGACCATGCCCGCATCCTGATGAACTACATCCTTTCGCGGGATGCGGAGGTGCGTTTGCAGCCGATCGCCGAGGTCCGCACGTCGTGGGACTCGCCGCTGGAGATGTTCCGCGATACGCTCGAACACGAGCAGAAGGTGACGGCGATGATCAACAATCTGGCCGCCATCGCCGCCGGAGACAAGGACTATGCTTCGTCGAACATGCTCGTTTGGTTCATCGACGAGCAGGTCGAGGAGGAGGAGTCGGCGCGCGAGATGATCGGCGCCTGCGAGGCCGTCGAGGGCAACAAGTTCGGGCTTTACATGCTCGACAAGGAGCTGGCCGCCCGGACCTATACGCAGGCCGCTCCGCTCGCGTCGTCGAAGTAGCCGGCCTTCCGGCAGATATGCGGCGTCCGGATTTCCCGCAGGGGAGATCCGGACGCTGTTGTTCCCGCATGTGGGGAGTTGTGCTCAGAAGAGCGCTGCGGCCCCTTCGAACGAGAGCAGGATGACGACATAGCGCAGCGCCTTGCCCGCAAGCATCGAGATGCCCGTGAGCCACACGTTGCTGCGCATCAGTCCGAGGACGATGGCAAGCGCCTCGCCGATGGTCGGCAGAAAGGCGAAGAATCCCATCAGGGCGCCGCGCCCGGCGAGGAATTTCCGGGCCCGGGCCAGTTGGCGGGGTGTGATGCCGATGCGGGTGATCCACTCGGTGCGGCCGAGCGAGCCGATCCAATAGCAGGTCATGCCGCCCAGCGTGTTCCCGAGCGATGCCGCGATCAGGCAGCCGACGGGGTCGAGGCCCATGCCCGTGAGGATGACCATCACCGCTTCGGAGCTGAAGGGCAGGATGCTCCCGGCGATGAAGGCCGAAAGGAAGAGCCCCACGTATCCCCACTCCACGAAAAATTGCGCGATTGCGTCCATGCGGTTATCCGATTTTGTGCAAGAATAGTCTGCTTGCGGGACAAAGATAGCTTTTTTGCCGCAAAGCGCTTGCGCGGGACCGGGCGAATGCGCTACATTTGTATAACAAATCTCCTGAACTCATGCGAAGAACCTTTCTGCTCATTGCCTTGCTGGCAACGGCTGTCGGGTGTGCCCCGCAGCAAAAACAACTCACCGATTATGTCAATCCGCTGCTCGGAACAGCCACGCTGTGGGACAGTGTCGATCTGGGCTTCCGGCCCACGAAGCGCACCTGGGGAGCCGAGGTCTTTCCCGGGGCGTCGCTGCCCAACGCCCTGGTGCAGGCGAGTCCCGTCACCAAGTTCCACAGCGGCTCGGGCTACCAGTACGAGGATACGGTGATCTACGGGTTCACCCACTCGAACAAGGGTCACTGGAACCTGTGCCACATCCCGCTGCTGCCCGTAACCGGAACCCCGACTCCGGAGGATTACTGCTCGCCCTACAGCCACGACCGTGAGACGGCCGCCCCGGGCTACTACGAGGTCTTCCTCGACCGTTACGGCGTTGATGCCGAACTGACGACGACGCTGCGCTGCGCCCTGCACCGCTACACCTTCCCCGAGGGGGCCGAGCCTTCGGTGCTGGCCGACCTGCAGCGCTCGAACGAGCGGGTCCGCGGTTGGGAGATCCGCAAGGTGGGTGACAACACCTTTGCCGGATGGCAGCGGACCGGCGAGACGATGTACTTCTACGCCGTGGCCAACCGCCCCGTGACGGGAGTCGAACCGGTTCGGGAAGGCGACCGCGAGATCCGCATCGTGCGCTTCGGCGAGGGAGAGGGGCCCCTCGAACTGCGCATCGGCTTCTCGTTCGTGAGCGAGGCGAACGCCCGCGGGAACCTCGAGGCCGAACTGCTCGGCCGCTCCTTTGCCGAGGTGCGTCAGGCGGCTGCGGATACGTGGAACGACCTGTTGGGCCGTATCCGCGTCGAGGGCGGCACGGAACGCGAGAAGGGACTCTTCTACTCGTCGCTCTACCGTGCGTTCCTCTGGCCGGCGCTGCGCAGCGACGTGAACGGCGAATATACCGACGAACGGGGCGAAGTCGTCCGCGATGCGAATTTCCGTTACTATACAAGTCCCTCCTACTGGGATGACTATCGCAACAAACTGATCCTTCTGGGACTGCTTGCCCCCGACGTGGCGGCCGATGTCATCAGCTCCGATACCGACCGCGGCGAGAAGCGCGGAGGCTTCATGCCGACCTTCTTCCACGGTGACCATGCCTCGGCATTCGTGGCCGGCAGCTACCTGCGCGGCATCCGGGGCTTCGACGTGAAGCGTGCCTACAACCTCGTGCTGCGCAATGCCACGGTGCAGGGCCCGAGCCGTCCGTGGCTCGACGAATACATCGCCCGCGGCTACATCCCCGAGATGGACTACGACCATCCGGTGACCAACACGGTCTGTCGGGCGGCCGTCACGAAGACACTCGAATACGCCTACGACGACTACGCCGTGGCGCTGCTGGCCGAGGCGCTGGGCGACAGGGAGAACCACGACCTGCTGATGGCCCGCACGAAGAACTACCGCAACTGCTTCGATCCCTCGACGGGACTCATGCGCGGCCGCCTGGAGGACGGGTCGTGGATCACCCCCTTCGAGGAGCGTTATCCCTACTACGAATACATGTACCGCGAGGCGAACGCCTGGCAGCAGACCTTCTTCGCCCCGCACGACACCGAGGGGCTCATCGCGCTCTACCCGAGCCGCGAGGCCTTCGGCGAGCAACTCGACCGCCTCTTCTCGATCCCGTGGGAGGGGTACGAGGTCGATAACCTCTCGTGCTTCATCGGGCAGTACTGCCATGGCAACCAGCCCGACCACGGCTTTGCCTACCTCTACTACTTCATCGGCCGCCAGGAGCGTTCGCAGGAGCTCATCGACTACATCCTCGACCGTTTCTACGGCATGGGCCCCGACAGACTGGCCCTCTGCGGCATGGACGATGCCGGGGAGATGTCGTCGTGGTACGTGCTGAATGCCATCGGCCTCTATACCTACTCGCCGGCCGATCCGGAGTACATCGTCACCGTGCCGCTGTTCGACCGTACGGAGGTGGCGCTCGGCGACGGACACCGTTGGATGATCCGCCGTGAGGGCGAGGGGCGCCGGATCGAATCGGTTACCTGCGGCGGAAAGCCTGTCGAGGGGTGGTTCGTCGCCCACGATGCGCTGGGCGAGGGCGAGCTGGTGATCCGCACGGCTCCGGATGCGGAATGATCCCTGTCCGGACGGAGACGCAAAGGGCGGGCGAACCTCATCGGGTTCGCCCGCCCTTCGTCTTGCGGTGCGGCTGCCGGGCTATCCGTCCCGGCGCATCGAGAGCGAGATGCGGCCCCGGAGCGTGTCGATACCCGTAACGCGCACCTCGACATGCTGCCCGAGGCGGACCACCTCGGCCGGCGAGGCGACGTAGCGGTCGGCCAGCTGTGAGACATGCACCAGCCCGTCTTGCTTGATGCCGATGTCCACAAAGGCGCCGAAAGCGGTGATGTTGGTGACGATGCCCGGCAGGGTCATCCCTTCGCGCAGGTCGTCGATCGTCCGCACGTCGGGAGCGAAGGCGAAGGTGTGCAGCTCCTCGCGGGGGTCGAGCCCCCGTTTGTCGAGCGCCTCGAGGATGTCGGTCACGGTGGGGAGCCCGGCCTGCGCGGTGACGTAGCGTTCGGGGCGGATCGTGCGCCGCAGCTCGCGGTCGGCGAGCAGGCGCTCGACGCTTACGCCGGCATCGGCGGCCATGCGTTCGACGATCGGGTAGGATTCGGGGTGCACGGCGCTGTTGTCCAGCGGGTTCCGGCCTCCGACGATGCGCAGGAACCCGGCCGCCTGCTCGAAGGCCTTGGCCCCGAGGCGCGGTACCTTCTTCAGCTCGCTCCGTGTACGGAAGTCTCCGTTCGCGGCCCGGTAGGCGACGATGTTCTCGGCCAGGGCGGGCCCGAGGCCCGAGATGTAGGTGAGGATGTGTTTCGAGGCGGTGTTGATATTGACTCCCACGCGGTTCACGCAGCTTTCTACCACATCTCCGAGCCGGGCCCGGAGTTTCGCCTGGTCCACGCTGTGCTGGTACTGGCCGACGCCGATCGACTTGGGGTCGATCTTCACCAGCTCCGACAGCGGGTCGATCAGCCTTCGGCCGATGCTCACGGCGCCGCGGACGGTTACGTCCTCGTCGGGGAACTCCTCGCGGGCCGCGGCCGATGCGGAGTAGACCGAGGCGCCGTCTTCGCTGACCGTGTACAGCTCCACACCCTGAAGCTTCAGTCCGCGGACGAACTGTTCGGTTTCGCGGCCGGCCGTTCCGTCGCCGATGGCCATCGCCTCCGTGCGGTAACGAGCCGCCAGACGGCGGAGCGTCTCGGCTGCCTCGGCCGTGCGCGACTGGGGCGGGTGGGGGTAGATGACCGTATGGTGGAGCAGGTTCCCCTGTGCGTCGAGCGCCACGACCTTGCATCCGGTGCGGAACCCGGGGTCGAGGGCGATGACGCGCTTCTGCCCGAGCGGTGAGGCGAGCAGCAGCTGGCGGAGGTTTTCGGCAAAGATGCGGATGGCCTCGTCGTCGGCGCGCTCCTTGGCGGCCGCGAGTGTTTCGCTCTCGATCGAGGGGCGGATCAGCCGGCGGAAGGCGTCGGCCGCGGCTGCTTCCAGCCACGTGCGGGTCGTTGATCCGGGGCGGATGAACCGGCGGCGGATCCGTTCGATGATCCGCTCCGCATCGACCTCCACCGAGACTTTCAGGATGCCCTCCTCCTCGCCCCGCAGCATGGCCAGCAGGCGGTGTGACGAAACCGATCGGACGGGCGTCGCGGCATCGAAGTAGTCGGCGTATTTCGCGCCCTGCTGCTCCTTGCCCTTCGCCACGCGCGCATGCACGATCCCCTCGCGCGAGAAGTTGCGGCGCACCTCGCTGCGGATCCGGTCGTCCTCGGCCATCCGTTCGGCGACGATGTCCGAGGCTCCGGCCAGCGCGTCGTCGGCAGTCGGCACTTCGGCCGTGACGAACCGCTGCGCCTGTCGCCGGATGTCGGGCGTGTGCTGCGCCATGAGCAGGTTGGCCAGCGGCTCCAGCCCCCGCTCGCGGGCGGCTGCGGCGCGGGTCCGCCGGCGGGGCTTGTAGGGCAGGTAGAGGTCCTCGATCTCGGCGGCGTCCCAGCTCGCCTCGATCCGTGTACGGAGTTCGCCGGTCAGCCGTCCCTGCTCTTCGATCGTGGAGAGGATCGTCCGTTTGCGGGCCTCGAGTTCGGTGAGCCGTTCCAGCAGGTCGCGGACGGAGCCGACGGCCACCTCGTCGAGCGAGCCGGTGACCTCCTTGCGGTAGCGGCTGATGAAGGGGATTGTGGCCCCCTCGCGCAGCAGGCGGACGGTGCCTTCGACCTGTGGCAGGGGAATCTGGAGTCGTTGTGAGATGATCTGTTCGAGCATGATGTGTCGGTTCGGAGCCTTTTTCCCCGGTGCTGCCGGCAGGTCCGAGGCTGCAAATATACCAATTAATTCGACCGCCCGAAAGACGGCGGTGCGGGGGAGGGTGCCGATTCGGCCGGAGAGGCAGGAAGTGGCTTGCCGTCAGACGGCAAACAGGCGGCAAAACATTTTGCCGCCTGTTTGCTGCCTGGAATCTTGAGGCCCGAGGCCGGAAGATGATCCTATTTGAGGCCCTTCAGGCACTCGGAGACGTTCTTCTCGATCCGCTGCAGGATGGCCTGCGTGTCCGTCGCCCCTTCGGCCTTGACAAACTTCTCGCCGGTGATCTGCTCGTAGAGCTCGACGTAGCGGTCGGTGATGCCGCCGACGATCTCGGGGGTCATCTCGGGAACCTGCTGTCCGGCCTGTCCCTGGAAACCGTTGGCCATGAGCCACTCCCGCACGAACTCCTTCGAAAGCTGCTTCTGGCGCTCGCCCCTGGCCAGCCGCTCCTCGTAGCCTTCGGCATAGAAGTAGCGCGACGAATCGGGGGTGTGGATCTCGTCCATGAGGTAGATGACGCCGTTCTTCTTGCCGAACTCGTATTTCGTGTCCACGAGGATCAGACCCATCCGGGCGGCGATTTCGCAGCCCCGCCGGTAGATCGCCCGCGTATATTTTTCGAGCTGCTCGTACTCCTCGCGGCTTACGAGCCCCGATGCGATGATCTCCTCCTTCGAGATATCCTCGTCGTGGCCCTCGGCGGCCTTCGAGGTCGGGGTGATGATCGGCTCGGGGAACCGCTGGTTCTCGACCATCCCTTCGGGCATCTCCACGCCGCAGATGGTCCGCTTGCCGGCCTTGTACTCCCGCCAGGCGTGGCCCGAGAGGTATCCGCGGATGACCATCTCCACCTTGAAGGGCTCGCACTTGCGGCCCACGGTGACCATCGGGTCGGGAACGGCGATCTTCCAGTTGGGAAGGATGTCTGCGGTAGCATCGAGGAACTTGGCGGCGATCTGGTTGAGTACCTGTCCCTTGTAGGGAATGCCCTCGGGCAGGACGACGTCGAAGGCCGAGATCCGGTCGGTCACGACCATGACGAGGTATCGGTCGTCGATGTCGTATACGTCGCGGACTTTGCCCACATATTTGCTTTTCTGGCCTTCGAAGGTGAAATCGGTGCGTGTGATAGCGTTCATTGTGTTTGCAGGTTTATCGCCTGCAAAGATACTGTTTTTGTGCGAATATGGAACCCTCTGCGGCAAAAACGGAGCCTTTGCGGCCAAATAACCGCCGATGGCGGGGAATGCGGCCCTCGGAGGAAGCGCGGCAGCAGGTCGGCGCCGGAATGCAAGGTGCAAAATCCGGCGAAAAGAGGGGGAAGATTGCCGATTTCTTGTTATTTTTGTCGGTCCTGTCGCGCATGGGGACAGCTCCGGACGGATGCAGTCCTGCGCGCAGGACTGCATCCGTCCGAACCAAACTTCAGAAAAATGCACCATCATCCGAAACTTCGCCTGCTCCTGGGAGCCCTCGTTTTTTTTCAGGCCGCGGAGGCTGCATCCCGCACCGACGGGACGACAGAACCGTCGGGCAGCCTGCTCGAATATGTCGATACCCGGATCGGTACCGACGTATGGCGGAAACAGTCCACGCTGAGCAATGCCGAACGTCCCCACGGATTCGTCTATCCGGGCGTGGGACTGCCGTTTGCAATGACCCAGTGGTCGCCCCAGACCGCCGAGAACGACATCGCCTATGCCTGGCAGCACGACAGGCTGCAGGGGTTCCGTGCCACGCACTATCCCAACGGCGCGGCCATGTCGGAGTACGGAGCCTTTACGATCATGCCGTCGGTGGGGACGTTGAAGGTCGATGCCGCCGAGCGCGCCTCGAGCTATTCGCACGACAGCGAGACGGCCAAACCCCATTACTATGCCGTGAACCTCGACGACTACGGCATCCGGGCCGAGCTGACCGCCGCCTCGAAGTCCGGCTTTTTCCGTTTCACCTATCCCGAGTCGGAGCAGTCGCACATCCTGATCGACAACCCGCGGAGCGACAAGGGCAGTTATTTCCGGGTCATTCCCGAGCGCAACGAGATCGAGGGTTTCACCACGGTGGCGGGGCGCGTGGGCAACCAGGGTTACGTGGGGCGGGAGTTCGCCTGCTATTTCGTGGCGCGGTTCAGCAAACCGTTTGCGAGCTGGTCGATCGTCCCCTCCTGGGACGAGACCCCCATGGAGCAGCTTTTCAGCCGGGGGCTCGAAGGCGAGTACTTCGACAACATGACCCTTTCGGGTACTCCTCGGGCGACGAGAACGGATGAAAAGATCGATTTCGAATGGGAGGGGGCTCCGATCTCGGGAATCGGTCCGGACAACTTCTCGGTCCGGTACCGGGGTGTGCTCCGGGCGAGAACGTCGGGAACGCACCGCTTTTACCTGACGAGCGACGACGGTGCCCGCATGTTAATCGACGGGAAGCTGGTCATCGATGCGTGGTACGACCACGGGCCCACGACCGAGATCTGTTCGTGCGAAATGGAGGCGGGCCGCGAGTACGAGGTGGTCGTGGAGTATTACGAGCATACGAACTCCGCCACGTTGAGGCTGGGGTGTATCGAGCCGAAAGACTTCGATGCGGAGCGTCTTGTGCAGATGGCCCGCAAGGGCTCCTCGGCCGCTGCCGTCTGCGTGTCGTTCCCGACCGAGAGCGGAGAGGAGGTCGAGGTGAAGATCGGTACGTCGTTCATCAACTTCGAGCAGGCCCGCCGCAACCTTTGCAGCGAGATCGGCGACAAGAGTTTCGAACAGCTTCTCTCCGATACGGGAGAGGCATGGGAGGAGGCGCTCGGAAAGATCCGGATCGAGACCTCCGAGACGAACCGGGAGATATTCTACACGGCCTTGCAGCGTTGCATGCTGCTGCCGAGAGACATCACCGAGCAGGGTTACCACTACAGTGCGTTCAACGGGAAGATCATGCCGGGAGTCATGTATACCGATTTCTCGCTGTGGGACACCTTCCGCTCGCTGCACCCGCTGCTCGTCCTCCTGGAGCCGGACCGCGTCAATGCGATGATCGAGGCCCTGCTCAACTCCTATGACGAGGGCGGCTGGATCCCCAAATGGCCCAGCCCGGGTTATTCGAACATCATGCACGGCACCCACGGCGATGCGGTGATCGCGGATGCCTACGTCAAGGGCCTCCGCAACTACGACGAACGAAAGGCGCTCGAGGCCATGATGAAGAATGCCACCACGAAGGGAACGGGACATTACGTCGCCCGGGTGGGGATTCTTGATTTCATCCGGCTCGGGTACGTCCCGACGGACAAATACGGCGAGTCGGCCATCCGGACCCTCGAGTTCTCCTACGACGACTTCTGCATCGCGCAGATGGCCCGGGCCATGGGCGACGGGGAACTCTACGGGCGGATGATGGCCCGTGCGATGAACTACATCAATATCCTCGATCCCGAGACCCGGATGGTCCGCGGACGCAACAGCGACGGACAGTGGCGCGATGCGAAGGATCCCTCGATCAGCGGGTGGGCGCAGGGCTCCGACCGCGACCGGGAGACCTATTTCCGGAACATCACCCTCTTCGTCCCGCACGACGTGCAGGGCCTGGCCAACTTCATGGGCGGCAACAAGGCGCTGGAGGAGTATCTGGACTATTTCTTCGACAACGATTTCTATTATGTGGGCGACGAGTATTCCATGCATTCGCCCTACCTCTACAACTTCATCGGCAAGGCGTGGAAGACGCAGCGGACCATCCGCCGGCTGCTCGACTACAACTTCACGAACGACTCCTGGGGCCTGCCCGGAAACGACGACTGCGGGCAGATGTCCTCGTGGTATGTGATGGGGGCGATGGGTTTCTACCCCGTCTGCCCGGGAATTCCGGCCTATCAGATCGGCAGCCCCGTCGTGGACCGTCTGGAACTTTCGCTCGCCAACGGAAAGACGTTCACCCTCATAGCCGAGAACAATAGCCCGGAGAACGTCTATATCCAGTCGGCCGAGCTGAATGGGAAACCCTATACGAAATGTTGGATCAGCCACGACGACATCATGGACGGGGGCACCCTGGTGCTCAGGATGGGCAGCCGTCCCAACCGGAAGTGGGGCGCTTCGGCGGAGGATATCCTTCCTTCGGTCAGCGCCCCGGCCGGCGAATAGCCCCGTTCTTCTTCAGCCCCTCGGGAAGCGGTCGTTGATTGTTTCGACGGCCGCTTCCCGCGTTTCGTTCCTTCCTGCCCTAATGCCGACGATCGTCGGCTCCACTTCGAGGTCAAACCGGACTCCCTGCCCCTGCACGCACCAGCCGCCGGGATAATGCCAGTCCAGGCCGGAAAAACAGCTGCGGATTCCGCCGGGCAGGACGAACACCGAAATATTGCCGTTCGTCCCGGCCGATTGCGTTCCGATTACGGTAACATCCGGATTGGCCTGCATGCATTGGACGCAATATTCCGCATGGCTTTGCGCGGTGGCAGCAATAATTACGACAACCGGTTTGCCATACTTTTCCGACCGGTTCCCCGATACCTCGGGGCAGAAAAGGAGAAACACCCCGGAAGCTGCACGTTCGGGCGCACGACCTTGTGGAAACGCGGATGGTTGTCCGGTATGATCCGGCTGTATATAAACTCCATGAATTTCGATGCAGAAAAGCGTTGCAACTCGTTAATTTTCTGTTAGTTACGACGTTAACCGATGCCACGAAAAGACACACTGTAAAGAGGCGGCAAAACCTTGTTTGACGCTTCATTTCTGAGGTCCGATATTCTCGGAAAAATGTAAAACTCGGGTTCGGAGTCCGATTTTGGGCGGTTCTTTTCCCTCACCGAAGCGGGTCGCCGGAGGGGTGTGACTCCATGAGCAAAGGTAGTAATTTTTGCGCGAACTCCAAGCCCCGGCGAAGGATTTTTTCGCCGGAGCCTGGAGATTCGGATGCGGGGGATGTTGGCGGGTTGGGTGCGGCTACCGGACAATCTGGTAGCGCCCCGACTTGCGCGGTTTCGAGGCAGGGTACTCCCCGTCGATGTATCCCAGAATGACGAAGCATTGTGCCTCCATCGTGTCGGGGATTTCCCACTGCCGGCGGATTGCCTCTCCTTCGGGGGTTGAGAAGGTCTCCGCGGCGCGCGCCAGCAGGCACGACGACAGCCCGAGCGCCGTGGCCTCCAGCACCATGTTCTCGGCCGCGCAGAAGGCATCGGCCCCGGCATAGAGAAAGTGCTTCGGACCGAAGATGGTGATGACGGTCGGTGCACCGTAGAATCCGGAGCGGATGGAGGGGTCGTCGATGATCGAGGGCTGCTCCTTCGACACGAAGGTTCCCGCCAGGCGCGAGCGGTCGAGGCTTGCCACATTGAGTTTGCCGAGGGCCTCGTTGAGCGTCCGGTTCTGGCAGGCCACAAAGCGGGTGCGCTGCCCGCCTCCGGCGCTGGGGGCATACGCCCCGGCTTCGAGGACCTTCAGCAGCGCCTCCTCGGGCACCTGTCTTTCGGTATATCGCCGGATGCTCCGGCGGTATTTCATCAATTCAAGCAGTTCCATGGTTTTTTATTCAATCGCTTTCCAGCACTGCGGGTCGGGGGCGTAGAAGTTGTGCGTATAGCCGTAGGTAACGGCCGGGCAGCCCCGGCAGAAGCGCAGCAGCTCGCAGCGGGAGCACTTCTCGAACCGCTCGTATTGCCGGTAGGCCTCCATCTCCGGGCCGTTGTAGAGGTCGTAGATGGGCTTGCGGAAGAGATTGCCCACCGGACTCTCGAAACGGCGGCAGGCCATCACCTCGCCCGTTGGCAGGATGGTCATGTGGCAGTCGGCGCAGTGGCAGCCGTCGTAGATGGTGTCTGCATCCAACCCCTCGGGTATCTTGAACAGCCCCTTTTCGTAGAGGAAGAGGGTCCAGAGGTGGTCCTTCAGATTGAAGGTCGTGCCGCTGTCCCGATACTGTTCGAACTGGTGCCAGACGCGCTCCAGAAAATCGCGGTACTCCAGCGGCTCGATGTGGGTGCTCTTCTCGAAGGAGGTGGGGCAGTAGCGCCCGAATGCGAGGATGTCGACCCGGCGGGCCACCACCAGGTCGATAATCCCGGGGATTTCGTGCAGATTCGTCCCCGACACGGTGGTCATGACGGCGCAGCGGATGCCCGCCCGGCGGATGACGTCAATCTTGTCGAGGGTCGCGTCGAACGAGCCGGGTTTGCGGATGGCGTCGTGCGTCTCCCGGAGACCGTCGATCGAGAGCTGGTACTTGTCGCAGCCGTACTCCTTCAGCCGGGCGCAGCCGGCGTCGGTCAGGTGGAACGGGTTACCCAATATCGTGAAGGGAATGCTCCGCTCCCGAAGCAGCGCCAGAATATCCCAGAAGCGGCTGTGCAGAATCGGGTCGCCGCCCGTGATGTAGAAATAGGGCAGGCGCTTCATGCGGCGGCACATCTCCACGCAATCCGCCACAACCTGCCGGGCCTTCTGCAGCGGCATCTCGACCAGTTGGGGATGCCCCTCCGCGAAGATGTAGCAATGCGCACAGCGCTGGTCGCAGCTGTCGGTAATGTGCCACTGGAAAGCGAAGTATTCCATCGCGAAGGGCTATTTCTGCTGGTTTTGCTGGGGTGCGGGGGCCGGAATGGCGCCGAGCTGCTGCAGCATCGTGAACAGATCGGGAAGACCGTGCTCGCGGATGATTTTGCCCTCCTTCAGTTCGTAGATGTTCATCGCCGTCACCTTGACGGGTTTTCCCGTTGCGGGCATCCCCATGAAGGGCTGGGTCTGCGTTCCGCTCATTGTAAAGCGGATCATCACCTTGTTTCCCTCGGCAATGAACTCCTCGGCCTTCCACTGGACATCCGGCATGGCGCCGCGCATCATGTCCAGTACGGCGATATAACCTTCGAAACCGTGCAGCGGTTCGGCGGAGGTCGGGGCGTAGAAAATCACGTCGGGCGAGATGATGGACTCTCCGAGGGTCCGGTCGCCCGTGTTGATGAAGCGGATAAACTGCTCCATGACCTGCTTGTTGGCTTCGGTTACGGAGTGCTGTTGGTCGGCGGCGGTGTTCCCGCAGGAGATCATGCAGATGGCTGCCACGATGGCGGACAGCACGGTCATTGCTTTTTTCATGGTTTCTCTGTTGTTTTTATCGGTTTTATCGGTGGAATGGATGTTTGTCGGGAAACCTCCGGCGGAATCCCGGTTGGCCCGCCGGAGGAGATTGCTAAAACGGCCGTCTATTTGTCCCCGGCCCCGCAGGCCGAACCGCAGGCTGTCGGTTTGGGTTCGGGCTTGGTGTCGCCGTCGCCTGCGCCGCAGGCCGAGCCGCACGCTCCGCTCGGAGCCGTCGTTTCCTCTTTTGCACAAAGATAGCTCTGTGCACTTCTTCTGGCGGAATAAACTCCGCTGACAGATGTTCTCTTCATACCGGTTGTTTTTAAGTGTGAATTCCGCAGGTGGAGTGCCCCGTTCGGAACGTCCCCTCCCTTGCGTTTGCCGGTGCAAAGTTACAATGCAGTCTGCTGTTTTACAACGGGTTACAAATTAAGCCTATAGTAACCTTTTTCTCGCTTTTGCAGAGGATCAGACCGTTAGGGTAGTGTTAAAAAATATATTTTTTTCACCCGTGTCGATATGCCGGTTTTTATTACTAACTTCGCTATTGGAAGTAACTGTTCATTTACAAGCCATGCTGCGCAAGGAGGAACGAAATTCGATTATTGAGATCTGCCCGGTACGTAACGTGATTGCCCGTTTCGGCAACAAATGGGCGTTGTTGGTGGTGTTGGTGTTGAGCGAGCACGAGAAGGTGCGTTTCAACGAACTGTGTAGGTTGATTCCCGATGTCTCGTCGCGGGTTCTCTCCGGCACGCTGAAGACGCTGGAGGCCGATGCGCTGGTTTCGCGCACGGTCTATCCGGTCGTTCCGCCCAAGGTCGAGTATCGGCTGACGGAGCTGGGGCGCTCCCTGGTGCCGTTGATTGCGCAGCTGACCGAGTGGGCGCAGACCAACATCAAGAAGATCGTCGAACACCGCAGGCAGTTCGAGTCGGAGGAGGCCTCCGGCAAATAACCGCAAGAGTCGGACCGGGAGTCGGGCGGATTCGCCGGACCTCTAATCCTACGATAAGAAAAAAAAAGCCCGGCACGTCGGAACGTGTCGGGCTGAAAATGAGGCTATGGGCCTTATTTCGTCTCGGGGAAGTTATCGTTGGTCAGCAGCTTGCCCTGGTATTCGCCGGTCAGCGTCTTCAGGAAGGCTACCATCCGGTCGACCTCCTGCTGCGTCAGCTCCTCGCCGACTTCGTAGCGGGCCATCGAGACGACGGCATCCTCCAGCGTAGCCTGCGTGGCATCGTGGTAGTAGGGGGCCGTCAGAGCGACGTTGCGCAGTCCGGGCACCTTGAAGCGGTGGCGGTCACGCTCCTCCTTGGTCTCCTTGTAGCGGCCGTTATCCTCGATGGTGAGCTCCGTACCGCGGTCTGCGAAGTAGTCGCGCTTGATGCCCATCAGCTCGTACGACTGTCCGCCCATGTTCTCACCGACGTGGCACGTGGCGCAGTTGTACTTCTTGAAGAGCTCGTATCCGGCAATCTCGTCGGCGTTCATGGCCGTCTTGTCGCCCTTGAGGTACTTGTCGAAGCGCGAGTTGGGCGTCAGCAGCGTCTTCTCAAACTCCTGGATGGCGTTGGTGATGTTGGCCTGGTTGATGCCGTCGGGATAGACCTCCGTGAACTCCTTGCTGAATGCGGCGTCAGCCTTCAGCTTCTCGCAGATCTCGTCGAACGACTTGCAGGCCATCTCCACCGGGTTGACCGGAGGTCCGGCAGCTTGGTCGGCCAGCGTGGCGGCACGTCCATCCCAGAACTGCACGAAGTTGTAGTAGGCGTTGAAGACCGTCGGGGCGTTCACGCCGCCCAGCTGTCCGCCAACACCCTCCGAGAAGGCCTTGTTGTCGACACCTCCCGTGTTCAGACCGTGGCACGAGGCGCACGAAATGGTGTTGTCGGCCGACAGACGGGTATCGTTGTAGAGCTTGTTGCCCAGCATCACCTTGCGGATGTCCACCGGAACCGAGTCCTGAATCGGGCGGATCGTCTCGTTGGCCCACTCCTGGTCGGCCAGCGGATTGGGGTAGAAGGCCTCACGCTGCGATTTGGCCCATGCGAGCGCCATCTGCGTCTCCTTGTTCGTGAGCGACGCACCCCAGTGTATCAGGTAGTACTTGGCCAGTGGCATCGTACCGTCGGCAATCACCTTCTCGACCTTCGCCAGGTCCACTTCGTTGATCTTCTCTCCGTTCTTCAGCGCCTCCATCATCGGAGCCATGTCGAACGAACGGTAGCCCAGCCGCACATCCTCCTGCACCAGCTTGCCCGCTACCGGGAAGTTGGCATAGAAAGGCAGCTTCGGATCGGCCGAGTGGCAGGAGATACATCCGCTGCTCGCCACGATCTGCTCCATTTGCGCATTGCTTTCGAGGTCGGCCGACGGTGCCTTGTTCACCAGTCGGTAGACGACGCAAAGCACGATTATCACTACCAGCACGGATAGAATAATCTTTGAGCCTTTTTTCATAACAAATGAATTAAAATTAAACAGTTTATATACTAAGAACGTGAATACATGTGAACACTCTGCCGGGCCGCCGGGAGGTAGTTGACCCCGTACCAGCACATCTGCAGCGCCAGAAACGAGACAATCAGAATCCAGTAGAGCGGCCGCGAGGCGTTTTTGCGGAACAGGCGCAGGTGGACATACAGCAGGTAGCCCGCCCACGTCGCCGCGGCCCAGGTCTCCTTCGGGTCCCAGCTCCAGTAGTGGCCCCAAGCCGCCTTGGCCCAGATCGAACCGGTGAGCATGCCGACGGTCAGAAAGGCCAGTCCGGTGTAGACCAGCTTGTCAGTCGCCTCGAGGTAGTCGGCCCGACGTTTGATGAGTCCCATGCAGCCCAAGATAAAGGCGCACCCCAGCACCGAGTAGGAGAACATGTAGACCGTGACATGCGGGATGAACCACGGACTCTGCAGGGCGGGCATCAGCGTCTGGTCGTGAATCTCGGGCTTCAGAATGTTGATGAGGGCGAAGACCGTCGCCACCACCGTCGAGAAGCTGAGGATCCACGGGTAGCGCCACCGCAGGTAGGTCAGCAGTCCCGATACGCTCATGAAGAAGGAGTACCAGAGCCGGGTCTCCCCCATGGTGCGCAGCGGCGGACGCTGCATGTAGAGCCAGAACCCCGCGATGAATGTCGCGAAGACCAGCGTGCCCACACCGGTCAGCAGAATGGCCCAGCGGCGCCGTTCCTTACTGAACAATGCCACCCCTGCGCCGGCTGCCCACAGCACGATGGAGACCAGCGCGAACCAATCGAAATTATCCCACGTGAACATCATACTCGCACACTTTTACAATACGTCTTTCGTCACCGCGATGTTTCACAAAGTTCCTTATTTTGTCTGTTCGGGCCGGCCAGAAACAACAGGCAGCCTCCGCACAGCATCATGATCACGCCCAGCCACATGACGTATTTCAACGGTTCCCGTACGATCTGCACCACGCAGTAGCGCGGCTGCTCCGACTGCACGTCGTACGAGGTCAGGTAGTAGTCCTCGGCCCAGTTGGCAGCATAGGGGTGGTTGACCTCCAGCCGGGCCGGCTTCCCGTCAATCGAAATCTCGGCGAAGAAGTGGCGCGGAGTGCCGTTGGCGTAGTGCTCCACCGTGAAATCGTTTAATTGTAACTCCTTCGGCAGGTAGATCTTCGTCCCCTCTTCGCTGACGGCCTCGTTGTTGGGCCGGTCGCGGAAGACCGGGATGCGCAGCGTCTGCTCCTCGGCGCTTCCCACCACCCCGGCAAAGAGTGCCAGCCATAGCCCGGCATGGTTGAGGACAAAGCGCCAGCGGTTGCGCCCCGGGCGGAAGCCCCGTCGCAGGGTAATCATCCCCAGATGGGTCAGCAGGGCGAACAACCCAACGACAAAGATCCAGGAGGTGGTGAAATGGTAGCACCCCAATCGGGTGAGCAGCCCCGAACGTTCGGCAGCCTCCGCGGCCGAGAGCTGCGGGAAGAGCCCGATGACCAGACTGCCGGCTATGAGCCAGCCCAGCGTCCAGTAGGTGCATTGCGGCGAGAGCCACATCTGAACGAACCTTGACGAGCGGTTTTCCTGGTAGGCATACACCATTCCTGCAATCCAGAGCAGGGCGATGAGTGCATCCAGCGGGAAGGCGAAGAAGGCAAACGGGAAGTTGCCGAACGCGCATTGAATCACCACCGAAAGCAGCAACAGCAGGATGAACAGATGTTTAGCCTCGAATTTCATAGGTCGGTCATCTATCTAATCGGCGCAAATATAAAAAAATATCGTTTACCCGGTTACTCCAAATAGTGCGTTTCGGGAGATAAACGGGCTGCTGATTGGAAGGATTTGTCCGTGCAGGCGGCAATAAGCATTGTGGCCGTTGGTAAACTTCGAAATCAGGAGACGGTCTGCTGGTGTGCTTAATCCGCAGGGTGGCCGTAGAGGTGTCTGAGGGGGATCTTACTCTAAATCCGAAAATATAAATGCAAAATATTTGCAATTGCGAATTATTTGCATTATGTTTGCGCCAGAGAAAGAAACAAAACGATGAACAACGAAGGACTGCAAAGAATCAAGGAGGCGGGGCTGAAGCTGACCCCGCAGCGCCGCGAGGTCTACAAGGCGATGCAGGAGCTGCGCCACGCCACGGTGGAGGATATCATCGAACGGGTCCAGTCCCGCAACAAGGAGGTGACCGTTTCGACCATCTATCGGATTTTGGACAGCTTCCGTTCGGCAAACATTTTGTCGTTCATCTATCACCCCGACACCGGGAAGTGCTACTACGACATCACGGTGGCGGAGCACCATCACCTCTTCGACGGCAAGACGATCGAGGATTATGCGGATCCGGAGCTCTCGCAGCTGATCCGCGAATACCTCGAACGCAAACACTTCCCGACGGAGGAGATCGGTAAAGTACAGGTACAGGTAACACTGAAAAAGAATGTCTAACTTAAAACCGCAATTTGTTATGAGAAGTATCACAACATTCGATCTGCAGTATGCACACCGTTTCTACGGTTTTCAAGGAGAGGCTCAGTATCTCCACGGCCACACCGGACAGTTGACCATCGAGGTGGAGGATAGCATCGAGGCGGGTGTGAACATGGTTTACCCCTGCAACGAGATTCAGAAGGTAGCGTGGGACGTGCTCCGGAATTTCGACCATGCGCTGGTACTGCGCGAGGATGATCCGCTGCTGCCGGCCGTTCTGGACGTCTACGAGAAGCAGGGCATCCGCAACGGACACCCGCAGAACAAGATGAAGGGCCCGGCCTTCAAGACGGAGCTGGCCACGGCCTGTCCCGATTGCCGTCTGGTAGTCACGAAGGAGACGCTGACGGTCGAGGGGATGATCAAGATTGTCTACGACCTGCTGAAGGATAAGCTCAATATCGCCAAGATCACCTTCACGAGTGGTGTGAATGCGGCTTCGGCGGAGTTTGTGACCAAGAACGACATCGACCGCTGCCCGCTGTGCGGCGTTGCACTCAACGAGGAGGGTGTATGTCCGAAGTGCGGATATCGCAAGAAGAAGTAGCCGTCACACTTTGTGGATAGGGTAGTCGGGTTCCGAAAATCGGGGCCCGACTTTTTTATTCAGGGCGCAATTTTTTACTGAACGTCATGGCCTTTTCGCCGTGGTCAACTATTGGGGGGGTATTATTTTAGGGGTAATATGGATTTTTATAAAGAATAATATTTTGTTCGTTATTGGATGTAGATGGCATCTATGAATAACATATTAGCAGTTGATGCCTTAAATCCAGGTGGGGTGGCGATACAGATTGCGGCGAGTGTCAAGGCTCGAAGGGCGAAACTGGATTTGATGCAGAACGTATTGGCTGCGCGCGAGAGAAGCAAGTTGCGGTATGCCTCAGGCTTTGATAAGCGGGAGAGGTCTTTTGTTAGGAGAACGGATTACTTTGCGTTGAATGTTCTATGAGCTGATTAGTCGTTCGGTTCTGATAGCGAGATTGCAGCTGGATTTATTAAACAATCTTTGATAATTGATCTTTGATTTTCGCTTCTTCGTCGGTGCCCGTGGTCGAGAGGCGCAGCAGCGGTAGGCCGTAGCGGACGAGGATGCGATCCTTCATCCTGTCGCGTTCGGATTGACGGGTTCCTTGTTTGTGGAACTGGTAGCCGTCAGTCTCGACAGCCAGAACGGGACGTTTGCTCACCCGGTTATAGATCAGGAAGTCGAGGTGCGTGGCGCCGTTCGAGGCATATCGGCGTTCCTCATCGTCGAGAAGCGTCCAGTCGCGGATCAATTGTTGCAGCGGTTGGTGGCAGAGGACGCCCAGATGCCGGAATGCCGGGTCCGCCTCCAACACCTGCTCCAGCAGGGCATAGGTCAGATTCTCGGAGTCGAACTCCGAGATCCGGCGGTGCCGCTTGAGAAATTCCCGCCGCGCCTCGGCATAGGGTTCGTAGAGCATGTCGAAAACCGAATGGATGGTGCTCTCCGTGATCTTGCCGCCGTTGTAGTCGATGTAGGCCAGCAGATCGGCAATGTTGCGGCTGTCGGGTTGTTCGTTGCTCGAGGTGACGAGCGTGAATTGCCGTTTGGCCCGCGATACGGCGACGTTCAGCAGATTGGGATCATCCGTGAAGGCGGTAATTTGATCGTCGACGGTCGACAGGATGATGGCCTTCTTTTCCCGTCCCTGGAACTTGTGGACCGTGGCCACATCAACGCTTCCGCCCAGCTCGCGGTGGAGCGCATTGACCTGCTCGTTGTAGGGGGAGATAATGCCGATTTCGGCCTGCTCGCAGGGGAGTGACGGCAGCACCTCGCGCCGGATCGTTTCGATCTCGCGGGGATTGAATGCACCCCGCGCGTGATGCCCAGGCGCAGTCCGCCACGCCGTGATGACGTCGGGTTCGCCGCGATCCTCGGTCATGATCAGCAGACGTCCGCCGTAGAAACGCTGGTTGCAGAAGTTGATGATCTTCGGATGGCAGCGGTAGTGTTCGCGCAGCAGCGTCTGCGGCGCTTCGGGAAAGACCCGGCAGACGGACTCCAGAAAGCTCAGCGCGGCGCAGTCGTAGCGGGGATCGATCGCGTGTTTGGTGGCGATGGCCTGCATGCGGAGCCGGTCGGCATCCGTGATGACATTGGGCAGCTGCATCGAGTCGCCGACAATCACCGCATTGCGGGCGCACATCAACGCCAGCGCCCCTGTTTCGGACGACACCTGTGAGGCTTCGTCCATAATCACGTAGTCGAACAACGTCTCCGCCCGGAAATTCGACCGCGAGGAAAAGGTCGTGCTCAACACGACGGGGTACTCCTTGAGCAGCTCGGGGGTGATGTGCTGGAAAATGGGCCGTTTGTGTCCCTTGCCATAGCGGGCGGCCAGTCGGCTGCGCAGGTAGCGCATTGAGTCGTCGCTCAGCCGGGCCACCATCGCCGGAGCATCCGACGTGGCAAGTTGCTTTTCAATCCGTTCGATCTCCGTCGAGAGCTCCTCTTGTCGGACCTGGTAGTAACTGCGCTGGAGGAGGGGGATCAGCCGCTGGAGATCCTGCCGCTCCGGATGGCGGGGAAATCCGTCGAAGAGGCGGCGGATGCGGCGTTTGAGCCAAAACCATCGGACTGCTTCACGCCATCGGTCGAAGAGACCGTTCGGCTGCCATTCGACTGCGGCCTGCAGTTCGTTCCACAGCATCAGTAACCGGGCCGACGGCATCTGTCGACGAAGTGCGACAGAGGAATCGACCGTTGTCTCCTGCTCGAAATGGAATAGCTCGGTTTGGAGTCCCGTCAACTCTTGTCGGTTGCGAGCCAGCCGCTCCTGCCGTTCGAAAACCGTCTGCAGCGATTCGGCCTTGGACTGGATGGTGCGGAGGAACTCCGGAGAGTCGGTTTTGGCCGAATACCACGAGTCGATCTCGGCCGGGATGGACTTCTCGATGGCCTGTGTCTCGACGAAGGCCGTCTTTCGCTCACGGCTGCCCAGCAGGGCGGTGAGAAATCCCAGCCCTTGCTTCGCCAGCTTCTCGACCACATTTTCGATGGCCGAGTTGTTGTTCGAGACGACCAGCACGGTCTTCTCCTGCACCACAAGGTTGGCCACGATGTTGAGGATCGTCTGCGTCTTGCCGGTTCCCGGAGGGCCCTGGATGATGCTGATCTGATTCCCGAAGGCTGCCTGGATGGCTCTCTGCTGGCTGGCGTTGCACCCAAAGGGGTAGATGAGCGGCGGCACCGGGAATTGTCGGGGTGAGTCCTTGCCGGGATTCAGGTAGAGGGCCGCCGCCGAACGGTCGGAGACGAAGTCGATCTTCTGATACTGCATCATCAGCAGTTTCTGCCCGTCATCGGTCTTCAGAGGGTTGAGTTCCGCCACGTCGCGCAGATAGGCGAAGCGATCCTGTGCGGGCGTCTCCTCCAGACACGACCGAACGAGTTCGACCTCAGATCCCTTGTAGTGGGCTCCGGTGCCGTTGGCGTATTCCACATACCAGAATCGTCGCGAGCCTTGTTGGAAAGCGGCGATGTAGGAGAGAGGCTCTATCCGGCGGCCTTTGTGGAGCAGGTGGCAATGCTGCGGATCAAATACCACGGGATCCTTCAGCCACAACACTTTGCTCGGGACATAGGAGTAGGTCTTCGGGAAATTGCAGAAAATGACATGGCAGCGGTTGGGTCTTGAGGTGTACCAACAGCGTTCGACGGAGTCGGTTTTGTCCTCTCCGTCGATGATGATTCTGTTTTCCCGGGGGGCGTACATCCTGATATAGCGGAGGTCTCGCTATTTTAGTTTCTTGCCGCAGGAGAATGCCTTGTCGACCGTGGCCCCTAATTCGATATATTCGAGATGAATGGGGTCGAAGCTGATCGGGCGCAACTTACGCAGGTCGATTTGTCCGTCGGTCAGAATGCTTTCGTCGGCCGAGATGTTGACGATACGTCCTGTCAGATGGCAGCTTGCGGGATCATAGGAGAGTAGTTCGCACTCGAGCGTCATGGGCAGTTCGTCGATCATCGGGGCATTGACGTGTGCCGAAGGAGTGGCATGAAAGCCTGCCCGGGTGAATTTATCGGGGACTTTGTTCCCGGAGACGATACCCGCATAGTCGCAGGCAGCCACTTGATCGACCGTAGCCATGCTGACGGTGAAGGCACGTGTTGCAAGGATATTTTTCGTAGTTTTATGTCCGGCTGAGAGGCAGATTCCGATTGTCTCATCGGTAAACATGCCACCCCAGGCGGCATTCATGACATTGGGCACGCCTTGTTCGTCGTAGGCTGCCACAATCAGCACGGGCATCGGGTAGAGCCAACTCTTCGATCCAAAGTCTTTTTTCATATTGCTTCGTGAAATTAGTCCGTAAATTTTACGAAAATTACAAGAATTTAACGACTCAACAAAATTTGAATCTTGATGTGAAACGGATGTTTCAAAGTTATTCTCCTAAGAATAGGTGATATACGGATATTTTTGGTAAATTTGTATAGTATATACGGACACAGACCGGACAACTGAAGGATCAAAATGCATTCGTGTTGGTAAAAGTGAGTTGTCTGGAAAAGATTTGAAGCATGGCAAAGAAACAACTGAAAGAGAAAGGTACGGAAAACTGACCTAACTACGATATAGTCTTTATTATTTGGCTAGGAGGTGGTAATAAATTAACCTAAAATGATGCAGAATATACAACGCGAATCTTTTGAACTGCGCTTGAATACAGAAGGACATAGTATCTCAAGTAGTGATTTGATTGCTTATCTAACCAATGCAAATAAGTTGATTACATCTATAAACCAAACGCTTAATGCAAAGTATGCTATTGGGTTTGATTTGGTAGAAGTTGATGTGATTGCGCTAGAGGCGGGAAGTTTTAAGATCCCTCTTTCCATTAAAAAAATAACCAATAACCAAACTTTTGCGAATATTGTAGGTGGTGTGATTGGTGGATTAATATTGAATCTATTCGTTAATAATAACGAGCCACAAACAATACAATATGGTGAGAGTCAAGTTGTTGTGACTGCTGAAGAACTTTTGAGCAATAAAAAAACAGCAAATGCTGTAGGTAGTATTGCAAAAATGGCAGTAGAATCTGAAGAAATTAATGGTATTACAATTACATATGAAAAAGCTAATGGCGAGTCAGAAGAAGTTTCAATAAGTAAAAGATCTTTGTCGCAAATTATGTATGATGAGCCCGAAGATGAAAGTTTGTCAAATACAATATCAAATGTGACTTTAGAAATTGTGTCTCCAGTTTTTGTAGATAAACCTGCATCTTGGAAAGTTACATATGATGGTAGAACTTTTACGGCAAAGATGACAGATGAAGATTTTTTAGAGACAATGACTCTACAAAAAATTTCATTTGCCAAAGGTGATGTAATTATTGCAGATATGGAAGTTGTGGCAAAAACTACTGAGAGAGGTATTAGGCTTTATCATTATATTCGTAAAGTACATAGATATCCCAAATATAGTAGAGTCGTGAAAAATGAACCTAACTTATTTGATAATGTAAAAAAATAATTGCTTTTCCATACCCTTAAGATATTAATTAGGGAACTCCTTTAGAGGGTACGTCTAGATTATGGGAGGGATGATGTGCTGCAGTATGACGATTCGCGTGCTTGTTCGTTTGGGTGCTGTAGTGCTCGCCATAGATATACTGGAATACTTCGCCGACTTGTTCTTACGTAAGACCTTTTGTGAAAGTGTTCCGGTAAAACGTTCTCATTCATCCTTTTGATGGCGAAAGATCGCTAGGAACCGGGGATGAAAATTCCCGTAGCAATCACGTGGTATCCGGAACGTCAGCATACGGCCATAACCGTAAAACTATGCCTCGGTCGGAATTCGTTGCATTTGTTCCCTGACGTAGAGTTTTTCCGGAGATATTCTAGGCTTCCGAGATTATCATACACTCCAATAAAATCTCCAACAGATCTTGAAAGCCATTTTCTCGCTCCGAATATTGGCATATTAATTAGGAAAGTTGTTCCTTTGTCTACACCATAAGTCTACTCGTTTTTAGTTTTTGTTGGTTTGCCACTACACCCCCCCCCAGACACGCTCTTTGGAACAGTATTGTACAAGACCGCCTTCTTCGCAGTGGAGGATCTTCATCCGGTTACGGGCGGCGTTGACGAAGACAAATATGTCTCGGTCGCGAAGGTTCATCCTCATCCGGTTTGTGATTATGCCACTCAAGCCGTTGAATCCCAAACGCATATTCGCTGGACGGTTGTAGAGCCAGTACCGGTGGCTATAATCAAGGCTAAACATCGCTCGCAGGCATCAGTTCCCGAAGTTGGGAGGGTGTCATATTTCCCAGGATGCGCATCGCCGTGCCGAATGCTATCTCCAGCTCTATTGTCAGGTAACTTACCACTGTCGGTCCGGCATCCTTCTGAGACCTCTTCCTGTCCATCCGCTTTGACGGTCGCATTTCCGAGCCAAGCTGGATGAAATTGCCGGCAGACCCTTCTGTCTCGCTTCGTTTATCCTTTTGCTGATATTTCATGCGTGCCTTGTAGAAGTTCCAGAATGGAATGTTAAGTTCTGCAAGCTGGGCCTTCTTGCTGACTTTATGGTCTGAGCAATACTACTCAATTTCAATGATTTCTTTGAGTGTCATCATAACCCTTCCGTTTTTTGCAAATGTAGCCAAGAGATATCCCGGCTAAAATATGTATTTTATCAGAGGATTACTTGTGGTCGACACATCAGGATTGCGTTTGCTCAGAATAAGCAGCACGAATTCATCGACATAGTTGTCTGTCAGAAAAATGGATTTTCTGATAGACCTGATAAGATTCGTTGCAAACTTCTAAGCATGAAATATTGGGCTGTCAAAGAATATGGTAGTGAGGTACGGACCAAGAAATCCATCTTATTAGTTGGTTCCTCCAATTGACGGTTAAGATTGGCAAATCTAATTTTTATTCTGCTTACAAGTTGGTTAATACGTTGATTAATAGAATGTCCCTTTAATAGATCTTTTTTCAGTACACAGTTCGCCCATATTTTAATATGGGCGAACTGTGTATTCTGATTCATCCAACAAGTATTTTTACTTCAATTTTGATGGGTCATAACACAAACAACTCAAATGTGAGAATTTGGCATTCGTATATACCTTTACTGCTGCGTTGTGTTCATGTAAAACCTTCATGCTCTCATCGGGATGAGAATAATTTATTATTTCATTTTCAATGATCTCAAATCCATACTTCCGATAATACTCTGGCTTTATTGATTCTGCAAATGCTTTATAATGTTTTGGCAGGTCTGTGATATGAGCATCTTTACAATAAGTAGCTAGAATTGCATTTATTGATATTGGTATGTCATTCAATCCTAAAGGAGACAACAAGGCTTTCCACAACCCTTCTTGACGAGATGTTTTTAGCAACTTTACATAATAAGCCGTAACTATCTTATTAATCCTCTTAACAGCATTTCCTAGTGCTACTTGTAAATCATAGGTTTGTAGAGGATATTTATCTATACATGTTTGTATGTATGCTACTTGCTCATCATAACTTTTACCTTCTAACCCGCTCTTATCTATTTTATACTCTTGTAATATTATACTCAAATCCTTGGGACTATAATTGCTCACATCGGGGCGCAATCCCTTTGGAATCAAACGCTGTGCATAAGTTTTACTTATCTCTTCGCCTTTGTAGTCATCGTTCAATAGTACATAGTATTGAAAAGTGCTGAATAAATCAAGGTAGCAATACAATCGCGTTTTGCCATCATTGTACTTCGATGTAAATAATTTAAGCATATGTGAGGGATAACCATCTTCAAAAAGATATCGATAGTCTTCATACAAAATGTCGAATAATGTGGTTGGAATAAAAGGTGTCAGTTTTGCTTTGTCATAGTCTATCGTTCCCTTACCTTTGTCGTCTATTGATATAACCTCAGTAAGTACCTCACGGTTTATTCCGCAATGAATTGCATATTCTGTAGCTATCTTGACCATACCCTTTTTAAAGTCTTCGTTGAAATTGTCATTCCCTTTTGAAAAATAGTAAGCGAGATAGCCTTGATCATGAATATCTGTATGCTGTTCTATTGTATAATGCTCAATGTTATCACCTTTGTCTGCTAATTCTTTAGTTAGTACATTTAGATAATCATTGATGCGCTTCTTGCCAGCATAAACATCTATTTTGTTTCCTTCTATCGTATAGAATGGTTGAATAGGTATAATTTCACCATTCTTAACTGTAACCTCTATGCCTTTATCACTTTCCTTTACGTCAGGAGTCTTGAATAGACTTCCTTTAAGTGTATTCCCATCAGGCTTACCATGATCTGCAGGAATCATCCTATCGTTTAAAGCTACAATAAATGGTGCGAAAATTTTGCAAAAGTTTGCATCATCTTTACTGTATGCCCCTCCGCATTCTTCACATAATATGGTACGAGAAATCAACTTTCCCCGTATCCCATTGTGTATTATATGCTCTCCATGTGCCTTGCAATGGTTCGCACTAGTAGGCTTATCCATTATCTCTTTATTACATACGTAGCACCTCATAATTATATGTTTTTACTTTTAGTAAAAATGATATCAATGTCATAGCGAACCTATTTTATTCCATACGCAGGATTTAGAGCAAATCTATATCTTATTGTAAATATGCAGCCCCCCTACCTAATTTATTTGATAACGTCTTGGTGACAAAATTTTTCTTGACAATGAAAGGGCAATTCTCTCACGAAGAGGGGATCTACTAGGTGTTAACAAATGACGTCTGACATCAGACATCACGCAATAAATTTCCTAATTCTTGAGGAATTGCCATTAATTGTCCTGTCCTATACAATATGACTGTCCGCATAATCTCACACTATTGTCTCCAACTTATGTATAATGTTATTTACCATGTTTTACTGTTTGCTCTAGTTGATTAATATTTCTTCCATATACTCTCAGCACTTTCTCCACTATCGGTTGTAGCTCTTGTTCAATCATCTTGTTTGACAAGATACGATTAGGTTCATTTCTTTTAGCTAAACCGTTCCGAATTGCTTCTACTAATGGCATTTCTGCCGCAAGGGCGATTGGCAATGGATTAATGCTGATGTACCTGTCTTTTAACATTCGAGCCAAAGATAATGTTTCATTTGGCTCCATAGCCGCCATCTTCTGTTCGACCTTTTCCGGATCAAATCCCACTAATATAGGAGTGTTGAAATAGCTTGGCGTCTGGTTGGAACGAAGGATGAAATGTTCAGAGAAAGCTACAATATCATCACAGAACTCGTCAAAAAATTTCTTGCTATCCTCTTGCAGTGTTGAGTTCTGCTTTTCGTCAAGTTTCTGAAGGATGTATGAGTGGAGCCACTTCACTTCCTGTGACAACTGATTACCTATTATCTGTACGTTGGAGACCAAGAGCGGATGAAGCTCAACCTTTTCCGTAAAGGAATCAATGGCCCTCTTTATATTGTCTTTGATAGTAGCCTCATCGTCTGAAAGTACTTGTTTAAACGCGCAAATATAAAAGGCTGCGTTTAAGTATGTAATATAATCTCCGAATGAAGCAGATTTGACATAATTGTACAATTCATTAAGTGCTGCAGAAAATTCTGCATCCTTGAAGTTCCACACTCCTGTCATAAATCGCTCCATCAATAAAACTTGTGGTGGGGTGATTGGATTTGGTGGATTGACGACAGCCAACTCCGTAACAAGCGATTCACCTTGTAGGGTTGAGCCAGAAGTTATGAAGTCATATACGGTTGGCAGGAAGAATGTTTTCTTTCCGTATGGCTTTATGTATGTTTGATAGAACCACTTGGAATACTTTCTGTTTTCCTCTTCTGTATGTTTTTTTGTCTCTTCAGGTTCAATTTTTTCGTCTGTAAATAGGTTGGAAGTCTCAATGTCATTTTCTTCAAGGTCAATGTCGAAGCTTGATGATGCTATATCCTGAAAACAGTCCAAAGTCCGTCTATCTTCGTAGGACAGTTTGTTATTCTTATACTCAATAGAAACTCCAAGTAGGAACAACCACATATAATACAACTCGTTCTTGTTTGCATCATTAAGAGTGGCCTTGCCTTTCATATACTCATTATAAAGACTATAATAGTGCGAGATTGCAAATTTCAAAGTACGGAGATTCTGGATGCTCGTTTTCAGGTAATCTGAATGCGCATAAACATCTGAAGTGGAATCAATGGTATGTAGATATTCCTCAGAAGACAGCAGCTCAGTGAAAACAGTATTCTTATAATTGCCTGCCATCTCGACAAATATCTTACGAGTATTAGGCTTATATAGAACAGACTTCTCAATTACTTTCTCCTTGAACTGTAGAGATTGTTTATCTGTCTGCTTCATAAAGCCCTCATTCGCCATCACAATAACCTTGAAGCCCTGGTTTTCGGTCAGATCATTTATCATTCCCATTAAGGTATCCGTATTGCCGGAACGTATGGCACGTTCGAGGTCATCAAAGCATATCGCTACTTTTTCCTTATCTATAGAATGGAAATCTATGAGGCTTTCAATTATTTGAGAAAAGTCCTTATCAGTAAGCAATGATAATCCTCCGTAAATTTTATCCTTGTGATCCTTGAAAACAGTGATGGATTTGCGCTTTATTGTGTCGAGAATTGACTTCTTTCTATTGTCTTTGCTTTCTTGGCTCTTCAAATATAAAAGTTCGCTCTTTATCTTTGATAGTACTTTGTCTGTGCTCTCTACTCCGAATAACGAAACCTTGACGGTAGTAATGTTATGTGACTTCAATTCATCGGTAATCTCATGATTGAAGAAATAGGTCTTACCACATCCCCAAGCACCGGTTATCATAAAGGCGCCAGTATTTTGCATTTCTATGTAATTCAGCACACTTTGGATGAGTGAGTGCTTGCTTTGTTGTTCTTCCATTGTTATCACTAAAGTTTCACGGCATCAGCTTCTGCTATAAAGATGACGCCATCGTATATTTAAATTCAAGATCTGGTAAATCCCACTTAATCACACAAATATACGAAATATTACTTATGATGCATAATAAAACTCCCGACTTCGCATCGCTGCGGAGCCAAGAGCCGTTTCATAGTTAAATTTAGGTGAGGTAACTTTCTACTCTGTGAATTTTGCGTAACCCATCATTTCGCCAGATTTTTCTCCGGTAATGGTGTTGATGTAGAACTACTTGAAAAAAACCTTCGGAGCGGCGGCGGTGGGTGCGCCGTTCTAGGCGTCGTAAGAGGCTTTGAGGTTCATCGTAGTGGCTACAGAAGTGTAAGGATCAGCGAATGAAGCAGCCTTACTATGTTCTGGTAACACCGTTGCTCTGAGATGCGGATGCCTAGATGATGAGTTTTATATTGGCTACAGAAGAAGGGATGCTTGCGAATAGTAGAGTCATGCGCTGGTGCTGATAGTTAGAGTTACGTCGGCTGGAGTCTCGACTCTTTCGAAAGTCGGAGGACTGGCAACTGTAGTGGCACCACAATACACAATCCTGTAGCCCAGACGCATGTAGAGGTTGGAATCGGCGAGTTTGATAGAGATGTTGAGGATTCGTTTACCCGTCTGTGAGAGAGCAAGCGCATTCCATGCGAGAATCTGTGCTTTGGTGAGAGATTTCCAATGCTGGGAGAGCTGTTTGAAGATGAACTTCACTGAGGATTAGTAGCTGGTCCTTATAGGACCAGCGGTATCTTTGTTGCGGATATATTTATAGCTGCAATCCTTTGCGGCGGTCATGCCTTTGGACAACCCCGTCATCTCCTCGAGTGCAATTGAAAGAATATACGTCATAACTGAAAAATTTAGATTAAAGTATGTAATTCTACATTTAGTATTTGTGATGTGTCTTAGATATCATATTGTATGGATGATAATTTAATGATATACAATAATTTGCATTCAAAATATAAAGTGATTGGAGTAGCAGGGGCGCAGCCATCTCTTTTCTTCCCTTATTTTCGACTTTACTTTAATGAACGTAATATGTGATACGGAGATGGAGTAAAGTTGCTGTAACTTGTAATTTGTCGAGCCGTACCAATCGGAAGAACGCCATATTCGGCCGGATTTCCTCAATCATCTTTTGCAGGAGTTATTGATTTCATGGAAAAGTGTATAAAGGGATTCTGATTCGTTGGAAAAAATGTGAGACGTTAACACTCAAAGGTTGCACTATGAGTTCTCGCAGTAAATGGCCAAAGTACAAACTGAATATACGTTTGCACTTGCACTTTTGCACTATTGGGTCTGCAGTTTGCTTCATATCGGCTTTTCTCCTAAAGAAATTTGCTGGTCCTCAAGAAAATCTGTAATTTTGCACCGTCATTTGAATAAAAACATAAAGATTACAATGCTTCAAAGAAGAATGAACAACTGGACAACCGTATCGGATCGAGGTATAAAATGCCTTGAGGTGCTGTTGCGTGTCCATACTTCGGGCATTGAAGCTTTCTATACTTTTAGAGATATTTCCCGGCGAACGTTTGATAAACCATCGGGGATACCGATGATGCTGGTATCCTGCTGAAACGATAAATGAAAACCGTCGGAGAGTTCTTGCCAAACTTTTCGACGGTTTTTATTATGTGCCTGTTGGTGACGTTCGCATAATGCGCTCTTCTCCGTCAATTCCGTCCACGGGCTGTAACGTATTATTAACCTCGCAGTGATGTGCATGAATGAAAAGATTATAAATTTGATGGAGGCAGGGTGTTCTTTACATCCGACACCCACTTCAACCATACCAATATCATCAGGTTCTACAACAGGCCCTTCAAGGATGTGTCGCACATGAATGAAACGATTATTGCCAACTGGAACCGCGTGGTCGGTCCGGAGGATATTGTGTTCCACTTGGGTGATTTCTGTCTGGGTGGTTCTGCCGAATGGGTAAATGTACTGAACAGGGCGGGAAAATATACCTTATTTCCGGCAACCACGACATAAAAAACTGAGGCAGAATTATTCGAAATACTTCGGGCAGATAACGATGCAGATGTATATCGAGGTGGATAAACAGAAGATTTATATGAATCACTGTCCGTTCCTTTGCTGTAGCGGCTCTTATGACGGCATCTGGCAGCTTTTCGGACACGTGCATACCCGAAGGAACAATATCGGAAATGATGCTTCTCGGCTGAGTATGCTTCTTCCGACACAATATGATGTCGGAGTGGGCAACACCGATTTCACACCGGTTTCATTTGCGCAGATGAAGGCAATCATAGGGAAACAGATTGAACAATCAAGGAAAGGAGAACAGTAAGATGAAGATACAATACATGAGTGATCTGCACATGGAGTTCCAAGGGAACAGCAGGTATCTGAAACATAATGAACTGCCTGTAACTGGCGATGTGCTGGTGCTGGCCGGGGATATTTTCTATCTCAAAGATAAGGTTGCCCCGTTGACGAAGTTCTGGAAATGGGCTTCGGAGAACTACCGGCAGGTGCTAATTGTCCCCGGCAATCACGAATACTACAACTATTCGGACGTGATGGAGAGAGGCCTGCAATGGTGGTGGATGTTTCGGGAGAATGTCTGTTACTATCAGAACCAGGTCGTCCGCATTGATGATACCGACTTTGTTCTGAGTACGCTGCTGTGGCCACGGATCAACCCGAACGACGAGTATTTCGTGTGGAAAGGCATGAATGACTTCCGCCAGATCCAGTTCAACGGGAAACTGCTGCAGGTGGAGGAATTCAACCGGATGCACGAGACCTGTCATTATATCTGTATGATGTTTAGTTTATATGGATCATAGAAGTTAGTCTGTGCTTATTTTTTGTGTTGTTTGTTGTACTATCGGTCTTAGAGCTCTCTAACATAAGAGTAACAACTTTGATCTGAAGAGGTTTAAATAATTTGCGAAGCAATTTCCAATATTGTAGAGATAATTACTTATATTTGTATTGGGACATTGTGTCTCGGGTGCAGGATCGTAATCTAAAGAGGAGACTATAGATTCCAGTTTAACATATGGGCCTATCCCTTATTATTGAAAGGGTTGTGTTCAATAATGCGAAAATTATTATGTCGAGAGGAAAATATCCAATAAGGGCTACAAGTCATATCATTAATTTGCTGGGTGATGAGCTCATTGGAAGCGACAGTCTTGCTATTTTTGAGTTAGTCAAGAATGCTTACGATGCTGATGCAACTTTAGTTACTATATCATTTAATGATTTGGACTCATCGAATCGTAATATAGTGATTGAAGATAATGGCGTTGGAATGACATCTTCTGTAATTCAGAATGTTTGGCTAACTATTGGAACCGACTACAAGAAAAAGCAAGCAAAAATTAGTAAAAAATTTCATCGCGTTTCATTAGGAAATAAGGGTGTGGGACGTTTGGCTGTACATCGATTGGCTGATGAGATATTGTTGGAGTCACAGGCTGAAGGAGATTTGTTCGGTTCAAGTCTGCGCATAAACTGGAAGGAACTTGTTCAGTCTGAGGAGTATATTGAGGATCTTTCTGTGGAGGTTGAAGATGGAATATCAAAAGGGTTCGTTGACAACCATGGAACCAGAATAACATTAACAGGTCTAAAAACAAAGAAGTGGACGAGAGCCATTCTTAAAGAACTGGCACGAAAGATTGTGTCAATAAAGAATCCATTTTGTGATTTGGATTCATTTGAGATTAAATTAATTTCAAATGAATCGGAAAAACAACATTGGCTAGATGAGATTCAATCCCCCGTTTGGATCCTGAATAATAGTTTGTATAATTTTTCTTTTCGGATTGAGCCCTCAGAACAGGGTGAATTGGCCTCTTTTCATTGGAAATATTCATTTAATCCGATTAATTTTCCTGGTAATAGTGGGATAATTGCAGAATCCAAGGAGTCCCCTGATGATACACGATTAATACTGAGGTCAGATGTGTTTGATGAGCAGGCCGACCAGAATGGAGAAAGAGGTCGACATATCCTTCAAAATCAAGATTTGGTTGGTATAGGTCCTATTTCCGGAGTTTTCCATGTATTCAATCAAAATGGACGAATATTGGATTTAACCTTCGGCGCGGGGAAACGTGCTGCAATAAAAGAATTTATTAAGGATAATTGTGGCGTTAAAATATTTAGAGATAATATTCGCGTATACAATTATGGAGAACCGTCTGATGATTGGCTTGACCTGGAATTGTCTAAGATTCAGAGAATAGGAGATCATTTTAGTAAGAAAGTTACAATAGGGGCTGTTTTCCTTAGCTTGGAACAAAGTGAAGATGCTTTAAAAGAAAAAACAAACAGGGAAGGCTTTACTGATAATGAAGCATATCGATTGTTAAAGTCCATCGTTCAGGAAGTGTTCGCTGTTTTTGAGCGAACAGCCATATCTAATCGAGATACAATTGAAGCTTTTACAAAAGATACGTCGGTAGTAAGAAAAGTCGGATTCTCAACAACCATACAGGAATTAGAGGCTGAATTAACTAAACGGGGTCTTCAGCAAGAACTCTCACCTTTACTTAAAAAGGTTGAAAAGGATTACAATGATATGAGAGATGTCATGTTGAATTCAGGCATGAGTGGACTTAATCTTAGCCTTATTTTCCATGAAATCGAACGGGAGATTCGAAATCTGAACCAAAGCTTGAGTTTGAACGAAATTGACTCTGTTGGCTTGAGAAAACGAGTGCAGTCACTCCTCATGCTTATTGAAAATTTTGCGCCAATTGTCAAACAGAATAAGAAATTAAAAATAAAGGCGTCTCAATTAATAGAACGAGCGAAACAGATTCACGAAACGCGATTCAAATACCATGACATAATTTTCTCATCTCCTGTTTTAACGGGAACTAATGATGATTTTGATATTGTCGGTCCTGGTAATTTATTGTTGAGTGCTTTATCCAATATCATAGATAACTCCATCTATTGGGTTAAGATTAATTCAGAATTACGGAAAGATCCTCAATATCGTAAGGCAATATATGTTGGGACGGACATAGATTCCTTTGATGGTCCTGCAATTATGGTTGCTGATACAGGAACCGGTTTTCAGATGGAGCCTGAAGACATGATCCTTCCTTTTCGGACTATGAGACCTGAAGGAATGGGATTGGGCCTTTATTATGTGAATCTAGTAATGGAAACAATCGGAGGAAAATTATTGTTCCCCGATCAAAGTAATTATAACGTGCCATCTGTATATGATGGAGCTTTTGTTGTTTTGGTTTTTCCTAAGATAGCAAACGATGATAGAAAATAATAGAATAATAATCGTAGACGATGTCGAAGATGATCTGCGAAAATTGAGCAAGGTTTTTTATGATCACGGGATCGGGTGTAGAACATTTACATATGATGGAATGAGTTTCCCGGATACTCCGTTGAAGGGTGTTCGTTTTGCTTTTTTTGATATCCATTTGAGTCCAAGTCCAGAAACTGTCGCTTTATTCTCAACATTGAAAGATGCCATATCCAAATATATATCAGAGGAGAATGGTATGTATGTGTTGGTATTCTGGTCTAATCGGAAAGATTTGGTTCCGGAATTTATTAAATTCATAAATAGAACAGATGATAGCTTTAAAGCGAACTTAAAACCAATAGCTCTTGAGGTATTGGATAAAAATGAGTTCATTAATCCTGATTCAGATCTGGAAACAAAATTGAATACTATTCTGTCTAATGATATTGTGGAATGTCTGATAAAATTTGATGAGTCTGTTTTATCAGCTGCTGCACAAACTTTAGACAAAATATTATCAATTATTCCCAACAAGGAAGAATGGGGTAGAAATGAGCAGTTCAGCAGTGATTGTAAGATCGTTTTTTCCAAAATTGCTGAAGCATCATATGGCTTTACGCAAGCTAAAGAAGAGCCGGATGCTGCGATTAAAGAGGCGATTACACCTGTTTTTGAAAGTATTTTAAAACAAAACGACGACTCGTGTTGGAAAAAATTCTTAACACCCTTGAGAGATGCTGGAGATTCCTCTGGATTGAAATTCCCCGTGTCTGTTTCTACTGCAAAATTAAACTCAATATTTCATATTGATAGTTATAATATAGATCATCGCTTAAAAACAGAACGAGGTGCTGTTTGTCCTATTATTCAGGAGCGTATTGAAGATGTATTTAAGAATGTCTTTAAAATTACCTATCGTAACTGGATTGAATCTACTTTTAGTTTTAAAAAAGATACTAACATAGATGATTTAATAGAGACATCTCGCCCCGTACTTATAGAATTTAGCGCAGCTTGTGATTTCTCTCAAAACAAAAAAAGAACTGAAAAATATTTATTGGGAGTTATAATAGATGCAAAATATAAAATAAAACCTGCGGGGGAATATACCCTGATTTTACCACCCTTCGAACATTCCGGACAGGTTATTGTAATAGGGCTCAATTTTAATTTTAATTTTATTGATAACGCCATGTTTGAGAGTATAGAGAAGCAGCCTATATTTCTAATTCGAAAAGGAATGATGGATATGATTGGAAACAAATATGCTAGTCATATTTCGAGAATTGGGATAACATCATTTCTGTGACAGTGCATGAGAAAAGAAAATCAAGTGTCTGGCTCGCTATAGCGGGCCAGACACAAAACCAAGCGAGCAGGACACAATCAGATAAGACTTGTTAGGTTAGAATCTCGTAAACGAATATCTTGAGATAAACGCTCTATCAAACCTGAAAAATCCTTTCCGTGTCTGATTTCACATTCCCAGACGATGATTACCTTCCATCCGGATTCTTCAAGTTCGCGTTTTACGACTGCATCCCGTTCCCGGTTGCCTGATATCTTGTTAACCCAGAATTCCGTATTGCTCTTGGGGGTATATGCATATTTGCAGCCGGGATGTCCGTGCCAGAAACATCCATGAACGAAAATGACCGTCTTGTATCGAGGCAGAACGATATCCGGTTTCCCGGGAAGAGTTTTGACATTGACGCGATAGCGAAATCCGCGGGCGAAAAGGGCCTTGCGAAGCGTAACTTCCGGCTTCGTACCCTTGTTCCTGATTCGGGACATGACCTCGGATCTTTTTTCGCGGCTCCAGATATCCATGGCGCTTGTCAATTGGGAAATCCTGCCTTCTTGAGCTTTTGCAGGTTGAAGTAGAAGGCATATTTCATCCTGTCGGTTAACGGTTTCGTTCCATCGGCGACATCCTTCATGGCCTTCCATTTCCAGTCCTCAAGGATTCGTCGGCGTTTGTCCCATTCTACCATGGACCGTATCAGCTCCAATGTAATCTCGTCCTGACCGTCTGTCCGTTGAGACGAGGTGCCTGAAGCCTCTTCTGCTTTTGCTCGATCCTGCTCGGCCAGACTGTCGGCTTCCTCAAGCAGTTCCGGGTTGTGTTGCCAGACATTCTCGTAAATCAGATAGCCTCTGGAGATATCGCTGTCGTTCAGTTTGCGGTTGTTCTTGATCTTGTATGCAATATCGCTGGCCAGGGAGGTCAGGGTGGGTTGCTGCATTTCCGTATCACGGCCCCATGTCTCTATCTTCTTCCAGAGGGAGAATGGAATGGCCCGTATGATGCCTTCCTTATGTCGTTTGTCCGACTCTTCGTCTTCAACATCATTTTTATGGTTGCGTTTGGGTGGATTTTTTTCATCAATGAAGTCCTGACGAATTTCATCGAGATTGTATGCCCATTTATTTGAGCGAACTTTTATCCAGCACTCTTCTTTTTTCGCCCATTCGATATAGTGGGAAACGGGGGATTCTCTGAGAATAAACCCGTTGATCTGCTTCATCAGATCGTATATAAAATCTGACAGGGCCGGTGAGACAGACTGATTTTTCCAGATTCGAAATAAGTCCAGTTTGCCGTTCGTAATGATGTTCAAAAGAGACAGCGTATATGGAACGACAACCTGTTTCAATTCGCCGATATGATCTCCTGTGAGTTTTGTGCCGTATCGCTTGTCAGCAGTTTTAAACAGAATGGCTTTGGCTATCGCATCTTCAAACCATGCAACATCAATATGTTTGGCGTCCGGGAGAGTGTAGCTTATGAAGCGGGCATAGTTCTTCTCATTTCCTCGAACAACGATATGTGGTCCGATAGCCAGATTTTTGCCGTTGTATGTTTCCTGCCAGGCATTGACATATTTGGCAAGTTCCACTTTCGTGACGACCTGTTTCTTGGGATATTTCAGATCAAAGGCCTTTTGACGCGATTTCGTGAATCCTTCCTTGGCCCGCAGGGTCTTGTATTGTCCGCGAGCACGTTCAAAGAACCAGGCCGTTTGCAGGTTGTTGGTCGGAGTCGCCGGGGCAAATACGTATCTCGAAATTCGCTCGATTTCTACAAGGGCCGGATTGTTGGCCGAGAAGTCGGCATCGTTGACCTTGTTCTGGGTATTGGCATAACGTGATATTCGTGAAACTATGTCTGCGTATTGATCCTTGACCTTGATGACGGACAGCTTCACCTGAACCAGAATGCTGGAGATATCCGCCTTGTCCTTTTTCTTCGTGTAAAAGATGGAGGCGGTCGTTTGCCCTCCGTTCACAATCTGGAGATTGCTGATATGTCTGATGAAGTGTCCCGTTTCATCCAGCTCGACGTGGTCGGCGGTTGCCGCAATGCCGTTGTTGTAGGCCAGGAACATGTGCGGTTCGTTCTTGATGGTTTCCCGTATGCCCTTGTTGATCTTTCCGGTAAACTGAAGAAACGACCGTACGTTCTGTTCCAGCAGTCTGGCTCCGTAACAGTCATACAACTGGGCAAGACATTCTCCCGGGATTATGGCTACATAGGCTTCGTATTCGGGATTGTTCAGGTTGGCGGCAAGGCAGGGTATGTCGTACCGGAGACCGTTCAGATCTTCGAAATCCAGTTCGATGGGGACTCCGGCCTGTTCGGAGATCTTGTACAGGTACTCGATGTCTATGACCTTGTAGTAGATGTTGTATCCGCAGATGGTTTGACTGGCCGGCAGTTCGCCCTTGTATGTGCCGTTTGTCAGGATGAAGGCGTTTACGCGAATCAGATTGTTGCGTAATTCGGCGTAGTTGGCCAGCGTATTGGCGAATTCGAAGATCTCGGAGGACTCGGCAATCTCGTTGACGTAGTCGTTGTATACGGCCCGGCGGAAAAAGTTCGTAATCATCCTTGAAGCCGTATCAACCTCGCTCTTGGAAATCGTACGGATCTCCGTGGTGTTGGCATAAAGGGTGATGAACAGATCCACGGTTTCGTAGTTGTCCGAAATCGCGTATCCGTTGATCTTGTGCTGTCCCTTTTTCTTCAGATCTCGTTCATCGTAGGCAACCGATACGTTTTCCGTTTCGGCTGCATCGGACAGCATGTCCAGACAGATCCGGGTAAATATCTGTTCCTGGGTGTTGCCGTCCTCGTCACCCGACTGCAAGGCGACAACGTCCTGCATCAGGGACTGATAGAATTTGTCAATCTCCTTCATGGTCGATTGTCTGTTTGAAGAGTTCCGTGTCGCTTACCTGGTATCCTTCACAGGCGGACGTGTTGATGACATATGTAACATTGGAGACCCCGTTGCGCAGGTCCTGTTCCACGATACGGGGGAAATTCCCCGATATGCGATAGGCCTGTCCCCCGCGGTCCTTGTAGCAGCGATCCTGGTAGAGCGGTGCATGCTCATCGAAATATCCCGCATGGGTCAGACTGGTGTTGAACTGACGAAGGATGAAAGCGTCGTCCGACAGCATTTTTCGCAGATCCTCGACTTCCCGGTTCAGGGTCTGCCCGTTTTTTCGGGATACCTCCACGGAAAGGTGATACAGAAACAGCCTGTCAAGCAGAGAATCGTCCAGCTGACGCTCGCCGTTTATCGTAAGACGGTCCGAGCTGTTGGTTGACGTAGTCTTTACCTCAATGGCCCAGTCCCTGCCCTGAAAGTCTCTCATGGCCTTGTCGCAACCGACCCAATAGCCGATGATTGCCGCTTTGGACCCGGTGTTTCGGCGCAGCATGCGGGCCAGCAGATGAAGTTCGCCATACAGTCCCTGCTGTTCGGACGGGGTGAGCCCTGCCGCAAGACCACGGTCAAAAAGGGTTCTCCACATCTCGAGCTGATTCAGTACGACGCGGATGGCGGCCTCTTCGGTAGATGTCCGGGTTACGGCCTCCGTCAGGTCCGTGCACAATGTGGCAAATACACCGAGGCAGTCCGTGTGACGCAGCTGAATCTGCAGCAGATTTCTGTGCTCGAAACTTGTATCCGGCATTTGCTGGATCTCAAGTTCCTTCAGACTTTTGAACCGGTCTGCCGGAATGTTCCGGCTGCTGTCATGAGAGAAAGCGATGCCGTACAAGTTGTCCGGATATCGGTATGTCCCGTATACGTACAAGGGAGACTCAACCGGAATCCTGCGTTTGGTGAATCCGGCTTCCTTTGCCGAGGCCAGATTGTTCCATATGTCGGTTATTGAATTACTGTTCATCATAGGTGTTGTCGTTGGTGCTGTCGAAGTCCTCCTCCGTAACCGCAAAGTCTGCTACCTGATTGACGACATAGGAGACGGCCTTGTCGGTATCGCTGTGCGGGAATGCGATGGCGAATCCGATGAACGGCTCATCGTTTTTCGTATAGGAGACCGCGTCCTTTACTCCAGACATGTTGGAAGACTCCGGATTCAACGGGTAAATCATGAGCAGGGGAGTCTGTTTGGACCGGAATTCCTGTCTGACGATCTGAGGTGACGGGTATTTGTGTTTCCACTCTTCCCCGGCCTGAGATTTTCGTTTTTTCGTCTCGTCTAGAGCCTTCGACAGCATGTCGGCGGGAAGGTCGATGAATTCGTCGGTCGGATTGCCGACGATGTGGTTCTTGCGAATATAGTATGTCCCGGCATTTTGTGCATCTTCCGCCTGCTGACGGACGAAGCAACCGACCCGTACGCCGTTCGAGAAGGTGTGAACGCATGTGTCCTTGTCGATACTCTTGCTCATCAGCGCAATGTCCCAGGAAACGAGTTCTCCGACTTCATTCAGATCCCGGACATAGTTGCATATGAGGTCAAGGTTGACCTTGGTCAGTGATCCGGGCAGCTGGAACCGGGACAGGTAGTCGCAGACGGTGTCGGAAGATATGCCGGTCCACAGACAGTCGCTCTTGATCATGACGGGAGCTCCGAGCTCCGAAAGCAGACTGTCCGTTGCCTTCAGATTGTTCCGTTTGGAGACCGGATCCCGGAGCAGCTGGTAGGTCTCTACCAGACGGCCGGCCCACGAAACCTGAATGTTTTTCGTGTGGCGCATTTTGGATACGGACGTGATCTGCAGCTGTCCGGGATGCGTACGAACCTTCAGGGCATAGTTCTCCGGCGTTCCTCCGGATTCCGCCAGGTATCTGAACTCTTCCCTAAGTTCGTCGCTGGCAAGCGTTATGTGGCGGTACCATTCGTTCAGTTCGTTGCTGGTGAAGAGCCGGCAAAGATCCACATAGCCGGGGCGATAGCCGAACCATCGTCCCATCTGCATCAGCGTGTCGTACATCTTCGATGCGCGCAGGAAGTAGCTTACGGACAAACCCTCGAGCGTAAGCCCTCGAGACAGCTTGTCTCCTCCGATGGCAATGACCGATATGCCGTTCCTTTCGTTCTCGTAATAGGTCAGGCTGTCTCCGGATGTTCCGTTGATGGACTTGACCTCAATCTTCTGTACCGCTCGATACAGCAGTGGTTTAATCTCTTCCCACGTATGAAGCCTCATCTGGTTGTCGACCCGGGACAGCACGGGGGAGTCCATGATTTCCCGCGTAATGGTACAATACGAACGGTAGGTCGGGGTATCTTCCTCGAAAATCCGGCGGAATTCTTCCAGCATGGTCGAATCGTTTGCCTCGATTTCGCTCCTGTAGTATTTGAACAGACGGTCGATGATCTCCTTGAGGTGATTCTGCCACGCCTGAAAACGCGACACGTGAATCAGCATGGAGTTGTGCTTGTTTTCCTGGCCGCGGGCAATGCGTATGGCGCATGTAACGATGAAGCACTTGATGGCGGTTCTTAACGACTCCGGAATATCATCCACGGTCGGTTTCGGGTCGTCTCTCCTGTGTCTGGCGGGAACGAACGCATCGCTGTCCGTAACCGGGAAGACAATGGGCAGAAGATCTTCGTTCCCGTCGGGTTCTGCCGAAGTCCCGAAGACCTTCTCGGGACCGATGTAGTTGTCCGGAGCCGGGAGGTTGATGATAAAGTCCTTCGGGAAAAGGTCGTCCTTGTCGAGTGGTATGAAGATGTTGGCAAACGGTGTGGCCGTGTAACCGACGTAGGCGGATCGGTTAAACAGCTTGATGATCTTGCATATGTTTTTGTTTATGGCGGTCGGATCATCGCCGTCCCGACTGGTGTTTATGGAGGCGTTGTCCGCCTCGTCGTCAACAAGCAGCAGGGCCTTGTTGGTTATGGCTCCGTGGCTGGACTGTGTTTGCAGCCAGCTGAAGAGTCGTTTGAGTACGGATGCGTTCTTCTTGATGACGAGAATGATCGGCTGCGGATTGTTGAAGTTGAATCCGGCCGTATTTGCCGCCCGACTGGTAAAATCTCCGTGTTCGGTGCTTGTCGTATAGGAATTTGCAATGGCCTTGTCAAAACCGGGAATCAGACCTACGCCGATTCGAATGGTCCTGTTCATGTCGTATGCTCTGGTATTCTGCGTATCGAATCCCAGAAAACCTTCGTCAATGCGGTTCTGTGTCTGACTCCTCAGGTTGTTGTGTATGCCGGCCAGAATGATAATCAGGTTGAATCCGGCATCGGCAGCCTTGCAGATCAGTCCCGTATAGTTGGCCGTCTTGCCGGACTGTACCTGACCGACGACAAGCCCTTTCTTGTTGATGACGATATCGTTGCGCTGCGGATTGAACAGCTTGTCCAGAATACGGTCGGTCAGATCGTCCAGCTGGGAGATAACCTCGGGAGCAAAATGTTTCTGTTCGGCCAGATATTTCTTGTATCGGGTCCAGAACTGCCATTCGGAACGACGTTCCGCCTTGAACTCCTTCAGCCAAGGAATACGGGCGTCACGTCCTTCCAGAATCTGGTAGGTATCCACCTTTACGTTATAGATGGCCAGCAGGCTTTTCTTCAGCTCGATCTTGTCCAGCCCGGCAAACATGGGCAAGCTGGTGACCGTGGAAATCGCCGTGTCTATTTCTTCGTCGCTGACACCGGGCTTGAATCCGATCAAGGCCTGGCACATGTTGATTGCCTTTTCGTTCAGTTCATTCATTGCAGTTCGTCTATCAGGTCTTCGTATTCGTTGAATGGTTCCATTTGTTTCAGGGCCAGCCTCGACTGTTCCGGAGTCAGTCCCTGGGCGAGTTGTCCTTCGTAAATTCGCCGTATCATCGTGCGGAGCAGTTCGGGGTCCATGTCCGAGTAGGGTTGTTTCTGGCTGTCGTCATCGTTGGCTTCCCGTACATAGATGGTTTTGGACGGGATGGATTCCTCCACGAATTTCAGCAGCATGTCAATGGCCTGGTCCGGATTTTCTTTGGCGAGTTCCCGTATGTTGCGGACAAGCGCATGTTCCCGGTTGACGACGAAAGACCATTTATTGTCCTTTTTCTTTTCCAGCCAAAGGCTCTGAAAATCCTGTCCGGCCCGTTGTCTGAGGATTCGCCCGCGGTGTCTGTAAACCTCGGATCCTTTGTTGCAGGCCTGTCTGGCATAGGATTCAAGCTGCTGTCTGCATCCGACGGGGGGCGCCGCCTTGGCTTTTCTGATGTCTATCTGCCAGTCGGAATCCACGCTGTTGGGCAGATTGATCTGTATTCGGACCAGTTTGTAGGCCTCTTCCTTGCGAAACAGCCCCAGCCAGTCTCCGGCCAGCAGCAGGCGGTCTCCGCGATAGACATAGAATCCCTGATGGGCGGAAAATCCGAAGATTCCCTCGGCCTGTCTGTATGCGGCCTCCGAAGAGAAATTGTTCTTGTGGGGCAGGATATATCCCTTGACGGTTACCTGCTCTCCGATCTGTTCGGACGGCATGGCCTGTACCTTGCTTTCTTTCTGGCAGAAAGGATCCCAAGGCTCAATTTCATGTCCGCACCAATGTATTGTTACGGAATTGGCCTCAAGGAACCGGTGAAAGGTCATTGAAAGATGCTTCTTGACCTTGTCGAATGCCTCCGAAAACTTCCGTTTGGCATTCTCGTTCTCGGCTTTTGTCGTGGCCGGTATAATCCGGTCCGGATCCGTCCAGATAACGACGGTACCGGACGTGAGGTCGTCCAGTTCATGCTCGAAACCTTCCGGAAGCCAATGGACCAGTTCCCATCTGTTACATTGAGCAACGTGGTCCAGACTCCATGTCCAGAATTCGGGAGACTGTCCCCGGGTTTTGCTCATGACTGTCAGTGTCCGACATTGTGAAAAGGAGGCGGTTTTCAGCCCGAGACCGAAACGTCCCAGATCCGTTGCCGACCGTTCTACCAGCGGGTTCTGTGCTCCGGGCCGCATGGCCTGAATAATCTCGTCTCCGGACATGCCGTGTCCATCGTCCCTGATTGTTACAATGGAATCTCCTCCTTTCCAGATCCGGTTGATCCATACGTTTTTGGCCGATGCCGATATCGAGTTGTCCACAATATCGGCAACTGCCGTTTCCAGACTGTAGCCGATGGCTCGAAACGTTTCGATCATCGCTGCGGCCCCCGGAATGGCTGATGCGGTTTTCAGAGAGGAGAAGTCCATGGTGGCAAGCAGGTTTTATTGTCGGGTTGAAGGTAGTCTGAGAATTTCTACAACATTTTTTTGATGGCCTCCGCAATTCTTTGGGCAAGTACGACCGGTACGGCATTGCCAATCTGTTTAAAGGCAGATGTCCGACTCCCTTCGAAATAGTAATCGTCCGGAAAGGACTGGAGACGGGCTGCCTCCCGAACCGTAATGGAGCGTACCGTTTCCAATGTTGGATGCAGCGTCGGGTAGATGTAGTAATGACCGTCCATGGCGATGTGTGCTACTACCGTGTGGCTGTACCCGTATGGGTCGACAACATTGAAACGGTTGAGGAAGGTTTTCTTGTTTCGATGAGTCTGCAGTTCGGCCGGCAGTTGTGCATAGTTCAGCCGATGGTGTTCATTCAACCACTTCTCGACAGCTATCTTGTATATTTTTCGATCGTTCTCGTTGGTTGGCCTGGCTACATGCTGGGTTGTAAAATCAAGTTCGCCTCGTATTCCGGACCGGTCCAGGTACGGCATCTCGGACAAGGGCTTGACGTATGAAACTGCTTCGCAGAATTTCCCTTCGCCTGCTTTTCGCGCCGGCAGGTCCGAGAACAGATCTCTCAGGACCTGATAGGGGCACTCTTCCACGGGCAGTTCCGGATAATGGTACGGACTTTTCGATCCTTTTACGGCGCGCTTCCAGCCTACGATAATGACTCTCTGCCGATTTTGCAGTACTCCGTGTTGGGAGGCAACCTGAACCTTGCAGTCCATGTCATAGTCGAGCTCGTCAACCAGTCGTTTGAGATCCGCAAATGGCTCTCCCCGTTTGGCTGTCAACAGACCCAATACGTTTTCGAATACGAACATCTCGGGATCATAGTGCTTGATAAACCGTACGTAATATTTGTACAGCTCGTTTCGAGGATCTTTCTCGACCTCCTTGCCCATACGTGCTCTGCCGGCGACGGAATAGGCCTGACAGGGAGGACCTCCGATGATGATATCCACCTTGCGCTTGCCTTTGAGTTCATCCACGTTTCTGAAAATATCATCAATCGTATTTTCTCCAATCGTCGCACAAATCGTGGTGTTGGTCACGCTTTTCGGAACCTGGTTCCAGAGTTTGCTCCCGTCGGTCCCCTCTTCCTTGTGTTTGAGGTAATCTTCATAGATCGCCAGCATTCCGTTTTTCTGAAGATAATGGAATGCCGATCGTGTTTTCAGTGTGTTGCAGGCGTCCTTGTTCATTTCGATATGCGCAATCGGCGTATATCCGGCTCTGATGAAGCCTTCGGAAAGTCCTCCTGCTCCGGCAAACAGATCTATGAATGTATATGTTTTGTTTTTTTTCATCAAATTGTCCGTATGTTGTCACAAAGTTAACATATTTAATCGACTGTTCGCCCTGTCGGAAGAAGAAGTAATAAAGATAGCAAAAAATCAAGAATATGTGTTGATATTCTGCTTGTACTCCTTTATTTTTCTACTGGTAAACCTCTTTCCCGTTGTTTGGACTGAAGAAAACCATTTTCTGCTTGTTTGACGTCCATTATTTCCAGAAATCGTCCGGTATGTTGAATTTATGTGATGTCGGCGATACGTACGGAATCCTTTATGGCGAGTGGAACGACAACGGACGGTTGTGAGTTCAGCTCCTTTTCATCCGGCAGCAAGGTAAGGGCCCGGCGCGAAATGCCAACCTCAGGCCCTGATGGGGTTTCCGCAGGGAAAAGCCTCTTTCGGTGGAGCCCTTTCCCCGCGGAAAAGGTTGTCGTATTCGCTCCGGCCCGCTTTTGAAGATGCTACCGATGGAAAGGAGAAAAACCATGCTTCGGCTGTGTGTCGTGTCTCTCGTTCCCTGGTCCATCTTTCGTCCACCGTCCTAGATCCCCACTGCTACCTAAGACCAATTTGTTGCCCGTTTTTCTTGCGTTTGAGCCATGATGAAGCTTGGTGGTATAAGTTGTGCTCTGTGGCGGTTTTTGAGATGTATGGGCTGTTTTTGTGGCTTCTATTGTGTATTTATCGGGCTCCCGCCATAGACGTGGTGCCCAACCCTCTCCGATGCAAGAATGAGGACAACGGCCGAAGCCTTGTTGTCGCTCCAGCCCTATGTACCCAGCTGTTATCCGCAAATCAATATGTGCAAAACAATAAAACAGAGAGCCTGCAAAACAGTACGTCAGTAAAACAACAAAACAGTGTGTCAACACAACAGCGAAACAGCAAAACCGTGACTTCAGTCAGTCAGTACTTCAGTCAGTCAGTACTTCAGTCAGTCAGTACTTCAGTCAGTCAGTACTTCAGTCAGTCAGTGCTTCAGTCAGTCAGATTTCAGTCAGTCAGTGCTTCAGTCAGTATTTCAGTCAGTCAGTACTGAATTCAGTCAGTACTGACGTCAATCAGTCAGTCGGCCTTTTTGAATAAGACGCCTCCGGACCTTCCTTTTTTTGTTGGTTTTGTTCCCGATGTCGGCTTCGGGAAAGGGTGGTTCGCCTCTTCAGATTGGCCGGCGAACAAGTGGGAACGGGGCGTGATATTCGACCCGTTTTTGAGTCCCCGGAACATTATATGTTTCGGGACTCAGCAAGCTGTGTTTTCCGTTACGCGAAATAGATTTCGTAACAGAAAACAGCTTGCCCGCAAGGGGGTGGAAAATTCCTCCGAAGTCGTCGTTTTTTACCGGGGCCACCGTGGCCCGACCCGAAATTTAGCCGGCGAAGGATTTTCGAAACCCCCTTCGCCAGAAAACAGGGAAGATCCGGCCATTTTGTCGTGGGAAAGTGGCGGTTTATCGCCTGAATCAGACTTCAAAACAGCCCGTTTTCGACCGATTTTCGGTGGTTGAGGATGCAAAATTGCGGACAGATTTCACGAATTTGGACGTGCTTTTAAGCCCTCAATTCATCCAATTGAGAGCCTCTAATCCGACATTTTGCGTCCTAAAAAGCCGTGGAATTTATCCTCTTCTGGTGCTCAGTTCTGCAGAATTTTGGTCATTCAGAACCGGGTTTTGAAGCGGTTCCAGTATCAATCTTCTCGCGAAACGGGACGTTTATTGCGGGAAACAACGTACCGGTTTGCGTCCCAGTTCCAGCCCGCAGAGGACATCGAGCGAGCTGGGGCGTCCGTCCGTGCGGAGCGCGTAGACGCTCTCCTCAGCCATTGTGGCGATGGTATAGTTGCGGGTTTGGGCGGTCTGCCAACCTGTCCGGCGAGCGTTGCGAACGGCAAAGATCAGGATGCGCTGCTCGGTTAGGGCCTCTTCGACGGAGGGCGAATAGCGGCGGTAGAGGGCGCGCCCCAGGGCCCAGATCACCGGGTGACGGGCTTGCAGCAGGAGTTCAAAGACGGATTTTTCGAGTGGGGATTGGAAGCCGCTGATTACGACGCGATCGGTTGCGCAACACGCTTCGGCCCAGCGCAAGGCCTGTTCCTCGACGGTGGGCGAAACGACGCGCGAGGCGAAGAAGGCGACCTTCCGGCGGTCGAGCAGGGCGGGGGTGCCCGTGTAATCGTAATCGAAAGCCATAAAAAAACGTGGGTTGCCGCATTGACTTACCACGCATTCAGGCCTTCGCTGCCCACACCGAAATAAGCAACACGGACAGCCCACGCGAAACGTGTATCATGCACATAGCAAGCCAAAGGCCTGCGGGCACGATACAAGCGTCCACGGAGCGCCCCTGTTACATCTCTTTCGGTGTATCCAAGGTTGCGAAGTTTGAATGCGAAAGAAAACGTAACGAAACGTTCGTATAAAATGTCTGGCTCCGTCCGCAGAGGCACGGAACCATCGACAAAAATAGGAAATTAAATCGGAAAACCTACGTCTATTATTGATTTTTACCGTCTAATACTCGATGAGAAGACTGCGTTATTCTTCTCGTAAGTATAGTCGATTACAGAATCTTGAATTTCGAACCCGATTGGAAACTTTGGATTTTACATGTTGATATATAATACCGGATTCTGCCGTTTTTGCATAGCTCCTATCTTCAAATTCAGATATGGTGAATCAACCAGTTGCTCCCCTTCAAACTCCCAGCGACCTGCATATTTTGCACATTGGGTTCGGTGCCAACTGTGAGGTCTGAATACGCCGATAACGACTCCTTGGCATACGGCAAAGACCAAGTCGGCATGCCAGACGCGCTCTCCATTGAGTCGCCAATACTTTCTCGTACATTCGTACAGATTGGCACGCTCCCGGTTCCTCCAAGTCCGGCTGATATTGAAACAGACGATTCGCTCATTGCAGATCTGGGTATTTCTGTCTGAATCGAATATATTCTGCATATTTATCTGCGATTAGTTAGTATGTTATCCCCTTTTGGTATACTTTTGAGCATACGACGTAAAGGCTTTCATCATGCGATTGGTTGTACCTAGCAAAAATGAGAAGATTGCCTCCTTATCATCGGGATTCAAATAAGACAAATCATTTCTGGTGATACATATCCGGCAGGTTACTTTCTCATCCATGCGCTGCCATGTCATAGCTTCACCCACTTCAGCTTCAAGTTCAGATTTGTGAACCAGCATTTTGTCGAAAATTTGCTTGTTTTCAGCTTTTTCACCCGAGTTGATATAAACTTCTGCTCTGGTAAAACTGTTGTGGATGCAAATATTGATATTTACACCGGGAAGACCTTTTATGGATTTTCCAAGCCAACTGTCAGGTGTTCCTGCAGAACTTGCATACAAACCGTTTTTTGCCTTGCTGTAGTCGATAAACTCCGACCAGAAATTTCGACGATTGGATGAGCGGATTTTGGATGCCTCGGCATTTTGGCTCTCACTCTGAGCCTTGGAGGCAATTTTAATTGTATAATCATCAGCATCCTTGATTGGGATGATTTGGTCGAATTCGAGCAGTATTTTGTCGTTATATCGGAAGGGCGTTACCTTGAAACATTTGATGCGCAGGTTGAAATTCAGTAACCACATTACCGAAGAGGTCACCTCCTTGCGGAAGTGTGCAGCAACGAAAAATATTCGTTGACTATTCCCGACATTGATTTCCACATCCGATAAATCGCGGCCGTCAAAGAAATCGGACAAGGAGTCTTCGGCGGAGGCTGTACTCCCCAGATATTTCTGATAGATATCGATAATGTCCTGTTTGGTTAGACTTGAACAATAGGAGGCATATTTAATCGCCTGCCATGTTACGTCTCGCCCTGAATCATCCAGCTTGTTTTCAATGATAACCAGATTGCCGTCCTTGTCGAGGGCTAGCAAATCCAGTCGTTCCCGGGTGTCCGAGAAGCCGTCAAATTCTTTTTGTATAATCAACAGGTCCTCACCCAGCGAAGAGGGCTCCTTGGCAATCCATTCTTGCAGGTGCTTGCGTTCTTCGAGTTTTAGCGCCTTGAAGGATGTTTTTTCAATTTTTGTCAAGCTATTCGATGGCAGATCTATGATGTACATGATAACGGCATATTTTTATCAAAGATACGAATTTCTGACGATTGGTAAACAGCTCTGCTGATAATTGTACTTCAATTTGATATTCCTCCTCAGAATTCATAAATTTGTAGATATCAATGCGCAGAAGAATCGTTGTCGGGATATTTAAAGAACTTATGGATAAGGCTGAGAAAATACGTAAAATCAATGAAGTTGTCGGACGTTTTTTTGACGATCTGGGCAATCCACGTCGGATTGCTGCCAAAGATCTGATGCCGTTATTCATTAGAGAGAGAATTTTTACAGTAGACCGTAGAAATGGACTTCCCATTAGAAGTTTGCTTCGGGAGTTGGATCAGCGAAATGCGTTGTCTCTCATCCCATATGTGTTTGCGGATCGAAAAAATAGTAATGTTAATTGGTATTTTACCGCATTGAATTCACGTAGATTACGACCTGTTTCTGTCGCGGATTCTTTGAAAGTCCCCACTCCATCGTCCAAGGTACCCCCGATCTTGGATGGTACGAACAAGATGCGACAACGCCAAAATTCTGATGAATATTACGTGATCGGATTGTGTAATGAGGTGCTTGGACAGACTGCATCGCAACAGCATCGATTTGAGTTCTTGAGAGGGGATACGGGGCGCAAACTGCCGGTTGACGCTTATTACGAGCAACTGAATTTGGTTGTTGAGTATTGTGAACCCCAGCATACCGAGGCAGCGCCTTTCTTTGATCGAAGAATGACTGTGAGTGGTGTCTCACGGGGAGAACAACGCAGAATATATGACCAGCGGCGTCGAGATGAATTGAGCCGTCACCAAATCCATCTGGTCGAGATTCATTATAGTGATTTTGGATCCTCCAAGCGACTCAAAAGAGATAGGATGCACGATATCGAAGTAGTCAAAAGAAAATTGAGCCAGTTTATTGGATAAGCCCATTATGAGTACCCTGGAACGAGCCATCGAAATTGCCACCGAGGCGCACCGCGGCCAGCGCGACAAGGCCGGGAACGATTATATCGGCCACCCGTTGCGGGTCATGGCCGCGGGCAAAACCCCCGAAGAGAAGATCGTCGGGGTGCTGCACGATGTGGTCGAGGACAGCGACTGGACGCTGGAGGGGCTGGCGGCCGAAGGGTTTGCGCCCGAAATCATCGAAGCGTTGCGCTGTCTGACCCATGCCGAGGAGGAGCCCTACGACCGTTATATTGCCCGCATCAAGGGCAATCCGCTGGCGGTGGCGGTCAAGCTGAACGATTTGACGGACAACATGGATATTCGTCGCCTGCCGTACCTTTCGGACAAGGATGTCAAGCGGCTCAAGCGCTATTTGCGGGCCTACAAGCAGTTGACCGGCGTACCGACCTATTCGGTCTACGCCTGCCGCCAGGAGTATCCGAACGCCTATCTGCCCTGGACTGAAGAGGATGATCTTGAGCTTACGCGCATGTGGTGTGAAGGAATGACGGTGAAAGCGTTGTCCGCCCATTTCCAGCGCAAGCCCGGCGCCATCCGTTCGCGCATCGAGAAGCTCGATCTGGAACGGCTTTACGGGAAACGGGCCAAGCAATCCTGACCGTACGCCGCAGCCTCGGGTGCCGTCTGCGAAGTGCGGCGGAACGATAAACTGATTCGCAATGATACTGAGCGTTAGTCGAAGAACCGATATTCCCGCCTTCTATTCGGACTGGTTTTACAACCGAATCCGGGAGGGGCAGGTGTGCGTCCGGAATCCGATGAACCGGCATCAGGTCAGCAAAATCCGGCTATCCCCGGATGTGATCGATTGCATCGTCTTTTGGAGCAAGAATCCAGCGCCGATGCTGCCGCGTCTGGGTGAACTTGCGGACTACATGTACTATTTTCAGTTTACGATCACTCCATACGACAGGGAGCTGGAGACGGGGCTCCCGCAGAAGGAGTCCGTGATCGAGACGTTCAGACGGCTGTCCGACCGGATTGGCCCCAAGCGGGTCATTTGGCGGTATGATCCGATTCTGTTTTCGCAAAGCATGGATGTCCGCTATCATCTCCACGGTTTTGAGGCAATCGCCAAACGATTGGCATCTCATACCCAAACCTGCGTGATCAGTTTTGTGGATCTGTACCAGAAGACGCGACGCAATTTAAGGACGACAACGGTCCGGGAACCGGGCGCGGATGAAATCACCCGATTGGCTTCGGGGCTGGCGGCCATCGCATCAAGCTATGGTATCCGGATTCAGAGCTGCGCGGAGCGGATAGACCTGGAGCCGATGGGCATCCGGCATGGCCGGTGCATCGACCGTATGTTGATTGAAGAGTTGCTGGGGTGCAGGTTGAATGTTGCCAAGGACAGGAACCAACGGCCGGAGTGTGGATGTGTGCAGAGTGTGGATATCGGGGCCTATGATACATGCAGCCACGGCTGTCTGTATTGCTATGCCAACACCGATACGAAGACGGTGTGTCGGAACCGAGCGTTGCATGACCCGTCGTCGCCGTTGTTGATCGGCCGTATGGAGGAGGGTGATGTCGTAAAGGAGCGGACGATCCGCTCGTTTAAGGTGAGCGATGCGCTTTTTTCGGAGTAGATAATCCGGCCGCCCCGATGGGCTTGGGACCGGTCGGACCGATGCGCGCCGCTATCTCGGACGCCGTTTGCGAAGAACAAACTCGGTCGCCTCGCGATCCTTCTGTTCGGCGGTCCGCACGGGATTCTGCAGCAGCCACTGTTCCAACTCCTCGCGCAGGAAGTAGACATTCTTGCCGTGAGGCTTGTAGTGGGGAATGCGGGCGCTGTGGGTAAGTTTGTACATGTAGCTCGGTGAGATGCCTGTGAAGTCGCAGGCTTCGGAAAAGTTCAGGACATTTTTCTGTCCGCGCAGCAGTTGTTCGATGCGGTCGAGACGCTCCTCGACGGTTAGACTCATTTGCATAAAAACACAATTTAAAAGGTTTGACAAAGGCGTTGCGCAACGCACGGGTTTGTAATTACAGAGACAAAGAAACGAAGAAAAAAGGCTGGCGACATTGTCTGCCAACGTTTCTGCTTGTTTGGACAATCTTTCCCATCCATTGCGCGTGCAAACGCTCTGCAAACACGAAAACGGAGCCCCTGCAAAGGACTCCGTTTGTTCTTTTGGCGCGCTGCGGACTATGACTGCGCAGCCTCCAGGGCCCGGATGCAGTCGAGAATCTGCTGCTCGCGTTTCGCGTCGATGATGTCGGCCATTTGCTTGGCCGCCGAGAGGTCCTTGGCCGTAAGCGGCTTGCCCAACTTCGAGAGGAAGCACCCCTTGGCTCCCGCTACGCGCTGCCACTTCGGGGTGATGAACCGCGCGGCGCTCAGCGATTCGAGCAGCAGCGCCAGCAGCTTGTTGTGGGTTGTCTGCAATGGCTCCGGAAGCTGGCAGGCGAGCAGCAACTCAACCTCCGGGCGGGTGACGTCGCGCCGGAAGAGGCCGATGCGGTTGATGTGCTCGGTCAGCAGGTCGAGTTGCCGGTCGGTAAGGCGCGGCGAGAAGTCCTCCGGCGTGGGGTCGAATCCCGTACGGCTGCGGTTGATGGCACGGCGTTTCTCGGCCTGTGCCTGCAGGGCGGTTTCACGTTCCCGGGCCTGCTCCAGCTCCTCCTGCCGTTGCCGCGTGAAGCCGGCAATCTCCGCAACGGCGCTCTGCACCTCGTCGAGCCGGGTGTTGAGGTCGTCCCGAGCCGGGGCAGGGTAGCGGTTGTAGAGGTACGCGAAGGTCTGGTCGATGCGCCGCTGTTCGTCGTGCGTGAAGTTGCCGTAGGCCAGCCGGCGTTCGTAGTCGCGGTGCTGCTCGTCGAGGTAGCGACGGGCCTCCGCACCGGAGAGCCCGCGGCACTCGATCTCGCTCTCCAGGTAGTGGAGCGTAAAGCGGGGATCCCGGAAGAGGACGACGCAGAAGGTGAGCCAGCTGAAGAGGACGACCAGCGCGTAGAAGATCGACGCCGGCACTATCCATAACCAGCCCAGCAACCGGCTCCGACGCGCGAGTTGCGCGCGTACGCTCCCGATCCATGCACGGACCCGGCTGTTGGCACGACGGTGCGAGTAGCGGATGTATTCGATGCGGTTCATGGGCGGTCGGTTTAGGCGTGGGTACGGAGGTGGCGCGGGTGGGCGCACCATCTTCCAAAGATAATCATAATTCCGGAATCCGGTTCACCGCTTCGCGTTTCTTCTCGTCCATAATCTGCGCATAGACTTGTGTGGTCTTCAGCTCGCGATGGCCGAGGAGCTTCGAAAGGGTGTAGATCTCGGTACCCAATGATAGCTGGAGCACGGCAAAGGTGTGGCGCCCGCAGTGGAAGGTGATGTGCTTCGTGATGCCCGCCTTCATGCACCATTCGCGCAGCGCGAGGTTGTGCCAGGCGGAGTATTTCAGCCCCGAGAAGACCCGCTCGTCGGCCTTGCCGCGCGGCCCCATGTAGCGCACGGCCTGCTCGGCGATGTCGAGGTACTCCAGACCGCGGGTCTTCTTCTGGCGGAAGACCACGCGCGTGCCGCCGTCGAACTCCTGCACCTCGCCCCACGTCAGTTTGTTGATGTCGCTCCAGCGCATGCCCGTCAGGCACGAGAAGATGAAGGCGTCCTTCAGTACCGGGTAGGAGCAGTCGGTCTTGACCAGCCGCTGCAACTCCTCGACCGTGAGGTATTCGCGGTGCACGTCTTCGGTTCGCGTGGCCTTGACCCCCATGGCGGGCGAGTGGGTGACGATCCCCTCCTCGACGGCCCGGTTTAACGCCGCCTTGAACTTCAGGAAGTAGCTGTTCTGGCTGTTGGCCGAGAGGGCTGTGCCGCTCTTCGTGCGGGCCCGCTTGGCGAGGTAGTTGCGGAACCCCTCGACGAATCTCCGGTCGACCCGTTCGAAGGTGGTCTGCGTGCCCGCATAGGCGATCAGGTGTTTCAGCATGCTGTCCCAGTTGCCCCAGTTACCGGGCGAATCCTTGCGCTGCTCGATCATGCCGCGGATAAATTCGACCAGGTTGGTGCGGATCTTGAACTGTCCGGCGAACCCGTACTGTTCGTTCTGCTCGTCGAGCAGCCGTTTGGCCTTGACCTTCTCGGCCATCTCCAGATTGATCTTGTTGTGGTCGCGCTCGGCCTTGTTGCGGGGCGTGGTGTAGAGGAAATATTCGAGGGTCTCGAATTTGCGGCGGTGCTTGATCCGCCCCTCCTCATCGCGCGTGTAGCCATAGTAGTACTCCAGCACCAGCGAGGTGCGTCCCGTCGAGCGCTGCGGTTTCTGATGAAGTTTGATTTCCATGGTGTCGAGGTTTTGGTTCAAGGCAAAGATAAGAAAATATTTTTACACTTTTTTACACCTCGGCGTTTTCAAGATGTAAATGAAGTGTAAAATTTACACCTTGAAGGCAAAAACGAACTCTAGAAAATCGCTCGATTTTCTGTTGTAATTCATTGATTTATTGGTGATTATTCTGCGTTTTGCTCGATTTTTCTTCGGTCGAGTTACTTTCCGATGCAGAATTTTGAGAAGATGTTCTCTAGGACCTCGTCCGGAGCAATGGCTCCACGGCCGGTGATCTCCCCGAGGCGGCTGATCACGGGGCGGATCTCCTCGCTCAGCAGGTCTGCCGGAAGCCCTCGGTCCAATCCTTCCAATGCACTTGCCAGCGACTGTCGGGCTGCTGTCAGGGCTTCGTAGTGGCGGCTGTTCGAAACCACCGTCTCGCCGTGATAGACCCCCTCCGTGTCCACGGCATCCCGCAATGCCCGGCACAATGCCTCGATCCCGTCGCCCCGCCTGGCGGAGATGCCGATCGTTCCCTTCATGGGGCGGAACCCCTCCGGCGCCGCATCCAGTTTGTTGATGACCGTCAGCAGCCGCTGCTCCTGCCGCAGCGTGAATTCCGCGGCGGGAATGTCCCCCTCCAGATCCCGGGCGTCCAGCAGCCGGATGACCACCTGTGCCCGGCGGATGCTCTCCATCGTGCGCTCGATGCCCATCCGTTCCAATCGGTCACCCGTAGCGCGTATGCCCGCCGTGTCGAGGAACCTGAACCGCACGCCGCCGATGTTGGCCTGCTCCTCGATGACGTCCCGCGTCGTTCCGGCGATCTCCGAAACCATGGCGCGGTCTTCGTTCAGCAGCCTGTTCAGCAGCGTCGATTTCCCGACGTTCGGAGCCCCTACGATCGCCACCGCGACGCCCTCCTTGATCGCGTTCCCCAAGGCGAAGGAGTTGCGCAGGCGGTCGATCTCCCCGCCGATGCGCTCCATCGTTTCGCGCAGCGCCGTGCGGTCGGCAAACTCGACATCCTCCTCCGAGAAGTCCAGTTCCAGCTCCAGCAGCGAGGTGAGCTGCAGCAGTTTGTCCCGCAGCCCCTCCAGCTCCTCCGAGTATCCTCCGCGCATCTGGTTCGTGGCCAGCGCATGGTCGGCCCGCGACGAGGAGGCGATCAGGTCGGCGACGGCTTCGGCCTGCGAGAGGTCTATCTTTCCGGCCAGGTAGGCGCGGATCGTGAATTCGCCCGGCGCGGCCATCCGGGCCCCGGCGGCCAGCAGCAGGCGGAGGATCTCCGCGACGATGTACCGTGAGCCGTGGCACGAGATCTCGACCGAGTCCTCGCCCGTATAGGAGTGCGGGGCGCGGAAGACGGTTGCCAGCACGTCGTCGATCGTGCGGTCGCCCTCCTCCACGGTCCCGTAGTGCACCGTGTATCCGGCGGCTGCGGCAAGTGGCTCCCGGCCGCGGAAGATGCGGTCGCAACACGCCAGGGCCTCCGTGCCGCTGACGCGCACGACGGCAATGGCTCCGCCCGGCGCGGTGGCCGGCGCGACGATCGTATCGTGGTCGGGGATCATGGATGCCGTTATCTGCCTTCGATGCGGAGCCGCTGGCCGATGCGGAGCTTGTTGGCGCTCTTGATCTTGTTCCAGCGCATGATCTGCGAGACGGTCACGTGGTATTTGCGGGCGATGTGGCCCAGCGTGTCGCCCTTCTTGACGACGTAGACCGTTCCGCTGCGCTCCTGCCGTTTCTTTTCGATGTTGGCCGGGTTGATGTACTCCTTCAGGTACATCGAGTCCTTGGCCAGGATCTCCTGCTCGTGGGCGATGTATTGCGAGACGTTGCGCTGCGGGAGCACAAGCGTATAGCTGCGAGTCGTGGCGGGGATGATGTCGAGTTTGTACTGCGGGTTGAGCAGCCGCAGGGTCTCCACGGGCAGGTCGATCGTCGAGGCGATCTGCCCGAAGTGCATCAGGTGGTCGATGCGCACCGTGTCCACGGCCAGCGGAATGGGGGCCGCTTCGGGTTCGATGTCGTGCAGCCGGTGGTAGGTGTAGGCGTACGAGGCGCCGATGAATGCCGGGAGGTAGCCGCGTGTCTCGCGGGGCAGGTAGTCGTAGATCTCCCAGAAGGTCTTGCCGCCGGAGCGCGCCATGGCCTTGTTCACGTTGCCCGGACCGCAGTTGTAGGCGGCGATGGCCAGCGTCCAGTCGTTGTAGATGGCGTAGAGGTCCTTCAGGTAGCGGCACGCCGCCTCGGTGGCGCGCACCGGATCGCGGCGCTCATCGACCAGCGAGTTGATCTCGAGCCCGTAGCTCTTGCCCGTGGCGGGCATGAACTGCCACAGTCCGACGGCTCCGGCGGGGGAGACGGCCGTGGCCGAGAGGGCCGACTCGATGATCGGCAGGGCGCGCAGCTCGATGGGCAGGTCGGCGCGCAGCAGCTCCTCCTCGATCATCGGGAAGTAGTACTGCGACAGGCCGAGGATGCGGCTGATCGTGTGGTAGCGGGGGCTGATGTATCGGTCGATGTATCCCTTGACGATGTAGTTGTAGGCCAGCGGGATCGGCGAGGCCAGGTCGCGCAGCCGGCGCGTGTATACCGAGTCGGGGGTCTTGTCGGCAGCGATGGCTGTGGCCATGGCGGTCGAGTCCTCCAGCACAAACTGGTCGAAGAACTCCACGAACGACTCCAGCTGCTGCCGCTCCTGCCATACGGCCACCAGCGAGTCCGCCTGCTCGGGCGAGAAGCCCAGCGAGAGGTCCGTCTGCTGCGGCTCGGGTTCGGGTTTGGGTTCGGGCAGCGTGTCGGTTACGGGCTGCACGGCGGGTGCAACGGGTGCGGGCTGGGCCGTCTGTTCGGTGCGGTCTTTCTTGCGGTCGCGTCTCTTTTTGCGGGGATTGCGGTCGAGGGCCGAGGCCGAGGCCGTGACGGCGATGAGCAGCGCGAGGGTCAGGAGCTTTTTCATGTTCAGAATTTGAGACTCATGTTGAACCCGAATACCGGGCGGTTGGCGTTCATGCTGGGGATGTAGGGATAGTCCACCAGCGGTTCGAGGTTCATTGTGAGGTCGTCCGATATGTCGTAGTCTTTCAGGTGCGCATCAACGTGGGCATCGATGATCTGCAGGGCGTAGAGCGCTCCCGAGATGATGATGCAGAGGTCGCGGTTGCGGCGGAAGTTGTCGCGCATGTTCTTGATGTAGCTTGCCGAGTAGCGGCCCTGAAACTCGTCGGTGGGGCCGTTGGGGTATTTGTCGGGATGCTGCTCGTAGTCGGCCAGCAGGTTGTAGGCCTTCTTGAAGCGCTGGAAGCCGCGGTTGTTCCAGTCGATGCAGTAGATCATCGAGGCGAATCCGCCGACGACGAACGGCACCTTCCAGTAGCTTCGGTTGTAGATCTGCCCGGCGCCCGGGAAGATGCAGGCCAGCGTCGTGGCCTTCTTGACGTTCGAGACGTCGTTGGTCGAGTAGTTCACCGCGGCGTCGCCGATGAAATAGATGTACGAGGCGATAGTGATGCCCAGGTAGAGCTGCCGCCGCGTGTTGCTGCGGATCATCTTCGTCTGCAGGGCATCGAGCTCGGGCGTGCGCGAGAGACTCACGTCCGTGTAGGCGTCGTAGGCGCGCTTGAGCGGCTTGAACTTGCGGTTTTCGTTGATGAAGAGGGCCAGTCCCGTGCCGACCGTGCCGTAGAGGATCGGCAGTTTCCAGTATTGCTTGTTGTAGACCTGTCCGTATCCGGGCAGGACGGTCGAGAGCCAGCAGACCTTCGAGAGCGACATCGAGTCGCTCATGAACCACCGCTTGCGGGGTGCGGGCCTGCGGGTCGTGGTGTCGATCCCCTGCCGGGCCGCGGCGAAGCGGGCTTCGGCCAGCGAGTCGAGCAGGTGGAGGTCGTCGGTGCGCAGCGAGGCGACGGCTGCCGAGTCGGCGGCGTAGTCGGCCCGGGCCATCGAGTCGATCTGCCGGGCGATCTCCGCCACGCGCAGCGAGTCGCGCTGGCGCTGGAGCGAGTCCGGCTTTTCGAACTGACCGCCCCGCACGAGCGTGCGGGCGCCGCGGTGGAGCTGCGCTTCGGCGGGGAGCCACAGCGTACACGCTGCGAGCAGTACGAGGAGTTTGAACCGGAGACCTGCCATTGCCATTCGTTAGGAACGCTGCGAGAAACGTTCGATGAAACGTTCGATGTCCTTGTCGTCCGAGAAACCGATGACGATGCGTCCGCCCCCGTTTTTCGTCCGTTTGATCGAGATCTCCTGCGAGAAGCAGGGCTCGAGCAGCTCGACCAGCCGCGAATAGCTTTCGGGATACTCCTCCTCTTCGGGCTGTGCGGGTTGTGCGGGCGTTTCACTCAGCGTGCGGACCAGCTCCTCGGCCTGGCGGACCGAGAGCCCCTTCTTGACGCAGCGCTTCAGTACGCGCAGTTGCTGTTCGGCCGGGGCGCCGGCGATGGCCTTGGCGTGGCCCATCGAGATAAGCCCCTCCTTGAGGGCCAGCTGCACCTCGTCCGGGAGCTTGAGCAGGCGCAGGTAGTTCGACACCGACGACCGTTTCTTGCCTACCTTCTCCGAGAGGGCGTCCTGCGTCAGGTGGCACTCGTCGATGAGCCGCTGCATGCCGAGGGCGATCTCTATGGCGTTGAGGTCCTGGCGCTGGATGTTTTCGACGAGGGCCATGGCATGGAGGTTCTCGTCGTCCACTTCGCGGATGTAGGCCGGCAGGCTCTTCAGGTCGGCGCGCTGTGCGGCCCGCCAGCGGCGCTCGCCGCTGATGATGATGTACTTTCCGCCGTCGGTCCTTTTGACCGTGACGGGCTGGATGACGCCCAGCTGCCGGATCGAGTCGGCCAGTTCGTCGAGCGCCTCCTCGTCGAACTGCGTTCGCGGCTGCGTGGGGTTGGGGATGATGTCGGCGATGTCGATCTCGGCCATCTCGCTCATCGGCTTGAGCTTGACGTCGATCGGATCACTCCCGAAAATCGCGTCCAGGCCGCGTCCTAATCCCTTCTGTTTCATATCTTTGTGTGCTTTATTTGCGTCTCTTCGCTCGCCGGAGGCCGGTGGCGGAGTGTCTATTTCTGCGCCGCCGGACGTTTCCGGTTGCGCTTGAGGAATTCGCGGGCCAGGTTCAGGTAGTTCTCCGAACCCACGGCGCTCGCGTCGTAGAGCATGACGGGTTTTCCGTGCGAGGGGGCTTCACCCAAACGGATGTTACGCTGGATTATTGTGTCGTAGGCCAGGGGGCCGAAGTGTTCGCGGACCTCGTTCACCACCTGGTTGTTCAGACGGTTGCGCATGTACATCGTCAGCAGGAATCCCTCGATCTCGAGGTCGGGGTTGAGGCCGCTCTTGACCTTGCGGATCGTGTTGAGCAGCTTCGAGAGCCCCTCGAGGGCCAGGTATTCGCACTGCACGGGAATGAGCACCGAGTCGGCCGCGGTGAGGATGTTCACCGTGGTGTAGCCCAGCGAGGGGGAGCAGTCGATGAAGATGTAGTCGAACTTCCCGCGCACGGCATCGACGATGCGCTTCATCACGTGGTGTGCGTTCTCCATCTTGGGCAGTTCCGTGTCGGCGGCCACCAAGTCGATCGACGAGGGCAGCAGCCAGAGGTTCTTCACGTCTGCGCTTGCGAGGATCACCTCCTCGGGCTGCTTCAGCCCGGCGATGCACTCGTAGATGCCCTCGAGGTTGATGTCGAACCCGAGTCCCGAGGTGGCGTTGGCCTGCGGGTCGGCATCGAGCAGCAGGACCTTCTTGCCCAGCAGGGCGAGCGATGCCGCCAGGTTGATGGCCGTGGTGGTCTTTCCCACGCCGCCCTTCTGATTGGCTAATGCGATAACCTTTGCCATAATTTCGTTCATGCGTATAATAAGCAGGCAAATTTAATGAAATTAAATGGAATTCCGCAATCGTCGTGCAAAATTGCGTGTCGGGAAATTTGTTTTTGCCGGGGGCTTGCACTATCTTTGGAAACGGAATGAACTGACTTTAAGCAAGACTATGGAAGCGAAAAAGGAGGATCGGGCGGAACTGCATTCCGCCGGACGCAGCGGGGCCCCGGCAACGGGCCGGGAAGAGGTCGGGCAGGCATCGGGAGTGGAGGCTCCGGCCTCCGGCGCAAAGAAGGATGCGGCAGCCGAAGCGGCGAAGGAGCGGACGGGCGGCGCCGCGAAGACGGCCCCCCAGGGACTCCCCGAGCGGAAGTTCCCGACCATCGGCGACCTGTTTGCCATGCTGGGTGTGGTGCTCGGGGCACAGGTCGTGATCGGGCTGCTCGGCATGCTGTTCCTGCAGTTTGCCGTCCCCGGGTCCGATTTCAAGGCGATGGCGCCCGAGGCGCTCGGACGGTTCAATGCCGTGGTCTACGTCGTCTCGATGGCCGCGGCGCTGGGCGGACTCCTCTATTACCGTCGCGCGCGCGGAGGACGCGGCCGCTGGGCCCGCTTCTCGACGCGGGGGCTCAATCCCGCGCTGCTGCTGTGGGGCTTCGTGCTGATCTGCGCCGCCGGCGTGGTGCTCGAACCCCTGCTGGCGCAGCTCCCCGATCTGTCGCTCAACGTCGGGCGCGGCCTTTGGACGCTGCTCATGCTCGTGCTTTTCGCTCCCGTCCTCGAGGAGCTGATCTGTCGCGGGCTGGTGCTCGGGACGCTGCGTGCCCGCTACGGCGTGACGCTCGCCTGGCTCGTCTCGGCACTCTTCTTCGGGGTGATGCACCTGCAGCCCGTGCAGGTCATCAACGCCTTCGTCGTGGGACTGATCCTCGGCTATGTCTACATCTCGACTGACTCGCTCTGGTCGGTGATGATCCTCCATGCGATGAACAATGCCGTGGCCTACCTGATGATGATCACCGGACACGCCAACACGTTGCTGATCGATCTGATCCACAACCGGGTGGTCTACGTGGCGGTCTATGTCGTCGCCGTGGCGCTGCTCATCGTTTCGGGCCGGATGATGCTTCTGGCGCTGCGCCGGATCAAGGAGGCGGAGAAAAATCGGGCTGCTGCGTAATAAACGCCGCCATGTTGCGTTAATTACGAGTAAAAAGGCTATCTTTGCCCTTCGGAATATGAATTTGCGCGCGAAAATAACGGTCGCGGTGGGTGCCTTGCTGCTGGTCGGATGCCGGGAGCTGCCGCGTTATTTCACCAGCGACGAGACCGTCGCCCGTGCCGGCGACCGGGAGCTCCGCATGCGCGACCTGCGTTCGGTCGTGCCGCAGGGGCTTTCGGGTGAGGACAGTGCGGCCTTCATGCGCAAGTACATCGATCGCTGGGTGGTCAAGCAGCTCAAGCTCAAGGAGGCCGAGGTGCTCTTCTCCTCGTCGGCCGACGACATCGACCGCATGGTCGAGGAGTACCGTCAGGCGTTGCTGATCCGCAAGCTCGACCAGTATTATGTCGATCGCTCGATCGACACGGTCTTCACCGATGACGAGATCTCGGCCTACTACCGCGAGCACAAGGCCGATTTCCGGCTCGACCGCTCCATCGTCAAGGGCCGTATCGTCCGTTTCGACCTGGGTTACCGGCAGGCGGCCAAGCTCAAGACGGCGATGGCCTCCTCCTCGGAGGCGCAGCAGCGCGATTTCCGCGACATCTGCACCAAGAACGACTTTCAGGTGAGTGATTTCCGCGAGCAGTGGATCGACTTCCCGGAGTTCCTGAGCTACCTGCCGACACTGCGCTCGCAGAACTACGACTCGGTACTCGGTACGACGGCCGTGCAGGAGATGCGCGACGGCCATTCGCGCTACTACTTCCAGATCCTGGAGGTGCGCCGCGAAGGGGAGCCCATTCCGCTCGAGCGGCTGCGGCCGACGATCCGCCGGATCCTCTTCAACCGGCGCCAGAGCGAGATCATCCGCCGGCACGAGGAGGAGCTGGACGCACAGGCTCGTGAGGATGGCGACGTCCGGATTTACGGCCGCGACCACGAGGCGGACGAACAACCGAACAAGGAACCGAACAAGGAAAAATAACCTAAACAAACGCAAACAGGCAAAATGTTGAAAAAAGGGATATTGGCGGCAGCCCTGATGCTGCTGGCGGCCGGGGTGGTCGGCCAGCGCCGTCAGGTGATGCTCGACAAGGTAGTGGCCGTCGTGGGCGGCTCGTCGATCGTCTATTCCGAGGTGGCCGATTATGCGCGTCAGCTCGTCGAGCAGCGCCGGCAGGAGGGCTACACCTCGGACCGCGATCCGATGAACGAGGCGCTCGAGGCGCTCATGACGCAAAAACTGCTCTACAATCAGGCGCAGATCGACTCGGTGGAGATCAACAGCAACGATATCCTCTCGCAGGTCGAGGATCAGGTGCAGCAGATGGTCGATATGGAGGGCTCGATTTCGAAACTCGAGGCCAAGCAGCACATGGCCATCTTCAACATCCGCGAGATCCTCCGCCAGCGCTACGAGGAGCAGGCCTACGCCAGCGCCATGCAGCGCGAGGTGGTGAGCAAGGTGACCGTGATCCCGGGCGAGGTGGAGCGCTACTACAAGTCGCTCTCGAAGGACAGCCTGCCGACGATCGCCGACCAGTATGTCTACGCGCAGATCACGAAGTTCCCCAAGTCGATGAAGGAGGCCAAGCAGCGTGCGCGCGAGCGGCTGCTCGACATGCGCGAGCGGGTCATTACGGGCAAGGCGCGTTTTGACAACCTGGCCCGCATGTATTCGGTCGATGGCACGGCGCTCCGCGGCGGTGAGATGGACCCTACGCCGCTGGCCGGTCTGGACGAGGCCTTCGCCAAGACGCTTGAAGGAATGAAGCCCGGGCAGATCTCCGAGGTGGTCGAGTCGCAGTTCGGCTTCCACATCATCCAGCTGCTCGACAAGCGCGGCCAGCTCTACCATTTCCGGCACATCCTGCTGCGTCCCGAGTATACGAGCGACGAACTGGGCGAGACGCTCAACCAGCTCGACAGTATTGCCGACCTGATCCACAAGGATTCGATCACGTTCGAGAAGGCGGCGCTCCGTTTCTCGGACGATGCGGCCTCGAAGATGAACGGGGGCATCGTCTCGAACCACGATATTCTGGAGCGCTACCAGGCCTTCGATGCCAAGCTGACCGTCACGAAGTTCCTCAAGGAGGACTTCGGCCGGTTCAAGAGCCTCGACGACTACAATGCGCTGATCCGTCTCAAGCCGGGAGAGGTGTCGGATGCCTTCCTGACCGAAGATCTGCTGGGCAACCAGCTGGGCAAGATCGTCAAGCTGGTGGAGGTGATTCCGACGCATCCGGCCTCGCTCAACGAAGACTACCTCCGACTCGAGGAGATGGCCCTGCAGGACAAGCAGGAACGTGTGTTCCGCGAGTGGCTGACCAAGAAGATCGACGGCATGTACGTCTTCATCGATCCCGAATACCGCAACGGGGAGTTCGAGAACAAACACTGGGTGAAATAACGTCGGGGTGCGTAGGTTTCTGTCCATAGCCATCTGCCTCTCGGCTGCGGTCGGCTTCCTGTCCGCCCGCAGCGGCATGCCCGCTCCCGACGGGGAGGAGGGCGAGAAGAAACTCATCGACCTCAAGTCGGACCTGATGGGCCCCGTGGCTCCCGGGGATACGGCGATATTCCTGGTGGGCAACTTTGCCGCACAGCACAACGGTGCGGTGATCACGTGCGATTCGGCCGTCCGCTATTCGGACACACGCATCGAGTTCTTCGGCAACGTCCTCATCAACAAGAATACGACCTACATCTACGGCGACAGGGCCGAGTATGACGGCGACCGGAACGAGGCGCGGGTCTATTCCGACATCGTGAAGGTGATCGACGGCGACGCGACGCTCTATACCTACGAATTCCTCTTCAACACGAAGGAGAACATCGGCGAGTTCGGCGGCGGGGGCGTGCTGACCAACCGCGACAACCTGCTCGAATCGGTGCGCGGCTACTACTATGCCGACACGAAGGAGCTGATTGCGGTCGAGCGGGTCGAGATGCGCAACGACGAGTACGAACTTACGGGCGACTCGGTGGTCTACAACATGGCCACCGACAACGCTTTCTTCTACGACCGGACCAACATCTGGAACCGTGACGGCGACTATCTCTACGCCGACCGCGGGGCCTATGAGAAGGCCGACACGCTCTATATCGTGACGCGCAACGGCTACCTGCTCACCGACAAGCAGGAGATGTGGAGCGACAGCATCGATTTCTACCGCATGCGCAACCACGTCATTCTGCGCCGTGACATCCAGCTCGACGATACGGAGCACAAGGTGCTGGCCTTCGGCGAGTACGGCGAGTATTGGAAGGAGCCGGGCAATGCGCTGCTCACCGACCGTCCCTCGGCCATAAGCTACGACCGTTCGCAGGGCGACTCGCTCTTCATGCGGGCCGATACGATGTACCTCTTCACGATCAACGAGGCAGCCGAACGCCGTGCCGCCGAGCGTCGCGCCGCCGAGCAGGCTCGGGCCGATTCGCTGGCGGCTCTCGGTCTGCAGGCGGATGCGGAGCATGTCCCGACGGCCGCTGCCGACGGGAACCGTCCCGTCCCGTCCGGGGACGATGCGGAGACGGCCTCCGACAGCCAGGTTCCCGACGCCGTACTTCCCGATGCTTCCGATCTGCCGGCTTCCGAGTCCGATCTGCCCGGCGAGGCCGTTCCGGCCGATTCGCTGCCGACGCAGCATCCTGTCGGCTCCGACTCGCTCTCCGCGCCCGCAATCGATCCGCTCGATACATTGGTCGGCGATGCCCGCAAGGCCTATCTCAAGGAGCAGGAACGCAAGGCCCGTGCGGCGGCCAAAGCCGCGAAGGAGAAGGCCCGGAAGGCCGAACTCGACGAGATCGCCGAGCGCCGCCAGCAGAAGGCCACGGCCAAGCTCATGGCCCAGAAGGAGCGCGAGGAGAAGCGCCTCGAAGCTCGCCGGCTCAAGGCCGAATCGAAACTCAGGGCGCGTCAGGCCCGTGCGGCGCGCAAGGGAAAGACCGTCCCGGTGGACTCCACGGCCCTGCAGGAGATCGATTCGCTGCTGGAGAAGAATGCCGTCGAGCAGGATTCGCTCATCCGGCTGGCAACCGACTCGCTGACGGCCGACAGCCTTTCGCTTCTGACGGCCGATTCGCTCGATGTGGAGCAACCGGAGGCCCCTCGCGATTCGATCTACCGCCTGTTGAAGGGCTATCGCGACGTGCGGATCTACCGTTCCGACTTCCAGTCGGTCTGCGACTCGATGACCTCGATCAGCACCGACTCGACGATCCACCTCTACATCAACCCCGTGCTGTGGAACCAGAGCAACCAGGTGACCTCCGACGTGATGGACATCTACACCGAGCGGCAACAGCTGGCGCGCGCCGAGTTCGTCGGTTCGCCGATGATGGTGGCCCAGCTCGATACGACGCACTACAACCAGGTGGCCGGCAAGGAGATGACCTCCTATTTCCGCAATAACGAGATCTACCGCAACGACGTGAACGGCAACGCGCAGACGATCTACTACATGCAGGACGGCGAACCGCCCCAGATCACCGACGTGGGTTTCATCGAGAGCGGCGACTGTTCGTTCTACATCGAGGGCAAGCAGGTCGTGACGATCGTCTACCGGCAGGATCCCGTCTGGAACCTCTATCCGATCGATAAACTTCCGGCCGACCAGGAGCTCTTCCTCAAGGGATTCCGATGGGAGGGGGCCCGCCGTCCGTCGCAGCGTGACGTCTTCGACCGGCGGATCCGGCCTACGCTGCGGGCCGAGAAGAGTGCCCTGCCGCACCCGTCGTTCCCGTTGCGCGAGGCCCTCGAGCAGCGCAAGAAGTCCCTCTCCGAGGCCGGACGCTGGTCCGACCGTACGGATCAGGTCGATGCCGCCACCGTCGAGTGGATGCGCTCGCTGGGCTATGAGGTAGGCCAGCCCCGCGAGTCGGGCCCGGCTCTGTAGGCTGGTGAAGATATCTTGAGATCAAGAGATGAAAAGCGATAACGCACAGGAACTTTTCCCGGTGGTCGATCCGTCGGGCCGTGTCATCGGCAGTGCCACGCGCGGCGAGTGCCACGGCGGCTCGATGCTGCTCCACCCGGTCGTGCACCTGCATCTGTTCAACTCCCGCGGGGAACTCTACCTGCAGCGGCGCCCCGACTGGAAGGATATTCAACCCGGCCGGTGGGATACGGCCGTCGGCGGGCACGTCGCCTACGGCGAAACGGTCGAGGAGGCGTTGCGTCGCGAGGTCCGCGAAGAGATCGGCGTGACGGAATTCACTCCCGAACGCATTGCGGTCTACGCCTTTCGCTCGGAGCGCGAGTACGAACTGGTCTACGTCCACCGTACCTGCTACGACGGGACGGTATGTCCGAGTGACGAACTTGACGGAGGCCGCTTCTGGAGCCGCGAGGAGATCCTCGGTTCCGTGGGCAAGGGGATCTTCACACCCAATTTCGAGGGGGAGATCGGGTTGCTCTTTCCGTAGCGGAATGCCGCTTCCGGCCCGGTAATTGCGGGGCGGAGGAGCATGCAATCGATTCTGAAACGTGGTACCGACATCCTGCTCGGCTGGTTGGGTGTCTCCTCCGATTCCGGCGGCTGGGACCGCTGGGTCGCCTTCCTGCTGGTCATTCTCTTCGCCGTGCTCTTCGATTTCCTCTGCCGGCTGCTTTTGGTGCGGAACGTGCGGCGGTTTGTCGAACGTACCCGTGCCAGTTGGGACGATACGCTCTTCAGTGTCCGGGTCCTGCGCAATGTCTGCCACGTATTGAGTGCCATCCTGCTGGCCGTCGTGCTGCCGGTGGTTTTCGAGGAGCGTTCCGAGGTTCGGACCATCGTCCTGCGGCTGATGCAGGGTTATGTCGTGGTCTCGATCTTCCGGCTGATCAATGCCCTGCTCTATGCCTTTTTCCACATCGCCGCATCGCGCCCGGCCTGGCAGAACAAGCCGATCAAGGGGTTGCGGCAGACTGCCCAGGGAACGGCTGTTCTGATCTGTGTCATTCTCGTCGTATCGATTCTCATTGACAAATCGCCGAGACTGCTGCTTACCGGTCTGGGGGCCTCGGCCGCGATCGTGATGCTGGTCTTTAAGGACAGCATTATGGGATTTGTGTCCGGTATCCAGCTGTCAGCCAACGATATGTTGCAGGTCGGCGACTGGATTTCGGTCCCCAGGTACGGAGCTGACGGAACGGTCGAGGAGGTGTCGCTCACCACCGTGAAGATCCGCAACTGGGACAACACGATCGTTATGCTGCCGCCCTATCTGCTCACCTCGGATTCGTTCCAGAACTGGCGGGGCATGCAGCAGTCGGGAGGACGGCGTGTGATGCGCTCGGTCTCGATCGACATGACGAGCGTGCGCTTCTGTACGCCCGAAATGCTGGACCGCTACCGCCGGATCGACCTGATCCGCGACTACATCGATCGGACCGAGCAGCGGATCGAGCGCTACAACGCCGAGCACGGAATCGCGGCCTGTGAGCGGAGAATCAACGGGTTGCATCAGACCAATCTGGGCATTTTCCGGGCCTATCTGGTACGCTATCTTCAACAGGAGGTTCCGGTGAACCGATCCATGACCCTGATGGTGCGGCAGATGCAGCCGACCGAGACCGGGCTGCCGATGCAGCTCTATTTCTTTACCGATACGGTGGTCTGGGAGGAGTATGAGGGCATCCAGTCCGACGTCTTCGACCATGTGCTGGCTGTGATCCCGGCTTTCGACCTGAGGGTCTTCCAGAATCTTTCGAGCGGCGATCTGGCCGGGGTGCGTGCGGCGGCCGAGCCCCTTTCCGCCGTTTCGTCGGGATGTGCTACAGGAAGAGCATCAGCATTACCTGAATGACGATCACGCGCAGGAACATGCAGACGGGGTAGACCGTGGCGTAGGAGACCGACGGGTTGTCGCCCTGGATCGTGTCGTTGGCGTAGTTGAGTGCCATGGGGTTGGCCATCGCCCCGCAGAGCAGTCCCGAGAGCGAGCCGAAATCGACCTTCAGCATCCGCATCGTGATGACGCCGACGATCACCACAGGGACGAACGTCAGCAGAAATCCGAGCCCCAGCCACAGCAACCCCTCGGGGCGCATGACCGTCTCGAAGAAGTGCGTTCCGGCGTCGAGCCCCAGGCAGGCGAGGTACATCGAGAGCCCCAGGGCGCGCAGCATGAGGTTGGCACTCTGGGTGGTGTAGGTGATCATGTGCATGCGCGGACCGAACGTGCCGATCAGGATGCCCACGATGATCGGACCTCCGGCCAGTCCCAGCTTCACGGGAATCGAGATGCCGGGGATGGCAATGGGGATGCTTCCGAGCGTCAGTCCGAGGATGAGCCCGATGAAGACCGCCACGAGGTTGGGTTCGTTGAGGCTCTTTACGGCGTTGCCGAGGATCTTCTCCACGTTCTTGATCGCCTGGGCTTCGCCCACGACCGTCAGCCGGTCACCCAGCTGCAGCCGCAGGTCGGGCGTGGCGAGCAGCTGTACGCCCGAACGGTAGACGCGGCTGATGTTGATGCCGTAGTTGTTGCGCAGGCGCAGCGAGGCGAGTTTCTTGCCGTTGATCTCGGGACGGGTGACGAGGATGCGCTGCGAGATGAGTTGCCCGTCTACCGAGTTCCAGTCGATATTCTCCTTGTTCCAGTCCTTCTGCTCCTGCTCGCCGAAGATCAGGCGCAGGGCGTCGGCCTCCTCGCGGTTGGTGATCACCAGGATCACGTCGTCCTGCTCGAGCGTGCGGTCCGATGTGGGGATCGAGACCTGCCCGTTGCGCCACAGCCGCGAGATGACGAAGTGGTGGTGGCTCTCGGAGGCGATCTCGTGGACGCTCTTGCCGAAGACGGCCGGGTTGGTGAGGTGGTAGCTGGCGATGAAGATGTTCTTCTTGTGCTCGGCGTCGGGTCCCGGCATGTCCGAGGGGCGGACAAACAGCTTGCGCATCACGACGATGGCCAGGATGACGCCGATGACGCCCAGCGGGTAGGTCACCGCGCATCCCAATGCGGCGCCGCTCGTGTCGAGCCCGAGCTGCTGGAGGGTCTGCTGGGCTGCGCCGAGGGCCGGGGTGTTGGTCGTAGCGCCGCACAGGATGCCCGACATGTCGGGCATCGGGACCCGGAAGGCGTAGCTCAGGGCTACGGCAAGCGCCGTGCCGAGCAGGATGACGGCGATGGCTGGCGAGATGAGGCGCAGCCCGTCGGCCCGCATCGAGCTGAAGAAACCCGGTCCGACCTGCAGTCCGAGGGCATAGACGAAGATGATCAGTCCGAAATCCTCGGCGTAGATCAGCATCGAGGGGTCGAGCGACAGCCCGAAGTGTCCGGCGAGGATGCCCACGAAGAAGATGAAGGCCGAGCCGAGCGAGATGCCGAAGAAGCGGATCTTGCCCAGACCGATGCCGATCGTCGAGATGAGCGAGATCACCACGACGGCCTGCAGGGCCGAATGTTCGACCAGGAGCGCTTTAAGCCATTCCATCCGATGCGTACTGTAAATCGCTGCAAAAGTAGGTCAAATTTTCCGGATTGCCGCCTTTCGGCACCGAAAAGTGCGCTTTCCGTCTTCGAACCGGGCAAAAACGGAGCGGAGACCCCGGCCTGCAGCGTTGCATCGGGGTCTCCGCTCGGGGATGGGACCGTGGTTAGAGCCGGAGCGGTTCGCCGCGGTAGAAGTCGAGGATCTTCGAACGGAAGATGAATTCGTATTTGGCCTGCACGGCTTCGGCCGCAGCCTTCTCCATGCGGGTCTTGGCGTCGTTGAAGTCGAAGACGGTCGAGCGGCCGGCTTCGGCTTTCGCCTGTTCGTAGCTGAAGGCCACCTCGGCCGAAGCGAAGGCGGCGTCGGCCGCGCGGTACTTGGCATAGGCGGCGTCGGCGTTGTACCACGCCTGTTCGATCTCCTTGCGCAGGGCGCGTTCGGCCTCCGTCACGGCCAGCTGCTGGCTGCGCACGGCGATGCGCGCCGTGCGGATGTTGTTGCGCGTGGCGCGGCGGTTGAAGATCGGGATGCCGAGCGACAGGCCGACATACTCCCGGCTGTTGTGGCGCATCTGTGCCCAGAACTTCGAGTCGTCGGCGCTGTATACCCCCGTGCCGTAACCTCCCGAGAGCGAGAGGGTCGGGTAGAGGGCCGAGCGGGCCACGTCCACGGCGTGCTCCGAACTCTCGAGCCGCAGCTTCTCGGCCCGGATGTGGGGTCGGTTTTCGGCGGCGTAGGCGTAGACCGCATCGGGGTTGCCGAGGTGGTGGAGCGTTTCGAGCGCCACGCTGTCGAGCACCGGCTCGACGATGTCGAATCCGGCGGCGCTTTCGCGGTTGAGCGCCTGGCTCAGGTCGAGCAGTGCCAGCTGCAGGTCGTTGCGCGACTGGGTGAGCGTCATGCGGTCGTTGGCCGCAAGCGCCTCGCTCTCGTAGACGGCCGATTCGGGCTGTTTGCCGGTGGCGGCCAGTTCGCGGCTGCGGAGTGCCTGCTGCGTGCTCAGCTCCAGCTGGCGTTCGGCTACGCCGACCATCTCCTTGCTGTAGAGCACCTGCAGGTAGAGCGTCATGACGTTGATCGCCACATCCTCGCGGATCCGTTCGAGATCCTCGATGGCGGCGGCCAGGTCCAGTTTCCCGGCCTTGATCTGGTGGTTGATCCGCATGCCCTGGAACAGGGGCATCGATGCGGAGACGTTGAGCGATCCCGAGGTCTGGTTGTTGTTGCGGTAGGTGTTGTCACTGGTCAGGGCGCGTCCAAAGGAGGCGTCGCCGCCGATCGAGGCATTCAGGTCGGGCAGACGGCTGTAGCGGGCCGTGGAGAGCTCGATGTCGCTCCGTTCGACCTGCAGCTGCCGTTGCTGCACCTGGGTGTTGTTCTGCTGGGCGTGGGCGATGCACTCGGCCAGCGTCCACGGAGTTCCCGGGGCGGGAGCTGCCGGGGTTGCGGGCGACGGATCGGTCTGCTGTGCGCGGAGCGGCAGGGCGGCGAGCCAGACGGCGGCGCATGCCGCGACGATGCGGGTTTTCATGGCAGGATAGGGGTTGCGGTTATTTGGTATCGATGCGGGCGCCGCGGACCTGGTCGTCGGCCGTGATGCCTCCGGTGATCTCGACGTTCACGCCGTCCGACAGGCCGATCGTGACCTCGCGCCGCTCGAAGGTCTGCTCTTCCGAATCCGCGGGGGAGGTGAGCGTCTGGACATAGGTCCTGTCGCCCTCGAACTCCACGCATGCCTCGGGCAGGGTCAGCACCCCGTCGCGGCTCTGGATCACGATGCTGGCGTTGGCGCTGTATCCGGCGCGGACGAAGACCCCTTCGGGAATCTGTACGGCGGCCTTCACCTCGAAGAGGATCACACCGTTGCTCTCCGTGGACTTCGGGGCTACATACTCCAGCGTGGCGTCCAGTTCGACGTCCTGCAGGGCGCCGATGGTCAGCTTCACGGGCATGCCCTCGTGGAGTTTGCCCACGTCCGTTTCATCGACATTGCCCTGGAACTGCATGTTTGACATGTCGGCCACGGTGGCGATCGTCGTGCCGTCGTTGAACGTGTTGGCCTGGATCACCGAGTTGCCGACCTTGATCGGCACGTCGAGGATCATGCCGTCGATCGTCGAACGGATCTGCGTGTTGCTCAGCTCGGCAAAGCGGCTGGCGATGCCCTCCTTGACGATCTCGAGGTTCTCCCGGGCATTGCGCAGCTCCTCCTCGGCCTTCTCGAACTCCGTGCGCCCCTGTTCGGCCTCCTCGGCCGAGACGACGCCCTTCTCGTAGAGCGCCTTCGTGCGCTCGTATTCGCGGGTGACCTGCGCCAGGGAGATCTCGGCCACCGAGACGCGCGACTCGGCGCTCGAGAGCTGGCCCATCTCCGGGATCACCTTCACCGTGGCGATGACCTCGCCCTGGCGGACCGTCTCGCCGGCCTCCTTGTATACATCGGAGATGATGCCCGAGATCTGGGGCTTGATCTCCACCTCGTCGCGGGGCTGCACCTTACCCGTGGCGACCACGTACTGCCTCAGTGTGTCCGTTTTGGGCTGCACGATCGCATAGACGACCTTCACTGGACGGGTTTTCTGCCACAGGAACACGAAGGTCCCGATGAGCAGTGCGGCAAAGAGCACACCCAGGAAAATTTTCAGCACTTTCTTCATGACTTATGCGGTATTTGTTTGTTTTTGCCTCTATTCTTCGCGGATGGCATCCACGGCTTTGATCTTCAGGGCGCGGCCTGCGGGGATGACGCCCGCCAGCAGGCTCCCGGCGATGAGGATCGCCAGCGAGAGCATGCCCGTCTGGAAGGAGATCTGCCACGAGACGTCGGTGCCCTCCTGGGCGATGACGACGGCCTGGTGGTAGATCGAGTCGGCGACGGAGAGCAGCCCCACGCCCGCCGTGAGCCCCAGCACCCCGGCGATGAACGTCAGCACGAAACTCTCCGAGAGGATCTGCGAGATGATGGCACGCGGCGGGGCGCCCAGTGCGCGGCGGATGCCGATCTCCTGCGTGCGCTCCTTGACCAGTACGAGCATGATGTTGCTCACGCCGACGATGCCCGCCAGCAGCGTGCCCAGACCCACGATCCAGGTCAGCAGTCCGATGCCCCAGAAGAGGCTGTTCACCTTGGTGATGAACTCCGCGGTGGTCATCACCCACGCCGCACGGGGGTCGTCCGGCGAGATGATGTGGCGTGCGAAGACCGGGGTTTTGACGGCCCGCTCGAGGATGCGCGGCGGCACGTCGTTGTGGCCCACGGCGGCCAGCATGTGGATCGTGCGTCCCATGCCGAACATCTGCTGGACGAGCGTGGCGGGAAGGATGATCGTACGCTCCACGTCGCTGAACGTCATCATGTTGCTCTGGCGCTTGAGGACGCCTACGACCGTGAATTGCGATCCCTGGAGCAGGATCGTCTTGCCCGTCGGATCCTCGCCTCCGGGGAAAAGGTCCTTCCAGATCTGCGTGCCGATCAGGCAGACCTTGCGCTTGCGCTCCATGTCCAGGTCGTTGATGTAGCGTCCGTAGACGAGTTTCTCGGGATTGATCTTCTGGTAGTCGGGCATGTGGCCCATGACGTAGTATTCGCCCTTGCGGTCGCCGTGGCTGGCGTAGAACTGGTTGGCCCACACCATGCCGGCGGCGTATTTCACCTCGGGAAGCTTCTTTATGGCCTCGACGTCGTCGTTCTCGAGGTTCCACGCCCGGCCGGTGGGCATGCCCTTGTAGGGGATGGACGTGCGCCCGGTGTTCATCAGCACCGTATTGGTCGAGGTTTCGCCCAGCTGGGCCCGGAACAGGCGTCCCAGCCCCATGCCGGCACCCAGCAGCACCGTGAGCATGAAGATGCCCCAGAAGACGCCCAGCGCCGTCATGATGCTGCGCTTGCGGTTCCGGCGGATCGTCTGCCAGATTTCGTTCCAGCGGTCTGTGTCGAAGAATCCCATCGTCTCTATTTGTTATAGCGCAAGGCGTCGATCGTTTTCAGTTGGGCGGCGCGGTAGGCCGGGACGTATCCGGCGATGATCCCCGCGACGATGAGCACCACCGTGGCGCTTACGGCCACGCCGAGGTTGAGTGTCGGGTCGAGGAAGATCGTCGGGGAGAAACCCGTCTCCGAGGCGTCGGCCGGGGTTTGGGTCATGTAGTAGTTCACCGCCTCCATCACCGCCACGCCGAGCACCATGCCCATGTAGCCGAAGGCTGCGGTGATCATGACCGACTCGGTGAGAATCAGCCGGATGATCGACCGGGGCTTGGCCCCGAGGGCCTTGCGGATGCCGAATTCGGCCGTGCGCTCCGAGACCGTCACGAGCATGATGTTGCTTACGCCGACGACGCCCGCCAGCAGCGTGCCCAGGCCGATGATCCAGACGAAGAGGTTGATGCCCCCGAAGACGATCATCATGTCCTTGACGCGCTCCATGGTGTTGTTGATCCAGATGGCGCTGTCGTCCGTGGGGTCGAAGTCGTGCTCGGCGGCCAGGCGGCCCTTGATCCGCCGCTCGAACTCCTCCATCTCGCGGTCCGTGCGGATCTCCTTGACTGTGATGATGGCGTCGTTGATGTAGGGTTCGTTGGCCTTGTAGACGAGTTGTCCGGTGGTGAGCGGAATGATGCAGGTGGCGCTGTTGCGCATGGCGTCGCCCTTCGTGACGCCCACGACCTTGAAGACGAGACTGTCCACGCGGATGAACTTGCCGAGCGGATCGGCGCCCTGGAAGAGCACGAGCGCCGTCTCCTCGTCGATGAGCGCCGATTTGCGGTACTCGCGGATGTCGGCTTCGTTGATGAAACGCCCCTTGGCGATCTTGATCCCCTCGATCCGGGCCACCTTGGGCAGCGAGCCGCGCAGCGAGGCTTCCATGAAGTTGCCCCCGTAGGCGAGTTTTTTCGATGAGAGCCAGGAGTTGGCCGCTACCTCATCGACCTCGGGGAACTCCTTTTCGAGGATCTCCAGGTCGCGGTTCGTGAGGCGGATGCGGCGGTTGCGGTCGTAGCCCTTCCACTCCTTCGAGGTCCAGCCTCCGTAGAGGGTGATCGAGTTGGTGGCGTAGTCCCCGAAGTTCGACTCCACGCCGTTCTTCAGCCCGTTGCCCGAGCCGAGCAGGATGACGAGCATGAAGATGCCCCACGCGACCGAGAAGCCCGTGAGGAAGGTGCGCAGCTTGTTCCTCCGCACCGAGGTCCATATCTCCAGCAGCAGCTCCCTCATCGTCTTCCCAGTCCGGTTTCGGTGATGCTGCCGATGACGCCGTCCGTCAGGCGGATGATCCGGTCCGTCTGGTCGGCGATGGCCTGTTCGTGTGTGACGCAGATGATCGTCATGCCCATCTCGACATTGACCCGGCGCAGGAGGTCCATTACCTCCTGCGAGGTCTTGCTGTCGAGGGCTCCCGTGGGTTCGTCGGCCAGGATGATCTGCGGGCGGTTGATCAGCGCCCGGGCGATGGCCACGCGCTGCTTCTGTCCGCCCGACATCTCGTTGGGCATGTGCGCGGCCCAGTCGCGCAGTCCGAGGGTGTCGAGGTATTCGAGGGCCATGGCGTTGCGCTTGCGGCGCGGCACGCCCTGGTAGTAGAGCGGCAGGGCGACGTTCTCCATGGCGTTCTTGTAGCTGATCAGGTTGAACGACTGGAAGATGTAGCCGATCATCCGGTTGCGGGCCGCGGCGGCCTGTGTCTCCGTGAGATTCTTGATCAGGCGCCCGGCCAGGTAGTAGGAGCCGCTGTCGTAGTCGTCCAGGATGCCGAGGATGTTCAGCAGGGTCGATTTCCCGGAGCCCGACGCTCCCATGATCGAGACCAGCTCGCCCTGCTCCACCTCGAGGTTGATGCCCTTGAGGACGTGGAGCGGTGAGCCGTTGTTATAGGTTTTGTTCAGATTTTCGAGTTTGATGATCATATGTGCGCTGCATCAGGGATCTTCGGGGAGATAATTTGTTATCCGTCGGGCCATGCCCAAAAGCAAAGGTAACAAATAAATCCGAAAGACGATCATTTTTTATCGAAAAACAATAATATGGATCGTCTTTTCGGATTGTATCCCTTACGGATTGCAGGCTCGGGTCCGGAAAAGCACTTCCCGGCGTGCATTGCGTGCGGATCCGCCGCTCCTGCCCCTGTCGGACGGGGGCCCGTTCGGCCTCGCGGCCCGCGTCAGGAGGGAAGTCCTTCGAGCAGCAGGCGGCGCAGGGCGTCGATATCGTCGGCGATGGCGGCCGGCCGGGCTGCTTCCAGCTCGCCCTCGGGGGCGTAACCCCAGCGGACACCGATCGCCGTGAGGCCCGTTGCGGCGGCCCCCTCGATGTCGTGGCGGCGGTCGCCGATCATCACCGCCTCCTCGGGGGTGATGCCCAGTGTGCGGAGTGCGTGGCCGATTACTTCGGCCTTCGTGGTCCGCGATCCGTCGAGCGAGCTGCCCGAAATGAGTTCGAAGCGGGTGTCGATGCCGAAGTGTGCGGCGATCTGTCGGGCGAACGGTTCGGGTTTCGAGGTAGCCATGACATTCACGCAGCCGGCGCGGCGGGTGGCATCGAGCAGCTCCGGGACCCCGGCGTAGAGCTCGTTTTCGAACATGCCCTTCGGCACGAAGTATTCGCGCGTGAGGGCGATGGCCCGTTCGGCCTCTGCGGCGGTCATGCCGTAGAAGGTCATGAACGACTCCTTGAGCGGCGGGCCGACGAAGCGGACGAGCGACTGCAGGTCCGGAACCTCGATGCCGAGGCGTTCCAGGGCGTACCGCACCGAGCGGGTGATGCCGGGCATCGAGTCGGTGAGTGTGCCGTCGAGGTCGAAGAAGAGGTATTTGCGGTACATGGCGGATGGATGTGCGGGTGAAAAAAGGTCCGGAGCCGAAAGCTCCGGACCCGGATGTCAGTGCAGGCGGAGGAACGAGTAGCCGAAGCGTTCGGCGGCGGCGCGTTCCAGCTCCTCGCGGACCGAGGGGTGGGCGATGGCGATCAGCGCCCGGGCCCGTTCGGCGAGGTTGCGTCCGCGCAGGTGGGCCACTCCGTATTCGGTGACCACGTGCTGGATCATGTGTCGCGTGGTCACCACGCCGGCGCCGGGCGTGAGCAGCGCCTTGATCTTCGATTCGCCCTTGGGGGTCGTCGAAGGGATGGCGATGAAGGTCTTGCCGCCCTCCGAGAGCGAGCCTCCGTACATGAAGTCATGCTGGCCGCCGACGCCCGAGATGATGCGCGTGCCGACCGAGTCGGCGCAGACCTGTCCCGTGAGATCGACCTCCACGGCCGAGTTGATGGCCATGACCTTCGGGTTCTCGCGGATGCGGAACGGGTCGTTGGTCCAGGCCACGTCCTTCATCACCAGGTCCTTGCGATAGTCCATGTAGTCGTAGAGCCGGCGGGAGCCGAGGGCCAGCGAGGCGACCGATATGCCCGGCATGACGCGCTTCTGCGAGTTGTCGATCACGCCGCTCTCGATCAGCGGCAGCACGCCGTCGGTCATCGCTTCGGTGTGCAGCCCGAGGTGCTTGTGGTCGGCCAGGGCTGCCAGCACGGCGTTCGGGATGCCGCCGACGCCGATCTGGAGCGTGGCTCCGTCGGGGATCAGCTCGGCGATGTGGGCGCCGATGCGGCGTTCGATCTCGGTCGGTACGGCCGTCGGGACCTCCACGAGCGGGTCGTCCACCTCGACGGCCGCGGCGATGCGCGACGTGTGGATCAGGGCGTCGCCGTAGGAGAAGGGCATCGCGGGGTTGATCTGCGCGATGACCGTCCGGGCGCACTCGACGGCCGAGACCGCGAGGTCGGCCGAGACGCCGTAGGAGCAGTAGCCCTCTTCGTTGGGGCGCGAGACGTTGAGGAGCGCCACATCGACCGGCAGCGTGCCGTCGCGGAACAGCCCCGGGATCTCGCCCAGGAAGGCAGGGGTCGATTGCCCGTAGCCGTCGGCGAGCCAGCGGCGGATGTTGTTGGCCACGAAGAGGCTGTTCACGAGGAACGATTCGCGGTATTCGGGGCGGCAGTAGGGTGCGTCGGCGCGTCCGACGGCGAAGCCCGAGTAGACGGTGACGCCCTCGAGTTCCGGGCCGCGGTCGGCCATGGCGCGGACGAGCACCTCGGGGATCGAGGTGCTGCCCTGGATGTAGACGCTTTGGTGCGAGCGGATCAGTTTTACCGCTTCGGCGGGTGTGGTGAGTCGCATGTCGATTCCGTGTTTTTAGGCGTGGTCCCGGGCGAAGGCTGCAAGCCGTTCGTCGAGCAGGGTGAACTGTTCGGGGCGGTTCATCTGCGAGATGCAGACGCGGATGCCGTGCTGGCGGCTGCCCGTCGAGGTGAGCGAGATGGCGCAGATGCCGTAGAGCAGCAGCTCGCTCAGCAGTTCCGAGCTGGTCATCCCGCCGTAGCCGATCGTGTAGAAGAAGCCGTCGCTCACCGACTCGGTCTGGTCCTTGTCGTAGACGATGCGGAAGCCGTGGCGGAGGAAGATCTCCTTGGTCAGCCTGGCGCGGCGTGCATACTCCGAGGTCTCGCCGACGAAGTCGAGCGTGCCGTCGGCCGCCGCGCGGAACATGGCGGCCAGGGCGTGCTGGGCCGAGTGGCTCGTACCCGACGAGGCGGCGTAGAGGAAGACCAGCACGAAGGCGTCGCCCAGCCGCCCGATGTTGTAGCGTTCGCGCAGGGCCGGGTATTCGCGGCCGAAGAGCGCGTCGGAGATGGCTGCGATGGCGATGCGCTGTCCGGCGTAGCTGAAGATCTTCGAGCCGGAGACCATCAGGATCCAGTTCTTCGTATAGCGGGCCACGGTGGCCTGGTAAGGGGCCTCAAAGGGACGGCCGAGCGGCTTGCGGAAGTCCATGCAGAGGTAGGCGAGGTCTTCGATGACGATGGCGTCGTAGCGTGTGGCCAGTTCGCCGATCGTGCGCAGCTCCTCCTCCGTCAGGCAGATCCATGCCGGATTGTTGGGGTTCGAGTAGACGATGGCCGCCACGTCGCCCTGGGCAAGGTAGCTCTCGATCTTCGGGCCGAGTTTCTCGGCGCGGTAGTCGTAGATGTCGAACGACTCGCTCGGGATGCCCAGAATGCGCACCTGGCTGCGTTGTACGGGGAAGCCCGGGTCGATGAAGAGGATCTTGCGCTTCGCGGGGTTGAGCTGCGAGCAGAGCAGGAAGGTGTTGTAGCTTCCCTGCATCGAGCCGACGGTCGGGATGCATCCCTTCGGGGCGATCTTGATGTCGAGGAAAGCCCGAAGGAAGCGCGATGCCGCCTCCTTGAGCTCCGGGATGCCGAACATGTTGGGATACTGCGAGGCTACGCCGGCGCGCAGGGCGGCGCATTCGGCCTCGACGCCCACTCGTTCGGGCGGGAGTCCCGGGACGCCCATCTCCAGGTGGAGGAATTCGGTCTGCGTGTCGCGCTCCATCATGCGGGCGATGTCGCCCGACTGGCGGATCGTCGCCTGTGCGATGTCCGCGATGTCCATCCGCTCGAGTGCCGTGCGGAGGACGCTCCGGTCGAAGGGTACGTTCATCGCTCTGCCTGTTTTCGGGCCGCCTCGTAGCCGGCGCGGAATGCCTTGAGGTTCATCTCCACGACGGCCTCGCCCTTGCGGGCGAAGATGTCGCGTATGCCGGCCTCGAACTTCCCGGCCTCGATGCCGAGGAAGGGGGCGGCGGCGCCCAGCAGCACCATGTTCGCCGAGCGGGGCGAAGCGGCTTCGCGGGCCAGCGTGTCGATGTCGATGGCCACGGTGTGGGGAAGTCCCCTCAGTTCGGCCGTGAGCGCCCCGGCATCGGGATAGTTCGGAATATTGACGAAGGGGGCCGTGTTGGTGATCACCCAGCCCGAGGCCGAGAGCCACGGCAGGTAGCGCAGGGCCTCCATCGGTTCGAGAGAGATGATGATGTCGGCGCCGCCCTGCGGGATCAGGTCCGAGTGGATCGTCTCCGACGAGATGCGCAGGTTCGACTGCACGTCGCCGCCGCGCTGGCTCATGCCGTGGACTTCGGCCTGTTTGATCTGGAGCCCTTCGGCGAGGGCGGCCCGTCCGATGACGGTGGCGATCGAGAGGATGCCCTGTCCTCCGACGCCCGAAAGGATGATATCGCGTTTCATGTGTTGCGTAGCTTTTGGTTTCACGACTTCAGGCCCGGGCCCCGCCCGATGACGGGCGGGGTACCGGGCTGCGGTTTATTCGGCGCTCTTGGCGGTTTTGGCCGCGTTGTGGCGTTTGGCGGTCTGGATGCACTCCCGGCGCGGGATGATCACCGAGACGCCCCGGTAGGCGATCTCCTCGCGGATCATCGCCTTGAGCTCCTCGCGGTTGCGCGGCAGGGGCACCACGACGCGGATGTGGGCCGGATCGACGCCGATGCCGGCGCAGATCTGCTCCAGACGGCCCGTTCCGGCCGAGTCCTGTCCGCCCGTCATGCCCGTGGTGAGGTTGTCGGAGATGATGACCGTGATGTTGGCCTGTTCGTTTACGGCGTCGAGCAGACCTGTCATGCCCGAGTGGGTGAAGGTCGAGTCGCCGATGACGGCAATGGAGGGATGCTGGCCCGCATCGGCGGCGCCTTTGGCCATGGTGATCGATCCGCCCATCTCCACGCAGGTGTCGATGGCGTGGAACGGCGCAAGCCAGCCCAGCGTGTAGCAGCCAATGTCGCTGAATACACGGGCGTTGTCGTATTCGCGGACCACTTCGGTCAGTGCCGTGTACATGTCGCGGTGGCCGCAGCCCTGGCACAGGGCGGGCGGACGCGGTACGACGATCTGGCTGGCGGCATGGGCCTCGTGGGGCTCCAGCCCGAGGGCGCGGCGCACGCTGTCGGGGGTAAGTTCGCCCGTGCGGGGCAGTTCACCCGACATGCGGCCGCGGATGGGCAGCGGGGTCTCCAGAATGCCGCGGAGCTGCTCCTCGACGAGCGGCTGCCCCTCCTCGATGACCAGCAGCGAGTCGCACTGCGAGGCCAGTCGGCGGACTTCGGCGCGCGGCAGCGGGTATTGTGCAATCTTGAGCACGGGGTGCGGGCATCCGTCGGGATAGTTCTCCATCAGGTAGTTGTAGGCGATGCCGCAGGCGATGATACCCCGCGAGCGGTCGGCCCCGTCGCGGAAGGTGTTGAAGCGGCTGGCGGCAGCCTCCTCCTCGAAGCGGGCATACTCCTCGAGCAGCGTGTTGTAGCGCACGCGCGAGTTGCCCGGCATGAGCACCCACTGGCGCATGCGTTCGGGGGCGGGGCAGGCGTAGGCGTTCGGTTCGCGGGTCGGGGCCGTCTCGACGACGGCGCGCGAATGGGCCATGCGCGTGGTCAGGCGCATCAGTACGGGGATGTGGAAGCGCTCCGAGTAGTCGAAGGCGTAGCGCACCATGTCGTAGGTCTCCTGCTGGGTGGAGGGTTCGAAGACCGGGATGAAGGCGAATTTGCCGTAGAAGCGCGAGTCCTGTTCGTTCTGCGACGAGTGCATCGACGGGTCGTCGGCCGCGACGACCACCAGGCCGCCGTTGGCTCCGGTCATGCCCGAATTGACAAAGGCGTCGGCGGCTACGTTCATGCCGACGTGCTTCATGCAGACCAGCGCCCGTTTGCCGCAGAACGACATGCCGAGGGCCTCTTCCATGGCGGTCTTCTCGTTGGCCGACCATTTGCAGTGGACGTTTCGCTCGGCAGCGAGCGGGTGGTTCTGGATGTATTCCGTGATTTCGGTGGAGGGGGTGCCGGGATAGGCGTAGACGCCCGACAGACCGGCATGGAGGGCGCCCAGTGCGAGGGCTTCATCTCCGAGCAAAAGTTCTCGATTGGCCATAGGGTTGCGGTTTTTTCGGATTTTACAAATATAGTGTTTTTTAATCGGAAATCCGAATTTTGCATCGAATTATTACCTTTTGAGCAAAATGCCGGTAAAATCGTAGTGCGGCGGGTCTGTTTGGCTGAAAAGTGTAAAGTCCCGAAAATGAAGGCGGGAAATTCCCCTTTCCGGGGAGTTTCCCGCCGTGCGGAAATTGGTACGGGACGTACCGGTGCATTCGGGAGGGCTCCCGGAAGGCGTGGGCTTACATGCCGGTTGTGTGGCCCGTATCTTTGCGGACGGCTTGCATGCCGCAGTGTTGCTGGCATTTGCCGCACTCGATGCATCGGGCGGCATCGATCACCGGCAGTCCATGGCCCGTCTGCGAGATGGCCCCTGCGGGGCAGAGCTTCACCAGCGGGCAGGCGTGATTTTGAGGGCAGAGCCCCGGGTCGATCGTCAGGGCCATTACCGAGCGGGGAGGATCTCCCGGATCTGTTGTTCGAGAACGTTCTTCGGCTGCATGCCGGTTACTATCCGCGGGTTGCCTTCAGTCGGGATGAAGAGCAGCGTCGGGATCGAGCGGATGCCGAACACGGCGGCCAGCTCCTGCTCGCTGTCCACGTCGATCTTGTAGACGTAGATCTCCTCACCGTATTTGGCGGCCAGTTCGTCGAGTACGGGGGCCAGCGCCCGGCAGGGACCGCACCAGGAGGCGTAGAAGTCGATGACGGCAGGCTTGTCGCCCAGATAATGCCATGTGTCGGGATTCTTTTCGTAGTCGGCCACCTTCTGGAGGAAGTCGGCCCGGGTCATTGCAATCGGTTTCATCTTCGTGTCGTTTTCGGTTTGTGCGGTTGCGGCTCCGGCCGTTGCGAGAAGGGCCCATGCCGCCAGCAGCAGTTTGTTCATGTTTTTCGGTTCGTTGTTTGTTTCCGATGCAAAGGTGTGGAATATTTTCTAATAAAACAAATTTCTAATGGAAAATATTTAATCGGGACGATCCTTCCTGCGGGCGGGTCGGGTGATGGATGTGGCCGCAGTCTGTTTGGCGAGGGGCGGTTCGGCCGCCGGAAGAGGCGACAGGGTGGCGCCTGGGGCGGGGTGTTTGGACGGATGCCGTGAAGGGACGGGGTTTTGTGGAACGGACGGGGCATGCGGCCCCGGACCGCATGCCCCGTATCGATGCGTTGCGTGACGGACGCTATTGCAGGTAGACGGTGACGTTGCCGCTGATCTGCTGCAGCGAGATCTCGCAGAGTTTCGTGTTGTACTGTGCCGTGAGGATGCGCTCCTCGGCGTCGAGCAGGCTCTTCTGTGCCTCGCGCATCTCGATTCCCGGCAGTTCACCCTGCCGGTAGCGCTCCATGGCGATACGGTAGTTCTCGCGGGCGGCCGTGAGGTTCTCCTCCTCGAGGCGGATCACCTCGAGGTTGTTGCGGTAGGCCTGCCAGAAGGTCGCAAGGTCGGCCATGAGCGACTGTTCGAGCTGCATGCGCGTCAGGCGGGCATTCTCGATGCCGATTCGGGCGTTGCGCTGCTCCCGGCGGCGGTTCCCGTCGAAGATCGTGAAGCCCACCTGCACCCCGGCATTCAGCCCCAGCGTGCCGTTCGATCGGTTTGCCCCGCCGCCGTAGCGGTTGTGCGTGTAGCCGTATCCGGCCTGCAGTTTCAGGTAGGGGTAGTTGCGTGAGCGGATGCTCTCGAGTTCCAGTTCGGAGATCGTGTTGTCGCGGTCGGCCAGCAGCAGCGAGGCGTTCGTTTCGCGGGTTTGGGCCATGAGGCGTTCCCACTCCAGGTCGGCGTCGATGGCGATCAGCGAGTCGCGCACGTGGAGCTTCCGGTCGAGCTCCTCGTTGGCCAGCAGTTCGTTGAGGCGGATGCGCGAGGCGGTGACGGCCTCCTGCTGCGACATGTACTGCGAACTGTCGGCATTGAAGTCCACGCGGGCCTGGAGCACGTCGAGCCGCGCCGAACTGCCTACGCGGTACCACTCTTCGGCGATGCGCAGCCGTTCGCGCGAGAGGGCCATGGCGTAGAGGTAGTTGCCCAGGCGCAGCTTCTGCTGCACGAAGTTGTAGTATTCTGCCGTGAAGGAGGCGATGAAGTCCTCGATCGTCAGCCGGGTCTGCAGGGCGCCCTTGGCCTTCAGCTCCTCGAGTTTCGCATACTCGGCGCGGATGCGGAAGCCGTCGAAAAGGGTCCAGTTCACCGCCAGTCCGACGTCGAACGTTTGGTTGTAGATCCCGTTTTCGGTGACCGGGTCGCCCCCGCGCGGCGTCGTGCGGTCGTTGTCCAGCCGTCCCGTGTATCCGGCCGAGAGGTCGATGGTCGGGAGTTTGCCCGCATTGGCCGCCGTGGCGTTGTTGTCCGAAATGCGCTCCTCGTTGCGGATGATCCGTATGTCGTAGTTGCGCTCGAGTCCCGCTTCGAGGTATTCGCGGAGCGTCTGCAGCTCCTGGGCCGCCGCTCCGAGGCCAAGCCCGAGCAGCATCAGCGTGAAGAACGTTCGTTTCATGCGTTGTCGGTTTTCGTTCGTTTGCTCCGGTCCGTGGAGACGTAGCTGTAGATGGCCGGGACAATGTAGAGCGTGAGCAGCGTCGAGACCAGCATGCCGCCCACGACGGCCACGCCCATGGCGATGCGGCCGTTGGCTCCCTCACCCGTGGCGACCGTCAGCGGCAGCAGGCCCAGTATGGTCGAGGCGCTGGTCATCAGGATCGGGCGCAGACGCTGGAGTGCCGCATCGCGGATGGCCTGCATCTTCGGTTCGCCGGCCTCCTGTTTCTGGTTGGCGAACTCGACGATCAGGATGCCGTTCTTGGCCACCAGGCCGATGAGCATGATGATGCCGATCTGGCTGAAGATGTTCATCGTCTGCCCGGCGCCCCACATGAAGACCAGTGCTCCGGCGATGGCCAGCGGCACGGTGAGCATGATGACCAGCGGGTCCTTGAAGCTCTCGAACTGTGCCGCGAGGATCAGGTAGATCAGCACGATGGCCAGCAGGAAGGCGAACATCAGGCTCGACGAGCTCTCGCGGAACTCCTTCGAGTCGCCGGCCAGCGCCGTGCGGAAGTCGTCGGGCAGCACCTCGCGGGCGATGCGGTCCATCTCGTCGAGACCCTCGCCGATGGTGCGGCCCTTGGCCAGCCCCGTCGAGATCGTCGCCGAGAGGAAACGGTTGTAGTGGTAGAGCTGCGGCGGGGCGACGTTCTCCTCGAGCGAGATGAGGTTGTCGAGCTGCACCATCGTGCCCTCGTCGTTGCGCAGGTAGATCGACCTCAGGTCGGCGGGCTTGTTGCGCTGCTGGCGGTTGATCTCGGCCAGAATCTCGTATTGCTTGCCATTCATGTAGAAATAGCCCATGCGCTGGCCGCTGAGTCCGTACTGGAGCGTCTGTGCGATATCCTGCGTGCTGATCCCCATCAGGTTGGCCTTGTCGCGGTTGATGGTGATGCGCGCCTCGGGCTTGCTGAACTTCAGGTCGGCGTCGGCCATCTGGAAGACGGGGCTCTCGTAGACCCGCTTCATGAATTCGGGCAGCACCTCCTGCAGGCGGTCGATTGTCGTGGCCTGGAGCACGTACTGCACGGGCATGTTGCCGCGCCGTCCGCCGAAGGTCGATTGCTGCTGTACGAAGGCGCGGGCCTTGGTCTTCGTGCGGATGGCCGCCGAGAGCTCCTCGGCGATCTCCATCTGGCTGCGCGTGCGTCCGGCCAGGCTGTCGAGGGCGATGCTGATGTTGCCCCGCCCGCTCGACACGCGGGCCGTGACGGCCATGGCCTCCGGGACGAGCGAATCGACCAGCAGGTTGATGTCCTCCGTGTAGTCGCGCATGTATTCGTAGGTGGCGCCCTCCGAGCCGGTGGTGTTGATTGTGATCTGCGAACGGTCCTCGAGCGGGGCCATCTCCGAGGGGATCGTGCTCCAGAGCCAGCCGATCAGACCGAGGGTGACGGCGACGAGCGGCAGGGCCAGCCAGCGGCGGTGCAGGAAGGCCGAGAGGGTGCGGCTGTAGAGGTTGTTGAGCCCGACAAAGAAGGGTTCGGTGCGGGTGTAGAACCAGTTTTTACGCTCCTGGCGCACGAGCAACTTGGTGGCGAGCATCGGCGTGACGGTAAGCGCCGCGAAGGTCGAGATCAGCACGGCGCCCGAGACGACGAGGCTGAACTCGCGGAACAGGCGTCCGGTCGTGCCCTCCATGAAGACGATCGGGAAGAAGACGGCGATCAGCGTGATCGAGGTCGAGATCACGGCGAAGAAGATCTCCTTCGCACCGTCGATACCTGCCTCGAAGGGGGTCATGCCGCGTTCGATGCGGATGTAGATGTTCTCGGTCATCACGATGGCGTCGTCCACCACAAGGCCGACCGAGAGCACCACGGCCAGCATCGAGAGGACGTTGATCGAGAAACCGGCCAGGTACATCAGGAAGAAGGTGCCGATGAGCGAGACCGGGATGACGATGCAGGGAATGAGCGTCACGCGCCAGTTGCGGAGGAAGAGGAAGATGATGATGATCACCAGCACGAAGGCCTCGTAGACGGTCTGTTTCACCTCGTCGATCGATGCGCGGATGAAGCGCGTGTTGTCGAATCCGTAGCCGGTGACGATGTCGGCCGGAAGGTCCTTGCGCATGGTCTGCATGCGGTTGTAGACCTCGTCGGCGATGTCGATGTGGTTGGCGCCCGGCTGCGGGATCACCACCACGCCGACCATCGGCACGCCGTTCATCTTCATGTAGCTGCGCATGTCCTGCGGGCCGAGTTCGGCGCGTCCCACGTCGCTCAGGCGGATGATGCGCCCCGCCTCGGTGCGGACCACCAGGTTGTTGAACTCCTCGGTGGTGTGCATCAGTCCCATCGTGCGGATGGTCAGCTCGGTGGTGTTGCCCTCGATGCTGCCCGACGGCAGCTCGATGTTCTCGCGGTCGAGGGCGCTCTTGATGTCCATCGGCGTGATGCCGTATCCGGCCATCTTCGCCGGGTCGAGCCACAGGCGCATCGAGTAGCGCTTCTCGCCCCAGATCTCCACCGAACTTACGTCGCTGATCGTCTGCAGCTGCTCCTTGACCGTCAGGTCGGCGATTTCGCTCAACTCGAGCAGCGAGCGTTTGGCGCTCTGGATCGTGACCATCAGGATCGGCGTGGCGTCGGCGTCGGCTTTCGAGACGGTGGGCGGGTCGCAGTCGCGCGGCAGGTAGCGCTGCGCGCGCGACACCTTGTCGCGCACGTCGTTGGCGGCGGTTTCGAGGTCGGTCGAGAGTTCGAACTCGACCGTGATGCGGCTCTGTCCCTGGCGGCTGACGCTCGACAGCGAGCGGATGCCGGGGATGCCGTTGATGTTCTTTTCGAGCTGTTCGGTGATCTGGCTCTCGATCACGTCGGCGTTGGCGCCCGGATAGGAGCACGACACCGAGATGATCGGGTTATCGACGCTCGGGTATTCGCGCACGCCCAGAGCGCTGTATCCGATGAAGCCGAACAGCAGGATGATGATCGTCAGCACGGTGGCCAGCACCGGGCGGCGGATGCTCAGTTCGGAGATGTTCATACGGCGCGGGGGTTATTCGACGGCGTCGAGTTTCACGGGAAGGTCGGTGCGGAGCTGGAGCGTGCCGGAGGTGATTACCGTGTCGCCGGGCTGGAGCCCCGAGAGGATCTGTACCGAGGCGTCGGTGCGCAGGCCGGTCTGTACCTCGACGGCCTCGGCGCGGCCGTTGCGGTAGCGGAAGACACGCGCCACGCCCATTTCGGGTACGATGGCCTCGGTCGGTACGGCGATTGCGTCGGGAATCTCCTGCAGCTGGATGCGCACCGTGGCGAAGCGGCCCGGCAGGAGCTGCAGCCCCTGCGTGTTGGGGTAGTGGGCCCGCACGGAAAAGAGGTGGGTCGTGGGGTCGATCTTCGATTCGGTGGCGTAGACCATGGCCCGGAAGGTCTCGTTGCGCCCCTCGACCGTGAAGGTCAGGGGGGTGCCCGGGCGGATCTGGTTGGCGTAGCGTTCGGGGATGTAGAAGTCGATCTTGAGCGGGGCGATCCGCGTCAGTTTGGCCACGACAACGCTCGGCGAGGCGTAGGCTCCCTCGCTGACGTTGCGCAGTCCGATCACGCCGTCGAAGGGGGCGCGCAGCTCCGTGAGAGCGATGTTCGACCGGACGATGGCGATGTCGGCGTTGAGGATCGCCAGTTCGGTACGGGCCTGCTCGTAGGCCTCCTGGCTGACGGCGTCCTTCTCGAGCAGGGCGCTCTGGCGGTAGACGCGGTCCTCGGCCAGCTTGAGCTGTGCCTCGTAGCGCGACAGCTGCGCCTGCAGCGGCCGGTCATTGACCTTGGCCAGCAGGTCGCCCTTGCGGACGGGGGTGCCTTCGCGGAAGTTGATTTCCACGATCTTGCCGGAGGTCTCGAACGAGAGGTCCACCTCCTCGTCAGGCAGCAGGTTGCCGATGACCGAGATGGCGTCGGTGAAGGTCTGCGGCCGCAGGACGAGGCCATTGACGTTGAGGATCTTTTTCTGTCCCGTTGCAACGGGGGCTTCGGTCGGGGCGATCGGGCCGTCGGTCTTGCCGTAGCGGTTATAGAGCCACAGACCGCCACAGAATATGAGCAGTATCGAGCCGGTGACGATCCATTTCTTTTTTCTGTTTTTGTTCATGGCGGGGCGTATCGGTTTGGATTTTGGGATTCGGAGACAAATATACGAAAAAAGGCGTGCTGGCCGAAAGGAAAATGTAGTTTTGGGATCAAAAAAAGTATTTTCGGGAACAGCCGGACGGCATGCGGCACTGCACGGCGGCATGCTCGCGGAGGGTTGTCCGGACCCTGTTGCGGGGCGTGGTTCGCCCGGTGTGGAATGCAGTTGTGGAATAACTCCCCGTAAGGTGTGGAATAATTCCACGGAAATTTTCACTATATTTGCCGCCCGGATCAATTATTGGGCTGGAAATAACTAATTTACGATTTTTTTGGCAGCTTGGCCTGGGGTTTGACCCTCTCGGGAGAATACTCCGGATGGAGTCGCGGCCCTGCCGCATGAAAACTGAAGAACCGAACCGCGTATGAATTTGGACAAAATGAAACCGGATTTGAAGAGTCTCAATCTGGAAAAACTCAAGCGTGAAATGTCGGAGCACATGCCGCGCGTGCGGGTGAAGATGACCCCCAGGCGCTGGATCGCTCTGATGGCGGGACTGGCCGTCGTGGGCGGCGCGCTCTACCTCTGGCTGCGGCCGCGCCCCGTACCGGTCGTGCTGCCCGTGGTGGCCGTCGAGCCGGTGACGGTCGAGGATGTCAATATCTACGGCGAATACGTGGGCCGCATCCGTGCCCAACAGTTCGTCGAGATCCGTGCCCGCGTCGAGGGGTATCTCGAGAAGATGCTCTTTGCCGAGGGTACCTACATCAAGGCCGGGCAGACGCTCTTCGTGATCGACCCGAAACTCTACCGCGCTCGGGCCAACAAGGCCAAGGCGCAGCTCGAAAAGGCCCGCGCGCAGGCCGTCAAGGCCAAGCGCGACTTGGACCGCATCCGCCCGCTCTACGAGCAGAATGCCGCCAGCCAGCTCGACCTGGACAACGCCACGGCGGCCTACGAGAGCGCCGCGGCCGACGTGGTGGTCTGCGAGGCCGACCTCACGCAGGCCGAGATGACGCTGAGCTATACCACCGTGCAGTCGCCCGTGTCGGGCTACATCTCCGAACGCAACGTCGATATCGGAACGCTCGTCGGTCCGAGCGGCAAGTCGCTGCTGGCCACCGTGGTCAAGAGCGACACGGTGCGCGTCGATTTCAGCATGACGGCCCTCGACTACCTCCACAGCCGTGCGCGCAACGTCAATCTCGGACAGAAGGACACCACGCGCAAGTGGAACCCCTACATCACCGTAACGCTCGACGACGGCTCGGTCTATCCCTACCGCGGCCTGGTCGATTTCGCCGACCCGCAGGTCGATCCCAAGACGGGTACCTTCTCCGTGCGTGCCGAGATGGCCAACCCCGACCGCATCCTGCTGCCCGGTCAGTTCGCCAAGGTGAAGCTGCTGCTCGACGTCCGCGAGGATGCCGTGGTGGTGCCGTCGAAGGCGCTCGTGATCGAAAAGGGCGGAGCCTATATCTATGTGGTGCGTCCGGACAGTGTCGTCGAGAAGCGTTTCGTCGAGACGGGCCCCGAGATCGCCGGCAACAACGTCGTCATCGAGCGCGGCCTCTCGTCCACCGAACACATCGTCGTCGAGGGCTACCACAAACTCTCGCACGGCATGAAGGTGGAGCCCGTGGCTGCCGTACGCAAGGAGGAGCAACCCGCTAACACCGAGGAGTAGACCATGAAGAGCGACTTTTTCATCGACAGGCCCGTCTTCTCGACGGTCCTCTCCATCATCATCGTCATCGTGGGTGCCATCGGCCTGATGCTGCTCCCCGTCGATCAGTATCCGCAGATCGTGCCCCCCGTGGTGAAGGTCTCGGCCACCTATCCGGGTGCCGATGCGCAGACCGTGACGCAGGCTGTGGCCACCCCCATCGAGCAGGAGCTCAACGGTACGCCGGGCATGATCTACATGGAGTCGTCGAGCTCGAACTCCGGAGGTTTCTCCGTGACCGTGACCTTCGACATCGCGACGAATCCCGACCTGGCGGCCGTCGATATCCAGAACCGCATCAAGGAGGCCGAGGCGCGTCTCCCGGCCGAGGTCGTGCAGAACGGCATATCGGTCGAGAAGCAGGCCTCGAGCAAACTGATGACCATCACGCTGCTGTCGTCCGATCCGAAATTCGACGAGATCTACCTCTCGAACTACGCCACGCTTAACGTGCTGGACATGTTGCGCCGTATTCCGGGCGTGGGGCGTGTGTCGAACGTCGGCAGCCGCTACTACGCCATGCAGATCTGGGTACAGCCCGACAAGCTGGCCGACCTCGGCGTGACGGTACAGGACCTGCAGAAGGCCCTCAAGGACCAGAACCGCGAATCGGCTGCCGGCGTGCTCGGTCAGGCTCCGATGGAGGGGGTCGATGTGACGATCCCGATCACGGCCCAGGGCCGTCTGTCGTCGGTGAGCCAGTTCGAGGAGATTGTCGTCCGCGGCAATCCCGACGGTTCGATCATCCGCCTGCGCGACGTGGCCAACATCTCGCTCGAGGCGCAGTCGTACAGCACGGAGAGCGGTATCGACGGCGGCAACGCGGCCGTAATGGACATCTACATGCTGCCCGGCGCCAATGCCATCGAGGTGGCCGAATCGGTGAAGGCGACCATGGAAGAGATCAGCCGCAACTTCCCCGAGGGCATTACCTACAGCATTCCGTTCGACATGACGACCTACATTTCGGAGTCGATCCATCACGTCTACCGGACACTGTTCGAGGCGCTTATCCTGGTGATTCTCGTGGTCTTCCTGTCGCTGCAGAGCTGGCGGGCCACGCTCATCCCGATCGTCGCCGTGCCCATCTCGCTCATCGGTACGTTCGGCGTGATGCTCGTCTTCGGATTCTCGCTCAACCTGCTGACGCTGCTCGGTCTGATCCTGGCGATCGGTATCGTCGTCGATGATGCCATCGTCGTGGTCGAGAACGTGGACCGCATCATGAACGAGGAGCACCTCTCGCCCTACGAGGCCACCAAGAAGGCCATGCGCAGCCTCGGCGGAGCCCTGATCGCCATGTCGCTCGTGCTGTGCGCCGTGTTCGTTCCGGTGAGCTTCCTGTCGGGCATCACCGGCCAGCTCTACCGCCAGTTCACCATCACGATCGCCGTGTCGGTGATCATCTCGACGGTCGTGGCGCTGACGCTCAGCCCGGTGATGTGCTCGCTCTTCCTGCGTCCCGAGAGCGGCGAGAAGAAGAACAAGATTTTCCGTTACATCAACTACTTCCTGGCGCGCGGCAACCGTTTCTACGGCCAATCGATCGTGCGTGCGCTGAGCCATTCGCGGCGGATGTTCGCCGCCTTCGGCATCGTGCTCATCGGCATCTGGTTGATGAACCGTCTGGTGCCGCAGAGTTTCATGCCGCAGGAGGACCAGGGTTACTTCACCGTCGAACTGGAGCTGCCTGAGGGAGCGACCATCGAGCGGACGCGGGAGGTGACCGACCGTGCGATGGCTTACCTGATGAAGGATCACGACATCGAGCACGTGCTCAACGTGACGGGTTCGAGTCCCCGTGTGGGATCGAACCAGGCCCACAGCCAGCTGACGGTGATCCTCAAGCCGTGGGACGAGCGCGAGACGCAGGAGATCAGCGAGGTGATGAATCGCGTGCGGGAGGAGTTCTCCCGCTATCCCGAGAGCAAGGTCTACCTTTCGACGCCGCCGGTGATCCCGGGTCTGGGTCAGTCGGGCGGTTTCGAGATGGTGCTCGAGGCGCGCAGCGACATGACCTACGAGCAGCTGCAGATGGCCGTCGATACCTTGATGTATTATGCCGAGCGGACGCCCGAACTGACCGGGCTCTCGACCTCGATGCAGAACGACATCCCGCAGCTCTATTACGACGTGGACCGCGACAAGGCCCAGCTGCTGGGCGTCTCGATGTCGGACATCTTCTCGACGATGAAGGCCTTCACCGGGTCGGTCTACATCAACGACTTCAACCTCTTCAACCGCATCTACCGCGTCTACATCCAGGCGGAGGCGCCCTACCGCGCGCGGCGCGACAACCTGAGCCTCTTCTTCGTGCGCGGGGCCGACGGGGTGATGGTTCCCGTGACGGCGCTCGGTACGACCGACTATACGACCGGTCCGGGTACGATCAAGCGCTTCAACATGTTCAATGCGGCGACCATCTCGGGCGAGGCGGCCCACGGATACAGCTCCGGTCAGGCGATGGACGCCCTCGAGCGGATCGTCGATGAGCACCTCCCGGCCAACGTGGGTGTCGAGTGGAGCGGCCTTTCCTATCAGGAGAAGCACGTGAGCGGTCAGACCGGAGTGGTCCTTGCCCTGGCGTTCCTTTTCGTCTTCCTGTTCCTTGCGGCACAGTACGAGAGCTGGTCGGTGCCCGTGGCGGTGATCCTCTCGCTTCCCGTGGCCGGAATCGGCGCCTATCTCGGTATCTGGGTCTGCGGGCTGGAGAACAACATCTACTTCCAGATCGGACTGGTGATGCTCGTGGGTCTGGTGGCCAAGAACGCCATCCTGATCGTCGAGTTCGCCAAGGAGGAGGTCGAGAAGGGCCGCGACGTCATCGAGGCGGCCATCGTGGCGGCGCACCTGCGCTTCCGCCCGATCGTGATGACCTCGCTGGCATTCATCCTGGGCCTGCTCCCGCTGGTCTTCGCCTCGGGTCCCGGATCGGCCAGCCGTCAGGGAATCGGCACCGGTGTCTTCTTCGGCATGCTGGTGGCCATTTCGGTGGGTATCGTCTTCGTCCCCTTCTTCTTCGTCTGGATTTACCGCATCAAAGAAAAAATGAAACGATGAAACGATTCACGACATATCTTCTCGTTGGCGGCTGGGCGCTGCTTTCGGCCTCCTGCTCGGCAGTCCGCGAGTGCAAGGCCCCGGAGTTGAACCTGCCCGAGCAGCTTGTGGCCGGGGTGACCGACTCGACGACCATTGCCGATATCGGGTGGTGGAAATTCTACGGCGACGCGGCGCTCTGCGAACTCATCCAGCGGACGCTCGACAACAACAAGGACATGCTTGCTGCAGCGGCCCGTGTCGAGCAGATGCGGCAGCTCTACCGCATCGACAAGGCCAGCCGTCTGCCCGACTTCTCGGCCCGCGTCTATGGGGACCGCGAGACGAACGACTACTACCAGAAGTCGTTCAGCAACGATCCCGAGCTGGGAGCCAAGGTCGGTGTGAGCTGGGAGCTCGACCTCTGGGGCAACCTGCGCTGGGCCAAGCGCAAGGGCGGTGCCGAATACCTCGCGTCGGTCGAGGAGTGGCGGGCCATGCGCATGACGCTTGTGGCGGAGGTGGCGACGGCCTATTTCCAGTTGATGGCGCTCGACAACGAATTGTCGATCGTCAAGCAGACGCTCGAGACGCGGCGTCAGGACGTGCGTCTGGCGAAGCTGCGCTTCGAAAGCGGTCTCACGGCCGAGACGGTCTATCAGCAGGCAAAGGTGGAGTATGCCTCGACGGCGGCGCTGATCCCGGAACTCGAGCGGAAAATCAAGGTGATGGAGAACAGCATCTCGCTGCTGGTTTCGGGCTATCCGGGCGAGAAGATCCGCCGCAGCGGCCTGTCGCTCAACATCACCATGCCGGAGAAACTTCCGGTGGGCATCCCCTCGGTGCTGCTGCAGCGGCGTCCCGATGTGCGGGCCTCCGAGCAGGCACTGCAGGCGGCCCTGGCCGGGGTCGGGGTGGCCTATGCCGACCGCTTCCCGCGGCTCAACTTCACGCTGACGGGCGGTGTGGAGAACGGCGTGCTGTCGCATATTTTCGAATCGCCGTTCTCGTATGTGCTGGGTTCGGTGACGGCTCCGGTCTTCGGATTCGGCCGCAAGCAGGCCAAGTACCGGGCGGCGCTGGCTGCCTATGACCAGGCGCGGCTCAAGTATGAAAAGAAGGTGCTGGAGGTCTTCAAGGAGACCGACGATGCGGTGGTGACCTACCGCAACGTCCGGCGCTCGGCCGAACGCAAGGAGAGTCTGCGCGATGCGGCGATCAAATACGTCGAACTGGCGACGATCCAGTATCGCGGCGGCAACATCAACTACATCGACGTGCTCGATGCCCAGCGGCGTTATTTCGATGCCCAGATCGGACTGAACAATGCCGTGCGCGACGAGCATCTGGCGCTCGTGCAGCTCTACAAGGCGCTGGGCGGCGGTTGGACGGTGGAGGAGTGATCCGCAGCGGTCCGTGTGCGAATTCGCAGCGCCTTGCATGGATAAACGGACGGGGGGATGGCTGTCAGGCCGTACCCCCGTCCGTTTCATGTGCCGCGAGCCGAACCCCGGCCGGGAGATCCCGTCCCTGCCGTCTTTGCGTCGCAACAGCCTTTGCGGTAGCAGCGAGGGATCGGAAATGATATGAAACGGGCCTGCCGCACCATGCCGCAGGTCCGAAATTGCGGGGCAACCTCTGCAGGGCAAACCCCGGAAAAACAAGAGGGAACATCTGAAAGATGTTCCCTCTTCAGTGACACCGACAGGACTCAAACCTGTAACCTTCTGATCCGTAGTCAGATGCTCTATTCAATTAAGCTACGGTGCCGAATTGCGATTGCAAATGTAGGGCAAAAATCCGAAACACGCAAATAATCGTGCGGAAATTTTACCGAAAAAAATAATTCGACCGGATTCCGAAAATCACTCCGAAAGCCATTGTTCGGATTATCAGCCGTTTGAAAAAAATCCTGCCCGGGCTTTTCTCGCAGCCGCTTTCGAAAGCGGCTGCTTGTCGGAGCGAGTCCGCCTTGTCTGAAAGGGGGCCGCCGCAGCTGCACGGCAGGGCGTAGGGGAGAAATAGTGCGGAAGTTCGCTTCGGGGACGGTTTTATTTGATCTCCCGGCTGGGGTTCTTTTTCAGAAACTGTTCCCAGCTTTGCGAACCCTTTTTCGAGGCGGCTTTCTTGCCGCCGCCGAGACCTTTCACCCGTTCGCTGCCCAATGCGGCTTGGATCGGACTGGCCGTGGTGAAATAGTGGCACAGCGCGACGGCCATGCCGTCCGTGGCGTCGAGACGCCTGGGGGGCCGGTCGATGGTGAGCGTGCGGCAGACGATCGAGGCGACCTGCTCCTTGGCGGCCGATCCGCGGCCGGTGATCGACTGTTTGATGCGCATCGGAGCGTATTCGAATACGTCGATCCCGCGGCTCAGCGCTGCCGCCATCGCCACCCCCTGAGCACGTCCCAGTTTAAGCATCGACTGCACGTTCTCGCCGAAGAACGGCGACTCCAGCGCCACTTCGTGCGGGGCGTATTCGTCGATCAGCGCCCCGACCCGCTCGAAGATATAGCGCAGTTTGGCGTAGGGGTCCGGGAGCTTGTGCAGGTCGATGTCGCCCAGCACGACGGAGCGCACCGTGCGTCCTTCGACCTCCAGCACGCCGTAACCCATGTAGTTCGTGCCGGGGTCGATGCCCATGATCCTGTATTTTTCCGAAGGTTTCAAGTGTGGAAATCCTGTGCTGCGAAAACCCCTCCTTTCCGCCGAAACGGAACGGAGGGGGTGTGACTGTCGGTTTTCTATCGGGGCCAGCAGTTCGGCGATCTTCTCGTAAAGCGCTTCGCCGCGGAGGTTTCTGGCGACGATCGTGCCGTCGGCGGCGATCAGGAAGTTCGACGGAATCCCCTGCACGGCGTAATCCCGGGCGGCCTGGTTGTCGAATCCGTTCACCTCGCTGACGTGCACCCAGTTCATGCCGTTGCGGTCGATGGCTTCGAGCCATTTC